>Ga0181535_10006838_pt1 | contig 11630 bp, 17 predicted proteins | sample PEATcosm2014_Bin_44_FD_119774 | JGI IMG/M metagenome (GOLD analysis project Ga0181535, IMG submission 119774) | Peatland microbial communities from MTU Mesocosm Facility, Houghton, MI, USA - PEATcosm2014_Bin17_30_metaG | ecosystem: Environmental > Terrestrial > Soil > Wetlands > Peat | place...
GTCCATTTCCTTCGGTCCATTGTTTATCCTTCTAGCCAACTAGGGTACTTGATCGGTTCCTTGAGACGCCACGTGTCAGTACCAGCAACCGCCTGTTCCGCATGTTTTATCCAATCTGACGTGGACACCAGAAGCCCCGTTTTCTTGTTTAATTGTTCACAAGCCATCTCTAGGGCCTTTTCCAGCAGCGCCACTTTATGCACAGACTCCGGTAGAATCAGCGCCTACTCAAAGTAGCCGCCTTTTTCAAAAGTATACCGAACACTTGTATCACGACGTTCTACATGGGTGATTTTTTGGCCGACGGCCCATTGCTGGTTTGTGACCATGCGGTTAAGTTCTTCGTCAAGTTTGCTCATATTGTAATCGCCTCGGTCGGGTCATCGTCCACAACTGGTGTGGCCGGTGGCGTCGTTGCCGCGTGTAGTTGTGCCGGGAACGTGTCCCTGCTTACCTCCGACCGTGCGGCCTCTGACGACATTACATTCTCAATCGTGTACGCCTTGAACGTGCTCCGTGCGCCGTCAAAGATGAGCCACAGTCTGCCGCCACTCGAATACCGTGAGAGACCAACGGAGATAAGTGCCTTGTCGGAGAACGATTCGGCAACGATTGTTCCTTCCGTCTTGGCTACCTCGTCAATCTTTGTAGGCCCGATTCTATCACGGTGAACCGCAATGTTGCAATCGCAATCCTTGGCAACCTGAGACGATCCATCGTTGTTCCGGCTGGTCGCAATCTGACCCTCCATGACCCGGTGGGGTTGCAGGATGCGAATAATCTGTACGTTGAACTCCTTGGCAAACTGTGATATAACTTTACTGAAAGCCGACATGCGTTCCGTTCGGTTCATTTTGCTGCTGGACGGCGTAGTGTCGATGATGCGTTGCAGGTTGTCAATGACAACCCATTTGACACCGTACCGTCTGATGACATCCCGGATAAGCTGGTAGATGTCCTGCTCGGTCTTATAGCGCGGTGAGCAAAAGTACAATTCGCCCGGCGCTTCCGCCGCTTGCTGTTGTACCAAGGGGATTTTCGTTAGGAATTCGTTCAATAAGGCATCGGATTCTTCCGGCGTTTTCGGGATGTTATCGGCAATCTGAGCCTTGTACGCAATCCATTTGCGGGCGAGTTTGGCACGTGTCATTTCAGCGCATATAAATATACCATCCTCTCCGTAGGTCGTCACCATGTGGTCAAGCAGGTTCATGGCCAACGTCGTCTTGCCAATCTTCTCCTCGGCAATGATGTCAATCACATCACCGGGATCAAACGTCACCAACTTGTTCAGGTCCGGGTATTGCGTCCGGTATTTGCCCTCGATACTGTGGCGGCCACGAATCTCGTCAAGGAGTTCCTGTAAGGCATTGGGTGCGCTGGCGACTCCCTCCACGTCAAACTGTTGGGCGTTTGCTTTTAGTTGCTCAAACGCCTCCGCAGTTCCTCCCCCGACCGTGAACCATTCGTTAAGGTCTTTGCCCTTACGGACTTCCCCAAACTCGGTGGTCACTTCAAAATCAGGTAAATCGATTTTCCAGCACTTGTCGATGCCGATGCGCTTGGCAATCTCCTGCGCGGCAGACTGCCCGGCGTGGTCGTTGTCGTAGCAAATGTAAACCTTTTCAAGACCCAACTCGTCAAGCGTTACGATCCAGTCGGCTTTCTTGAAGTTGGCACCGGGCACACCACAGATGTTCGTAATGCCTTTGTCCAACGCAGCAATCGTGTTCGCCTCGCCCTCAACAAAGACGACATCTTTCAGTCCCTCCCGTAGTATCTCACCATTGTAGAGGGGAGCGTCCCACCCGGTCGGACTTGAAAAGCCTTTGGGAACCTTTCCCGGATTCTTTGTGTCAGGCAGGGTGCGATAGTGAACGAAAACGCAATTGCCGTTGACCAAATACGGATAGACAAGGGCCTTGACCTTGCCCGCCTCTTTGAAGTATCGCTCCGGTACAATGCCAAGTTTACGCTCCTTGATGATGTCGATGGAAAAGCCCCGGTTGTTCACCAGATAATCCATTGCGCCCGTGTCGCCAAGGAGCATCTGGTGGGCCTCTTCAACGTCCGGCAGTATCTCACGCTTGACCGCATCACCAGCCCAATCCTTCTTGGACTCGACTCCCGGTATATTTATACCGAGAAATTCCTTGATGTTTACGAGTCGTCCACTCTTGCCGCACTTGTGGCACATGTGGAGACCGTCACGGTTCTTGCGCTCACTGTCGTTGCCGTGAATCTCGATGTAGAAGTGCCCGAAGCCATCCTTGCCGCAATAGGGGCACGTCTCAAGTTCGATATTTGGCGCTGTACCTTCTTTCCAGTTCCAGCCTCTCGACTGGATGAATTGGAACGTCGCGCTGCCTTCAAAACCTTCCGGGATATTCATTTATGTCCTTACCATAGCACGAAACAGGGTCAGTTGTCAAGTTATTCTTCCGGGTTGAACCGGCAGCCCGTCTTGAGTTCGGTGAACGTGTTGGCGCGGCCCGTTATAACACCCGGATTGGCGGGATCGAACTCGCTCACAGTAGCACCAACACGAGAAGAATGAGTATAATTATATACATACAACCGAGAACGAAAAGCCCAAGGGCAGTGTCGTTGCCTTCGTCCTCTTCTTGTTCAGTGTGCTTGCTCATTCGCTATCCTTCTTGAGAAAGGCATTGGAGACCAGCTTGAGTTGGAGACGCCCGATGCCGCGAACATGGCGGTATGTGGTGTTCGTTTTGATGACTATGCCCTCACGCGCATGGTTAGCGCCGGGCACGACTGACGGGCCATCCACAAGGTTCTGCATTTGTTCCCGTGAGTACGGTCCAATGTACAGCGTCGGCACGGGTGCGTCCCACGGAATCCCAATGCTTTTCCATAGGCTGTGATGAATCCACGTGTTCTCTTCGGAGTCCCATACGTCGAACACGAAGAACTTGGTTTCGTCTTTCTTGCACCCATAGGTGAACTTGCCCTGTGTCGGCACGGCTTCTCCATAGAGCGCCTTGCCGGGATGCGCCTGACACCATTCCCCGATCCACGGATGTTGTACTAAGATTTTATTCCAGACATCACCGCCGCCGATGCGCTTCCACTGGAAGTGTGACCCGGCGTACTGCACTCCGTCAAGGAACATGAACCGACTGTTGCTGCCGTGAATCTTCTCGGTAACAAATACTGGCTCTCCCTTCTCGAATGCGTTGGGATAATTCTTTAGCGAGTCCACGTCATAGGTCGGGATCGTGAAGGACACTTCGATTGGCTCAAACAGGTTCTTGTCGGACGTGAAGTAGCGCCACAGGAACTTGAGCCAGCCCTTGAGCGTCTTGGGATAGCCGCCCTTCTGTTTGCGCTTCGGCCCGGCTGCCGAGTCGGCCTTGGTGCTCTCGCCGTCGCTCTCAGGGTCGTAATGGGTCACGCCGATAATGTCGGCCACATCGTCACCGACATTCACTGAGAGCGCAAGGGACTCGCTCGGAACGCCCGGCACTGACGAACCAACCTCATATAACTTTGGAAAGTCAGTCGCAGGAAGAAGCAAACCCTCAGACCACTCCTTGCGGAATTTACGCACAGTTATGCGGCGCTTTTTCTCTGGCACAAGGAACGGATTGAGCGCCCCGCACATCAGGCAGACTTCGCCATTGGTTCCGTCTACGACGGTAAGCGGGCCGGTCGCCGGATCAATGTGCGGGCACGCACCGGGTACATTTTGTTGGGCGTCAAAGTACGGTTGCCAGATGAACGCAAACGGCTCGGTCTGCGGTACCACGGAATCCGGGTAGATGTAAATGCCTAAATCTCCCACCTTGAACTCGCCTTTGCGAACTACAACCTGATATTCCCCTATTGGAATAAGTTCCAGATTGGTAGTCTCCGGGTCAGGGTGCGGAAGTACCTGCTCGATTCGCACCACGTTAGCTTGATGGTTCGCTTTGTTTGTGGTTTCCATTTTTCTCTCCCTACAGGATGAACTTGATGATCGTCCCCGGCGGAAGTTTCTCGCCGGTTTTTTCCACGAAACTTTTATCCACATCTTCCGAAACTTGTTCGGTGTCGTTCTTTTCAGGGTAACCAAAATGAATAACAGAGCCAGTCAAAGGATTGATAACCAAAAAGATGCTGCCGGTCAGTCGGATGATGGTTTCAAAAATCGTCTTACTCTCATTGATGGGCACACGCATTCCCTCGCCCATATTGAGACCATAAGGCGCGATGTTGTCAAATACCACTGGAACTTCAACTTTAATTTCCATTGCTCCTCCTATTTCTGAATCTCGTGCTGTTCGACATGAATAAAATCGTACGGCAATGATCCCTCGACTATGCTTACTGCGCGAACTTTTTTCCTTCCGGGCCGCTTCTTGAATATGGCCAGAATGTTGGCGCTCTCATAATCAAAGCCGCCAAGAATCACCCACACACCTTTACCGTTTTTAGTACCAAGATATGTTATGGGCGTGCTCATCGTATCTCCTGCCCGGTTGCTACTATGCGGTCGCTTGGAATCCATGCAAGCCGGTCACTCTTGTGAAGGTAAACCGCCCCGCCACACGCTAAAAGGTGGTCCTTAAGCTGCTCTATGGTCAGGTCTCGCGGCGCAAACAATAGGCCATCTTTAAGTGTCCAAATTCCAGTATCAAAATAGTCGGCGTACTGCCCAACACACGCGCTCTTGGGGTCTATGTTTTGTGTCGTCGCTTCACCGTTAAGTTTGAAGGCTCTGGTTTGGCTCATTTAAGTTTCCGCTTTCCTGCCAGCTTTTGTCCTATCTTACGACTTGCTTGGCCTTTTGTCAAGTTCGGCGGAATGACCATAGTGCCCGCTGCCAGTTCCTTCTTATAAAATTTTCGCAGACATTGCAACTGATCTGGTGTGGCTGGATCATCGTGCCAAACTTCTTTCTTCCTGAGAATCTTTAACGCCTCTGGACATACCTTGAAAATGGTCTCATCGGCAGCCATGAATGCCGCTTCGATGGTGTCACGCTCTCCCCGGTACTTCTTACCACGTATTGTACCATGAATCTCCCACTTGTCCAATAGGTTCTGTTCGATTTCCAGATGCTCCTTTTCGGGCAACATAAGGATGTAGGAACCAGTTGGAGACATGAACCAGCTAAGTTCGCTGTTCTCATCTACAACGGGCGGGAAGTGGAACTCAAACAGGTCGATGGACGATATGTGCGCCTGTAGCTCGGTGATGTCCTTGAGTTTGCTAAAGTCGATGAACGGGTATTGCTGCTGCGCGGCTTCTAACTCGCGGACAGATGCGACCAATCCCTTGCCGTGGAGGTCAAGCGTTGCACTCATTCCCATCAAGGTCGGCAATGTAACCAAAGTGTTCCGGCTAGAGTTGTCTACCGGGTCGATAACGATTCCATCGCGCTTATATGGGTGTTCAGGTTCCTCTATAATGTTATTGAGGTTTCCACACCCATCTTCCAACCGGGTGACCCTGCCAATGATCTGCGCAAACTTTGTAGGGGATTTCGTCGGGGCCGCCGGGATGATGCAGCCAATGCGCCAGTCGTCGTAGCCCTCAATGAGAATGCCACAATTGACGATTACCTTTATATCGCCGTTTCTGTGACGCGCCAGCTTTGTAGCACGATCAGGGTCATCGCCCCAAATGGCTTCGGCTTTGATCCCGTTCTTCTGAAACATTTCAGCCATGTCTTTAGCGTGCTGAATGTCAACGCTGAACACGACGGTCTGCCGATTCTCACCCTTCTCTAACCATGCCTTGACAATAAGTTGATTGCGCCCCGGTGTGTTGACAGTATCGGCAAGCTGTTTCTGCTCGTACTCACCGGCCACGGTCTTGACGCCATCGAGTGACGTATCGGTAGAAACTTTATATCCACGAATCTCGACCAACCAGCCGTCCTCAATGGCTTTGCGAAGCGGGTAGGAGTAGACGACTTTTTGGTATATCTTGGCAAGCGCCTGACCGTCGCCACGGGTCGGGGTTGCCGTAACTCCTAATATAAGTTTATTAGAACCTTCCTTGAGTGCCCCGGTTGCCTCAAGGATGTTCATGTAGCTCTGCGCTACGCTATGGTGGGCCTCATCGACCACAATCTTGTCAAATTGCGACCAGTCGTATTCTTCTAGCCTCTTGGTACCCTTGCGGCCCAAAGTCGCTACAGAAGCCACTACGATGTCAGCGTTGGCCGGGTCTGCGTGGTGGTCGGCCATCTCCTTGTCCACCCGGAGAGATGGGTTGACCAGCCGCAGCTTGTCGATGTTTTGGTCGATAAGTTCTTCCCGGTGAGCTAATACTAACATTTTACCGGGAAGTTGAGATTTCAGGTGCTCGTACAGCTTGGCGAACACGATGGTTTTACCGGTGCCGGTCGCCATTTGGACAAGCTGCTTCCACACACCAGCCTTGATGCCGCCGGAGACGGCCTCTTTGGATTCGGTCTGGTAGGGGCGGTCCTCAAACATTCTGGTTCCCTTGTTCCGGCAAAAACCGTCGGCCATTGACTTCGACGGCGGCTGTCTTGGTGATGAGTTGGGCGCTCACGCTTGCCTGAGTACCTTCCAAACCATACTTGGCCGGTTCACTCATAACCATTCTCATTTTTATCGCTTGGTAATGGGCGTTGGCACCCAACATCGATTCCCAACAAAGTTTTTCCATGATGGGAACTATTTGTGGGACTGGCACGATAATGCAGAAAAGGTCTCTAGTGCCACCGTAACCGCCATAACCGCGCAAGCATTCAAGAGGGTAATTGAAGCGATAGCGCATAACCCTTTCAAACGTGCGGTCAAAGTTTTGTGGAACCGGGAAACCTGTTCGGCTCCTTCTTTGATGGTCGATGACATCTTCTTTTGTGTAGTTTACCAACAAGATGTCTTTGGCGTAGGCGTATATATTTTCCCATCGACCCGGATAACCATTGAACGGTTCAATCCTCATGTTGAACTGTGATTGTATTAAGTAGGCAGCAGATTTAACTAAGTCTATCCCTTCCTTGCCATGGGGTAAACTAAGCTCTGCCTCGACAATGGAGGGGTGTAAGCGGCTGTAGGCGTACTCCCCGGAATCATCATAGCGTTCGCCGCGCCCATAGAACATGCGGCGGTCGTCACGCATCATTAGTGCGCCCGTTGCTGTGAGCGTGTCGTTGGGGGACATGGGATTGATAACGCCCATAGCGGGCGGATAGGTGTAGGGAGTCGCACGTAGGTCGAGTGCCATTAGATCGGTTTCCAACCATCCTTGCGAGTGAATTTCACAACCAAATCCAATGGTAGCAGCTTGACCACAGTGATGTCAAGTTTGCCGTCATGGTGCCCACGGTGACAACGCCAACATAATGTTAGCAGATTGTCAAGAGTGTCCGGGCCGCCCGCACTCTGATAAATCACATGGTGTGGGTGAAGCCCATTTGAATCGCCACAGTGCCGACACCGCCAACCATCCCGGCGGAAACAAGCGGTCGATACTTCAACTGGTAATGCCATGTTCTTCGCTAGGGCCAATGTCCGGTAATTTTGCAGCCTCGGCTCCGTCAAGAAGGCCCTTTTGGTATCCCGCGTCAAAAGCAACGTCAACGGCTTTGCGCCCCGTGTTGGGTTCGATCTGAGTCACACGATCATCTTCAAGGTCAACCATCCCATAGTCCTTTTGGTAGGTAATGGGAAGCACCTTGCCGACATAGCGAAAGCACCACTTCTTGATTTCGTAAGTGGCTATCTTCACTTCCTCCGACCGGCGGTCAAATTCTTCCGGCGGCAACTCGAAGTCAGCGGGTGCTATGCGGGCCGTAAAGATACGGACTTCGTGGCCATCGGCTAGACGTTGTTTAAGCCGGGAAAGTGTGGCCGGAATAGGCGCACCAATGTGGTGTGCTCCTTGCCAACCATTGTACTCGGCAAGCGTGCCATCAAGATCAAACCCGTACCAAGGTTTCATTAGCGACCTTTCTTTCTTTTTGGAATCTTTGCGCCCTCTTTGCGGGCGTAACTGATTTCGATTGCACGCGCCTGTTTCTTACTACGCACGATATTTCCGCCTCTTCCTGAGTGCAGCTTTCCGGCTCGGAAGTCCTTCATTATTTCTTTTGCTGGCATTTTTACCTCCTACCCATTCGTTCATTTTCGCCTTGGCTACAATCTTCGTGACCATCTTTCCAAGTGGTGCGAAAAACTTGATTGTTTTTGCGGGAGCTAGCGGCCCCACCCACCTGTAGGTAATCGGTGCAGTGTTAATTAACACGCCTACACGCCCAATATCGTCTCGTATCGCAACAGGTATGGTCGGCACCACATCGGACAAATCGGGGTTTATTTCTACAGTAGACATGAGTGTGTTTCTTGCATCGCGCAAGTGTCCCAAGGTTTGAATCTTAAATATGTTACTTCTCGTTTTCATGTGACCTACCCTCTAAGTACCCAGTGAGATTGGACCAAATAATCACAGAAGCGATGAGTCCCACATTCAGTGTGATAATCCCATGAACCGGGACAGTCAACAGCACCATGAACGGCACGAACGCCCCGCCGATTTTCCATAACAATATACTAAGCGGTGACCTCATCCGTCTCCTCCGGTTGCGGCAGCGAATCAAGTGTAATGGTCTCGTCAGTGTTGATTATAATCGCCATCGTTTCAAGGGCTGCTCCATCGCTCGGTAGCTCGGAGTTACCCTCTTCATCCTTCGGGCCAGTGCCCATCAACAGTTTGACCTTTTCCAGCGCCGGTCGTACGTTCTTTTCGTAGGCCGAACGCTTCATCGTGAAGGTAACATGAGTAAGGTCGTTCTCGCCTATGAAGCCCTTGAGCGTGCGCACGTGACGCCGTAGGTCATCAATGGGTATTGTTTCCCCGGCGTCCACGAACTTGATTATGAAGTCTTTAATGGCGTACTTGTCGCCATTGTCAGGATTGATCCACTCACCTTTTGGGTCCAGCGAAGTAATCTCTCTCATACGCGTAGTACCAAGCGGTTCGTACTTGGACCTTTGTATATTAAGAGAATTCATTACTTCAAAAATTCGTGCGAGATACCGTGCCCGGCTCTCCTTGAACTTTAGGCTAAGAATATATTCCCGAAACGTGTTGAACTCCGGTTGGTACAGTCGCCCATCCTTGACCCTGTAAAGTTCTTCCCCGATGTCGAACAGGTTTTGGTTGGCGGCCCCAATCAAGTGCTCCAACCTGTGCCGGGCCTGTGCTGCTTGCCCCGCTACCGCCTCACCTACAATTACAGTATCTTCCATTTGTTTCCCCGCTGCTAGTTCGTAAGTTTCTTTGCTACCAGTTCGTCAAAGCTTCCAAAGTGCTCCACCATTGGACGATAGTGAAACACGTTCTCCTTCGGACCAACCACCCAAATGCGCTTACCGGCCTTGAGAGCATAGCCGAACTCCACGTTACGTCCTCCACGGGGAACGCCTACCAGCGGGTTCTCACTAAACAGAACCAGAACGTGTGCCGCGTCAATGTCCATCAGGTCAACCTGAGCGGTCTCCCAATAGAAGGCATCATCCTCGTCGCCCATGTTGCCGGTTGCGCTACTCTTTTCGTCCAGCCAGTGTGACGTAACCTGAACGTTATAGTTCTTGTGAAGAGTCTCCCGGTACGCCCGCATTTCGTCGCGGCGGCTGTACCTTGCTGCAAGATAAATTTTCAGCATCTATTCCAACTCCTCATCGACCTCAGGCGCAGTTGTGAATGGCTTTGCCAATTCGTCGGCAAACTGCGCACGGACCACACGCCATACCTGTTTATGGTGGTCCTTGTTGTCCAGCAGTGCAAAGCAAATACTGGAAAGTTCCGGGGCTGTTTCAATAACAAGTTTGGCAAAATCTTTGCGAGTCGGCGACGATCTTCCGGCTTGCAGATACAACAGGTATGCCCTTGACGCAACGTCGGCGGCTGCTTTTGTAAACCGTTCTACCCAACCTTGAATCCAATCCGTCACTGGTCCCGACACACCTTTGACCCACTCTGTAATCTGGTTGAAGCGGTCGGCTTCCAGTGCGTCCAGAATCGCTCTCGGCGTTGCAGAGTGAACAATCCTTTGCATGGCTAAAAAGTTTTCATGCTTGATCTTGAGTTTCAGTGGCGGCGCTCCGGGCACCGGGTAACTTAATACGTAACCCTCATGGTTAGGACGATCCTCAGCAACCACATCGTCTACTGTTTTTCCGAAGATGCTTACAACTTCCATGCCGTTACGCTTGGCCCAAAAGTATAGCGCGTTATAGTCAGCTTCCTCGCCCGTCGCGTTGTCAATCAAAGCGGTCAACACAAGTTTACCAGACCCTCCATAGTGGACGATGTGGTGCTGAACCTGTTCGTTAATGATTTCAAAGATGGGTGTAAAGCCAAGCGGCCACTCAGCGAATGGGTACGTGCTAAGGTAATGCAGGGTTGCCCACGTTGCATGGTCAGAGTGAAATGATCCCTTGGTGGCAATGCCACGCGCAACAGTCCCACCGGAGATTCTAGCAAAATCTATCTGCCACAGAATCCCAAGGCTACCATCCAGCTTCTCGGTAACGATGGGAAGCGTCTTGGGTATGTTTGCAAGCTGCGTCTCTGGCCGGTAGCTTGTATTGACGTTGAAGAACTTCTCAAACGGACGCGCCACTATTAACTGGTTCGGTCCTACGATCAGACCCCGGCACTTTGTCGTAACGTCATCCCACAGGTTCTCAAGTACCACTTTGCGTGTGTACGTGAAAATGTGCATAGGAAGTTCCTTGTGATGATTGACCGTTACAAGGCCGTCACGGATGTGCCGTTCCAGCTTGGCCATGTCGAGTAGTGTATAAAGGTGCATCACTTCCTCTTAAAAATCTTTGGGTTACGCCGCATAAATTTTCCAATCGCCAGCCACTCTTCGTAGCTAAACACGTTGCTTTTACCTTGGTTGCAACGTCTACAACAAACCACACAATTTTCCTTCGAGTACCCTTTTGTGCTGTCTTTCCTATCTAGGTTATAACCACTGCTTCCACGGCCCAAATTGAACCTTGTCCATGAAACCTTGCCACTACAATAATGACAGGTTGAAATTGTTACAAAATTCAAAAAATCTTTGTATGTCAACGATACTATTTGTCCCGCGTTGGTTCGTGCTTTGGAACAAAAAGTATTGTACAAAGACTCGTATGGTTTCTTGCTCAACCTTCTTCGCGCCTCGTCTCTTCGACGGCACCCGCATGACGTGGTGGACCCTCTGCGTAGGTTGTGACCAAGGGCAAACTTTAGTTTACCGCAGTCACAGCGACACTTCCAAACAATGTTCCTTCCTTCGTAATGTTTACCGTACCTACAAATCACCGTCAGACGTGTAAATTTTCTGCCGGTGAGGTCAATAAGTTTTGGCAAATTTCACGCTCACTTCAAGAACACGAAGGAGTTCAGGTAGTAATCTACCGACGACTCCAAGTTGCTCCCCTTCGAGACGATAACCGCAACGGTGTACACATATTCGCCGTGAACGTCCACCCACACCTTGCCGCCGATGTTCACGCCCTTTTCATTCGATGTCGAGATTGAGCAGATTCGCGCAAAGTCGCCATTGTAGGTCGTGTCCTGACAGTTGAACGCCCCAAGGTCAGACAGGTCAACAGCGTCCACAGTCTCGCGGGTGTTCGGCACCTTGA
>Ga0181535_10006843_pt1 | contig 11628 bp, 11 predicted proteins | sample PEATcosm2014_Bin_44_FD_119774 | JGI IMG/M metagenome (GOLD analysis project Ga0181535, IMG submission 119774) | Peatland microbial communities from MTU Mesocosm Facility, Houghton, MI, USA - PEATcosm2014_Bin17_30_metaG | ecosystem: Environmental > Terrestrial > Soil > Wetlands > Peat | place...
AGGGCGTGGAGCGCGCCAAGTCCATCGAGGTCAACGACAGCGACGGCTTTTTCGTGGCCACGGTGCGCGTGGGCAGGAGCCAGTTTGAGATGACCCCGGCGGTCGAGCAGCTGATGACGCGCGTCACTGGCCTCTTCGAGCAGTACGTCAAGCTGCAGCAGTCGCTCAACTACGAGACCATCATCGCCACGGTGCGTATGGATGAGCCGGCCAAGCTGAGCGACACCATCGCCGCCAACCTGCAACTGGGCGTGGAGGAAAAGCAGGACCTGCTGGCCATCTTCGATCCCGCGACGCGCTTGGCGCGCATCGCCGACGTGCTGGACGTGGAGATAGAAAAGCTGGACCTCGACCGCAACATCCAGTCGCGTGTAAAGCGGCAGATGGAGCGCGCGCAAAAAGAGTACTACCTCAACGAGAAGATCAAGGCCATTCAAAAAGAGCTGGGCCGCGGCGAAAAGAGCGAATTCGACGAGCTGCGCAAAAAGATTGAAGTTGCCGGGATGCCCAAAGACGTGCTCGACAAGGCCATTCAGGAACTCAAAAAGCTGGAAGCCATGCCGCCCATGTCGGCCGAGTCCACCGTCAGCCGCAACTACATTGACTGGCTGCTGGCCGTGCCGTGGAAGAAGCGCTCCAAAGAAACCCGCTCCATCGACTACGCCGAAAAGGTGCTGAACACGGACCACTACGGCTTGGAAAAAATCAAGGAACGCATTCTGGAATTTCTCGCCGTGCGCCAATTGGTGAAAAATCCCAAGGGCTCGATTCTGTGTTTCGCCGGCCCACCGGGCGTGGGAAAAACCTCGCTAGGCATGTCGATTGCCAAGGCCACCGGTCGCAAGTTTGTGCGGCTATCGCTGGGCGGAATTCGCGACGAAGCCGAGATTCGCGGCCATCGACGCACTTACATTGGCGCGCTGCCTGGTCAGATCATTCAGCACATGAAGCGGGCCGGCACCAAGAATCCGGTCTTCCTGCTCGACGAAGTCGACAAGATGGCTTCGGACTTCCGCGGCGATCCGGCATCGGCGCTGCTTGAAGTGCTGGACCCGGAGCAGAACTCCACCTTCCAGGATCACTACCTCGATGTGGACTACGACCTCTCGCAGGTGCTGTTTGTGGCCACGGCCAACGTGATGCACACCGTTCCGCCGGCATTGCAAGACCGCATGGAGGTGTTGCGCCTGCAAGGCTACACGGAACAGGAGAAGCTGGAGATCGCTCGCCAATATCTGGTGAAGAAACAGCGCGCGCAGACCGGCCTAAGCGAAAAGAATCTGATTTTCAAAGACGACGCGATTATCGAGATCATTCGCTGTTACACGCGCGAGGCCGGCGTCAGAAATCTGGAGCGGGAGATCGGAAACATTTGCCGCAAGGTGGCCCGCAAGGTCGTCAAAGGCGGAAAGAAGCACAAGGAAGAAATCACCGCCGCCAACATCGGCGAGTTCCTGGGAGTGGCCAAGTTCCGCGACTCCGAGGTGCATGAAAAGAGTGAAATCGGCCTGGTCACCGGCTTGGCGTGGACCGAAGTGGGCGGCAGCATTCTGACCACGGAAGTGCAGGTGCTCGACGGCAAGGGCAAGCTGACCATCACCGGCCAGTTGGGCGACGTGATGCAAGAGTCGGCGCAGGCCGCGCTGAGTTACATTCGCGGGCGCGCGCAGGCGCTGGGCCTCAGCCGCGAATTTTATCGCAACGTGGACTTGCACCTGCACGTCCCCGAAGGCGCGATTCCCAAGGACGGCCCCTCGGCCGGCATCACCATGGCCACGGCGCTGGCCAGCGCGCTGGCGAAGATTCCCGTGCGGCGCGACATCGCCATGACCGGCGAAATTACTTTGCGCGGCAAGGTGCTGGCGATTGGCGGGCTGAAAGAAAAGCTGCTGGCAGCGCTGAGGGCCGGCATATTCGAAGTAATTCTGCCCCGAGCCAACGAGAAGGAGATCGCCGAGCTGCCCGACAATATCAAGAGCTCCATGAAGCTCTATTTTGTGGACAATATGGACGAGGTGCTGGCGCTGGCGCTGGAAGGCCCGCTGCCCGCTGCCCTGCCCGACGCGGTCGATGTGCTGGCCGCTGTTCCGTCCGGTGAGCTCGCGACGAATCTGCCCACACCGCAGTGATATACACTCACGAAATCCCAATCTTTTTTAGGATTGAGATTTGTGTTTCTACGAGTCTGGGCAACTGAAAAATCTGAATTCACAACTGATCGCAGATTTCTCTGAAATCCCATGCGCCGGATTTTCCGGCCAGCCACTCGGCTCCACGAACCGCGCCCAAAGCCAAGCCGCGACGGCTTTGAATTTCGTGGCGAAGTTCAAGAACATCAACCTCGCTGGTTGCGGTGACAACGTGCTCGCCCTTGGCGTCTCCTACGCGGTGAGAGACGACTTCGACCTTGGCGCCAGGCCGCGCCGCCTCGATGATCTCGCGCAGGGTGATGGCGGTGCCCGAGGGGGCGTCGAGCTTGGTGACATGGTGCGTCTCAGCGATGGAGAAGCTGTAGCCCTCCAGCTTTGCCAGATCGGCGGTGAGCCGAAAAAGTTTTTGCACGCCGATGGAAAAGTTGGTTCCGTAGAGCAGCGCCCCGCTCATTTGCGCCAGGGACTTTATCTCGTCGAGGTGGGCGTACCAGCCGGTGGTGCCGACCACGATGCGTCCGCTCAACGCCAGTACGGCGCGTATATTTTCCACGGCGGCTTCGGGAGCCGTGAAGTCGATCACCGCGTCCACGCCCTTGAGATTGGCGGCGGTGAGGGCGGAGGCATTCTGGTTATCGTTGATGTCCAGAGAGCGCACCGCGTGGCCGCGTTCGCGAGCTATGTCGGCGACCAGGCTGCCGGTTTTTCCCTTGCCTAAAATGAGAAACTGCATGATGACCTCACATTTACTTTAGTGGTTAAAGTGGATAATAAATGATTGGCTTCGGTTAGATCAGGTTACGGCAGCGTTATTCTGTGATTGACCTATGTCCGATATTGAATCCAGTAATCAATCGCCCGCTTCTATCGTTACACCTCTCGCTCGCCGCCGTAAACGCGGCTGGCGAAGGATTCTGCTCTGGACTTCAGGCGGCCTGCTGGCGCTCATTCTGCTGGCCGCTGTCGCGGGCGTCTTCTGGCTGCGCTCGGCAGCCAAGGCAGCGCTGCCGGTGCTGGATGGCGACCTGCATCTGACTGGGCTCTCGGCCCCAGTAATCGTCCGCCGCGATGCCCACGGCGTTCCCCACATCGAGGCGGTCACCGAAGACGATCTCTTCATGGCCCAGGGCTATGTGACGGCGCAGGACCGGCTGTGGCAGATGGACCTCTTCCGCCGCAACGCCAACGGGGAACTGGCGGAGATTGTCGGTCCCTCGATGCTCAAGCACGACAGGGCGCAGCGGGTGCTGCAAATTCGCAATACGGCCCGGCGCATGTACTCGAATCTCTCCCCGGCAGACCGCACCCGCCTCAACGATTATGCGCGCGGCGTGAATATGTTCATTGCCCAGCATCAGGCTTCGCTGCCGCCGGAGTTCAAGCTGCTCGGCTATCGTCCCCAGCCTTGGAGCGGCGAGGACTCGTTGAGCATCGGCCTGATGATGGTGCAGATGCTGGACACGCACTGGGAGACTAAGCTCTCGCGGGAAGCAATCGCTGCCCGGCTGGACAAACTGAACAAGCCCAAGCTGGAGGCCGATCTCTATCCGGTCGGCTCGTGGCGCGACCATCCGCCCACCGGCGAGCAAGTGAACCCCATCCAGCCAACCCCTAAACCATCTAAGCTCACGGACGACGATGATGAAGACCGCAGCCAGGCCAGCGTTGCACTGGCTGCCCACGAAGACACACTTGCACTGCGTGCTCTGCTGGGCCTGCCCGCCTGCGCCGGCTGCGCATTAGGCTCCAACAACTGGGTCATCGCCGGCCGTCACACCGCCAGCGGAAAGCCGCTGCTCTGTAACGACATGCACCTGGGTCTCACCGAGCCGGACATCTGGTACATAGCCGACCTGAAGGCGGCCGGATTCCACGCCGCCGGGGTCACGCTACCCGGAATGCCCTTTGTCATCGCCGGTCACAACGAGCACGTGGCCTGGGGATTTACCGCACTTTACGCCGATGTGCAGGACCTGTACATAGAGAAGCTCGACGGCAAGGGACATTTTCAGGACTTGGATACAGAATGGAAGCCGCTCCAGATAGACCACGAAGTCATCAAAGTTCGCGGCGGCAAAGACGTTGTACTCGACGTGCAATTGACAGCGCACGGTCCGCTGCTGAATCCGATTCTGGAGAAAGAAACGCGGCCTATCGCCCTCAAGTGGACCCTCTACGATACGTCGCTGAATTCGCTGCCGCTCTATCAGCTCAACACAGCCTCCAACTGGAAGGAGTTCTCCGCGGCGCTGGCAACATGGTCCTGGCCCACGCAGAATGTGGTTTACAGCGACGATCAAGGGCACATCGCTTATCACGCCATTGGCAAGGTTCCAGTCAGGTTGCTTGGATCAGGAGTATTTACAAACCCGGTTCCGCATGACCGGCTTGATATGCGATTTGAATGGGGAGATGAAATAACAAATCATTGGACAACTTACATTCCTTTTGACCTGATGCCGAATGCTTTTGACCCTCTCTCCGGATTCCTCGCCACGGCGAATTCGCGCGTTACCGCCGATAATGCCCCGATTCCGCTCACCCATGAATGGATCGATCCCTATCGCATCGAGCGCATCTACAAATTGTTGGAAGGCCGCGACCACATCACACCGGCAGACCTTCTCGCCGTTCAGACCGACGTCTACAGCGAAGTCGATCAGGAGTTGGCCCATCGCTTCGCCTACGCCATCGAACACACTCCCGGCGCCGATGAGCGCCTGAAGAAAGCCGCCGCGCTGATGCGCGCCTGGGATGGCCGCCTCACCACCGATTCCGCCGCCGCCTCCATCGTCACCAAGACCCGCTACGCCCTCTGGCCGCTGATTCTGGAGCCCAAGCTGGGTGAGGAGATCGCCGCCGAGTACCACTGGGGCGAATCCAACTTTGCGGAAGAAGAGATCATCATGCACGCCAGCCCCGACTGGCTTCCGCCTGCCTACAAGAACTGGGACGAGCTGCTGACCGACGCCGTTCGCAAGGGCATGAAAGACGGCCATGCTCCTAGCGACGTGTCCCGCTGGAGCTATGGAAGCTGGCACGTGGTTGATATCGAACACCCGCTGGCTGTGTTTCTGCCGCTGGTTGGCCGCGTGGCCGGAACCGGCGAGCAGCCGCAGAGCGGCGACACCACGACCGTAAGGCAGGTAGGCCGCGCCTTCGGCCCCTCGCAGCGCTTCACCATGGATTGGAGCAACATCGACGGCTCCACGGAGAACATCGTTCTCGGCGAAAGCGGCAACCCCTATTCGCCCTACTTCCGCGACCAGTGGAATGATTGGTACAACGGCACCACCTTCGCGCTGCCCTTTACACCAGCAGCCGTAGCCGCCCAGACGCGCCACACGCTGCGGCTGCTGCCGTAAAGCCTGCCGGAAAAGAATTTGGCTCTTTGCTTGCCACGCTGGCTCAGCACCCTGGACGTGTTCCTGCTCACATGCATTGATTGCTGAAGCGAATAACACTCCCGCTTTCATTTATCATGAGAACGATGACAGTCGATGTGAATTCGCTCTTGCAAGAAGGCGTGGCGCAGACCGATCAGGCGCTGGAGGAGTTGCTGCCCAGCCTGACCACCGTGCCTGCCTCGATTCACAGCGCCATGCGCCACTCTGTCTTTGCCGGCGGCAAGCGGCTCCGTCCAGTGCTGGCTTATCAGGCCGCAGTCACCATCGCCGGAGCGTGCCCCGCAGGAATCACCCGGCTGGGCGCGGCCCTGGAGATGCTCCACACCTACTCGCTTATCCACGACGACCTGCCCGCTCTGGACAACGACGACCTGCGCCGCGGCAAGCCCACCTGCCACAAGGCCTTCGGCGAGGCCATTGCCATCCTGGCCGGCGACGCGCTGCAAACCCGCGCCTTCGAGGTGCTCTCCGGCCTTGACTCGCCGCCCGCTGCCACCGTTCAGATCATAGGCCTCATCGCCAACGCCGTCGGCACCGTTGATGGCATGATCGGCGGCCAGGTGCTGGACCTGGAAAGCGAACACACCAAGCCCACTCCGGAGCTGGTGATGGCCATTCATCGCGCCAAGACCGGCGCGCTCATCCGCGTCAGCGTCGTCTCAGGCGGCGTCTATGCCGGGGCTGTCCTGGAAGATGTCGCTCGCCTGACTCTCTTCGGCTGCAAGGCCGGACTGGCTTTTCAGATTGTCGATGACGTGTTGGATGTAACCGTGGACTCCGCGCACTTGGGCAAAACCGCGGGCAAGGATCAGGCCACGGAAAAAGCCACCTGGCCGGCCGTCTACGGCATTGAGCAGAGCCAGCGCGACGCCGCCCGCCTGATTGAAGAGGCCTTTGCCGCACTCGCGCCCTATGGCAGCCGCGCCGACGGATTGAAGGCCGTCGCTCGCTATCTGGTCGAACGCAAGAAGTAGTTTTATCCCGCAATTGACGTCCCAAATTAAGAGAGGATTCACACCATGAGCCAGACCAATCCAACCATCTCCGCCGCCAACGCCGGGACAATCCAGCTTGGAGACTGCACCGTCAATCGCATGGGATACGGCGCCATGCGCATCACCGGCAAAGGCGTTTGGGGGCCTCCGGCGGATCGCGATGCGGCTCTCAAAACCCTTCGCCGCGTCGTCGAGCTGGGCGTGAACTTCATCGACACGGCGGACTCCTATGGCCCCAACATCTCCGAGGAGTTGATCGCCGAGGCGCTGGCGTCATATCCCGCGGGCCTGGTGATCGGCACCAAGGGCGGATGGGAGCGCGTCGGCCCCGGACAGTGGATCCATAATGCCAGCCCCGAGCATTTGCAGGCGGCTGTGGAAGGCTGCCTGAAGAGACTGCGCCTCCATCGCATCGACGTCTTCCAACTGCATATTCCCGATCCTGCCGTATCCTATGACGCCTCCATGGAGACGCTGGCCCGGTTGCGCGAACAGGGCAAGATTCGCCACGTGGGCCTCTCCAATGTGACCCTGGAGCATGTGGAGCGGGCGCGCAAAATCGTGCCTATCGTCTCGGTGCAAAACCGCTACAGCTTCGCCGACCGCGAGTGGGACTTTTTGCTGAACTACTGCGAGAAGAACGGAATCGCGTTCATTCCCTGGGCGCCGCTAGGGCAGAATCGGCTTTCAAAAGTGGTTTTGGAAAAGGCTGCCAAAGAACTCGGCTGGACCCCACTGCAAGTGGCCCTGGCGTGGCTGCTCCGGCGCTCCAGCGTCATGCTGCCGATTCCCGGAACATCCTCCTCCGCTCACGCGGAAGAGAACATCCGAGCGGCCGGGCTTAAGTTGCCTGACGCATGGTTCAAAGAATTGTCAGAGGTGAACTCGCCGCCGGCAAGCCTGCGCTAATGCAGAGGCCGGGGATAGACCGCCGGCCTGCCCATCAATGCGGCTTACAGCTTACCGGGCCAGAACCCGATGCAGGGCCTCGCGTTTGGTGTCTACATCTTCCACGGTGGCCTGCACCTTGTTGAGTATTCCCTGCACCTGCTCGATATATACGGGCATTGCATTCCACCAGGAGAGCAGTGTCTCCTTCTCGTTGAGCATGGCCAGGGCCGTGCCCGAGGCGGCGGCCACCATTCCGGCGCGGCGCTCGCCCACCAGCAGCAGTAAACCTGCTGCCACAAGGGATCCACCCGCCGCAAATCCGATCCAGTTAATACGCTCGGACTTCTCGGCCTCCGGTGTCACATTAGAATCATTCTCTGGTTTGGAAAGCGGAACAACCACCATCTTCTCTCCTTCCGTTCCGGAACTCTATCTCGGAATCGGTGCATCCAGTATCGCTCAAAATCGCTCTTCGCGCACAAAACGATAAAAAATCGGCCGAAATGCATGTTAGGCTGCGCCCGGCGCTGCCGTCAGTCCAAGTCAAACTCGCGTAGCGGCTTGCCATCGGGGGCATCCTTGGCCTTGCGCAGGGCCTCGGCAAACTTCTTCTCGAACAAATCTTCCTTGTTCTTCTCCGCCTCCACCGACTGGCGGAAGATCGACTCCTTGCGCTCATCGTGATCGCGCATGGCCTGGGCCGCCGTCTCCAGATCCTCGAACATGCGCTTGCGCGGAGCCGGGGTATGGCTCACCACGAGGCCCGTGGCCGCATCCACCTTCAGCATCGCCCCGCAATCCGGGCACGCTACCTCGAAAATCTTTTCCTTCGCCTTGGCCATTCTAGCTGCATTGTAAGCGCTGCCGGGGTAGAGTGCACAGAGGCCTGAGTCAGAGTCGCATGTACATAATGTACGCTAATGAGCGTACATTATGGTACACTGTTCGAATGGAAGTCCCTATTACCCAGTTTCGCCGTGAAATCTTCACGCTCGCCAATCAAGCGCTAGAGGGCGCCGAGGTCTGGTTCACGCACAAGGGACACCGCCTCAAAATCGTCCCTGAAGGCAAGCCCGTCAGCCGACTCAGCCGGATCACGCCCATGGAGATCATCAACTACGCTGAGGGCGGCCTTGAGAATACGGGACTATTGGAGGAAATGACGCGTGAATGGGAGGCGGACTGGGACCGCGATTTTGGCCCTGCTCCAAACACAACTGCGGCTCCTGAATCTTCTTCCGATAGGACCGGCGCTAAACCGTGATCGCCTATCTCGATACCAATGCGCTAATCTGGTTGTCGGATGGAAGTCTGGCTGGCCTCAGCCCCAAGATCGATCGGCTACTCCAGCAGGCCGATCTGCTTTTCTCGCCGATGGTTCTTCTTGAGCTTGAGTTTCTCTATGAAATCAAACGCAGCAAGCGCCCCGCGCGCGACATTCGACAAAAAGTCGAATATGAACTCGGCGTTCGCCTGTGCGAAATTCCCTTTTCGGAGATCGCCGGCGCCGCTCTCGAAGAGAAGTGGACCCGCGACCCCTTCGATCGTCTCATCGTGGCCAACGCCAAGGCCAACGGTTTCGCCTGGCTCATCTCCGCCGACGAAGCCATGCGCAAGCATTATCCGCGAACGGTTTGGTAGCCTTCTGCGCGGCGCTACTCAATCACCACGCGAATCTCGAAGTGTTCATCCTCCGGCGTGGGCTTCTCCCAGCTGCGCACGTAGTGCAGCCGCAGAACCCCATCGCCTGCGTGACGCGGCTCAAAGGTGAAAACCTGGAAGACGGGCCGGCCCACAGCCGGTTCCGTGGATTGATCGGCCGGATCGGTCTGCGTCTGGTGAACCAGCTTCAGCAGTGGCGTAGATTCCTTCTCGATATACCACATATACCCGGTGCTGGGATTCGCTTTCAAGCGCACTTCCAGCCGGTCATCAAACTTCATGTGGACCACGCCGCCCTTGTCCGCGTCCGTGACGACCTTGGTGGCAGCCAGTGCCGCCTGTGAAAAGCAAGCGATGGCCACAAGCATCAATACGGCAATCCATCGTCCAATATCAACCCTGTGAAGCGATCGATTAGACAGCATAATAATTTCCTCCCGCGTTGCTTAATCGCGCTTGTGCTTGATTCCCGCGCATCTCAAAAAGATACATTGATCTGGAGCAGGCTGCAACTGGCTGGCATTAGGAAAGGTGTAGAATTCCTCCTATGAAAACCGTATTAATGGCAATGTCTCTTCTGGTTTATATGATCGTCCTCACGCACGGGCAACAACCAGCAAACGGCGCTAAATCTCAAAAAGTAATGTTTCCTCACTCGTGTGAAAAGACACAGCAAATTGATGGGACGGATCGGCTAAGCGATACAAAAGCCATTTCTTCTCGCGAACGCGCAGTCCTCATTGAAGCTATCTCAATTCAACTCAGACCAGGCAAGAAGATCGGAACCCCCCGCTCCGAAAAGAAGCTTCTTACTGCTGTGATGGAGACCCGCGTGACAATGGTTGATCTGAATGGCGACGGAATACCCGAAGTCATTGTTCAGGCTTCCGACCGAGAATCATGCAGCCCAACAGGGAATTGCCCCGTATGGGTATTCACGCGATCAGGAAACGAATACAAGCAGATCCTCGTGAAGAATTCTGTACAGACATTTGGAATCTGCACTTCGCGAACAGACGGTTTCTTTGACTTAGTACTTGGGCAGCACGGCTCTGCATCCGAACAAGCACTCTACATTTATCGGTTTGCAAATGAGAGATACAACAGAAGAACGTGTTATATGGCGAACTTCACCCGCTTGGTGGGAGACGAAGTGCAGGAGCTTGAAGAACCGGATATCACGCTCTGCAAGCCGTAGCATAGCTCACTATTCAGAAAATCGAACGGCCCTGATCCGAAGAGCAGGGCCGTTTGATTTGAAACCGTAATCGGTAAAGAAAACTCAGTGCTTCTCCGCCGCCGAAGCAATTTTGGCTTCGGCTTCGGCGATGACGTGCAGGGCCTCCGTGTATGCCTCTTCGCGGTCGCCGGCTTCATCCCATTCTTTGTGGCCGCGCGCAAGTTGTTCGTGGGCACGCGCCACGTCGATCTCTTCGGGCTTCAGCGCGTCACTGGCCAGAATAGTAACCCGATCAGGCAACACTTCGGCAAATCCCCAACTGACGTTGTAGCGCTGGTCGCCATCCGGACCTCCATGCAGAGTCACATCGCCCGCGCCCAATTCAGCCACCAGCGGCGTGGCGCCGTAGAGCACTTCCATGTACCCGTTCTTCGCGGGCAACTCAACAGCTGTCACCGGATGCTCGAAGAGCGTCCGTTCGGGAGTCACCAGCCGCACGCGCAGTTGATTGGTTTCGTCAGCCATAAAGTCCCTTCGGGACAGTGAACAGTGGTCAGTGGACAGTGATCAGTAAAAACTGATGCCGTAGCGCCGGCACTAACTGACCACTGAACACTGACCACTGTTCACTGTTCTCACACGCTCGCCTTCAGCTTCTCGGCGGTTTCCAGCACTTCTTCAATCGCGCCCTTCATGTAGAAGGCCTGCTCGGGAATGTCGTCGTACTTGCCCGAGATGATCTCCTTGAAGCTGCGCACCGTGTCGGCTACCTTCACATAGCGGCCCGCCATGCCGGTAAACTGCTCGGCCACGTGGAAGGGCTGCGAGAGGAACTTCTGCACCTTGCGGGCGCGCGCCACAGTCAGCTTGTCTTCTTCAGACAATTCGTCGATGCCCAGAATGGCGATGATGTCCTGCAAATCCTTGTAGCGTTGCAGAATCTTCTTCACGCCCTGCGCCACATCGTAATGCTCCTGGCCCACGATGCGCGCGCTCAGGATGCGTGAGGTCGAGGCCAGCGGATCGACGGCCGGATAAATTCCCAACTCAGACAGAGGCCGGCTCAACACGGTCGTCGCGTCCAGGTGAGCGAAGGTCGTCGCCGGAGCAGGATCGGTCAAATCGTCCGCCGGAACGTAGACGGCCTGCACCGAAGTGACAGAGCCTTTGCTGGTCGAAGTAATGCGCTCCTGCAATTCGCCCATTTCCGTGGCCAGGTTGGGCTGATAGCCCACGGCCGAGGGCATGCGGCCCAGCAAAGTTGAAACCTCGCTGCCGGCCTGCGTAAAGCGGAAGATGTTGTCGATGAAGAGCAGCGTGTCCGAGCCTTCCACGTCGCGGAA
>Ga0181535_10006846_pt1 | contig 11626 bp, 13 predicted proteins | sample PEATcosm2014_Bin_44_FD_119774 | JGI IMG/M metagenome (GOLD analysis project Ga0181535, IMG submission 119774) | Peatland microbial communities from MTU Mesocosm Facility, Houghton, MI, USA - PEATcosm2014_Bin17_30_metaG | ecosystem: Environmental > Terrestrial > Soil > Wetlands > Peat | place...
ACCACACGTTACTTCAAGCTTTCGGAGGAGACGCGGGCACGCCAATACTTTGGCGCCATGGCGAATCTCCACCAGTAACGCTTGTGCCTTTGGTAGAGGACATCATCACTCTAAGTTAGGGTCAGGCAGCTTGTGAATTTGCGACAGGCAAACCGCCGATGAGGACATTCTGCCCAAAGAAATCGAATACCAGATTGGAGAATCATTTGAACACGAGTAACTGGAAGACAACCACGATCGAACCATTTGTAGATGCAGATGCAGTTGCGCAGTTTCTCTCGCTTACGCGGCGAGAGGTGCTGAAGCTGACCCGGAGCGGAACGATTACCGGGTATCCGATTAGCGGAATCCTGCGAAAGACGTACAAATACCGCCTGAGCGTCGTAGCTGACGAAATGACTTCGTTTCCGAAATCAGCTCTGCGTACGAACCAGATTGATAGCCCGCGAGTCTCACTGACCGGATCCGAGAGTTATGCCTAGGAAGTCCGGGGAAGGATGGTTGAGAGTTAAACGGTACGCAGATGGACAGACGGTTCTGTTCTGTTTTCAGACGCGACGCTCTGCAGACGGAAAGTTGGTTGAGAACACTAAGCGCGTGGGTCTCCTTCGCGACTTTCCGTCTGAGAAGTCACAGTGGATGGAGGTTTCGAAGCTGGGTTATCAAGAGCTGCTCGAGAGGCCGATCGGCTCTAGTCCCACGTTCAGAGAGTTGGCAGAGCACTGGCGGAAGAATGAGTTGAAGAAGGATTCTGGCGTCGGCAAGAAGGCGCCGGAAACGGTGAGCATCGTCGAGCTCATCCTGGACAACTGGATCCTGCCGAGATGGGGAGAGATGAAGGCCGGAGAGATAAAGCCACTGGGAATCGAAGCATGGTTTAATCAGCTGACATCATCTCCACAAGGAAAGAAGAAAAGGCCTCTTGGTTGGGGAACCATCCAAAAGCTCAAGTCGGTAATGTCACAGGTCTACAGGCATGCGCAACGGCATGAGTTGATCCCGGTCGCTGTCGACTCCGCCGGCAGACCTTCCAATCCGCTGCTCCTTGTGCGGTCTAAATCAAGCTCCGACTACGAGGTGAAGGTAATCAGCCCCGAGCAGATGATTGTCATCCTGGCGGAACTCGAAAAACCTGAGACCCGCATGGAATGGACTTTGGCGGTTCTGCATGCTTCAACTGCTCTTCGCGCCGAGGAGGCATTTGGGCTGAAATGGTCGGATATCGATTGGGAGAGCGGGCAAATTCACATCCGCCGAGGATGGAGTAAAGGAAAGGAAACGGACGGAAAGAATGCCGGCAGCATGACCCAAGTCCCGATGCACCCCGTTCTTGCTCAGTGTCTCCTGGACTGGCGGAAGGAGTCCCTCTATTTCGAGGATTCTGATTGGGTGTTCGCCTCGATCAAGGCAAAGGGTAAGATTCCACGAACCGCATCGATTTGTGCACAGGATTACTTGCGCCCCGCTGCCGTCAAAGCAGGCGTCATTGCCAAGGATTACAAAGGTAGATTTGGCTGGCACAATTGTCGCCATAGCCTCGCAAGCTTTTGCGGTGCAAATGAAATACACCCAGCAGTCACTCAGTCAATCCTGCGGCACAAGAAACTTTCGACGACGATGGAAATCTACACCCATGGCGTCAATTCTGTGCAGGTGGCCGCGCAGGAGAAATACCTCAAGGCCATTGGGTTGACAGAACCGACACACGATGCGCATTAGTTCAGCGTAGGCAGAATGCAGCGGCGTTGGAAGGCGATTGTTTACACCTGAGCGGCTTGACGAGAGTCGGATGGTCTGCACACAGCCTACGCCAAGTCCTCAACGCTCAACGAACGGGAAGCGCGGTTGGGACAACCAGCCGCGCAAGGAGTGCAAGATGATATGCAATTCGATTTTGGACAATTTGTCCGATTTGAGCGTGCGACTTCAAGAACTGGAGGTTGGATGCGTAGGTATAAATGAACTGGGCCTGGGGTCAGCACGCCTCTCGCTCGTCAATGCCCTCGAAGGATTCCGAAGTAGCCGCTATCGCCTTGGCCAGAAACTGTCGGCCTACAAGGCGTTTTTCAAAGCCAGCCAGGGGTGGATGGTTGCCGCGACGGCGATTGCTGACGCGATGGGATGCGAGGAACGAACGATTCGCCGGATCATTGATGATTTCGAGAGGGTGTCAGAGGTCCCCGATGTGGTGATCAAAGCCCTTCAGCAGGCCGGGTTTGATCCGGCCGCGCGAAAGAACGCAGGCATGATTGCCAGGATTCTTGGAATGCCGGACAAGCCGGTGGACCTGGATCTTGACATTGCCGTGACGGAGGCCGCCCTGGCGACCAAGGTGGCTGAGCAGATAGGCAGGAGCCGAGGTGCCGTCGCGGCCGCCCTCATGCCGCCCGAGAAGCGCAGGAGACTTGCGGTCCGGCAGAAAATCCGCACCGCGCTCACTTCTATCCCGGCAGATCAGAAACTGGCTGAATTGGTCTCTGCGATAGAGGAAGAAATGTACTCGTGGGGACAGGTCAAGCCGGTCACCATAACGATCACGCCCCGTGCTCCTGAGTCGCCCAGTTCCAGGAAAACAACTCTGGAATTGGCTGCATGATAAATCCCGGTCCGGCGCACGATTCTGACCACGCAGCGATCTACAGGCTTCACCTGCCAGATTGATCGGACCACGGCAAACATTCAACTCCGGTCGGTAAGCTACGCGCCGAATTCCGCATCGCCTCTCAATCAGGGCGCTTGATTAGCGCCAACCAGGCTTCTGGGGACTCGTCAGTCGATCCCATCGACTAAGGGCGACGTGCTGCTGAACCTACCTAGTCTCTCCAGTAATATTCGTGGCCAACCGGAGCGATGGGTTTGACCGGTCGGATCGGCTTTATTGGAGAAATCGGCTTGATAGGTTTGATGGGCTTGACTGATCCGATACGCTTTACACCACTCGGCTTCTTCCTTAGATTCCACGCCATATAAAACACCTCCGTTTTTGAAATCGCTGTTTGTTTGAACACAGCCCTTGATCATCGATCATCAAACTAACTGACCGGACAGAGTGACCTCACAGAACCCAATTCCGGCCAAATCTTGAACTGTATAATTGCCCTTCCGGATCGCTGACAGGTCTTTCAAGTCCGACAACGACAATTTGATATCCGAGTATGCGGGACCGTCGTGCAGCAGTCGAAGTGTCTCGGCCACTAAGAGCGTTGCGGCAGTTACGCCAACAAACGGGACCGCGACAGACTTGCCGACCAGTTCAGTACGTCCACAAACGTCATCGTCGAGTTCCTCGTATGCAGGGTTCTCCCGTGCGATACATTCAAACTCCTCTCGTTGCTTGTCTTGCTCTTCCGGGCTGAGATCGGGCCAAAGCTCCTCTGCCGATCGTGGGTTAGGCAAGGAATGAAAACTGATGGTGTCGAAGTTATGTTTCGTGCCTCCGAGCCCGCTCTCCATCACACGCGCGAAGTTGGCGTCTGGAAGCAGTCGCCTTGCGGGATTTGAATCGAAGCCGCAAAGTGCCAATTGAGGTTCGATCGGCTCAACAGCACGGCAGCGAAAGTCAGCGCCAAAAGGGCGCTCCACCAGCCGTGTACGAAATCCGCGGGCTTCCAGCCACTTGCTACAGACCCTGGTTTTGAAATGACTCTCATCACTAGGAGTGAAGATCAGGCCCGTTTCGAAGTTCTCAGCTTCGACCGTATCGAAGTCGTTGAGATAAATCACAGCGCTATCCGGTTCTGAATACGGCAATGCTGCCAGACACCAAAGATAGGCGTTTCCCAGGTGGCCGAGACCAAGTATCCAGAAATCCCGCGGCAGAAATTCAACCTGTGGTCCCTGCGCCTCAGGGTGAGCATACGGTAGGTCAGGACGCCATAGAGAGAGCCCGACGCTTCTGCGTGTTGCCGAAATGTTCAGTTCCGCGAACGACAGAAACACTTCAGAAACAGCCAGAGCGCCTGCGAGCACGCCGGCCAACGCACAATAAGGCCGCTCCGCGAGCCGGCCAATGGCAGCAGCCGGCCCAACCTGCGCGATCCAGCCATCAAAGGTGACACGAAGCGAGCCTGGCTGCGACGGCGCATTGCCAAACAGGAGAACCTTCCCTGTAGCTTCTGTACCAGCAGAGAAATACAGATTTCGCGGTCCGATGAGGTCGGCCAGCTCCGCAGCGAGCGACCCTTGGATGAGAGGAGGGAGCACAAGGTCGGAACCAGCGAGAGCTTTATCCAGGATGACCTTCACCGCGCCTGGAAAGCACCTAGTTGCGATGCTGGCAGCTGTCAGCACTGCCAGTTGCAATGTTCGCGACCGGCCCACGTCCGGACCGCACAGAAGCGTAACGGCAAACCGCTCCCGCCGAGCCTGAACTTCGCTTACCGACAACTCTTCGCTGTCCACCAGCAGCTTCGAAATGCGGGAGAATTTCATTTCGCGTCGCTTCATATCCACCTTCACCATAGGGTCAATCTCACAGGCCGCCCTCCGTCAGCAGGGGTATAGCTGCGCCATGCAAAGTTTCCGAGGTATTCGTAAATCCCTGCCAGATCAAGCGTCCACCACGGCATATTGGCGAAGTTTGGAAGGATGAGAGCGAGGTGGCCCTGCAGGGGGATCATCGGGTTGCGCTGATCGATCGAGCTCTGCCGGACGTTGCTCCCGGGATGGGTGTGGACATCGGCTAGGACGCGCAGCCCCTTATTTCGGCAATGCTCCCACAAGACCGCATGGCCCACGGCGTGAAACGCGATCGCGCCTCCTTCGTAGGCATCAGGGTCGAGATCGTCATAACAGACGAAGGAAGTTACCCGGTTGGCAATGCCGTTCCGAGGTGCCAGCAAGAATGCTCCGCTTTCGTGGCGTCCCCGTCCCCGACGGCGCAGTTCAAGGACCAGGCGCCGCCACAGGCTGGCCCTAACCTTTACGCGTGCATGTGCGTGATCAAAGGCCAATGTAGTCTCCTGAGTTCAAGAGGGGGTGGATCTCTTCGAGGTAATCGACAATCGTGTGGTTGCTGTCCCAAATCAGACTCGGCTGTTCGGTTGCCCATTTCGGATGTCCCTTGGCCGCGACTCGGTCATAGGGATGGTAGAAAGCCTTGCCTTCCTCCCAGTCCATCCGGAACACCTTGGCTACGCGGCTGCCGTTCCTGCCTTTGGGGCGCTTTGCTGCTTCGAGCATGGTGCCGGTCTTCAGGTCCCAGAAGGTCCCTGTTGGAGATGCGGTCCGATAGTCCGCGAGATCGAGTTGGAGATAAAAGCGGTTTGGAGCTTCCGACCGCGGGGCTGCTGCGACCCAGAGAATACGCAGAGGCCACGCAGGCTGCTCCGGCAGCAGGTCCGTGCCGGGAAGGCCCCAGTATCCTTTCTGGGCGCTGGCACGGAATTGCGCTGAAGCAAGGTCGGCTTCGAACAGTCTCTGATCGGGCTTATCCATGGGCTATCCCTGCGGCGTGATTTCCTTCACGAGCTTGAAGCAAATGGCGCACACGGGCGGCTCGACCAACTCCCCGAGATGCTCGCTTGGCCGTGGCTGCGTTGTGGTGTCGCAGATCTGCAGAACGTACTCTGCCCCTGCTGCAGGATCGAGCTTGAACTTCTTCCGTGCCCACTGGGTGACTACGGCGATGGTTGTTGCCGGCGAAAAGCGATGCCGCTTTGTGTCCCCGTTAAAGTGAACCTCCACGGCCACCCGTTTGCAGCGATGCACATGCACGTGACGGTGGCGGTGAAGCTCCAGGGCCTCGATTGTCAGCGAGAGATCGACGGCGACATGACCGTCCTCGCCATTCTCGATTTCGCCCGGCTCCTCCAGAGCCTCTTCACATTCGCCGACAAAGACCAGCAGTTCCTTCTGGCCCTCAATTAAAACTTCCGCCCGCACAAGGACTTCCCGGAGGATCTCGTGCGGGCCCGCCACAGCAACCCGGGGCTTCGCGCCCTGGCTGTGAATGAATAATTCGATTGCTTCAACGGCCATTTGGCTTCTCCTTTTAGGGCGCCCCTCGTCAGTCACTTGCGTCCGCCGGCGGGAAGTGCCATCATTGGTGTCTGCATGGGCAACGTACTTGAAAGCCGCATCTGCCTCAACAACCCATTCATTAAAGCAGAAACATCAAGATTGTTGTCTATACAGACAACAGATTACCAGAATTCCAGCCCATGTCAATAGGAGGTGTAATGGCTCAGCCCGCATTTGGGTTGCTGCTTCAACGTCTGCGCGAGGAACGCCGTCTGTCGCTGCGCGAACTGGGGCAGCTTGCCGAAATCGACCATGCATATATCTACCGTTTGGAGAACGGAGAGAAAGAGTCCCCCTCGGAAGAGGCTTTGAACAAGCTGATTCGAGCGTTGAAGGCTCCAAAAAGGGAAGCGGATATGCTTCGCTACCTTGCTGCGCATCCACAAGTTGACCCGGGCCTTGTTGAATACGCGCTAACGGACCCGACCATCACGATCGAGGAATTCAGCGCTGCCGCAGGCGTGGCTTACCGCGGAACGGGAAGACCGGACCATGCAAAGACCATTGAACGAATTCGCAGACTGTGGAAGGAGGAGGAAGACGGGAATGGATGAATTCGATGCGATTCTCAAGGCCCGGCAGTTGGTTAGGAAGGTGAATCCCACCACCATTCCTGTTCCCGTAGAACTGTACGCCCGGGAGGTCGGAGCGGTCATCCGGCCGCAGACGGATATGGGCCCTGACGAAGCCGGTTCTTGTTTCGAGATCAAGGGCAAGCGCTTCATCTGCACGAACGCCAACGACAGACTGGAACGGCAAAGATTCAGTGTGTGCCACGAGGTCGCTCATCTCAGCCTCGGGCTGCCGTCACAACACCAGAGCTTGCCCTGGTGGAGCTATGCAAAGAGACCGTTGGCCGAAATCCTTTGCGACGTCTTTGCTGCGGAATTGCTCCTCCCCTACGATCTGTTCCATCCGGAGGCCGAGAAAGCAAGCATCGGCCTCTCTTCCATCGACAATCTGGCGGACCGTTTTGCGGCATCTGTTACTGCGACGGGTTCTCGTTTTGCCTACGTGGTCAGTGCTCCAGTGGCGTTTGTGCTCTCCGAAAAGGGTAAGGTGCGTTACGCGTCACGATCGAAGCCGTTGCGGGATGCCTCGGCCTGGATTCCGACTCGCCTGGACGTGCCCGACGGGTCGCTGTCGAAGAGCCTGCGCGCCGGCACCTCAGTTGACAGTAAGGATGCGGTGGATGCCGACCTTTGGTTCAGCGAATGGGAACGGGGAGGGATACTGGCGGAGGAGGTCCGTTATCTCGCCCAATGGGATCAGACATTGACATTGCTTTGGTTCGACGATGAGGAGGTGCCTGGGCGAAAGATCCGAGACGAGCGGGGGGAGATCCACGAGGATGAAGAGAGTGAAGGCGATGCACTTCTGAAAGAGCTCGACGGCAATCTGCGCTGGCCCAGCAAGCAGCGGCGTGGATAATCACAGGCATCGACCCTTAAAGGGAAGCGTTTTACTCCCTATCGGAGATCTCGCCTCTTTTCGGAGCCCCCAATTTCGTAAGCTTCTATGACGAATTCCCGGAGGTCCGGAACGGAGTAATCGACGGTGACTTCGGCGACCGCGCCCTTCGCACCGTACTTCCTTAGCCTATCGGCAAGAGGATAACTGTCGATAGAAAGGAAAGTGCTTAGCCCCCTTGGAAAGGCCATTGGTTGCGTAGCACCGCTATTCATATGGCACAGAGAGATCCGCTCGCCGTGACGCGCTACGAGTTGTCCCGTGTCGATGACGATGATTGTTTGTCGATGGTCGGTATACTCGCGAGCCTCCCGCAATATCTTGAGCCGGCTCTCCGGACCCCAAAAATAAGCCTTGCGGTTTAGCAGGCGATACCAATCGCGCGGCGCGAGGCCGTCTTGGAGTGCTTTAGCAAGCTTTTTCTCGTTAAGTGGAATCTGGTCTCTAAGAAGCGCTCGCCCGTGCTTCGGATGACTAATCTCCTCGGACTTTGACCGCTTCGACAATTCGAGCTGCTCTCTGCGCTCTCCTCCAATCTCGAAAAGGTCGAGTAGTGCGGTCGTGCTTAGAAGTCCAAATCGTTCGATGCTCGGCCATGCGCCCACATGGGCCATATGGTACAGCCGCGGATATACCTCGATGAGAGTCTCGTGATTGGGCACGTGCTCACCACGCCCTTCGGTCGATAATGCTGCGGTGGTCAAATCGAGTGGCGATCAACGATACGGGAGCAGACGCCACGCTCTCAATTTCTTCTATGAACCGAAGGGTCTCTTCGTTCAGCTGTTCAAAGCGCCGTGCGTCCCGATTCTTGATGTGGATATAATCCGCAAATGTTAGCGCGATATCGGTGGGGCCATTGAGCGATACCGCCTTCCGAAAAAGGGACCAATTGAATTCTGCTACACGTCTCCTTCGTTTTGTTGTCGACGTTCGTTCGCTTCTTCGGAGTTCACTCAGGGGTATCTCCGACCGCCTCGAAATTTCAGCCCACGTGAGATCCACGCCCATCGGGCCGGAGGTGCTGTTCTTTGGGCTCTGAACGCGTATCGGATAGCTCCTAACGACCAAAATCGTTCGTCGGACGCGCGTTGGCGCGATCCCCGCTTCGGCGAGGCAGCCACTGCCTGAGGTGTCGCGGGATGTGACGTACGGATAGTATCCGTGATGAAGACTAAGGCCTGTTCCCTGCGTTCCTTCGACGAAGACGCGCTGTCCCAGAGAGAATGCTTCATCCAGGACTCTCAGGGTCTCCTTAAGATAGGGCTTCAATTCCACAGAGTCTTTAGCTAGCCGAACACTTGGTTTCGCCGCAGTCCGCAATATCTTTCGACTTGTAGCGCTTCCAACGCCTTGGGCGGTACTACCGATTTCTCCTTTCAGTGTCTTCTCTTCAAAGCGGATGTCCGCGCTTTCGATAAGCATGGCACAAGGGTCAATTGAGAGGCGATCTGCTGTGACCCCGCACTCAGCGATTTCTTTGAGGAGCTTTGGCACGGATAGAACAGCGCCTGGCCCTATGATCAAGCGCGCTTCTGACTTTCGGGTCCCCGAGGGTAGCTGATGGTGGGTATATGACTCAGGCTCCTCGTACACTTTGTGCCCGGCATTTGGGCCGCCGACCCGCAGCAGGTAGTCGTACTCAGGGGCGAGATACGATGAGATGTGTCCTTTGCCCTCACTTCCGAATTCTCCCCCGATTAGCACATCGACAAGTGGCTCTACTCGGCGGCCAAAAAGACCTAGCCTGCTCGCCACGCGTACGGCCACGTCGGGGTTGGTGCATCTACCAGTGTCGATGACGACGTCCGCGAATCCCTTCAACCCGCCCACGCCCATTTCTGTCGGGTCATTCGCCGCGTCTTCATATGACGGTAACTCTATGATTCGGGCGGTCCGAAGTCGCTTGTTGTACCGCCTCCGCAGAATCGCCGGGTCTGCGGTCAGGTGTATATGAACGACTCGTGCCCCAAAAGCCCGTCTAAGTCCATCTATCTGTTTCTTAATCCGGACCGAGTCGACGATTACATGGCACTTTTTCCCCCTTTCTTGGATCTTCCTTGCCAAGGAGGCGGCTACCCAGTCGCCATTGGTTCTTCTGTCAAGTGTTTCGCCCGCCTTTTGAAGTGCGGCTCTTTCTGAAGGAACGTTTTTCAGTAGCTCCTGGATCAGCTCTCGTGTTTTGAACACACTAAACCCGAATTGGCCTACGAGACCATCGCAAAGCGTCGACTTACCAGCCGCGATAGGGCCAGACAGCACAACAATCAATTGATTCATCGAACTGCGCGTTCTCTTTGGTTACAAAGATGGTGCCAGCGAAAGTTGAAGAGCGCTTGACGAGGAAGCGGAATTTGGCAGGTCATAAACCGTCACGCGCAGGTTAGCGGTTGTGAGGATCGAATTCACAAGTTCCTCTACGAGCATCCAGGACCCTCCAGCTTGGCCACAGCCAATTCTCGGCATGTGAATTGACGCATCGTTCACTTGCGCTTTTCCCGCCACTAAACCTAACGCCTTCTCAATCGCTGCGTAGCGAACTCGAGGCGTCTCGGAGGGGCCATAGCCGCGCTGGCAGATCATTGTAGCAACCTCAAGGTCCTCTTCAACCTCGCAAAAATGAACTTCTCCCAAGGACCGTTTATGGGAATCGCCGAACCACCTCCGGAAAGCATCCTGGGCCGCTGGCCATTTCTTCTTAATCGCAATCGCGACCCCTCGTCCTCCCCAATTCGGTGTTGAGTCACTTACAACGTGCGCTATTATCTTTCGACCACGCCCGCGAGGACTCAGGACATCCCCAAGTAGGAATTCGACATGGCTTTCCGAGGCCACACTCCTCTCGGAGGATAGGAAGCCGGCCACTCTTGGGAACAAAGCACCAGGGTATGGTGGAATACCGATGCATTCAATTCTCAGCTTTTCCGGAACTCCTGGAAGAGAAATCTTGCCTTTCGCCGAGTATCCGACTGCGGTACATTCCGCGGCCGGCGAGGGTCGCGGAAGAGTCGTTCCCCGCGCTATGCCGTACTTCCACGTGCGGCTTGGAATAAGGTAGTCGTAGGCGTAACTATCGGTTCCTTTCGAGTCTGCGACGCGTGACGCGACAAAAGCGGCGCATGGCTCGTCTGACAGTCTGGCCAAGCGAATCAGTACCGCCTCTGTAGAAACGTCAAAGTGCTTCCTCGCGGCAAGAATCTTCTCGATGGTGAGCTCTTCGCTGGGCTCCTTTTTCATGCTGCCGATTGGCATGAGAATCTCGGCTGCCGCGAGGTTGCAGAGTGCCTCAAGTTGCCAGTCGTCGGGGACCAGCGTCGTCTTGCTTCGATTCCGAATCCGCTCTCCGCAATCCGGGAAAAGAGTGTGCGCAATCTCGTGAGCGATCGAATATCGGAGACGCCCTGGCGGTCGCGTCGGGTTGTACTCGATAACGAAGCGGTTTTGCCCAGCGGGAACGGTCCGGGCCTCTGGTATGTCAGCTAGAGGGGAAACGGAAATTCCTCTCAATTCTGCGAGCTTGAATGGATCGTACGGAGGACCAAGCCAACCCTGATCTATCGCATCCAGGACCATTTTCCTCGCGGCCTCGACAATGACCTGAACGGGATCGCGTCCTTCCGCGAGCCGTCTTACAGATTCGTTTGACCAATGGTGTGCGGTCGCCCTCAAGGTTCCTCCAAGTCCACAATCGTATCAAGATTCGACAGACTTGGTTCGCAAGACGCCGGTGCATCCAGCGATTGAACGGTCTACGGATGGCCGATACCCAGCAGTTAAGGTCAAGATGCAATGTCGCAGGGGTGTTTTGCAGTCAAAACTCCCCGCTTTTCGTGTGCGTGCACGAAGAATCTCGGGTTGAATCTCGGGTTGGAGATTCCCACCTAATTGCTGTAAGTTATTGATAAATATGGTAGGCACGACTGGATTCGAACCAGCGACCTCTTCCGTGTCAAGGAAGCGCTCTAACCAACTGAGCTACGCGCCTATTCGCGACGACCTTAGTTTATCAGGATCGAAGCAGCGCGAAAAGGCACAAATCGCGCCGGCGCCCCGCACCTTTGCGCCTGAGCCCCGCACCCTCGCAACTGAGTTGAGAGGCAAGGATGAGGCACGCGGGCGGCGTGGCTCATCCGTG
>Ga0181535_10006848_pt1 | contig 11625 bp, 13 predicted proteins | sample PEATcosm2014_Bin_44_FD_119774 | JGI IMG/M metagenome (GOLD analysis project Ga0181535, IMG submission 119774) | Peatland microbial communities from MTU Mesocosm Facility, Houghton, MI, USA - PEATcosm2014_Bin17_30_metaG | ecosystem: Environmental > Terrestrial > Soil > Wetlands > Peat | place...
ACGCTCTCGCCGACGTCGGGCTGAAATATAGCGCGCTTTCGGACTACGAGGCCATTTCCTTTGAAGAAGGGCTGAAGCGCAAGAGCGCCGCCTGAACGGCACGTTTCCCACGATGTGCATAATATGTGAGGGAGCGGCTCAGTCCTGCCGCGTCATTGGTCGCGACGCTTTGCGGCGGCCTTGTAATGGTCCGCGATCAATGCTTCGAAGGTCGCGGCCGGGAGGAACGGCTTGGCGCGCGCCACCGCGGTTTGTAAAATGGCGCCAACGGGATGGCGCAGCGCGGGCCGGCCGGTCTCAATGATTCGCCTGACCAACCTGCCAACCAGGACCGGATCGGCGCCGCCTGTCTCGTCCTTCTCGATCACGGCCAGAACCGCCTCAAACGCCGCGCGATAGGCCGAGTCTCGGCCGCTCCCGGTCGTCCGCCGCCGGGCAGCCGTAAAGCCGGTGGCGAAATCACCCGGTTCGACGATGGCAACGCGAACAGCGGAGCCTCGCAGTTCCATGCGTAGCGCCTCGCAGTAACCTTCGAGTGCGAATTTCGCGGCGCTATACATGCCTTGGAACGGAACGGCGATCAGGCCTGCAATGGAACCGACAACCACGATGTGGGCTGACGGACGGGCGCGAAGATACGGCAAGGCAGTGCGGCAGACGCGGTGCGTGCCGAAAAAATTGGTCTGGAACTGCGCCAAGGCCTCCTCGGAACTTGTGTCCTCCAAGGCACCGGCAAAACCGATTCCGGCGTTGCTGACCACCACATCCAAACCGCCTTCACGGCCGATAAGGGTGCCAATGGCCGCCTCCACCGACGCATCCTGATCGACATCCATCGCGAGCAGCTCAAAGTCTCCATAGGGATTGCCCTTGCCAGCGGCCTTCCGCGACGTGCCATAGACGCGATAGCCTGCCTCCAGCAGATTGTTAGCGATCGCCCGGCCTAGGCCCGAACTCGCCCCTGTGACCAGCGCTACGCGTCCCCTCAACGTCATGCTCAGACCTTTCACTTATGGGCTTTCTATTGCGAGTTTTTGGAAAAAGGCGGCAAGCCTTATGTACGAGGTAGCGGCTGCTTAAGCCGGTCCTGATAACGGACACGCGGGGCGGCGAAGAGCCTTTGCCACGAGGTTGATCTTTCTGCCATCAGTTTTGTCCGGTTTCAGGGTCCAACCGGACAAAACTGTTTCACGTGAAACATTTTGGTCCGATTGACGGTCCGCGCAAATGCACCTTTGCAGAGCGGTGCGGTGTGCGGACCGGGGCTTGGTGCGAGCGAAATTCTGCGGCAGGATTAAGCTTTGGTCCTCTAATTTTTTGAATTTTCTTTCGGTCTTGCCTAAACTACTTACTCTATAAGTTGGGGCTGAGGCGGAAATAGCGCGTGCGCGGTTTGCAAATGTTGGGCATGAAAAATTCAAAGAAGCGATAAAACGCGCCCGCCGACAGCGGCGGCAACAAGGGCCGGCGCGCGATCGGCGGTGATGGCGACGAGCTGGTTCATGGGCTCATCGCTTTGTTCCAGTCGATCTCATGACCTGCACCCTTCAGCTCCTTGGCCAAGGCCGTTTTCCATGCCCCATGCGCGTCGAACGGGGTCCACACTACGCCGATAATGTCGGAAGGTATTTCAAGATCGCCTAGCTTGATCGCACACACATTTTGTCGGCCCAGTTTGCCGATGAAATAACCGAGCTCAAGAATGACGTTTTGGCGCGCTCGTGGTTGCTGCGTACCATCCTTCGGACCGCCAACATCATCGGGCGTTAAGAGGACAACGGCAAAGTCGACGTCCGTATGTGCCTCGAATTTCTCGACGATCGTGCGGCCCAGGTTCGACTGCTCATGAAGAATGACGGGCGTGAAGTCGATTTTCCGCAGAAAACCTGCGACGGCTTCGCGTGGCTCCCCTTCGTGACCATGAATGATGAACACTTTGCGGGATGGAGTGCCTTTCTCGCGAGCACCGACCGACTGTGCCGGTTGTTCTTGATCGGCGATTTCATCTTCGAGTGTGCGGATCGCTTGTTGCAGAAGAGCGATCGATTGCTGCTTGCCGTCGGTAAGATATTTGCGCGCATCTTGCGCCTCTTGCGCGTCGTAATCTGTGGCCCCGCGACCAAATGCTATACGTGCAAACTGAGGCCCATTATCTAGCGATGCGGCACGCTTGTATCTACCATATGCTGGGGTGCTATGCCCAAATGCCGCCGACAGCGCTCCGTCGATGGCCGCTTCAAGCGCCATAACTTCAGGAATGCTATATCGCTTTTGCACTTTTTGAGGATCGAACGCCTCAAGCTCTTGGATACACCTTTGGAATTTCTCGATGTGCCGCCGTATCTGGCCGGGCGTCAGAACTGGCGATTGAAGTGTTGGTTGGGTCGGGCGGCGGGCCATGCGAATCACTTACAAATGTGTATGATGAAGGATATTATCATACATTAAAATCACGGGTTGCGGGCGGGGCGCTGGTGAATTAGACTAGTCAAATCAACCGGTCGAAACGTATGCGCGAAATCCAGGCTTCCGAGGCCAAAACCCATCTCCCTCGGCTTCTTGATGCGGTCGAGCGCGGCGAAACCATCGTGATCACAAGGCACGGAAAAGCGATAGCGAGGCTCGTCCCCGAGGTCAGCCAGCGGCAAGAGGAAATCAAATCCGCAATAAAAAATATCAAAAGCCTGCGCCGGTCCGTAGCGAATTTGTCCTCCTCGGAAATCAAATCGCTGATCGAGGAAGGCCGGAAATACTGATGGCTTTCGTCGTGGACGCCTCCATCACGCTCACCTGGGCGTTCCCGGATGAGGCGGAATGAAAGAGCGGGCTTTGCCCTGGAGCGCTTCGAGCGCGAAGCTGGATTTGTCCCGGCACTTTGGTGGTTTGAAGTGCGCAATGCGCTGATCGCCGGAGAACGGCGAAAACGCATCGATGCCGATGCGACTACCGCATTTCTGCGGCAACTGGCGCGCCTGCCCATTGTAATCGATCGCGAACCAGATGAAGTGACGGCACTTGCTCTCGCACGCAAATATAAGCTTAGCGTCTATGATGCCGTCTATCTTGAACTCGCCGGCCGGCTCACTGCGCCGCTCGCCACATGTGACGCAGCGCTGGCAAAAGCGGCCCGCGACGAGAGTCTAGCTTTGATCTGAGCAGCGGTAATCATCCAGCTCCCCAAACGTCCCCATTGAAATTTGACTGATTCTGATGCATCTTACCTGAGTACCCATCCCTCGGTGGGACCCAAGGAGGATCGACACACTGATACCCGCGATTCGTGCGGAAGCGGCGCTACCGCCGCTCAAGCTGGCCGATGGCCCGTCAGGACCCGACGCCGCTGAACTCGTGCAGACTGTCTTGACTTGCCTCGATGATTCGAAGGCGGAAGATATCGTTTCAATCGACCTGCACGGCAAAACCTCTCTCGCCGACGCCATGATTATCGCGACCGGCCGCTCCAACATTCATGTTGGCGCGATCGCCGAGCGTTTGATCGTCGCGCTCAAGGGCAGCCGGCGCGCACCGCGCGTCGAAGGATTGCAGAACTGCGATTGGGTTCTGGTCGATGCGGCCGATATCATCGTCCACATCTTCCGGCCCGAGGTGCGGCAGTTCTACAATCTCGAAAAAATGTGGAGCGCCAGCCGGCCAGGCGAACGCCGCTTGGGTTAAACTCAACACGCCGGTTAGAGACACGATGCGTCTCCTGCTCGTTTGCATTGGGCGGCCGAAAGCCGGCCCGGAGCGGGATTTGGCCGCGCGCTATCTCGAAAGAGCCACAGCCGCTGGCCGGGCGATCGGTTTTTCCGGCGTCGAACTGCGCGAACTCGCGGAGAGCCGCGCGGCGCGTCCGGATGATCGCAAGCGGGAAGAGGCGAAAGCCCTTGGCCCCCGGCTTCCGCCGCGCGGCAAAGTGATCGCGCTTGACGAGACCGGCAAGCAGATGACGAGTCTGGGGTTTGCCGCGGAGCTTGGCCGGGCGCGGGACGAGGGCCTTGCTGACTTGGCTTTCGTGATCGGCGGCCCGGATGGATTGGAACCGGCCTTTTTGGCCCAGGCTTCGCTCACGCTCAGCCTCGGGACGATGACTTGGCCGCATCAATTGGCGCGAATCATGGCCGCCGAGCAGATTTACCGGGCGATAACGATTCTTTCCGGGCATCCCTATCATCGTGACTAAAATTTAATTCGCGTGTTTTGCGGTCTTGCCGCGACTGCGCCACTTTTTCCTGTCGTTTTTGCTAAATCATGGAATTCGTACCCGTGGCCAGGCTATTTGGCTGCCGGCATAAAGGCCATCGTGGCATTTCGAGCATCGCAAATTAAGAAGTCTTCCAGCGGGGCTTTGAGCCTCGCCGCGCTCGAACTCTGTCTGGGGCTCTTCGCCGCGGTTTGTGCTGCCGCGCAAGCCGGTCAGCCGGCCGGGCCGGACATGGATGACAAGGGCGCGGCGCTGAGCGGCCACCGGCTCGAACTGCGCGGCATGGAAGACACGCTCGAGGCGTCGCAAGAGCAGCGGCGGCAGATCGAAGCCGAGATCGCCTCGATCCGCGCCGACCGGGCAAAGCTCACGGCAGCCCTTCTGGACGCTACGCAAAATGTCAACGCAAGCGAACGCAAGATCGGCGAAACCGAGGCAAGGCTCGACACCCTGACCGGAGCGGAAGATGCCATCAAGCGTTCGCTCGCGAGCCGCCGCGCGGTAATCACCGAGGTCCTCGCCTCGTTGCAACGGATGGGGCGCAAGCCGCCGCCGGCGCTGCTGGTCACGCCGGAAGACATGCTCGCCGCGATCCGGAGTTCGATGTTGCTCGGTTCGGTGCTGCCGCAGATGCGCAGCGAGACCGAAGCGCTCGCCTCCGACCTTTCCGATCTTCTGCGGCTGCGTCAATCCATCGCGGCCGAACGCGAGACGCTTTCGACCGGGGTCGCCAAGCTTCGCGCCGAACGGCAACGTCTGGCGGCGCTCGTGGAGGCGCGCCAATCGGCGCTGTCCGCCGCCGAACAGGCTCTCGGCGCCGAGCGCGAACGGGCAATCGAACTCGCCAAGCAGGCGGCAAGCCTTAAGGAACTGATCGGCAGAATGGAAACCGAAGTCGCCGCCGCCGCGCGCGGTGCCGAGGCGGCGCGCAAGGCCGACGAGAACCGCAGCCGCGCGGCGGAAGCGGCAGCGTCCGCAGGAAGCATGAAGACGGCGCTGGTGCCTTTCAAGGATCCGGCAAGGCTCGCGCCCACGACCTCCTTTATTGAGACAAAGGGGCTCTTGCCGTTGCCCGCCAACGGCACGCTTCAACGCGGCTTTGGTAACCCTGATGGGTTTGGCGGCACTGAAAAAGGCATGCTAATCTCGACCCGGGTCGAAGCCCTTGTCGCCTCCCCCTGCGACGGTTGGGTGTCATTCGCCGGCCCTTACCGTAGCTATGGACAACTCTTGATCATTAATGCTGGTCAGGGTTATTATATAATTCTTGCTGGAATGGACAAAATAAACGTAACTGTAGGGCAATTCATTCTTGCTGGGGAGCCTGTCGCCATTATGGGTGATGGCTCCGTGAAAACGGCTGCAGCCATTGCCATCGGCGCGGTGCAGCCCATCCTCTATGTCGAATTTCGTAAAGACGGGGTGGCGATTGATCCGGGCCCATGGTGGGTGAAACCGGAATTTCAAAAGGTTCGCGGATAATGCGCAAGGTCTTACCTTTACTACTAGGAACCGTGCTGGGCGCGGGACTCGTCACGCTCGCAACGAAGACACAGGTTTTCCAGGAGGGTACGGCACACGCCGCCGCTTCAGATACCTACCGTAATCTCAATCTCTTCGGCGACGTTTTCGAGAAAATCCGCTCCGATTATGTCGAGAAGCCGGATGAGCAAAAGCTTGTCGAGGCGGCGATCAACGGCATGCTCGGTTCGCTCGACCCGCATTCGAGCTACATGGACGCCAAGAGCTTCCGCGACATGCAGGTTCAGACGCGCGGCGAATTCGGCGGGCTTGGCATCGAGGTGACGCAGGAAGACGGGCTCATCAAGGTCGTGACGCCAATCGACGACACCCCGGCCTCCCGCGCTGGGATATTGTCCGGCGACATCATCACCGCCATCGACGACGAGAACGTGCAGGGCTTAAGCCTCAATCAGGCGGTCGACAAGATGCGCGGCGCGCCGGATACGCCGGTCGTGCTCAAGATTATACGCGGCACCAGCAAGGACCCGGTGGATATCAAGCTCACCCGCGCAGTGATCCAGATCAAGTCGGTGCGCGACCACCAGGACGGCGACGACATCGGCTATATTCGCATCACGCAATTCAACGAACAGACTTTCGAGGGCGTTCGTGCCGCCATCCAGAAATACGAGAACGACATTCCCGCGGCCAAGTTCAAGGGTTTTATTCTCGACCTGCGCAACAACCCCGGCGGTTTGCTTGACCAGTCGATCGCGGTCGTGAACTGCTTCCTTGACCGTGGTGAAATCGTCTCGACGCGGGGCCGCAACGCCGAGGAAACCATGCGCTACAATGCGCATCCCGGCGATTTGTCGAAGGGTAAGCCCGTGGTCGTCCTGATCAATGGCGGCTCGGCATCGGCGTCGGAAATCGTCGCCGGCGCGTTGCAGGATCACAAACGCGCGACCATTCTCGGCACGCGGTCTTTCGGCAAGGGGTCGGTGCAAACGATTATCCCGCTTGGGCAGAACAATGGCGCCGTGCGGCTCACCACAGCGCGTTATTACACCCCGTCCGGCCGCTCGATTCAGGCAAAGGGGATCGATCCCGACGTGACCGTGCTGCAAGACGTGCCGGATGACCTCAAAGGCAAGGACGACACTAAGGGGGAGGCTTCCTTAAAAGGCCATCTGAAGAACGGCGACGACGAAAAGGGCGGTTCGCAAGCCTTCGTCCCGCCTGATCCCAAGAACGACAAGCAATTGATCGCCGCCGAGGACATTTTGCGCGGCGTCAACAAGGCCATGAACAAAGTGACTGCGGTGCCCGGCAACGAACCCGCGAAGATGCCGAATTGAGCGGCGCCGGTAACGGAGTCTAAAGATGGTGCAGAGCGGCCGGGTTTAATGTCCGGCGGTCCTGCCTGATGCGAAGCGGAAACCAATCGACGGCCCCGCGCAAGTATGATCCGCGTAAATAGGCACGGCTGCTGCATTCGGCCATGCAAACCAAATCGATGGGCATCCTCCGGTTGCTTACGGCCGGAGGCTGTTTTTTGAAGCGGTTAGGCCTGCTCAACCAGAGAAACAAGCGGGCGAAAGGCGGGTTGCGGCCCTGGCCCCCGGTTCTTGCCGTATGGGCGGATGGCGGCAGACGATCCGCCGCGGGACGGATGCCCGTGCGGCTGCGCCGGTTCAAAGTTGCGCCAGGGCGGTATAACGATGCGCATGATTGAAGACGATTTGGACACGCCCTTGGGGCAATTCCCGGTTCGAAAGCGTCCCCCGCTTGGCAAGCTGTCTTATTTCGGAGTTGCATTGGCCGGTCTTGTTGGCCTGCTTGGTGCTCTCGGCATTTTTCCCCCATGGCTCGGCAGGCTACCCCCCCTAGAGCAACATGCCGAGATCGGATCTCCCGCCCCGAACGTGGACCCTCACAAAACTACCCCTCACCAATCACCGGCCACCCCCAAGAGCGGGCAGCTTCCGCAACCGGTTGCGGAGATATCGAGCGAAGCAAGTACACCTCTCCCGGACAGCCCGATTGCAAGCATCCAGGCTCCAATCAGAGCGGTCGCGGTCCCGGATCAGACGGCCGGTCTTGGGGTAGAAGCGATGGAGCAGCGGAGCGGTGTCAAAATCATCCGGCCAGGTAACGGCGCGCCGCCCGGCGCTCTCATTATCGATGTAGCGCAGGCGCTCAATTCGGGGCGCGTCGCAGCGCCCCACCCGCGGCTTCTCGAACAAACGCGGTATGGCCCGGTCCCGCGGATAGGCTCCGATGGGGCGCGGCCCGCCGAGACTTACGCGCGGCCCGCCGTGTCCCTGCCTGGCCTGCCGCGCATTGCCTTGCTGGTTGGGGGCATGGGTCTTTCTCCCCGCGCGACCGAAGCCGCGGTCATCGGTTTGCCGGGCGCTGTCACACTTGGCTTTGCTCCTTATGGAGCCGATCTCGCCCGGCAAACAGTGCGGGCGCGCCAGTCTGGCCATGAGCTTGTGTTGGAACTTCCAATGGAGCCTTTCGATTCCCAGCACGACAATCCCGGCCCCCATACACTCCTCGCGGATGCGACGAAAGCCGGCAATAGCGACAATCTGACCTGGCTGATGAGCCGATTCTCGGGCTACGCGGGGGTCGCAAATTTTCTTGGCGGCAAGTTCACGGCGGATGAAAAGGCTTTGACGCCTGTCTTGCATGAAATCGCCGCGCGCGGCTTGTTTTATGTCGATGACGGGTCATCCGCGCGGAGCCTCGCCATGACACTCGCGCCAGGGCAGGAGCTAGAAGCCGCGCGCGCCGACATCATACTCGATTCGACCGCACGGCCCGAGGCGATCGAAGCGGCCCTGGCGCGGCTCGAAGCAATCGCCCGCGAGAAGGGATTGGCGATCGGGGTTGCGAGCGCACTCCCAGCTTCCGTAGAAATTATCGGCCGTTTCGCCCGCGCACTTGAAGCGCGCGGGATTGCGCTGGTGCCGCTGAGCGCAGTTATGCCAATGCAGCAGCAAGACTTGGCCAATCATCAACTGTGAGGCAGGGCGGCAATGGATTCGCTAAATTATCGCCCCTGTGTCGGTATCATGCTTCTCAATCGCGCCGGGCTCGTCTTCGTCGGGCGCCGCCGCAGCAAAAGAATACCCGAACATCTGCGGCAGGGCCACGAATGGCAAATGCCGCAGGGCGGGATCGACAGCGGCGAAGACCCCTATCAAGCGGCCCTGCGCGAACTGCGGGAGGAAACCAACGTATCGTCCACGGCTTTTCTCGCCGAATCTCCGGAATGGTACAGCTATGATCTGCCGTCCGGCGCCCTGAAGAAATCATGGAAAGGCCGCTTTCAAGGGCAGCGCCAAAAATGGTTCGCGCTGCGTTTCGTTGGCGAGGAAAGTGAGATCGACATAGACAACCCCGCCGGCGGTCAGCGGCCGGAATTCGACGCCTGGCGATGGGAGGAGATCAGCCATCTCGCGGAATTGATTGTACCATTCAAACGGCCGGTTTACGAAAAAGTGGTCGAAAAATTCAGCTATCTTGCCCAAGCGCAGTGACGCGGCAACACCGCTGGTTGCCTGGCCCCGCCTTCCTGCTAGCGCTGGCACAGACCCACTCCGGCCAAGTCCTGACGGCCTTCAAGGTCTATCTTCTCCGGCAGAAGGCGGCGAGCATCTCGTTCGATCGGGCGCTGCAAAATGGGGGCGCCGGGCGGCGGTTCAGCGCTGCGAGCCCCGAGCAGGATCCCAAAAAGCTGCAGGCGTTTTGAATAGATCATCCGTTAAATCAAAGAGATACGAAGGGCTGCTGATTCTCAATGCCGATTCCAAGGAAAGTCCCCCCGATCTGGCACGATCGTCATGTTCGGCCAGTATCTTGCATAGGCAGGGAAAGACGAAACATCCCAACGCCAATCACCAGCGCAAAAGACTTCCATGAACTGGTTTTCCGATCACCGGGCGAACAACTTAATCTACGGCGTCATCTTCGTCTTGATCGTCAGTGCTCTCGCCGTCGTTGGCTACATGCTCAGCGGGTGGAGCTTCGGCGATTCGCTCTTTATGACCGTCATAACGATTTTCACGGTCGGCTACGATGAGGTCCGTCCGCTTGATACGGTCATGCTCCGCGGCATTACGATTACGTTGATTGTACTTGGCTGCACCGCTATGATTTACCTCACCGGTGCGCTGGTCCAATTCATTACCTTTACCCAACTCCAGGCAGTGCTCGGGAATACCCGCATGAGCAAGCAAATCGAAGAGCTCAAGAACCACGTCATCATCTGCGGCTTTGGCCGTATCGGCAATATGCTGGCCAAGGAATTGAACGCCGGTAAGGCGGATTTGGTCATCATCGAGCCCAATGCTGATCGCTATAATGAAGCAAAAGCGCAGGGCTATTTGTGCATTCACGCGGACGCAATCGAAGAGAATTCCTTGAAGCAAGCGGGCATTGACGAGGCGCGGGCCCTGGCGACCGTCGTCTCGTCCGATCCGGTGAATGTCTTTGTCACCCTGAGCGCCCGCAGCCTCAACAATTCGATCCTGATCATCGCACGCGGCGAGGAGCCCGCCACCGAGAAAAAGCTCTTTCAGGCCGGCGCCAACGCCGTCGTGCTTCCGGCTCATATTGGCGCCGAACAGGTCGCCTCCATGATCCTTTTCCCGGCCATCGCGGGCGTCATCCAGTATTCCGAGCGCCGGCGCCAGATGGAATTGGATTTTCGCACGCTGGGCTTGGAAATTTCGATCGTGGTCGCGGCGGAGGGAAGCGCCTTTACGGGCCTCACGGTTGAGGAAATCGAACGGCAGGCCGAGGGAACGTTCTTTATCGTCGCGATCGAGCAAGCCGGCACGGGGACGGCGGACCGGCCGCTTCCGACGACATGCATCAAACCCGGCGATGGCGTGACGATCCTTTCCCGCAGCGGACGGCCGAACCTTGTCAATAAATTTAGCGAGCCGGCCCCCAGCGCGGCTTGACGTTTCCTCCGGCTGTCTCTCTTGCCTGGCGGCGCTGACGCGCTAATTGGCATTTTGCCGCATTCAGTGCGCCGAAGCGATCACAGTCTCGCTATACACATGACATGGTCTAAATCTACAAACAGCTTAATAATTCTGATCAAGCCTATAGTCTTTGGGAGGAACTCATGTCGGTTTTGCCGGAGGTTTTGAAGGCCAATGAGGCCTATGCCGCGAATTTTGGCGCCAAATCGCAATTGGCCCTGCCACCGGCACGGCGATTTGCCATCCTCACTTGCATGGATGCGCGTCTCGATCCGGCCAAATATGCAGGTTTGTCCGAAGGTGACGCCCATGTGATCCGCAATGCGGGCGGGCGCGCCAGCGACGATGCGATCCGCTCGCTGGTGATTTCCTATAAGCTGCTCGGCACGCGGGAGTGGTTTGTTGTCCATCATTCCGATTGCGGCATGCAACTCTTCGACGACGAGATCATCAGTGGCCTCCTCGAACAAAGCCTTGAGACCGCTTCAATCGATGAAAAAGGCTGGCACGACCACGGGCACGGGCCCGGCAGCGGGCTCGGCCATTACATCAAATGGCTGACCTTCAAGGACCTCGCGGCAAGCGTGGCGGAGGACGTCAAACGGATCCAATCGCATCCTTTGGTGCCCGGCCATATTCCGATTTACGGCTACTACTATGATGTGAAAAGCGGCCGTCTGGTCGAGGTGCCGCAAGCCACGGCGGCCGGCAAGGCAACGGCCTGAGAGGCGGCGTCCCACCCGCCGCACCTCTCATTCCGCCTCGTAAACCGCCTCCCCGCCGACCAGGGTGAGTTTCACCCTGCCTTCCATGCGCGCCTCGTCAAAGGGGGTGTTCTTGCAGCGGGAGTGCAGCTTTGCCGGATCGACGACGAAGGGCTCATCCGGGTCGAAACGGATGAGATCGGCAGGCGCGCCAATTTGGAGCCGTCCTTGCGGGAGCCTAAGAATCTCGGCC
>Ga0181535_10006850_pt1 | contig 11622 bp, 9 predicted proteins | sample PEATcosm2014_Bin_44_FD_119774 | JGI IMG/M metagenome (GOLD analysis project Ga0181535, IMG submission 119774) | Peatland microbial communities from MTU Mesocosm Facility, Houghton, MI, USA - PEATcosm2014_Bin17_30_metaG | ecosystem: Environmental > Terrestrial > Soil > Wetlands > Peat | place...
AGCCGTGGCGCGGTTTCCCGTCTCATTACTCTGGACGTGAGCGTGGATGGCGAGCTGGTGACCCGCTACCGCTGTGACGGGTTGATCATCAGCTCCCCGACCGGCTCCACAGCATATTCACTGGCCGCCGGCGGCGCGGTCGTGCTGCCCACGGCGGAGGTTTTTATCATGACGCCCATTTGCCCGCACGCGCTTTCGAACCGCTCCATCATTTTGCCGCTGTCCTCCATCATCCGCGTGAAAGCCGTCACACCGCAACCCGCGACCCTCTTGAGCGCGGACGGACAGGTCGTCGCCGAACTGGATGCCGGGGATGAAATCACCATCCGCCGGAGCCGCAGCGCGATTCGTTTGATGCACCTTGCGGACAGTTCGTTTCTCGAAGCCCTGCGCCGCAAACTGCACTGGCGCGGAACATATCTCTGAAATGAAAGTTAAATCGTTGAACCGTTCAATCGTTGAATCGTTGCATCGGGCATCCCCTGCAACCGGTCACGATATACGATTCACGATTCACGATTCAACGGATAAACATGGTTCGGCTTAAAGACATTGCCCGGCACGCCGGTGTGGCCGTGATGACCGTCTCGAAAGCTTTGCGGGACGCGCCGGACGTTTCCGCCGCGACCAAGGCGCGCATCAAGGCGCTCGCCATTCAGATGGGTTACGTTCCGAATTCTTTCGCGCAGGGTCTGCGCAGCCAGACCTCCAGAATTTTCGGCCTGGTCATTCCCTCCATCACCAATCCCATCTTTTCCCGCATCGTCTTTGCCATCGAAGACCGCGCGCGCGAGCTCGGTTATGACATTTTTCTAGCCCACACCCACAACCTCCCCGACCGCGAGGAATACGGCATCCGCCGCCTGCTTTCCCGCCGCGTGGACGGACTCTTCATCTCGCCCGTTTATCGTTATGAAGCCGAGGCGCGGATTTACCAGGAACTGCTTAAACGCCAGACGCCGGTCGTTTTGCTCGGCCCGCCCGCGCCCTTCTGCAAAACTTTCGTGAGCGTGGAGATTGAAGAACTCGTCGCCAGCTACAATGTCACCCGGCATCTCCTCAAGCTCGGCCACAAACGCATTGCCTACCTGACCGGCCCGGCGGTCGCGCCGTGGGCGCACGAACGTTTCGAGGGTTACCGCCGCGCCCTCCGTGAGTCCAATCAGGAGGTGGACGACAAGCTGGTCTTTCAGGCCGGCAGCACCATCGAGGACGGCACCAAGGCCGCGTTGCAATTGCTGAATGAAAACTGCCATGCCACCGCCGTCCAGGCCGTCACCGACCTGGTCGCCGTCGGCTGCGCGGAAACGCTGCTGGCGCAGGGATGGAAAATTCCCGACGACATATCCGTGGCCGGTTTCGGCAACATCATGGCGGCCGAATACTTTCGCGTGCCGCTGACCACCGTGCGCCAGCCAAAGTTCCGCCTCGGCATCGCCGCCGTGGATGCGATGATGCACCTACAGCGCGGCAAGCGGGTGCAACCGCATCGCCTCACCGCCGAACTCATCGAACGCAAAAGCACCGCTCCGCCAAAGCCAAAGGCGGCTTGACACTTTCACCGGATGCTCTTTTTGAAGACGAGCAGGAGCTTTTCGCAATGTTCCAGGTCGCCGGCAAATTCCTTCCCGGTCAAGGGCGTGTTCAAAAATTCACTGAAGCCGGGCACGTCCTGGTGATCCGGCAGGTTCAAATCGCGGAAGGCCATTGACCAGCCCGGAAACCGGCGCTCCTGAACCGCGCCCTTGACGAGAACCATGATGCCGTGATGCCGCGGGTCCTTGCTGATGCGGCCATAGGTCGCCGTCACGACTTCCAACGTGCCTTCCAGAACCTGCATGAACTGGCCGTCCTTGTAGAGCAACATTCCGGTGATGCCCGCCGCTTTGTTGCGCTTGATGCTCTCCTTGAGCATTTCGCGCAGCTCCGCCGAGCTAAACAGCTTTGACGCGGTGCTGATGTAGGCCATGCGGAACAACTTGCTTCCAGTCCTTTCCATGCCGGAAATCTGACATGGATGCTTGGAAAAGGCAAATTTATGTCGTAAAGCATTTATTTTTATGATGCGGCGCGATCTGACAGGGGAAGCCGGGTCGCGGCAGCGGATCATTTCCGGCAGCAAGCCGTTGGAATTTTTCCTCCCAAGGTTTGGCAATTTTCGATTAGGAATTGGCAAAATACGGTGAGAGCGTTGCCTTCCGATAACCGATTAATTGAGCATGAATGACACGGATGTCACCAATGTTATGGAACTTGGCGATCAAACAAATCACGCATTGCCGCTGCGCAAGGATCCCGTGGTGACCTTGTGCGAGTGGTTCGGGCGTTTGATTGGTATCCAAGTTCCAGTCGGTTGTGAGGATGAAGCTGGTTTCCATTACGAAACAAAACCAGCCTCAAACGAATCCAGCCACTCTTTCAACATTTAACACTTCCAGCAGGCTGCTGACGGAATCGGACGCTCCTTCAAGTTGGAGAGGTCCCGCATCGGCGGTCAGAAAACAATTCCTTTCAAACCACCGGCAGCGGCTCAAATTGCTTGCCTAAAATGGGCGCGCTCTTCGTCTTGAGCCACTTTTCCAAAACGCCGGCATAAACACTCCGGAAATCCACGTTGTATTTGATGTCGCCCTGAAACAAATCCTGCGGCGCGAGGCTGGGATACCGGCCCAGCAACCCGGCTTTCACCTTGTTGCCGACGATGAACATGGGAGCGGCCGCGCCGTGGTCGGTGCCGCCGTTGGCGTTCTCATTGACGCGGCGGCCAAATTCGCTGAAGGTCATCACCAGCACGCGTTGCAAATTGCCCTGCGCCTTCAGGTCGTCCACAAAAGCCTTCAGCGAATCGCCGAGGTCGCCGAGCAAACGCTGCTGGGTCGCAATTTGGTTGGTGTGGGTGTCATAGCCGCCTTGCGAGACGTAATAAATGCGCGTGGGCAGACCGCCGCCAATGAGCTTGGCGACGAGTTTGAGCGAGTTGGCAAATGCGGAATTGGGATAGGTCGCCTGATTCTGGACGCGGGCGGCTATGCCGCGGACTTCGTCACTGGAAATCTGCGCGTCCATGGCCGTGCGCTCGATGAAATCCACCGCCTTGCCGCCTTGCATGGGCATTCCGGCGGGAAGCGAGCCGATACTGGCGCCGGAGTTATCGTCGGAACTGACCATCTCGGTTTCGTTCAACTTCTCATAAGCCGCCTCGGTCATGTCGGTCTGGCCGGGCTTGGGATGTTCGGGCGACAAGAAGCGGTAATTTTGCGGATTGTCGAAGCAGATGCCTTTTGGCGTTTTTGCAAAAAAGGATTCGGGCAGTTGCCGGCCAACAACAACGCCAACCGTCGGATCCGCGCCGGCACAGGCGCTGTCAAAGTAGCGGCCCAGCCAGCCGTATTTCTCAACCTTGTCCGAGTCACTGGCGGTCTGCCAGATTTCGGTGGAACGGAAGTGGGAGCGGTTCGGGTTCGGATAGCCGACGCCCTGCACCACGGCGAGATTGCCGGAATCATAAAGGGTTTTGAACCCGGTCATGGCGCCGTGAAAACCGATTTCGCCGTTCAGCTTCAAAATCTTGTCCTCCGTCAGGCCAATCTTCGGACGCGCGTTGTGATAATAATCGTTCAAGTAGGGAATCACGGTGTTGAGGCCGTCGTTCCCGCCCGCCATCTGGAGAACCACCAGAATGGTTCCGTCCTTGCCGGTGACAATTTGCGTGGCTGAACCCGCCGCCTCGCCATGCAACGCCATGAAGGTGTCGGCCAGGAATGCCGGCACGGTCCACGAGAGGGCGCTGCCGAGGACGGTGGCGCGGAGAAATTCGCGCCGGGTCTGGAGGGTGATTTCGTTTTTCATAATTTTCGTTTTTCGTTTCAGGTGACTTGATATTCGGGAGTGGACATGACCAGGCGGATGACGTTGCGAATGTCCGCATCGGCCAGCTTGGGGCGCGAATCAAGGAAGTCGCGCAAAGCCTTGTTCTGTTCGTTGGAAAATGTGGATTGCAGGAGGCGGTGCTGCAAGGCGGCGACCAACTGTCCTTTGTCGGCGCGCTCCTCGGGTGTCAGAATTTTGTCCACCTCCACGCCGCCGATGTGGATGAGCTGCGCGGCCTTTTGCTGGACGACGCCGCCCGGCCCGCCGGGTTTGAGCGCAAAATCGGACGCCGAAAGCTGCTGGGTTGTGCCCTGCACCAGCGTCGCGGCGTCGTTGTAGCGATCCAACAAAGTGTTCGTCGTGATCCAGGTGATACCGCCATCCCAGCCCTTGACATTCGGCGGCGCGAACAAATCCTGTCCGAGGCTGCGCGTGAGAGCGGAACTGATGAAAGCGGGCGGGAGATCGCATTGCAGCATCCGCGCCGTGCCGACGAGCCATTGAACGGGGCTTTTGACCTGGTTGCGGATTACGGTGTCGCCGTAAAATTCCTCGCTGCGGAACATGACGCGGAGGAAGGGCTTGAAACATCTCGCGTTGGCGACGAAAGCGTCGGCCAGGGCTTTGTTCAATTCAGGGGACGGCATTTGCCCGGCAAAGTAATTCCATAATTTGCCCGTGATAAAGACCGACGCCTGCGGTTGCCTGACAATTTGCGCCATCATTTCCTCGCCGTTGAGATTTCCCGTGAGACCGAGAAAAGTCTTGTCGCCGTCGTCGTGAATAAGCGGCCGGTAAACGAACTGTTCCACCTGCCGGTCAAGCGACCAGCCGGTCAGCGCGCGCGCCCCCTCGGTGACATCCTTTTCCGTGTAATGTCCCTCGCCGAGGGAAAAGAGTTCCATGACTTCGCGGGCATAATTCTCATTCGGATGCTCCTTGCGGCTTTGCGCCTGGTCGAGCCAGATCAACATCGCCGGATCCTTGCCCGCCTCGGTGAGCAGACGCAGCCAGTAATCCGTGGCCAGCCGCCGGAACAGTTCGTTTTGCCGCCACATATAATAAGCGTCCCGGACTTTTTCATAACTCGTGGCAAAATGGCCGTGCCAGAACAAAACCATCTTCTCCTGAAACGGCCTCGGCCCCTTGGCCATGCGGTTCAGCCACCAGCCGCGCAGCTCGACAATTTGTTGGGCCTGGGCGCGCTGCTCGGCCTGTTGCGCGAGGCGGCGCGCGTCCGGCGTCAGGCTCTGCATGGCGCGAGCGCGATCCGCCCGGCCCAGATCGGGAACCGCCCAAACCGGGTTCGGCGTGGGATCGGGAATCTTCTCGTAGTCGAGCAGCGAGGCGAGCGCAGCGTCGTGGCCGAGATCCGTCAGCCTGGCGATTTCCTCCGGCGGCCCGCCGAATCCCGCGCGGTTCAGCAGATGCGCCGCAGTCTCATAATTCCAGCCATCCTTTGAAAGCGGCTTAAGCATACATTATGTATGACGTTAGCACGACTTGCGTGGTTTCACAATGGGTCAATTTTTCCGGCCAGCGGAAATGCCGCCAGTAACCTGTGGCGCGCGCCTGCCGGAGACAATTCGCTGCGGAACAATCCAGCCTCCTCCACCCGCCATTCGCCGAAGACATGACTGGCCAGCGCCGCCGCGTGCGGCACGAGTTTTTCGGTCTTGTGCCGGCGATATTTCTGGAACCGGCCCAGCGTCGCGTGCGCCAGGAATTTCTCCGCGCCCGGTTTTTCCTCAAACGCTGCGACCGACCGCGCGACGCGGGTTTGCAGGGCCGCCAGAATGTTTTCGCCGCCCTCAAATCCCACCCAGATTACGCGCGGCTGCCGTTCATTCGGGAAAAATCCGATGCCCTTGGCGCGCAAAAGAAAGGGCCGGACTCCGGCACATGCTTCGGCCAGGGAAATGTTTACAGATCCGAGGGAGCCGACCGGGACATTGCCAAGAAACTTCAGTGTCAGGTGCAGTTGTTCCAGATTTGTCCGCCGGACGTCGCCCAGCGCGAGCGGCTTCAACTCCCGCTGGACACCAAGCATTTCGTTCCTGATTGATCCAGGAATCGCTATCGCCACAAACAGCCGCAGCCGCTCATTTGAATTTTTGTCCGCCATCGGAGTTCAAGGCGACTTCGCGGAATCAACCCGCGGATGAAGTTCAATCTTGACAGCTTGGGGCGGAGCGTCAGCAGTGACAGTGACTTTGGCGACACCGATGAAGTCGGCATCCATGCTGTGGGAATAAACGTCAGGCTCTTTGTAGGCCATGGCCACGATGCTGTAAGTGCCCGGCGGGAACCGGGCCATCTGGAACACGCCATCCTTGCCACAGGTGCCCAGATCAATCAGCGGCCCCGGATTGCAGAATTTGATGGGTGAGTTGGTAATTTCTCCCGAACAGGCATAAATATAGGCTCCAAGAGCGCCCGCCTCTTCGATGCCGGTCACCTGCCCGCGAACGGTCTGGCCAACTGGCCGGACGACATCCACCCGCTGTGTCTCTCCGCCCTTCAGCACGAGATTGGTGTCATCCAAAAATTGGAAGCGCGAACCTGTGCCGACATGAAGTGTTTTTCTTCGCAATAATTCGTAGTTGCCGGGCGTCAGATTCGTCAGGACAATTTCGCTCCGGTTGGTCACCACGGGATCAAAACCGAACGAAGTATCCTTCCACATCGCCGGATCGAGCTTCTGCGAATTGAAATTCAGGATGCACTCCGCCACCGGCAAGTCGTCGGGTATGTCATAATGCAGGACCAAGGTGGCCGGCTGTGGCAATGTCACCTTGAGATCCCGGCTGGAATCCGCATCAGCTAAGACGTGAAACATGTGTCCGTCCGCCGAAGCGACAACAAGTTTTTGAAGGGTTCCGTTGCCGCCGGACAGCGTGAAGCGACCATTCGCGTCGGTGGCACTGTAGCCCGTTCTGTTTAACCAGTTTTCCACGCCGTCCCTCAAATAGAAATTCGGTTTGTCGGCCAGATACACCCGCATGCCCGGCACCGGATTACCTTTGTGGTCGAGAACAATGCCGTGGAAATCACCGCCGCGTTTCAGTCGAACCACAAGATTGGTCATTTGCAATGGAGCCGTGACCGGATAGGGAGTCAGCAATGCCGGCTGGTATCCGCTCGCCAGCAGCCGCGCCCAGACTTTTCCCGGACGGAAACTTTCCCCCCAGAAGCGACTCGTGTCACTGAAATCGTTTCCGGCCACTTCCATGCGTCCGCCGGGAAGTGATTCGCCCCAGATCAACTCTCCTGGCTTGTCGGGATTGTCAGCGCCGAATTCCAACTTGCAATCACGGACAGGCTGACCCAAAACATCGTCCATCGCAAAACCGGTGACCCGAACCGAAACGTCAGGCAAAGTTACCGGCTGCACCGGCTGATTTGACACGATTGTCTTCAGCTTTCCGCTGCTCGCGGAAACCGATGTATCAGGCATGGCGGCTTGCAACAACTCTTCCTCGGCATCCTTGACGTTACAAAAATCCAAAGTCAGTCCCCTTAATTGTTTGAATTCGCGCAGGCGCAGATAGCCATCCGGCAGCTCTAGGTTGTTGATCCAAAGCACCCGCAGATTGGGAAGTTTGTTTAGTTGCGACAAACCGTCCATGGTGAAAAGATGACCAACATTTACCACCGGCTGACCGCTGCCGAAAAGATCAAGCCGGGTAAGACTCTTGATTTCGGCCAAGCTGCGGAGCGACGCGTCGCTCACTTCGGTGGCGCGCAGCCACATATATTCCAGCTTGGGCAAAGCGCGCAACTGGGCGATGCCCGTGTCGGTGATGACACGACTGTCCAAGCTCAACTGGCGCAATTCCGTCAAGCCGGCGATGCGCGCCAACCCCGCGTCCGTCACGCTGGTGTATCGCAGGCTCAATCTTTGCAGTTCATGATATTGAGCGATGTTGTCCAGCGTCGCATCCGTCACCTGACTGCCGCTAAAGTCCAGCGATTGGAGGTGTGAAAACGAAATGTTCTGACTCGAAACCGCCGAACCGGCGAACGTGAAGTTCCGCAACTCCGTCAGGCGGGACAGATGTTTCAGGCCAACATCGGTTACCTTCCCCAGTCCGCCAATTGAAAGACTCTGCAATTTCGTCAGATTGGACAAGTTCGCCAAACCCTCGTCGGTGATCTCCATGTGGGAGCGAACCCACATCGTCTGGCTCAAGTCGAGTTCTTGCAGGTTGGTCAGTCCGGCAAGATATTTCAGACCCGCGTCCGTCAAAGAGTTTCCTCGAAGTGAAAGCGCCGTAAGCTGCGACATTCCTTCCAACGCCCGCGCGCCGTCGTCGGTCACGCCGGATTCCTCAACGCTGATGTCGCGGAGCGTCTGGATTTGCGCAGCCGCCTTCAGCGCCGCGTCGCCCAGCCTGTCATCCCCCTCATTGACTGCATACAGCTTCAGCTTTTCCAGCGCCGGCAGTTCGGCCAGATGCGCCAGGCCTTGTGGTGTGATGGTTTTTGTTGCCTCAATTTCCAGTTCCCGCAGCTTGGCCAGCGTCTTGAGCTTGGCCAATAATTCGTCGTCAGCCTTCGCGCCAATCGAAATCGAAACCGCGTTTGTCTGGTCCTCGATCTTCACCACATAGCCGTAGCCATTCAGCCAACCCGGTTGGGCCTTTGTTTCCCGTTCGGTCAAGGCCTTGATACTGGTCACGACTAGCTTTCCGCTGCTGATGTCCTGAACAATGTCGGGAATGACCTGCCGCTGTAGCAACCGCAAGACTCGCGCGACAGCCCATTGCAGCGGCTCGTCCTGGCACTTCAGCGTCACCGGCGTGTCAACGGAAACCCCGGATAGTCTCAGCCCGTCCGCATCGAGTTCCAGTTCCACTCCGGCCTGTCGGCAGATTTCAGCCAGCACGTCCTTGAGCGGCTTTTGTTCGGCCGAGATCGAGACTCTTCGTTCAAGCAACGGAATCTGCGCGGCAGCGGTGGTCACAAGGCTTTTGTTTGTTTGCAAATTGCCGGCTGCGGATTGCTGATTTGCTGACTGCGGATTTGGCGCAGCCTTCATCATCGCCACCGGCACGATGATGGCCGTCAGCAGGACTATTGCTCCACCCACCGCCGCCCGCGTCACGGCTTCGCGGTTCCGGTGGCGGTCAAGAATCGCCCGCAAACGTCCCTCCAGATTCGATGCCCGCGCCATCGCGACTCCGTTGCATCCAGCGAACCAGCCCAGGGAAAGTCCGGCGGAAATTTCCAGCACCTGCTCCGCGTAATCAGCCGGTTCCGCGCCGTGCCGCAAAACGATGTCATCGCACGCGCGCTCGCGCTCGGCGATCATCCAGCGCGCCGCCAGCCAGACAAGCGGATTGAACCAGTAAAGCGCGCAGACCAGACGCGTGATCAGATGCGTGAGGTAATCCCACCGTTGCGCGTGCGCCAGTTCATGCAGGAGCACAACGCTGCGGCGATCTTCCGGCCACTGATTCGATTCTTCGGGCAGCAACACTTTCGGATGCAGAACACCCCATGTCATCGGCATCCGGCGTCGAACCGTCTTCAACAGCACGACGCGGCGTTTGAATCCCAGGCGCAACAATATGCGCCGAAGCAATTCAAGCCAGGAAGCCGCCGTTTCACGTCGCGATTTTCGCCCCAAACGATGAAGGCTGAATATGCCGAGAACGACTGGAACCAACGCCAACAAAACGCCGGCCAGCCACGCGAAATATGCCGTGCGCCACAAATATATTTTGGCGCGGCCCGGGGATGGATTGGGCGCCACACTGCTTGGAATCGCGGGGCTTGGGACATTCTCTTGCGGGACAATTTCAGGAGTCACGGGAGCCACAATTTCAATCCGGTTCGGGGTCGGTGGAATTCCAACCGGAGTTTCCGCAGTCAAATATGGTTTCGCTGGTTGCTTGACAATGACCGGCTTGGTTCCGCGAAAATCCAGCCAGCCCGGAAGCACGCGCCAGCCCGGCAACGCCCACGAAAGCACCGGCAGCACGGGCAGACTGGCCACAGCGAGAAAACAAAGCAAGTGACGCGCTGCCGCCGACCGTTTTCTCATGCATGCCATCATTACTCCCGCCATCACGAGCACAACGACGCTTTTCACTGCCGCATCCAACAAAATATTTATGGCGAACTCACTGGTCATGGCCGCTTCTCCTTGCGTCGCGCCTCCTTGATCAGGGAGAACAGCCGCTGCAATTCTTCCGGTGAAATCTCGGCCTGCGGATCGCCAAGATAGGCGGCGACGGCTCGTTCGAGCGAGCCGTCGAAGAAAGTCTGGATCGCCCGCACAAACGCGGTCTTGCCGGCGCTGTCGCGCGAATGTGTCGGCTGATAAACAAATTCCCGCCCGCGCTTGATGTGTTTGAGATGCCCTTTGCCCTCCAGAATGCGTAGGTGTGTCCGCACGGCTGTGCGGGTCGGCGGGTCTGAAATCATTTCGAGAACATCCGTGGCCGTGGCCTCGCTCTTGGAATAAATTGCATCCATGATCTGCCGTTCACGTCGGCTAAGATGCGGGTGCGATTTCATAACAGCCAAAATTTTAGCCTTTCGTTCCCATCTCGTCAACCGAAAAAGTCAATTTCTTGGCCCACCCTCAAAATCAGATGAACCCCGGTGTCCGTTGATTGAATTTGATTGAATGAAACTTGAAACTTGAAACCTAAAACCTGAAACTGGCCGCATGTCAATGCCCGCCGATTATCACATGCACACGCCACTCTGCCGTCACGCCGCCGGCGAACCAGTCGAATATGCAAAACATGCCGCCGCCATCGGACTGACTGAAATTGGCTTCTCCGACCATTCGCCGATGCGTCAGGACAATTTCGACAACTGGCGGATGAATTTGGATCAACTTGCCGAATACGTCGAAAAAGTCCGCAAAGCACAGGGGGATTTTCCCCAGCTCACCATCCGGCTCGCGCTCGAAGTGGATTATCTGCCCGGCCACGAGGATTGGATCCGTGAACTCGCCGCCCGGCATCCGTGGGACTATTTCATCGGCTCGGTGCATTACGTCTCGAACAATTGGGACATAGACAACCCGGCCAAGCTTTCTGAATGGAAAAACCGCGACGCCTTCGAGGTCTGGTCGGCTTATTTCGACCGGCTGACGATGGCGGCGGAATCAAGACTTTTTGAAATCATCGGCCACGCGGATCTGCCGAAGAAATTCGGCCACCGGCCAACGCGCGATTGCACACCGCTTTACGAAAAGTTTCTGGCCGCCGCTCGAAAATCCGGTTGCGCCATCGAGCTCAACACCGCTGGTCTTCGCAAGGATTGCCGTGAGATTTATCCGAGCCGCGAAATCCTGAAGCTGGCATTTCAAAAAGGCGTGCCGATCACGTTTGGCTCTGATGCGCACGCCCCGGCGGAAGTCGGAATGAATTTTGCCGAGGCCGTTCAACTTGCGCAGGCCGTCGGATACCGGGAATGTTGCCGGTTCACCAAGCGGAAATGCCGATTGATCCAGCTTTGAAATTCGTGCGACTAGGATTTCCTGCTCACATCAAACAATCCTTATCACAAATATTACTCGCAACAGACGGCATAACTCTGTTACGCCATAATCTCGAATAAAATAGGATATTCACCTACAAACGTCGGATAATTTAACCGACTTCTAAACTAATGCTTAAGTTGTTTATTATCAACTTAAAGCAGTAATTCAATGCGCCATTTCTGATTAATTGTGTCGGTATATTTTACACTTTTATAAATTGTTTCTATCCAATATTAACGAGTTTATAC
>Ga0181535_10006851_pt1 | contig 11621 bp, 10 predicted proteins | sample PEATcosm2014_Bin_44_FD_119774 | JGI IMG/M metagenome (GOLD analysis project Ga0181535, IMG submission 119774) | Peatland microbial communities from MTU Mesocosm Facility, Houghton, MI, USA - PEATcosm2014_Bin17_30_metaG | ecosystem: Environmental > Terrestrial > Soil > Wetlands > Peat | place...
CTCCTGAAGCGAATTGCTCCTTTGACCCGTGGGTATTATGCGGTATTAGCTAAGGTTTCCCTCAGTTATCCCCCACTCCAGGGTAGGTTAGTCACGTGTTACTCACCCGTGCGCCACTTTACTAGTGGTATTGCTACCACTTTCTCGTTCGACTTGCATGTGTTAGGCACGCCGCCAGCGTTGATTCTGAGCCAGGATCAAACTCTCGTTTGAAACCTGTTGTCTCGCCTTCCCCGACGGAGGTCGGTTCCGGTTCGACGGTGTTCGCGCTCGAAAGCAGCGAACACTCTTACCTTGTGAGAATGATCAAGCCAAAACCTGATTCCTTCTCACGACTGGCATGTTCAACCAATTTGTCAAAGATCCTTTCGAGTATCCGCCTAAGCGGGCTCGTTGGATCGAGGCCCAGACTCGCGTCGGGGTGTCCTCGAACTTGTCTGCGCTCGCTGCGTTATGCAATTTCTTGCACTCCTCAGCGTTTTTGCGCGAACCCTTTAAACATATCGAACTTTGCTCTTCGTGTCAAGCCTTAATCTTGATTCGTCCGAGGCCAGTCAAACTCGTTGTTGACGGCGTATTCTCGATAACTCATCCAGATCGGCCGGGAAGATGAAGTCCCATGCAGAAAGGTTGCGCTGCGCAAAATATCAAAGAACGGCCAGCAATCTATGCTCGAACCACTAGGGCTCGCAGGAGATAAACTCCTGGGTCATGCAATGGCTTGTTCTCTGTGGGATTCCCTACAGGGGCTCAGGGGCGCTTGCCTCACCTGACCCAACGAACTAGTTCCATTACCAGGCTTCCCACTTCCCTCAATTGGGGCAGGCCATCAGGCCACCGGGAGGCTTACTGCTGCATCTTGTTCCGTCTGCAACTTTCAAAGAGTAGCACAGGCCACTCCTTATTGCAACCCTTGCGCACACTGAACGTGTTTGCTTGCTGCAACTTTTCGAGAATAGCAAGCCCTCGCCCTCAATGCAAGGGCCAGCCCTGTGGAAAGCCTACAGAATCTGTGGGAAACCGGCCGCAGGCACCGTAAAAGCTCCCCTACGCACACGCAGCATCACGGCTTCTCTCTTCGCCGTAGAAAATCGTAGACGTACCCGGCTTCGGGGACGGCCCATCGCGGCCCCTGCGCGGTTAAGTCGTCGCCGGCAAAGGCGCTTTGTACGAAGTCAAAACTCAGCGGATCTTCGACGCGATCCGTATTCCATCCCAGCAGCAATCTCCCCCCGGGCTTCAAGATGCTTTTCATCGCCTTGAGCGCCGCCAACTGGGCGGGGCGCGCATTTACGCCAAATCCAAAAACTCCATTGCAAAGCACGGTATCGAACGATCCGGCGGCGATGAGCCGGTCGATCGATACCAGATCCCAGGTGAAATGACGGCCCCTTTCGCCCCATTTGGCGTGCGCAAGCTCGATGTCGAGGGTCCAGCATTCGCCGCCGTTTCGCTCGAGCAGCGGGCCGTACTCCTTCGTATAGCGGCGGCAGCCGACCCAAAGAATGCGCCCGCCGCAGGCGGCGTAAGCCGGAAGAATTTCATGCACGAGCACGATGCGGCCGGGATTTCTCCTCACGCGCCGGGCATTCAAAATATCCTTCGCCCATAAGCGAACGGGGCGAGGCACGAGCCTTTTCGCGATGGGACGTACGGCGGTTTGCACGATCTTCATGGGCATTTCGACTCAAGAGAACCAACCTCGGGGTTGCCGGGGCTTTTAGAAAACCAGCGCTCAATGCTTTGGAATCAGACCGAGGTCCGTGAAGCCGTTGACGAAGTACTGCATGGCCAGCGCCACCAGCAGCAGGCCCATTACGCGGACCAGGATACGGATGCCGGTTTCGCCCATAAACTGTCGCACCTGGCCAGCGCTGGCAAGAACCCAATAGCTGACCAGCGCGGTAATCGCGATGGCGCCAAGAATCGCGCCCATCTCCCAATGCCAGAGCGAGGGCACCTGGCCCACAAGCACCATCACGGACGAGATGGAGCCGGGGCCGGCGAGCATCGGTATGCCCAGCGGCACAATGCCCGCGTCTTCTTTGGCCGCGGCTTCTTCGGCGTCGCCGGTGGTCTCCTGCGTGGGCGAGCGGCGGGCTTCGAGCATGTCCAGGCCGATGAGCAACAGAATCAGGCCACCGGCAATTTCAAAGGCCGGCAGCGTAATGCCGAACATTCTGAAGATGAGCTGGCCGGCGACGGCGAAACTGGTAAGCACGATGAAGGCGGTCAGCGCACCCTTGCGCGCCATGCGCTTGCGGCGGCGCGGATCGGCGCTCTCCGTAATGGCCAGAAACGAGGGGATGGCGGCGAAGGGATCGACCAGAAAGAAGATCGAACTCAGCGCCAGCAGCGAGAAGCGCACGATCGGCGCCTGGCTCAGTTCATTCAATGCCGCCGCGGCTGGGTTGGTCCAAAGCACGTCTTGAGGCTAGAACATTTCCCCGAAAGCCGCCAGGCTTCGGATCCTAATCTCCAGCATGAACCCCACACGCCGGATCGAGTGCAACCCGGCATGATAGCGTTATGGACCAAGAGCAGGTTCACATGGCGTTCGGTTACGAATACTGGATGGTCAACCTTTCGGACTTTGATCCCAACTCATTTCTGCTGTTCGTACGCAATCCAAAGGGTCAAACCAAACTCCGAAATTACGTCACAGGTGTTGAGCGAGTCGTCGGACAGCCATCCTCGCAGGAAGTTTTTGGCGGCACAGAAAAGAAACAGATGTGCTTCCAAGTCGATCCACACAACACGGCCGACCACGCTTACTGGCACAAGGCGACTCTGGATTTCAATGCCCGCTATCTGCCGTCCAGAAGCGGCATTGTTTCTTCAATCGTGACCAGCGATTTGCCGGCGCGCGATCGCAAGCAGCCGCGCTGTGTCCATGGTCAGGCGCGCCGGGGCAGCCAAAAGCAGTTACAGGACTACGTCAATCAGCACGAAGCATCCATCACCGCCGCTGTGATGGATGCGCTCCCCGCCGCGATTCGGGAAATGAACGCCTCCCTGACCTGGGTATCGCCCCTTGCACGACACGACTACGTGGAGTATCGCGACGGGGATTTTCTGGATGCCGTGGGACTCGACAACTGCCGCAATCACCTTGCGCGCTTCTGGCCGCCGGGCGGGCCGTCGTGGGACGCGCTGGCTATTGTTTCCTTTGCAAACACCGCAATGACTCCCGGCGTGATTCTCGTCGAGGCCAAGAGCCATATCTCCGAGATTTACGGAGGCGGCTGTCAGGCAGGACCAAGACCACGCTCCACAATTGAAAACGCGCTCGACGCTGCAAAACAGTGGTGCGGGGCAAGCAGAGATACCGATTGGATGGGTCCGCTTTACCAATCAGCCAACCGGCTTGCGCATCTGTATTTTTTGCGCGAACGTCTTCATCGTCCCGCATGGCTCGTGAACCTCTTCTTCCTCGATGACCCAATCGGACCAGCGGATCGTGCGGCATGGTTGGCGGAACTGCGGAAAGTGCAAACCGCCCTCGGACTCACCTCCAGTGTGCCGTTCGCTCTCGATGTGTTCCTTCCCGCGCTGCCCCCAACAACAGAGGTCTGTCCCTTTGAAAAGGACGATTGTTACGGGAATCGCGATACTAGCCAGTATCTCTCAGAGCAAGAAACAGCAAGAACGCCTGGATTCGGACGTTCGACGCAGGGCCGGGAAGTGGACAAAACCTCGTGGACCAATCCGGTCGTCGCGTGGGCTGAGCGATGGATGGCCCATGCCAGGCATTCCGGTAAAACGAATTTCGGCATCGAAGATCGAATCGAACAGATCGCTGCTCAATGGCGGGAACCTGTTCCCGGGATTTGGGAGCGAGATGTGGACGCCCGCTTGCTTCTGAAACGCTATCAGCGCGGAGACTGCAACGCGCCCCATCCCGGAGAACACACCATCGAACACGATATTCTCTGCCGCCATTTCGAGTCCATCTCCTGCTATGGAGAAAAGCTCCTCGATGGTGTCAATGCACTCCCTCTAGTCCACAATGAAATGGGCGGACGCAATGGCAATGTAGAAGCTGATTTGCTCCTCCTTGCGCAAAACGCTCAGGGCTACCGCATGTTTCTCTGCGAAGTGAAGAGCGCCAGCAACGATGCCTGGCATGCCGCCGTCGAGAATCTGAGACAGTTGAAACTTCTGCTCTCCGGCACCGATCCTCTCCGCCTTTTTACGAAGCGAAATCCATCCTTGCCCCTGCCATCTCAGATCCTGATTACCGCTCTGGTTCTTGCTCCACCTTCGTTCTATTCCTCTGGTGGGCGAAAAGGAAATGCGATGTGTCCGGCAATCAAGTTACTCACGCGATTCAACGCAGAATTCGGGGTTGATGCCCGGCTGGCGGTATGGGACTCCCATCGGCTCCAGATTCGAGACTGGACCGCTCCTATGGGCTAATGGCAAATTGAGCCCGAACGTAGGGCCTGTCATCTAATTCCCAGCGTGCAGCGTTGCGAGCGAAAATTGGGCCAGACGAAGCCGAGCCCGAAGGCTGTGGTGGTTCCACTGTCAAGGGCGAGAATGAAGTATGGCCCGATTTTCTCCGCAACCCTACGGGCCGGAGCCAGTTTTCCCGATTTCTGTGTCGATCGTCGCTAGTAGACGCCCGGTATACGTCACTCCTCACTCCTTGAACTCAGAAAAACTGGCCCCGGCGCTGCGCCCTGGGAATTAGATGACAGGCCCTGGTACACGCACAGTTGCCCTCAACCAAACAGCCAGCCTCCGCGCTTTACAATCGTACCTTGCCAACTGACCTCCAACGCGACCGCCTCGACGTGGTGCTAGTTTCGCCGCGCAACCCTCTCAATATAGGAGCGGCGGCGCGGGCTATGGCGAACTTCGGCTTCTCGCGCCTGTCTGTCGTTGCCCCCTATGCGCCGCACTGGCGCGAGGCTCGTTCGGCGGTCGGCGCGCCGGAACTTCTCCTGAATGCGAATGAAACCGCGTCGCTCGCCGAGGCAGTTGCCAACTGCACCCTGGTGATTGGAACCGGCACGCTGACCTATCGCAAGCCGGAACAGAAGGTGGTGCTGCTGCCCGATCTGGCGCCGCTGGTGCGGGGCGCGATGAAGCAGGGCGGGCGCATGGCGCTGGTCTTCGGGCCGGAAAAGCACGGACTTACACGCGAGGACCTCTCCCACTGCCATCTACTGGTCGAGATTCCAACCGACGCCCGCCAGCCTTCCATGAATCTTGGACAGGCGGTCGCGGTTTGCCTGTACGAACTGGCGGCGCGGGCATTTGCCACGGACGGCGGCCCAACAGAAAAGGCCGCAGCCGGCTTGGCGGCCGCGCCCACTTCAGGCAGGCTCGAGCTGCTGGCCAGCCTCGTTGAACTGGCCATGGTGAGGGCGGACTACTCGCCCCTCGCCATGCGCGAGGCGAACCGGCACGATCTGCGGCTGCTGCTGCGCAGGCTGGCGCCGTCAGAGAAAGATGTGCGGCGAATTCTGGGGCTGTTTCGGCGGATTCTCTGGCGGCTCGAGCGCTGAACTCGATCCGACCGACCCATTGATTCAGCCATTCTCGATGCGGCCGGCGTTATAACCCAGAGGCGCAGCGCGAAATTCCTTTCGACTTCTGAAACGAAATGCTGTTAGAGTGGCGCTCAAAGGTCCCTATGATCTCATCCAGTCTTCGCGATCTTTCCCTGTCTTCCGCACGATTCCGGCCGATGCCCGTCGCATTGCCAGTCGTGCTGGCTTTGGCGTTCGGTCTTTGCGCGCTGGCGCAAGAGCCTGTTCCCGCAAATACGGCCACGCCGCCCGCGCTGCAAGACACAGCACAGCAGCAGCCTGCGACGGCGCTTCGTGTGGACGCGCCCGGCGGCATCACTGAAGACCAGTTGAAACATCTGCTGGTGGGCAAGGATCTCTATTTGCGGGGCGGCTATCTGGGCGATGCCATCGCCTATAACGAACACGGGCGGCTGAACGGGCACGCGGCCTTTGGGTCTTACACACTGTGCGCGGTCAGGATTGACAAGGTGCGGCTGACCAAACACAAGGTCGAGCTTGTGGGGGCGCGCTACGGGCTGCACTTTCTGGGGGCGCTGCCCTATGAGGACCCCACCGGAGCCATCGACCGGGTGAAGATCACGCCAAAGAAGAAAGTGCTGAAGCTCACCATCGACCGGGAAGTGGTGGTGAAAGCGAAAAAGGAGAAAGCGGCCAAGCCCACGAAAGGAACGCCGGCCAAGGCGGAACCTGCGGCCGCAGACAAAACCGCGGCGGGCGCCCCTGAGCCGGAGGAGATGAGCGAGGCCAGCCAGTTGAAGGCGTCGATTGCCGCGGCGCCCGCCGAAGAGCGCCCCGTGGATCCTGCGAGCGTGACCACGACGACCTCTCCCGCGCACGCGGCAAAAGTTCTTGAGGGGGCGCTGAACAGCGTCTTTGCCACCAGTCTCGACGAGCGGATGCTGGCCGCGATGCCGGCCTTCTGGAAACTCTACTATCAGGCCGCGGCGGCCCGCAGCGATTACAAACCTGCGGACGCGGCCGTGCTCCGCCAGAGTACGGTCGACCGGAAGGCTAGGCTGGTGTCGACCTTCGAGCCAAGGTCGAACGAATTCGCGCAGGCCGCCGGTGTGGCGGGGATGGCACTCTATCACGTCGTCGTCGGCGTGGATGGCAAGCCTGGGGAGATCGCCGTGGCCCGGCCTATCGGTTTTGGCCTCGATGAGAGTGCGGTCGAGTCGATTGAGAAGGCCAGTTTCGAGCCTGCCCGCAAGGACGGCAAGCCGGTGCCCGTGCTGCTGGACCTGGTAGTGCAATTCCGGATTTACTCCAAGCGGACAGCCGTAACGGGAATACCGGAGACAACCGATAAGCCAGTTGCGCCAGTACTGCCGGGGCCATATAGCGTTCAGCGCCCGTAGGGCTCTGTAAGACGCCGTAAGACATGGATTTTGGACGGTGAGACGCGCGTCTTGCGGACGTCTTACTTTTGTCTTACGCACGCAAGGCAGCGTACGACAAGACCGCTTCGCTGTAAGACACTGCGTAAGACCGTAAGACAAAACCACATTCAGACCGTCCTACGCTGTCTCACACGGCTCCTGCGGCCAAAATTGCCCCTGCCCCGTGCCCTCATCCTGCCCGCCCCGATGCGCACCCAAACCCGCTCCAGACTTCCCCAACACCAGCTCCCGATCAAAAGCCCCACGGTCTGAGAATGTGGAAGTTCCCCATTCAAGCCCCATACCCAAACGCCCGAACCGCTCCCCGCCGCTCTTGCCGAAAATTACCCGCCATGAGCGCACAATGAACAGATGAGAAGTTCCATCCAAATCCTCCCACCCCGCCTCCGCAGCCTTTCTGATCCCTGACCCCTGACCCTACCCCTCCCCCTCTTTTCCCGTGAAACTGTGACATCCGTCTTAATCAACAGAAAATAAACCCCTTACGCGCACAGAGCCCGTTACCATCTGTTCACTAGCGACCGCCCCGACTCAAGACATAATTAGCGCAAAACAAAAGACTTGTAAGCAAATCAAGCCCTTTTCCCAATCGCGGATTTTCGAGGATTTATGCCCAAAAAATGAACCTCATCGCCCCTTTTCCGGGGATAAATTCGCCGTTTGCGAAGCGCTGCGCCCCGCAACTCAGACGGTCCGATCGATCCGCCTGGCGGCTGCTCTAATCGTCCTGTCGAAGAACCTCTTCGAGTTTGGGTTTGTGCTTGGCGGCGCGGCCGGTGCGCGGTTCGGTCGAGAGAACGCGCCCTGGCTTCGGCTGGCCCACGCGCTCGCGGGCGTTGGCTTTCACTGCCTTGGTGGCGGAAAATGGGGTTGGCTTGCGTTTCGTCATGGCAAGGTCGAGTATGGAAGACATTGAGCCGAAATGGAAGAGCCTGGCTCGTGGACAACTTATGGAAGAACGCGAATTTTTCAATGAAACCACGGAGCAGCGGACACACACGTTGATCTGCCCCAAGTGCGGCCAGACTGCGGACTACAAAGTGACCTGGGTAGTGCGGCGCAAGCGCGCGCAACTGCCGCGCGGAGCCGATGAGCGGGACCGCGCGCGGTTCGCCAAGGCGCAGTCATACATGGTAAGACGCGACGACAAATTGTCTTGCGCGAATATCCGCTGCCGCAAACCGTTCGAGATTACGCAACTGCAGTCGCTGGCGTTTCTGCCCGAGTAGCGGGCCTGACTGCCGTTACCTCGTACACACGCTCGATTGCAGTGGTTCCTTCCCCTTGTTTCGCACACCCTCGGAGGCAGGCGTGCCCAGCCTTGTTTCTTCGAGGAGAAGCCATGCACATTTCGGTTCGTTTCCATCGTCTAGCGATTCTGCCGGTTCTTGTGTGCCTGCTGTGGGCGGCGGCCGCTGTGGGGCAGCAGGCGACGATCCAGTTGCCTAAGCCGCGGATGACTGGCGGCATGCCGCTGATGGAGGCGCTTGCGAAACGCCAGACCACGCGCGCCTTCGCGGACAAACCGCTTCCGCCGCAAATGTTGTCGAACCTGTTGTGGGCGGCGTTTGGCGTGAACCGGCAGCGCGAGGTAAAGCCCGGCCTGGGCAGGACCGCGCCCTCGGCCATGAACAAGCAGGAGGTTGAGCTGGATGTGGTGCTGGCTGACGGAGTCTACATCTACGAGGCAGAGCAGAATAGGCTGCGTCCGGTTCTGGCCGGGGACGTTCGCGGAAAGATCGGTACCGGTGCCGCGGCTCACGCAGCTGTAACGATCGTTTACGTTGCCGACGCCAAGCTGGATTATGCGCAGGTGGATACAGGCTTCATCGGTCAGAATGTGTACCTGTATGCGGCCTCCGAGGGACTGAACGCATGGCTCTACGCCTTGCACACGCCGGATGTCGCGGCTACGTTGAAACTGGCGGAAGGGCGCAAGCCGCTTTATGGGCAGTCGGTCGGCTATCCGGAGAAGTAGCGCGTTGTTCAGATTGAGAGTGGCCTGCCTTTCGCGGTTCTGCGGCCGGAACAAGCGGAAGGCCGGGCCGCTCGGATCGACTGGCGCAGCAGGCGCGGCATGTGATTGAATCGAGTATGAAAGCGTGCAGGCCTGGAGGCCGGAAGCAAGGCCTGCGCAATGAATTGGAGAGAACGACAATGGCGAATACCCTTCTTCCCCCCGAAGAGCGCAACCTGACTCCCGACCAGGTGGAGGCGCTGGATAAGCGGCGCGACCTGGGTCATACATTCCTGGTAATTGCCGGGCAGTTTGCGGTAATCGCAACGATTCTGCTGTTGTGGGTTGGGCAGGATCTTTCCTACTCGCCGGGCTGGGCGCACCCGATGGCGTATTACTTCTTTTTCGCGGTGGCGATTATCGTGGCCTTCGGGATCACGGGCATCGTGCTGCGCAAAGGTACGCCGCGGATCGACTAAGGACCGCTGACGTCCCAGGGGCCCGTTATCCGGGGCACTGAGTTTTTTGCTGAAATGCTGGGCAAGGCCTCGCTACGCACAGGAGGCTGAAACGGTATAGCCTTGTAGCTGCCGATGGCTGTTACTTCCCTTTCCGCTCTTACGTCCGCGCATCCCGAACCACGGCTGACCGATAGCCACGGCCGGGTGATTCATGATCTGCGCGTCTCCATCACCGACCGCTGCAACTACAAATGCATTTATTGCCGCACAGGCGAGGTGGGGGCGCAGTATCCCGAGTTGGGGATCGACGAATACCTGCGCCTGATCGAGCTGTTTGTAGGGCTGGGTATCACCAAGGTTCGGCTCACCGGCGGCGAGCCTCTGTTGCGCCGCGGACTTGTGGACCTGGTGAAGGAGTTGGCGGCCATGCGGACGCTCGAAGGCGCACCGCTGGAACTGGCGCTGACTACCAACGGGCACCTGCTGGAGGATCTGGCCGCGCCGCTCAAGGCCGCGGGACTCGACCGCGTAACGGTCAGCATGGATGCCGTGGATGCTGCGGTCTTTGAACGGATCACGCGCATCCCGGGCAGCTTCGAAACAGTCCTGAAAGGCGTGCGCGCGGCGCGAGCCGCGGGATTGACGCCGCTCAAGATCAACTGCGTCCTGCTGCGCGGCTTCAACGACGACCAGATCGAGGGCTTTGCGCGGTTTGCGCGCGAAGAGGGCGTGGTGGTGCGGTTCATCGAGTTCATGCCGCTGGAAGAAGGGCGGCTGTGGACGCCGGAGATCGTGGTAACTCTGAAAGAAATTGTCGACCGGATCGGGCGTGTGTTACCGCTGGTGGAGATGCAGCCGAGGGAGAAAAGCGAGACAGCCCGGCGCTACACATTCGAAGATGGCGTTGGCGAGATTGGCATCATTGCGCCGGTAAGCCAGGCCTTCTGCGGGGCGTGCAGTAGGGTGCGTCTGACCTCAGACGGCAAGATTCGGACGTGCCTGTTTTCGCAGGTAGAGCATGATCTTTATGGACGATTGCGGGCCGGGGCGGACGACGAGGAACTGCGCGGCTATATTCTGCGTACCATCGAAGGGAAAGAAGCACGCCATCACATCGGAGAACCGGAATTCCTGAAACCTTCGCGGTCTATGGTGCACATTGGGGGCTGAGCGGAGGAGCAGATCCTGACGCAAACTGCAGGCGCAAGCTAAATTGCGCGCATAAGCTGCGACTCGATTCTTATTACCCGCTTGTGTGGCAGAATTGTTTTGACGACTTCCTCCTGGGCAGCTTATGACAAATGAGACGGAAGGGCGCATACCGCTCGCAGATCTGCTTGTCTTCCACCAACTGGCACGCTCGCTCACCTCGAGCTTCGACCTGGATACCATTTTGCGCACCATCCTGGAACAGATGGAGCGGATCATGGAGGCGGAGCTTTGGACGCTGCTGATGCTTGACGAAGCGAGCCAGGAGCTCTACTACGCGATTGCCGCTGGAGGAGAGCAGGAGGCGCTCAAGGACCTGCGCGTGAAGGTGGGCGAGGGCGTTGCCGGCTGGGTGGTGGAGCACGGCGAGACGTTGATTGTTCCCGAGGCTATGCACGATCCGCGGGTGAAGGAAGACCAAAGCGTGAAGCCGCGCAATATGCGCTCAGTGATTGCGCTGCCGCTGCGAGGACGGAAGGGTACACAAGGCGTGATTGAGATATTCAATCCGCGCGCGGAGCAGATGACCGATTACACGATTGCGTTTCTCCACATTCTAGCCGACCACGCGGCTATCGCAATCGAGAACGCGCACGATGTGGCCCGCATTCAGCAGTTGACAATCACCGACGACACGACCGGACTCTATAATGTCCGCCATCTCTACGACGTGCTGGGTCAGGAGTTAAAGCGCTGCGGCAAACTAAAGCAACCGCTGAGCCTGGCGTTCCTCGATCTGGACAGGTTCAAGCTGGTGAACGACGAATACGGCCACCTGGTGGGCAGCGAACTGTTGGCCCGCACCGCTCAACGGCTGCAGGAACTTTCGCGCAAGCAGGACTGGTGTTTCCGCTACGGGGGCGACGAGTTTGTGATCCTGATGCCGGAGACCGGAGCCGGGGCCGCGCTGACCCGCGCCGTTAAGCTGCTTGATCCTCTTTCCGGCAGTTGAACGGTTGAAAACAACCCGAACGATAGACTGGGAGCAGGTTTAATCGTCACGGGGGTGTCACCCGATGGGTGAGTCGCAGAAGGCAGAGATTTCCGTCTA
>Ga0181535_10006854_pt1 | contig 11619 bp, 9 predicted proteins | sample PEATcosm2014_Bin_44_FD_119774 | JGI IMG/M metagenome (GOLD analysis project Ga0181535, IMG submission 119774) | Peatland microbial communities from MTU Mesocosm Facility, Houghton, MI, USA - PEATcosm2014_Bin17_30_metaG | ecosystem: Environmental > Terrestrial > Soil > Wetlands > Peat | place...
TGGTGACGAAGGTGGCGGGGTGGGTGACCGTCTCGTTGTTCAGCTTCACCCGTCCCTCGGCCACCATCCGCTCGGCGTCGCGCCGGCTGGCAACGCCGGCACGGGACAGGAATTTCGCCACCCGTTCGCCGGCGGGCTTGTCGCTCATCGCGCGGCCGCCGCGATCAGGGCGGCGAATATGCGCCCATCCCCGGGGTCGATCAGGAACTCGGGGTGCCACTGCACGCCCAGGCAGAACCGGTAGCCGGCGTCCTCGATGCCCTCGATCACCCCATCCGCGGCGCGGGCGTTGACCACGGCGCGCGGCCCCGGGCCGAACACGGCCTGATGGTGGGCCGAGTTCACCTGCATGGCGCCCGCCCCGACGATGCGGTGCAGCAGGGTGCCCGGAACGACCGCGACGGCGTGTCCGGGCTGATGGCGCGGGTTGGGCTGCTCGTGCGCCAGCGCGCCGGGCACGCTCGCCGGGATGTGCTGGATCAGCGTCCCCCCCAGCGCGACGGCGAGAAGCTGCTCGCCGCCGCAGATGCCCAGCACCGGCATGTCACGGGCCAGCGCGCCGCGGACCAGGGCAAGCTCGGTCGCGGTGCGGGTTTCCTTGAGCGTGACGCTGGCGTGGCGGGTGGCATCGCCGTAGAGCGCCGGATCGACATCGAAGGCGCCGCCGGTGACCACCAGCGCCTCGATCCGGTCCAGCAGGTCCTCGGCCAGCGCGGGCAGGTGCGCCAGCGCGACGGGGAGGCCGCCGGCGCCGGCGATCGCCTCGGCATAGTTGGCGCGCACCGCGTACCAGGGATATTTCGAGTAGCCGCCGGGTTTTTCGGCGTCCAGGGTGATGCCGATGACGGGTTTGTTCTTCATGTTCTCTTGCTAGCCCCGCGGACCGGATAGGAGCAACAACGCCGCATGACTGCGATGGAAATCGCCTTGCAGGAGGCCCGGCTCGCCGCCGCCCGCGGCGAGGTGCCGGTGGGCGCGGTGGTGCTCGGCCCCGACGGCGCGGTGCTGGCGCGCGCCGCCAACCGCTGCGAGGCAATCTCGGACCCGACGGCGCATGCCGAACTGCTGGCGCTGCGCGAAGCCGCCATCCTGCGCGGCGAGCCGCGCCTCACCGATTGCGACCTGGTGGTGACGCTGGAGCCGTGCCCGATGTGCGCCGCCGCGATTTCGTTCTTTCGCGTCCGCCGCCTGGTGTTCGGCGCCTACGACCCGAAAGGCGGCGGGGTGGAGCACGGCCCCCGCATCTTCGACGCCCCGGGCTGCCTGCACCGCCCGGAGGTCGTGGGCGGCGTGTGCGAAAGCGAGGCGGCGGCGTTGCTGCGCGACTTCTTCCAGGCCCGCCGCTAGCGCGCCATCTCGGCGACCGCCTCGATCACCGCGCGGTAGTGCGACTCAGGCGTCGCGATCGGGATCACGCAGCCCGGCGCGATCATCAGCCGCCGCCCGCCGGTCTGCGCGATGGCGTCGCGCACCTCGGCCTTGATCGCCTCGACGGGGCCCAGCGGCAGGGTCACGTCCTCGTTCAGCCCGCCGACCAGCAGGCCGCCGAAACGGCTGGTCGCTTCGGCCAGGGTGAGTTCGCCCTTGCGGTCGTGCCAGTTCGCCATGTTGGCCGGATAGGCCAGCATCTGGTCGAACATCACGTCCTTGCCGTGCAGGTGCAGCATGGTGAAGCGCGTTTCGTCGCCGAGCCCATCGAGGACGCGGCGGTCATAGGCCACGCCGAACCGCAGGTGTTCCGCCTCGCTCAGCATCCGGTAGCTGGCGCACTGGGTCGAGAAGAACACCCCATGCGCTCCGGCCCGCAGGCAGGCCCGCGCGAAGGCCAGCGTGGTTTCGGCGATGATCGCCAGTCCCGCCTCGAAAAGATCGGGATGGCGCCTGAGGTCGGCGAAAACGCGTTCGCCCGCCAGTTTGTACGCCGTGGTCAGCGGGCCGAAGAGGGTCTGCAAGATCGGCACCTCGCCCTTGAGCGCCTCGGCGGCGAGCGCGATCGCCTGGACCTCCTGGCCCAGCCGTCCCTCCGCCGGCGACAGCCCGGCGAGCCGGGGCCATTCCTCGGCGCTGGTGAGTCCGGGCTGGATCACCGTCCTGGTGCCGATCGGCGAGGCGATATAGGCGGTTTTCGCCCCCCAGTCCTCGACCCCATAGGTGCCGGACGGCATGAATTTCACCAGGTCGAAGTCATAGGTCTGCTGCCAGCGCACGCTCGCCTCGGCGAGTTGCGCCGGATCGAGGTCGATTTCCGGAAAGTGGCGCCACAGGCTGACCGGCACGCGGTCGACCGCCTGGCCCGCGATGGCCGCCGTCACGCGTTCCCAATGGTTCATCGTCGATGCCGGCATATCGCTCACCTCCCGTCCTGCAGGTCCGTTCTACACCCGAACGCGCCCATCTTCTCCCCCTCCCCCTGAGGGCTTGGGCCGCGAAGCGGACCAAGGTTGGGGGGAGGGGCAGGGGCCGCGCGAACGCCGACGCGACCTCCGCCTCCCCCGGCTTACCTCTACGCAGCCATCGCCGGCTGCCGCGCCACCTTCGGCGCCTCGGCCATCGCCAGGTCGAGCGCGGCGTCGGCGTGCAGCACCGTCGAATCGAACACCGGCAGGTCGGTGTCCTGCTGGCTGATCAGCAGGCCGATCTCGGTGCAGCCGAGGATCACGCAATCCGCGCCCGCCTTCTTGCCCTTTTCCATGACGGCCTGGAAAGCCGCCCGCGATTCCTCGCGCACGATGCCCTGGCATAGCTCGTCGAAGATCACCGAATGGACCAGGCGGCGATCCTCGGCCGACGCCGGCACCAGCGCCGACAGGCCGTGCCGCTGGCGCATGCGGTCGAGATAGAAATCCTGCTCCATGGTGTATTGGGTGGCCAGCAGCAGCGGCCGCCTGAACCCGCCGGCCTTCACCGCCACCGAGACGGCATCGGCGATGTGCAGCAGCGGCACCGAGATCGCGGCCTCGACCGCGTCGGCCAGCTTGTGCATCGTGTTGGTGCAGATCAGCACCATGTCGGCGCCGCCGCGCTCCAGCGAGCGGGCCAGCCCGATCATTTCGTCGGCCGCCTCGTCCCACGCCCCGCGCTTCTGGATGGCGACGATGCGCGAGAAATCGACGGATCGCAGCAGGATCTCGGCCGAGGCGAGGCCGCCGCGGCGCCGCCGCACCTCCTCGTTCAGGCGCGAATAGTACGTCGCCGTGCTTTCCCAGCTCATGCCGCCAATCAATCCGATCGTCTTCATCATCGCAACTCCCGGTTCCGGTTCATCCCGTATGTCCAGGAGGATAAAACGTGTGGCGAGGCAATTGGTGGTCTATTTTTGCCCATTCCGGCGCTGACCGGCGAAAAAATTGCGCCGGCCAGCGCTTTTCTGGTAGTGAATTTCAGCCCAGGGGCTTGGTGTCCTCGGCCTGTGCCGGCATGAACACCGCCCCGATCAGACCGAGCGCGATGCCGAACATGACGTAATAGACCGGGGCGATCGGCGAGCCCGTGATCTTGAAGATCCAGGTCAGGAAGAACTGGGCGAACCCGCCGAAAATCAGCACCGACACGTTGTTGGCGACCGACAGGCCGGTCGAGCGGATGCGCGCCGGGAACAGCTCCGACATGGTCGTGCAGTAGACCCCGAGGAACAGCCCGCTGACCACGCTGATCGCCAGTTCCACGATGACCAGCTTGGTGATCGTCGGGTCCGCCGCCAGCCACGAGAACGACGGGTACATCAGGACGAAGTAAATGGCGAGGAAGCCGACCAGCATCTGCTTTCTGACGTCGGCGAAACGGTCGCACAGCAGGCCGCCGGCTGGGATCGTCAGCAGCATCAGGCAGGCCGCCGCCAGTTCGGCCAGGAAGGCGCCGTTGACCGGAAGTTTGAGGACCGTCTTGGCGTAGGTCACGGTGTAGCCATAGATCGCATAGAACGACACCGCGCTGGCCGCGATCATGCCGATGCTGACCAGCAGGTGCCGCGTGTGGCCGACCAGTCCCATGCCGATGCTCTCGCCGGGGTTGATCGCGCGTTCCTTCTTCATGGCGACGAAGGCCTGGGTCTCCTCCAGGTAGCGGCGGATGTACCAGGTGACCGGAACGATCACCAATCCGAAGGCGAACGGAATCCGCCACAGGCCGGCGGCCAGTTCGGCCTGGCTGTAAAGCTGCGTCAGCACGACGCCGAACGCGGTGCCCACCACCAGGGAGGCGACCTGCCCGGTCATCTGCCAGGACCCGTAGATGCCGCTGCGTCGCGGCGGCGCCATTTCGATCAGGAAGGCGGTCGAGGTGCCGAACTGCCCGCCCAGCGAGAAGCCTTGCAGTAGCCGCGAGACGACGATGATGGCCGGCGCGAGCAGGCCGACCTGATTGTAGCTCGGCGCGAAGGTCATGATCAGCGTCGCCAACGCCATCAGCGCCATGCCGAGCACCATGCCGGTGCGGCGGCCGTATTTGTCGCCGATCACGCCGAGCACGACGCCGCCCACCGGTCGCATGAAAAAGCCGACGCCGAACACCGCGGTGGTCGCCAGCACGGCGTTGATCTGGGTCGCCGGATCGGCGGGATCGACGGGGAAGAACACCGAACTGATGATCGGCGTCATGTAGGCGTAGATCGTGAAGTCGTACCATTCGAAGGCATTGCCGCCCACGGCGGCGGCAACGCGCATCATGGCGCTGGGTGGGTTACTCACCGGGGTTCTCCTGCGGCAGTTGGGCCATTGGCGATCAGCCTAGCAACAGTCCTGAGAAAATCCATTTGGACGGGGTGACGAATGACGCATCCCGGGGACACCAGGATGCCCCGGCCCGCGGTATCTGCAAGAAGCCGGCCAAGATCGGCCTGGACCGCGCCGATATCGCACCGGGTCAGCCCGTCGCGCCGCAGGCCGCCGACGATCGGCATCCTCCCGCCGGCCCCGCGATAAGCGCCGACCGTCGGCGCGGCCTCGCCGATATGCCAGTTCAGCGCCGTCACCGGATAGTTCTTCAGGCGGTCGAACAGAATCCTGTCGCCATGCATGTGGATGACGTTGAACCACGCGGGCGCCGCGGCCTCCAGAACGATCCGGTCGAACGTCTCGCCGAATACCGCGTAGGTGGCATCGTCGAAACGGTCGGGATCGGCGTCCTGCACGGCGAAGAAAACCCCGGCGCAGCCCGCCGCCAGGGCCGCGCGGGTGAAATCGGCCGTGGTCAGGGCGATCTTCTCGAGCGCCGCGAGAACCAGTTCTGGGGCCGCGCGGATGTCGCGTTCCAGCGCGGCGCCGGCCAGCTTGTGGGCGATCGTGAGCGGCGAAAACACGGTGGCCAGCAGCGGCGTCGCGCGGCCGAGCGCGCCGGCCAGTCCGGCCAGATGGCGCAATTCCCGCCCCAGCGCCGGCGTGCTCACCGGCAAGCGTTCGATGCCCCGCCAGTCCGCCGCCTCGGCGATCGGCGTGCTGACCGCGCGCGCCACCCCGCCCTGGCCGATGGCCGAGTAGTCGGCGGCGACACCCCAGTCCTCGACGCAATAAAGCCCGTTCGACATCGCCTTGACGAAATCCAGGTCCAGTTCGGCGGCAAAACGGAGGGTGTGCTGCACCAGCGCCTCGGGGTCGAGGTCGATGCCGGGGAAATGGCTCCAGAAGGAGTAGGGCGGCCGATCGACTTCCGCCGACGCCAGCGCGCGCCGGACCCGTTCCTGCTTCGAGAGCACCGTTCGCCTCGTCCCGCTCATGCTGCTTCCCTCAGAATCACATCAAACCCTCTGATTCGGATACTAAGCCGCCAAACCCGGAAAAAGGCCGCAATTTTCCATCTTTCCGCGGCCGGACTGGTGAAATTTTTCCGCATTCGGGGCAGTCTGGGCAAACGAATCCACTCCCGCCTCCATTCGGGGTCTTCCACCATGTTCGACAGCACCGACCGCCGCATTCTCGACATACTTCAGCACGACGGCGACGCACCGGTCGCCGACATCGCCGAGCGGGTCGGCCTGTCCACCTCGCCGTGCTGGCGGCGGATCAAGCGGATGGAGGAAACCGGCCTGATCGCCAGGCGTGTGGTGCTGGTGGACCGGCACCTGGCCAATGTGCCGATGACGATCTTCGTCTCGGTCCGCGCCCCGCGCCACTCGCTCGACTGGTCGGAGGCGTTCCGTCAGGTGATCGGCGAGTTCCCCGAAATCGTCGAGGCCTTTCGCCTGGCCGGCGAGACCGATTATCTGCTGCGTCTCGTCGTGCCGTCGATCGACGTCTACGACCAGGTCTACAAGCGGCTGATCGCCAGGCTGGAATTCCGCACGGTCAGCGCCTCGATCTCGATGGAGGAGTTGAAGTTCACCACCGCGGTACCGTTGGACTACCTGAACTGGTCGCCGTAACGGATCAAACCCGACGCCCGGTCGCCGCTGCGCCACTGCCGGCGGCGAGTCTTATCGAACCCTCGGTTCCGATATAGCCTGCGGACGTCAAAATGGTGGATTTTCGTCATGAGCATGTCTGCGACCAGGGCCGATGTTCAGGTCACACCTTTCGTCAAGGAAGACTATGGCGGGGTTTTGGACCTTATTCTACCTATACAGCAGGCAGAATTCGGAATAAAAATCACTGCTGAAGATCAGCCCGATCTACGTATTATCCCGGAATTCTATCAAACCGGCACGGGTGGATTTTGGGTGGCAAAGTCCGACGGTCGCGTGGTCGGGACGATCGGTTTGAGGGATATTGGCAATAAGGAAGCCGCGTTGCGAAAGATGTTTGTCGCAGCGGCTTACCGGGGTCGGTCTTTCGGAACCGCTGGGAAACTATTGACTGCCTTGCTGACCGCCGCTGCACGTCACGGCATCAGGACAATATTTCTTGGGACGACGGACCAATTCGTTGGTGCGCATAAATTCTACGAGAGGAACGGGTTTGTTGAGATCGATCGACGGGAACTCCCGGAAGCCTTTCCGCTCATGACTGTCGATACAAGGTTTTACGCACTCGGCTTGTCCCGCCAGGAGGCCACCTGATTGCGATGCGATCCGCTCAAGCCGGCGTGGCTCTAAACGGACCCAGCGCCCGCCAGCCGATGTCATGGCGGCAGAACCCCTCCGGCCAGTCGATCGCCGCGACCGCTTCATAGGCGGCGTCGTGGGCCGTGCGAAGGTCCACCCCGGTCGCGCACACCGTCAGCACCCGCCCGCCCGTCGCCACCAGCCGCCCGCCCCGGCGCTCGGTGCCGGCGTGGAACACCTGCACCCCCGGCACCGCTGCGGTGCGCTCCAGGCCGCGGATCTCGGTGCCCTTCACCGGGTCCCCGGGATAGCCCCGCGCCGCCATCACCACGGCGATGGACGCCACCTCGCGCCAGCGCAGGGCGAAATGGGCAAGCTCGCCGTCGCAGGCCGCCAGCAACGCCGCGAGCAGGTCCGATTGCAGCCGCAGCACCAGCGCCTGGCATTCCGGGTCGCCGAAGCGGGCGTTGAACTCGATCAGCTTCGGCCCGTCCGCCGTCAGCATCAGGCCGGCGAACAGGAAGCCGCGGAACGGCATGCCCTGGCGCGCGAGTTCGGCCAGGGCGGGCCGGACGACGCGCGCCATCGCCGCCTCGGCCAGCGCGGGCGTCAGCGCCGGCGGCGGCGAATAGGCGCCCATGCCGCCGGTGTTCGGCCCGGTGTCGCCGTCGCCCACCCGCTTGTGGTCCTGCGCCGCCCCCAGCGGCAGCGCGGTCTCCCCGTCGCACAACGCGAACAGGCTGACCTCCTCGCCGACCAGGCACTCCTCGATGACCACCGACCGCCCCGCCGCGCCGAGCGTTTGCCGTTCCATGAAGGCGCCGATGGCGTCCTCGGCCTCGGCGACGCTGGCGGCCACCACCACGCCCTTGCCGGCGGCCAGCCCGTCGGCCTTGACCACGACCGGCGCGCCGCGGCGGCGGACGAAGTCGCGGGCGGTCTGGGCGTCGTCGAAGCGCTCCCACAGCGCGGTCGGAATGCCGGCGGCGTCGCAAAGTTCCTTGGTGAAGCTCTTGCTGCCCTCGATCCGCGCCGCCGCCGCCGACGGGCCGCAGCAGGCGATGCCGGCCAGCCCCAGGGCGTCGGCGATGCCGGCGACCAGCGGCCCCTCGGGGCCGGGCACCACCAGATCGACCGCGTTGTCGGTCGCGAACCGCACGAGCCCGGCGATATCCGCAACCCCGATCGGCACGTTTTCCGCCACCTCGGCGGTGCCGGCGTTGCCCGGGGCGCACCACAGCTTGGTCAGCAGCGGGCTCGCCGCCAGCGCCCAGCACAGCGCGTGCTCGCGCCCGCCCGATCCGACCACCAGCACCCGCATGGCCACGCCCTCCTTCAAGCGAGCCCGCCCATAGCATAGGCTGTCGGCATGAGCGAAACGCCCCCGTCCCCGGCCGGCAACATCCCCGAATACACGGTGTCGGAAATCTCCGGCGCGGTGAAGCGCACCCTGGAAGGCGCCTTCGGGCGGGTTCGCGTGCGCGGCGAAATCACCGAGCTGAAGCGCTACCCGTCCGGCCACATCTATCTCTCGCTCAAGGACGAGGGCGGCAAGATCGCGGCGGTGGTGTGGAAGTCCCAAGTGCCGCGACTCGGGCTGGAACCGGAGAACGGCGTCGAGGTGATCGCGCAGGGGCGGATCACGGCCTATGGCGAGCGCTCGACCTATCAACTGACGATCGAGCGGCTGGAATACGCCGGTGCCGGGGCGCTGCTGGCGCGCATCGAAATGCTACGGCTGCGGCTGGCCGCCGAGGGGCTGTTCGACGCCGCCCGCAAGCAGCCGATCCCGCTGCTGCCCGCCGTGGTGGGGGTGGTGACCAGCGAGCGCGGCGCGGTCATTCAGGACATCCGCACCACCATTCTCCGACGTTTCCCGCGCCCGCTGCTGTTGTGGCCGGTGCCGGTACAGGGCGAGGGCGCGGCGGCGCAGATTGCCGCCGCCATCAGTGGCTTCAACGCGCTGCCCGCGCCGGGGGTGCCGCGCCCCGACGTGCTGATCGTGGCGCGCGGCGGCGGCAGCCTGGAAGACCTGATGGCGTTCAACGAGGAGGTGGTGGTGCGCGCCGTCGCGGACTGCCGCATCCCGCTGATCTCAGCCGTCGGTCATGAGACCGACACGACCCTGATTGACTTCGTCGCCGACCGCCGCGCGCCCACGCCGACCGCCGCGGCCGAAATGGCGGTGCCCGCGCGGGCCGAACTGGCCGCCGACCTGGCGCAGAAGGCGGCGCGGCTGCTCGGCGCGCTGAACCGGCTGACCCAGCAATGCCGGCTCCGCCTGCAACGCGCCGAGCGCGGCCTGCCCGATCTGCCCGCCCTGGTCGGCACGGCGCGCCAGCGGCTGGACGATCGCGCGGCCCGGCTGCTGATGGCGCTGCCCAACCTGGTGGCGATGCGGCGGTCCGCGCTGGTGGCCATCGAGCGCCACCTGCCGGCGCCCTGGCAGATCATCGAGGCGCGCCGCAGCGTCCTGGCGCTGCTGAGCCAGCGGCTGCGCTCCGGCCTGCAGCACGCGACCGCCGAGCGCCGCGCCGGTGCGGCGCGGATCATCCCCCGGCTGACCGTGGCCCCGCTGCGCGCCACCCTGCGCGAGGCGCGCTCGCGGCTGGAGGGGATGGCCGGCCGGCTGGAGGCGGTCTCCCCCGAGGCGGTGTTGCGACGCGGCTATGCCCTGGTGTTCGACCGCCGGGGCGCGCCGCTCACCGGGGCCGGTCAGGTCAAGCCGGGGGCCGAGCTGCGGCTGCATTTCGCCGACGGCGACGTGCGCGCGACGGCCGCTAGCCGCCAGGGCAGCCTGCCGCTGTAGCGCGGCGACTCAGCTCGCCGGCAGCCAGAGCGTGACCGTGGTGCCCCGCCCCGGGACGCTGGCGAGATCGAGTTTGCCGCCGCAGCGCCGCGCGAAGCCGCGCGCCATGGACAGGCCGAGTCCGGTGCCCTGGCCCCGCGGCTTGGTGGTGAAGAACGCCTCGCCGGCGCGCGCCAGGGCCGCCTCGTCCATGCCGTGGCCGCTGTCGGTGACGGCGATGTGCAGGTAGCGTCCCGGCGTCAGGCCGCTTTCCGCGCGCGGGCGGGTCTCCTCGACGCCGGTCACGGCGATGGTGATGTCGCCGCCCTCGGGCATGGCGTCGCGGGCATTGACCGCGAGGTTGATGATGACGGTTTCGAACTCGGCGGGTTGGCCGCGCGCCCACAGCCCCTCGGGCGCGGCGAGGTCGAGGTGCAGGCGATACTGCGGCCCGAGCGAGCGGGTCAGCAGTTCGTGGACGCTCCGCAGCGAGGCGGTCACGTCGGTGTCGCCGCCGGGATGGTCATCGGGCCTGGCGTAGTCGAGCATGCGGCGGGTCAGCGCGATGCCGCGCTCGCCCACGCGCAGGATCAGCGCGCCGATATCCCGCACCTCGCTGGCCGGCAGGTCGGACCGGGTGAGCCCTTCGGCGCTGATGACGATGCTCTGCATCAGGTTGTTGAAGTCGTGCGCCACGCCGGCGGCGAGGTGGCCGAGGGCGGTCACCTTTTCGGTCTGGCGCAGGCGCGCTTCCAGTTCGGCGCGGGTCTCGGCGACCGCCTGGCCCTGCTCGGCGGTGGCGGTGCGGCGGACCAGCGAGGCCCGCTCGACGGCCAGGCGGCGCTGTACCTGCGCGGTCAACAGCATCAGCAGCGCCATCACGATGAGCACGCCGCCGGTGAGCGGAATGGCCTGCCGCAGCCAGGCCTGCCGCACCACCGCCGGATCGACGCCGTAGGCGATCAACAGCGGATAGGCGCCCGCCCGGCACACCGCGAACAGATGGAACCCGGCGAACAGCGACCCGCCGTGCAACACCCGGGCCGGCGCATCGGCCGGGGTGGCGCGGGCGGCCAGCAGAACGGGATCGTCCTCGGCCATGCGCTCGCCGGTGGCGGCGACCTGCACGGGGTAGCGCGCCAGCACGCTGCCGTCGTCACGCGCCAGAATGAATCCGGTGGCCGGGGATTCGGCAACCTCGCGGAAGAACCGCTCGAAGGTGGCCGGCGCGAAGGCGGTGGTGAGGACGCCGCCATCGGCCCGCCCGTCCGACCCGTGGCGCGCGCGGGCGACGTGCACCTGCAGGCGGCCGGTGGAACTGCTGACCACTACGTCGCTGATATAGGCGCTGGTGGCCGCCGATCCGGGCGGGAAGGCGCGCACGAAACTGCGGCCGGACCGGCTCAGGCCGTCCGGCGGGGTCGCCGGGCCGCTGCTGGCCACCAAGCGCCCGTCCGGGGCGATGATGCCCATGCTGAGCACGGTGGGGGTGGCATCGGCGAGGCGTTGGATGAAGCGGTGCAGGTCCGGGTCGGTGGCGATCTGCTGCCATGACATGCCGTCGATATGCGCCTCCAGCGCGGCGAGCACGGCGTCCTGGGTTTCCAGCGTACGCAGCGTCTGCTCGTTCACCATGCCGACGGTACGGATCATCTCCTGGGTTTCGGAGCGGATCACGCCGTTCCAGGCGGACAGCCCGCCGAGCACGAGGGCGGCCAGCGGCAGGGCGATTGCACCGGCCCAGAGCAGGGCGAAGGCGCCCGTGCGCGTGCGTGTGGCGGTACGGCAACCACCCTCGGCGGCCTCGTCCGCAGGCTCGGTGACGACCATGTCGGCGGCAGGATAGCGTGATTGTGAA
>Ga0181535_10006855_pt1 | contig 11618 bp, 9 predicted proteins | sample PEATcosm2014_Bin_44_FD_119774 | JGI IMG/M metagenome (GOLD analysis project Ga0181535, IMG submission 119774) | Peatland microbial communities from MTU Mesocosm Facility, Houghton, MI, USA - PEATcosm2014_Bin17_30_metaG | ecosystem: Environmental > Terrestrial > Soil > Wetlands > Peat | place...
ATTTGTTACCGTCTCGGAAAAGATTTGCCGAATCCAAGAAAGGCGTTATCCTGAACCGGGAGAAACCCCAGATGCCGAAGTGTTCCGCGTCGGAGAGCCGCACCAAGAACCGCAAAGCAAAGCCGAATACGCAGAGTTCCCCGGAGACGGTCCTGGAAGATTTCAGACTCTCATCGACAAAGCCAAATCAAAAAATCCCTAACCTCGCGTTGAAGTGCTGGCAGAAGCGGGCCGATGTTGCGCTTGAACGTATGGGGGTCACGAAAAAGGAACTCAAACTCTCCGCTCAGATCACGCCCATTCTCGATAACGCTCTGGGCGGTTTGCAGAATAACGATGGGGTAGGCAGGCATCGCTCCACTGTCAGTAAGGTAATCGGATTCCTGAGATTTTCTACCGATGAGGCCGCTCGACAATTCCTCTACGTCTACGATTCGCTTCCTAAAGTTGACCGTGAGCGCATACCGATAGAGGCCATCTGCATAAAAGCCAAGATCAATCCCGATGAAATTCTTGGGGCCACGCTGCGAGCTGCGCGAAACATCTCCGCTCAGGAGTCGGCCCTGATGACGATTGTTGAGCACCCGGAAGTAGTAAGATCAACGGTCCAATTCTCCAGACTTGCGGGTGGATCGAAGGACCGAGAGATGCTTCACCAAGCGGTAGGCTATCTGCCAACTCCCAAGGGCGTGTCAATGTCGGTGAACCTGCTTGGCGGGAACCCGCAACTCAGCAGAGACAATGAGGGCGGTGGGAGTGAAGACGATGAGGATTCTTTTGAGAGCGCGTTCCCCTCGCTGAATCGCAATCTGGAATCATGGGGCGACCGTAGGCGAAAACTTCTGGAGAGCGGAAAGTAGATGTATTCAGAGGCCGTCATCTCCGCCGTCGTGGAAGATTTTGCTCGCCGCGAGAAATGGGTTCCTCGATTCAGAAGCGTTGCGGAAGTGGACGAACTGACCGCTTACATCGACTCGCTTGTGGATGTCGATGCCAACTCCATGAACCGCTACTATTCATGGAAGCCTGGACGAAGGCCATCCGATAAAAGAGTCAAGTGGATCAAGGAGCAAATCGAGAATGAGCAATTTTGTTCCTTCGCCTCAGCAGAATACTTCGTCACCCGCTACTGCAAAATCCGCGATGTTCAGGAACGGATTGTTGGGTATCAGCACCGAATTGCTCAAAAAATATTCCACGAGATTATTTCTGAATACGACGATAGACAGATTGCCATACAACTATTTATACTAAAGTGTATGGACCCTTCTACTAAAGTTCTCACTGCTGATCTTAAGTGGGTTTCTCTTGAACAAGTTAAGGTTGGAGACGAGCTTGTGGCGATAGACGAGGGGGAGTCGCTAGAGCAACTCAAAGAGCGCCGTGCGGAAAGATGGAGAAAGCAGTCTAGCGGCGAAAATACATCTCGTGATAGGTCCGCGTGGCTAACGGAGCGCAGAATGCGGACCTGCAAAGTAGAAGGGAAATGGGACACTTTTAGTAAGGCTATGAGGTTGACGTTGGATGATGGGAGAACATTAGTGGCGAGTCCCGAACATCGGTTTTTTAGCAAGCAGCGCGGAGGGGTTAATTCTCAATGGCGAGCAACTAGTGACTTTAGGATAGGCGATGAAATTCGCTGGATAACAAAACCGTGGGGGGAATCGGGATACGAGGACGGATGGATGGGCGGTGTGATTGATGGGGAAGGGACCATTCGTGCCAAAAAAAGAGCGGGGTCTGAAGCGACAATAACTCAATGTTTTAATGGAGTTTATAGTCGAGCTGTTACTTATTTGAAAGACCGAGGTTATAAATTTACGGAGCGCGTTGATCGGCGTCCTCCTGGCCCAAAGAGTAAATTCAGCAAGCAAGATATTGGAAGAATTGGGATTGGTCGCATGGATGAACTTTTCCGACTGGCAGGACAAACTCGACCGATTCGGTTCATCAAAGAAAGATGGTGGGAAGGAAAGAGCCTACCCGGAAGAAATAGCGGAGTGGGATGGGCAAAAATTGTAAACATTGAAGATGTTCCAGAACGTAGGCTTATTGACATTCAGACCTCTACGGGAACATTCATAGCAGAGGGGGTTGTATCTCATAACTGTCGGCAAGTAGGAATCTCAACCGTTGTCGCGCTGTACTTCCTGCATCGCATCTTGTTCCGCACGAACACACACGCGATTATGGCCTCTGCCCAGGTTCAGCAATCGGAAAAGTTGGCGATGATGATCGAGACGGCGTGGAGCCGATTACCTTTCTGGCTTCCTCCGGCAAAGACAGCGATCAAAGAAAAAGAGCCTCGATGGGCGAACGGGTCCGCGCTCTCGGTCCAAGCAGGCTCGCAGAACGTAGGCATCGCTCAGGGCTCGACCCCAACCTGCCTCCACATAAGCGAACTGGCTGATTACGCGACTCCGAAGAAAACGATTGAGGAAGGCTTGTTCCCCGCTGCCCATCAGACCTCGGCGCTGTTCTTTGTCATGGAAGGGACAGGTTCAACATCCTCGCCGTGGCAACAGGAGAAGTGGATTTACTACAAGGAGAATTGGGGCAAGGGCGGAAGGTTCCGAACGCTGTTTATTCCCCCGGCTTGTGCTGACGATATTTACCCGCACGCTGATTGGCTTCGCGCTCATCCAATTCCGTCAAACTGGCACGCGATTGATGAAACCATGCGAATGAAACGGCGCTGCGAATTATTCGTCCGATCCACCGAGTACCTCTATAAGCATCTCGGATTGAATTGGGAGATGAGCCGTAATTATATGTGGTATTGGGAGTGTGGATGGAAAGAGGCGGTCGCCAGCCATTCCACGAAGACATTCCTTTCCCAACTCGCAGTGACAGACGATGATGCTTTTCAAAGCAAATGGGACCCGGTGTTTGCAGACGAGACGATAGAAGTTGTGACCAAAGAGCGCGAACAGAAGTACAAGGCTTACGCGGTGACGGGCCGAACGATCTTGATGGGGTCCGACAATCACCCGTACATCCCGCCATCGGATGAAGTTGACTGGCAGGGCCAGAGAATCCCCCTGAAGTGGGAGAGTAACGATGGCAACGTGTACGAGTGGGAACTTGTGCCGCTGCTGCCCTTTGATGATTCCGAGGATACGAACTGCTTTGACAAGCTGCTGGTGTTTCAGGAGCCTCGACTTGGAGCGAGCTATGCGGAAGCCATCGACTCAGCAGACGGACTCGGTATGCCGAACGAAGATCGCACGGCTCTTTCCATGCACATTGGGAGAACGGGCAAGGAGCGGGATGAGCAATGCGCGGCCTTTACGAGCATCCGGGTGAACGCCGCCCAGATCGCAAGGATAGCGGCGGCAGTGGCCGTCTACTACTGCACGGACGGGACCGGGCAGATCACCTCCGACAATCCCCTTGGTCCGAAGTTCATCATCGAGCAGACGCGGAAGGCGGGGGACGATTGCCAGCTCGCGCTCAAGATCATGGGTTTCTACGATCATCACGTAATGATCCGGTACGACGACAAGGGCAGCATCGTTGAGGGTAAGGGACACAAGGAAGGGTTCTTTACCTCGCGCTGGTCGCGTCCTCTGTTGCTCAACAAGTTTGTGAACGCGGTGACAACGGGCTGGTTCAAACCAAACTGCCCGATCCTAATTCGACAGTTGAAAACCTTTATCCGAAAAGAGAAGGCTGGAATCTCAGAGATGGGGCACGAAGCTGGACAACACGACGACAACATTTTCTCCGCAGCGATGGGATGGTTTAGAATTCACCACTTGGACTCGGAATCTCAGCGATTACAGGAGAAATACAAGCCAAAAGAGGTTCTGAATACCGAAATTGACACCCGATGGGCGACGAATGAAATTAGAATCGACTGAAATTAGACAGTGATGCTATTATTTGTGGCATGGCGAAGATAAACACGGTCGCTTTCATCGACTTGGACTCAAAACGAATTCTTGGATTCTCTCCAGAAGGCTGCACTCCAAATTTTCCTCCCGGCACCAGATACGAGACGAAAATCCCCTTCGACACCTTGGAACTGGAAAAACTGGTAAAGAGATTCCACGAAGAGGGATTGCGGGACGTGGAAGAAAAGACCATGCGCCAGGTGATGCTCGAGGCTCCAATTCGCAAGGCCATACGGGATGCGCTGATCGCCCGCTCGCAGCACCTTGACCCGCTCAACAAGGCATTGAATTACGCCATTCTGGGAGTCATGGACGAGCGTTACCGGGCGGCGATGGACGCCAAGACAAAGTACGAGACGTTCCTTGTGGCTCAGGCGTATGAAGAAAGCAAGGCGGGCGAGGATGTGGCCTTAGAGCATCCGATGTTTCATGAAACGGTGAACTGAAATGGAAAATAGAATTATTAAGGGTATTGAAATTTACAGGGAGCCTCACTGGATTGAATATCATCCAGAACTAGATCGGCCCGTCTGCATTGCTTCTGGTAGGAGAATTTCAGACGGCCAGTTTTTCTGCGCCCATGCCCCAATGACCAACGAGCGAGATAGGCTCCTTACGGAGAATGCCGTTCTGGAACATCTTTTGTCTTTTTCTAATTGCACGTGTGGAATCGTGACCTACATAAGTAATCGGTATCACGGGGGGTATGTTTCTCGGCAAAGGGTGTGCCCCCAGCATCCTACGGTGGACTAATTGTGAACATCAACACTTTGGATCGCGGTGAGAAGTATTCAGAGTGGCAGGCTCCGTCTTACGAAGCAGCGGGAGCTTATAAGCGCGGCTGGCTGGACGATTTGGTAGCAAACGGCGACCGTTTTATTCAGTCGCAGCCAGGAACGCGCAATATCAACGATGACATCAAGCTGGTCATCGGACTGGACCAGGACAATTCCCTAAAATCTAATTCTTTCCAATCGGACTTTCGCACGTTCGTTGAAACCGTAACTGACCTCCGGCAGATTGCAACCCTTGGCGCATCGGCAGAGCAGATCAAGAAAAACGTAGCCCTATATAACGACATTCTGAAATACATCTTCTGGGATTCCGGCTTTCTGTTTGCCTATCGCTATGCTCTCCAGTACGCGCTCATGGGGCGGGGGTACATCTGGACAAAGTTCTCGCGGGATCATTACGGATGGGGCAAGGGACGGATGACGTTCGACGCGCTCGGACCATTAGAGGTATTACCCGAGCAACTCCCCGCCAACAATGACGTGCAGGGTTCTTACGCGGTGACGATCATTCGCGCCATGCCGATTGCGGAAGCTCATGCCCGGTTCCCGCAGTTTCAGGATCAGCTTCAGCCCATCGCCCGCTACGAGTGGTCAAAGTACAACACTCGGGGCGGCATACGCTTGGACTTTTGGGACCGCGCAAGATTCCAGGGTGAACAGGACTGGGACCGGCGCTATTGCGAAATGAGGTATTCGTTTATTCGTGATCTTCGCGTGAACGACACCGGACGCACGATCCAGATGGGCGTTCCCGGATCAACATGGGGCTACGAAGTTCCGAGCATGGGCGATCTGCTGGTCAGCACCAATCCCTACAACGGCCTGCCTGAATCAAGAGCGGCAACAGAGGAAGATTGCTTAGTCTATCCGCAGTTGCGGTTGATGATCTCGAATCCCACGGTGAAAGAACCGCTATACGACAATACGGCGTTCGATTGGGACGGGGAAATCCCGGTAGCACAGCTCGATGTCAATGATTTTGTCTGGAGTCCTCTGGGGTATTCGGTTGTTCGCAACGTAGCTGGATTGGTGAAAGCGCAGCGGGCGGGAACATCTCGTATAGACGAAGTGTTGGCGATCCGCAAAGACCCTCCGACTGGCTACGATCTTTCGACCGGCGTATCACGCACCCAGATGGAGAAGATTGATCTTCTTACAGCGCAAGGCGTGCGCGTCGGGTTGAAGGGCGATCCAAAGAAAGCGGTTGTCTCGATTCTTCCAGATTCAATTACCGTGGACAGTGAGGATTGGAAGGGCCAGGAGTATATGGAAGGACAGATCAAGGCGTCTCTCGGGCTGACTGACATTGCTTCTATGCGTGACCTGAAGATGAATCTTTCCGATCAGTCTTTCGAGAAGGCGATCACCAACCTCGGACCCATCGGCAAGGGCATTGCGCTCAACACTTGGAAGTGTAACGGCAAGATCGCCCAGAGGCTAAAGTACCTCATCCCTCAGTACATTCCCGTGGCGGAACTCGTCAAGATGGTCGGGCCGGAAGGGGTAGGGTTGGAGACGTTCGACAATGATCCAAACTCACTCATTCCCGGCAGACTTCCCGGCGAGGACGAGAAATCAGATTCCAAATTCAGCAAGCGACAGCGGGCGCAGTGGTTTGTCGAACAGTTGAACGTGGTATCGACTCCGGCGCAGTTGCTCAATATCACCCATACCCAAGAGAGAATGCTCTACATGTTCTTCCTGCAAAAAGGCGTTCCAATTTCGATGGCTACCACGATGGAGAAATTGGGCGTTGAAGGTTACGAAGTAGAATACGAGAAGTGGAAAACGGAGAAACTCGCTCAGGCTGAGTGGGAGTTGGAGGTCAAGGCAACCTTGGCGAAGAAGGCTAAAGAGTTGGGATTTGAGGAACCTCCACCGCCAGATAAACCGGGCCAAGGTCACGGCGGCGGGCGTCCGGGAACTTCTCAGAAGATGCCACACGCGAGCGTGAAGGGAAGCAAATCTGGTGATGTTAGGGCCGTAAACAAGCAATCGAAATGAAAGGGCGATCATGGAAGAGAATCAGATAGAAGTGGAGCAGTCCGAACAATTCGCTACTTTTCGCCAACGGATTCGCCCCAAGGAGCAGGAATCTGTATCTTCCATCATCACCGCGCTGCTTGAGGTTTATCGGCAGAACCATCTCACCGGAAGCGCGACAATAACATTCAATATGGGCGGGGTGAGGTCACTTGTTTACGATCAAGTCGCAAAAATTCCCGCTGGAAGTCAGGCCGATAAATCGGTAGAAGAACTGTTTGCAAGACAGTCCTCAAAAATTTCTCAAAACAAATTCTTGACAGGTTCTTAGTAATAGGGTTCTAATCCGTAATTGAGATTCGCCGCCCCTCTCCTATCGAGAATCTGGACAGCGCCTCGGACGTGAACAGCGTCTTAGGCGCTGAATCTTTTTCAGGAGAACCACAATGGCAAAAGGTCATAAGGGCGGATTCAAGGTGAAGGGCGTTTCGCACGAAAGCAAAAAGACCCGCAAGCGGGCCGCGAAAAAGGGCGGGCACAAAAAGCGTCACGGCAAAAAGTAGAGGCTGATCTTCGATGACCAGCCCCACTCCACAGCCGACACAAGCGGGAGCGCCCTCGGGCGCTCCGCAACCTCAACAGCAAGCCAATCCTCTGCAAGAAACTCTTGGCAAGTTGGCAATGCTGGTTCGTCAGCTCGGAACCCAAAACACAATCATTCAGCCGGAGATGCAGCAAGCGTCAGCTTTGTTTGTGCAGGCGTTGCAGAAGGCGTCTCAGGCTACAGCAGGACCGGCGCAGCCGATGCAAGCGCCTCCACAACAGCCGTAACGGAGAAATCGAATGGCATTCACGTTGAACGACCTCGCCTCGGAACTCGGGATCGATGTCGCCACGTTGCAGTCAAAGCCTGACGTGGTGGCAAAGTGGAACGGATACCTCACCGAAGCCGACACCAAATACACGCAGGCGACCCAAGCCCAAAAAGACGCCGAAACAAAGCTCGAAGCTGTCAAGAATGAGCAGGCCGTCATCGACCAGAACATCGCCGCCTTCGGAATGACCGAGGCGAATGTGGCCGCGCTCAAGGCCAACAATGCCGCGATGGAAGCCAGCCTGAAAGCTCTCAAGGAGCAAGGATTCGACGTGAAAATTCCCGATGCTCCAAAGAATGAGCCGACAAAAACTGAATTCGACGCGAACGCCTTCCGCAATGACGTGAACTCCACGATGATTCTTGGGTTCAACGTCAATAACCGCTATCAGCGCCTTTTCGGTCAACCGATGCCCGATGACATCGACGCGCTGGCCCGCGAAGCAGCTCAAGTCCGTATGCCGTTTCAGGAGTACGTTGCGAAGAAGTACGACTTCTCTGGCAAGGAAAAAGAAATCCAGGCCGCAGCGACGAAGAAACATGACGAAGAAATAGCTGCTGCTGCCGTCAAGAAGTACCAGGAAGAACACCCCGTTACATCAGGTAATCCCGATCTTCAGCGCGGCGTGGCATCACGGCACCCGCAAATCATTCGCCAGCGTGAAGCGGGCGATCAAAAGCAGTTTGCCAATTTACCGGCGCGGCAGAAGATTGCCATGTCGGTTGCCAGAACCCGTGCGGCACTGGCCTCAAATTCGTAGGAAAGGATAATGTAATATGGCACCGGGAGACCCGCTCTTTAACGAAAGGGACGCCGCATCAAGGGACTTGGTGAGGTACGGCATAATTTTCGACAACTTCGGCACCAACTTCCCGCTGATGGGGCTGCTCAAGCAGTCGGGGATAACGGACGTTCTTTTCCAGGGGACCGGAGTTCAGAGCGCCTTTATCTACGATTATGCTTATGGCAGCGCCACTCAGCCAGGAGCAACCGTCACTCCGCAGCGCAAGCAAATGGCGACCGATGGGAAGTGGGATGAACGCTTCTATCAGGCGAACCTGCCAGTGGAAGAGACGGTCTACCGCCTCTACAACGCTCCGGGTGACACTCAGAAGTTCTCGCAGGACGATCTCGACACGTACTGCCTGACCAAGAAAATCGAGTCGATGCTGGAGATGGACGGATACCGTCACGGCCAGCCCGCCTCAGGTAATCCTGGCGGATCGACTTCGGGCGTATCCGATGATCGCTCGGATTGCATGAACGGTCTGGACGAGGCGTTCAACAACGGAATTGACCCGTCTCCGTTCGGCAACATCTACACGCTTTACGGATCGGTGACGCGCAACGGCGTGACCGGCCAAGCCTACAATTCAACTCCGTACTATTGCGGTACGGCAGCGGGAGCGGCGGCTTCGATAACGTGGCCGGTGATGCAAGGCGCTTTGGCTCAGTTGAGCGTGGTTGGCGCGAAAGCCAAGGTCGGGTTTACCGGACCATTCGGTTGGGGAGCTATCGCCGTCATGCTTCGGCAGTCGGCAGTGGTGCAGCAACTCCAGGTGCAGGAAGGAACGGACTTCGGTTGGCGCTCGGTGAACTTCGGCGGCATCACCATTCACGAAGACCCGCTGTGTCCGTCCTCGGTAGCATTCAACTATCTGCCGGGTGGAAACCCGTCAGCTTACGGGACGACTTCGCCGGCCAAGTTCCTTGATGGCGCGGGGTCAAATACCCGGCTGAATTCGTTTACCAGCCCGACCTACACCATCAACGGAAGCTCCGTATCGGCTGGTACTTTGTCTCCGACCGGCAGCAATATCCCATCTGGGACAAGCATCAACCCCGGAGAGGTTCTGTACTTTGCCGATCCTGAGGTGCTGGTTATGACTCCCCCGAAACCGGGTTCCGGTTGGGAGTGGGACACCCGTGAAGTTCCGATTCCGAACAACATCTCCACGAATAACCGCTATCTGAAAGTCGCCACGAACTTGTGGACTCCTCAAGCTCCGCACGGCATGGTGATCTTCGGGTTCAAGGGGGTAAGGAGCTAACATGCCGCAAGTTCCATTCACATCATTTTATCTTGGACCGACCGCTGTTTATACCAGCCCGACCGGGATTCTGGACCCGATCACGGGTATTCCAGAAAAGGGCGGCAATTTCAACCTCGGTGATTATTGCGACCTTACCGAGAAAGACGCGATGGTGTGGAATGCTGCTTATTCTCCAGCCACGCCGCTGCATCAAGGCCGTTATCGCATTGTGAAACTGGCGACAGCGGCGACTTACACCAATATTGCGCTCGGCAAGCCGGTTGGTTTCGCCCTCGGAACAACGGTTCAACAGGTATCACTCTCGGCGGCGGGTTCGGGATACACCAACGGAACTTTCACTTGCACGTCCAGCGCATCAGGCGGCACCACGAAGGCTACCTGTCAGGTGGTAGTGAGCGGCGGGGCGATCATCTCTGCGACGTTGCTCAATCCAGGCGCGGGCTTCACATCGGTTCCGACCTTTGGGCTTTCAGAGTTGACGGGCGGATCGTTAGGTTCGATTCTGGCGCAGATGACGACAGATGCGAACGTGGTTTGCAGTTTCGATTCCGGCGCAATTCAGTTATCGGACGTGCGCGGCGTGTTCCTGGGTAGCGTCACTTCGGCGCAAGTTTCGGCGGGTGCTTACGTCATCATTCAGGAAGCCGGCATCGCTCCCGTTCTGGTGACTACGGCAACCAACACGGCTTCCGGTTGTGCGATGGCGGCAACCACGGGTGGAGCGGTGACAACCACGACGGCGGCGACGGCTGTTCCGGTAGGGTTCTTCGGTTACACGCTGGACTTGGCAGCTGCTAGTACTCTTGTTCGTGGAGCACTGCGCTGCGCGATCATGCAAGGTTAAGGAGGGCTCTTGAACACCAGTTACGTGCAGGGCCAGTCTGTTGAATACGGCGAGTTCAAGCCCGCGTTGCTAACAGCAACCGGGCCGTCCTCCTACGCAGTGGCGGGAGATGTTGTTTACAATCCCGCCTCTGGCGATTACATCAACTTCCCTTTCGATTGCACCACGCAGAGCGGAAACTATGAAATTCGTTTTGTTCCCACGACTGCGGGAGTGATTCGGGCGGGCGCTCCATCTCCTTCTCAGTCGGGATGGACAGCGTTCTGGAAGTATTCAGGAGCAAGCAACTCTGCGTTTGTTGGGGCACCATTAACTCTCGGTCCTCTTTCTGTAGCGGCAACTACAAGCGCGATGACGGCGAACGGGGTTGGCACGGTTGTTGTCGCAAATTCATTATCTGCGGGGCAGATTGTTCTTCTGACAGGTGGCGCAAGCGGCAAGGCCATCTTCATGAACGGGCAGTTTGTACAGGTGGTAACAGCCTCGGCCGCTCAGTTCACCTACAATGCCGGATATGCGAAGGCCCTCAACTACGCATCTGCTGCCGACACTGGATTGAAGTTCCAACTCCTTCAGGCGACATCGGGTAATCCGGTGACGCTTGGTACGGGTCCGGGTCAGTCGATAGCTGTCAGCGCGGTGGCGGTTGCAAGCAACGTGTTGACCATCACCTGTACCAATACCGGCACTACCATAGTTCCCGGAAACTTCATTGTGCTTCAGGGGTTGGCGGCGGGCGAGGTTCCTCAAGGTGGAATCGTTCAGGTATTGACGGCCAACACAACCACGCTGACCGCCAATTTGATCGCTCCGAACCTGAGCGCAACATCGGGCGAGACGGGAACGGCAACGGTTCTGGTGACCAATGGCAATGCGCCGATTCAGGCCACACAGGACTCATTCTCGATCAACGGCAGTACGGTCGCGGCAACGGCGGCATCGGCCACAGCGGCGGGCGCAATCACCGTTCTCCCCGTCAATCAGACGTTGGTTCCGGGGAACATCGTGGTTGTTCAAGGATTGACGCACGGTGCATCTTTGAACGGCCTGATTACTCCAGTGCTGGCAGCAAGTTTGTCTGCAACCAACATCACGACCAACGGTTATCTTGCAGCGGCGGTGACAACGGGCACGGGTGATCTTGGAGCTTTGGGCCTGTTGATGACCGGAAC
>Ga0181535_10006856_pt1 | contig 11617 bp, 6 predicted proteins | sample PEATcosm2014_Bin_44_FD_119774 | JGI IMG/M metagenome (GOLD analysis project Ga0181535, IMG submission 119774) | Peatland microbial communities from MTU Mesocosm Facility, Houghton, MI, USA - PEATcosm2014_Bin17_30_metaG | ecosystem: Environmental > Terrestrial > Soil > Wetlands > Peat | place...
AGCCAATGGATATGGAGCGAAGGGCTTCGCGGTAATGAATTTAGGGAGCGGGCAGCTGACCAATACAGCGTGGGCGAATACGACATCAATTGGCGGCATGAATTCCAGCGTGATTAAGGATGGCTTTATATATGGTTTGCTAAACCCAAGCGGGGTCAATACTGGCCCCAGCGGTTTGTCGTGTATCGAATTTTCGACAGGCATCAAGAAGTGGTGTAGCACTAATTCGGCCACTACCAAGTTCGGGCTCTTGTCAGGCATCATGCTCGCAAACGATGAGGTTGTAGTGATGACGGGTACTGACAACAGTCAATACGACGAGAGTGGGACAACAATTGGCAACGGTAATCTTATCGTGGCGTCGGCTACGTCGTCCGGTTACACGGAATTGCATCGCACCAATCTCATGTCGGGTGCTCTATTCACTTGGACTTCCCCAACGCTGGCCAACGGCAAGCTGTATCTTCGCAGTCAGAGCGGGTTGTTGATATGTTACGATGTCAGCTATAACGCAAGCTCGTTCTCTAATAACATTCCTCCGGCTGACTGGGTGGATCATTACTATTCCGGCACGAACAACTATACCAACGCGGCGGCGAGCGACTCGGACCATGATGGGATGACAGCATGGCAGGAATATGTGGCCGGGACCGATCCCACAAACAACAGCAGTTGCTTGAAAGCCTCAATCTCGATGTCAAACAACAATATAGTTGTGGCGTACCCGACGATTGCTGCCACAGACGCTGCATATGCCGGCAGATCGAGATATTATGGGCTGGAAAGCTCTACTAATTTGCAGCCTCCGACATGGGTGCCTGTTCCCGGCGGAACGAACGTTCTTGGGAATAACAATAGTGCCATCTATACCAACAATGCCCCGTCCGGAGCATTATTCTATCGGGTCAGAGTGATGTTGCAGTAGGCAGCTGCACCGGCGAGCAGATCACAGCAGGACGTTGAAGCCGCCAAAGAAAGTGTTCAGATTGGCGTCTTCGCTGTGATTGTAGAAGCGGTATCCAATGTGCGCCGAAAATCTGGCCGAAAAATAGCGCTTCAACATGAGACCCTCGGAATTAGACGTGAGATCACTGCTGTCGTGGTAGTAACGGTAGCTGAGCCGGAAGAAAGAAGATAAGCCAAGCTTCTGGTATAGATATGCGTCGTATTGCTGATAGTTAAGCGAGTTGGAGTCGTAATACAAGCCGTCCATTCGTAGCGATGTCACATCCTTCGCCAGGAATATCGTGGAGAAGACTCCACCATACCACGGTGTAAGATTATCGCTGTTAACATCCTTGGATATGGCCAGTTGTTCGCCGATTTGCACCCTCTGCGAAGCCTTCCAAGTCACATATTCGTAAAGCTGATGACCTTCAAACGTGCCGTCATCTGTTTCGGCGCGATATTGGAAAAACATATAGACGTGATTCGCGGTGGACTTATCCACGCCCAGATACCAGTAGTTTATGTTCGGAGAGGTGCCTTCGCCAGATTGATTCCAATCCGATACGAATAGATACGGCGGGGATTCTGTGACATCCCTGAAGTCGCTGGATTGGAGCGGGAATCTTATCTTCCATGACCAGAGCTCGGAATCCAGTCCCTGACTGTTTCGCCATATGGAATGCGCGGTCGTAAAACTGGATCCATCGTTTTGCTCCAACTTGGCTTCGCCTGTGTACAGCTTTGATGGGAAACGCGCATAGTTGGGGTCTGTGTCTACGAGCGACATTTCGCTGTCTGTGAATTGAACCTCGCCGCGTAGCCGTAAAACCAGGTTTCTGCCGCCAAGAATACTATTGTCCAGTGATTCGCCTTCCAGCGCCGATTGATCCTGTGCGCACACGGTTCTTGCCAGCAGCAGAAGACAACATATGATTCCTTGAACGACGAATCGAGTCAGGAATGCTCTTCGTTTAGCTTGGTGCTGTTGGCGTTCGTACGCATGGAAAGAACGATGGCGGCCCAACCACAGGGTCATAATTGCTTCTGTCTCCTTAGATACCGAACAGCACTAGAACTATCTTGTTTAGTTTTTTTGAGGCCAAGCCTTGGCCCCAGCAGTCGCTGCCGACCATTCAACCACCACCTACTGGTGGCACCACTACCACTGGCGGCGGTACCACTGTCACTGGCTGGGTCGTTGGAGCGCTTGCTGTAGTCGTAGGCGCTGCTGAACCAGAACCTGTTCCGGTTGCCGATACGACTGTCGGTGTTCCGAATGTTGGCTGAACCACTGTAGGAACAACGCCGTCGGCGTACGAAAGATCTGTACTCTGTCCGAAATAATCGTCAGCCCCATACATCATGTCAGTGTAAATCTGTGTATAGAGAGCGTCCTTGGGTTGATCATTGTGGGGCATGGCGCAAGCCGACACCATAATAAGGAGCAGAAGAAGCGCGAACGGCGCAGCTGTTCGATGGGAGACAGGCAATATGATTTTGCACAGACGTCTGAAGTATCCCTGACTTTTCATTGTGCAGCCTTAAATGTTGTGTTCACGCCCACTGAACATGAGAAAGATACTACGAAAGAAATTTGCATAAGTCAATTCTGTTAACGACTCCTCGGCGAATAAAAATCCTCCCATTGTCGTTTTTCGCATAAGTGTCAGGTGATGGCACACTTGTCCGGCAGTCTCTAATGTGATACAGAGCTTCCGTTCTGTAATGAAAGGATTCCACTTATGCTTCTTCGCCAATCGGCAGTCAGCTCGCTAACACGGGACACAATCGTCGAAGAATCGGACCGGATGCCTACCGATATTTTTCCGGCACTGATCGGGTCGGGGGAAATAGGGATTGGCCTCGACGCCACCGGCTTGCAGGGCTTGAACGCCCGGACGCGTCAATACCGCGACACCTATTCCCTCATGTATGACCGCACGGCAACTCAGGACGATCTTTACATACGCCGGGATGCGGCCGTAAGTCAGCATGAATTCGTCAACAAACCACTCTGGAATCCGGCCACCAATTTTCTGCTTATGCCATGCGGATGGTTGGATTACTCACTGACGATAGATGGACAAAAAATCGATACCCGGCTCATCGCCTCTGAAGCCAAGTCATGGCGTCGCCAGTTTTCGCCGCTGACAGGAATCGTTCACACAATCTTCCGGTTGGGCGAGGTGCAGGTCAACTGGCAAGTTGGCACAGCTCCGGATAGCGTGGAGGTTGATTTGGCTTGTCAGGCAATCAACCTCGACGGAAAGGTGCGAAAAATCATTCTTGAAATCCGTTGTCATCAGACGACTCGCGCCGGTAAAGCTCTGGCAACGGGTGGAATCGTCACGAGTCTTACGCATGACATGGCGTTCAAATCGTGGTCCGCATCCACCGCGACATCTACCGCGCCCATTCTCGATCCCATTTGCATTTCGTGGGCGCTGGCCGCTCACGGACAGGCGCAATACAAACAAGCGCCGGATTCGATGTCCGTGCATCTGGAATCGATCGGCGTCACGACGAGCTTTGGCGTACGCCTTGTATGCGGATCGGATCGTAATGGAAGCCACAGTTCTGCATTCGCCGCGCAACGCGTTGCGTCCTATCGCGCAGCCTCGATTGGTGAAGCCATGGATACAATAACTGCGCAGTGGCGCGCTTTTTTTGAAAAGGGCGCAGAAATCCGGATCGGCGACCCATTGCAGGAATTTCTCTTTCTTCAAAGCCAATATGTTCTTCGCGCCGGCGGGAGCTGGCGTTACGGGCTGCCCATGAGCACGCTGTGGTCGCAGGCAATTACGCCTGCCACATATTGGGACTGTTTTTTCGAGGCGGACGGAATGTTGCGCTGCGGACACATAGCCGAGGTGCGCGATCTTTGCCGATGGCTGATGAAGACGGCAGTTTCCGAAGGCCGGCCTCACTACTGGATGACCTATCACAACGGCGTGCCGGTTGAAACCTATGACAAGGCATACCATGTGATTCTTGCGTATGCCGGTGTCTTCATACGGTTGTATGAACACTCTCGTGATCGTGAAGATCTGGAGAAACTGGTATATCCCTATTTGCGGCTCGTCGCTCAATATGCTTTCGATTCCATTCTGAAAAAGGATGCTTCCGGCTGGCATTTGCAGGGCGAGCTTGCACACGACGTGGACGTCAAGCTCGACGTCACAGAGCAGGAAATAGGAATTCTGCTTTGGGTCGCTGTTTCCATCTCCAAGTGCGCGCAATATGCAACTGAACTTGGGAAAGATGATGCTCTGATCGGGCTGTGCCGGGAAGTTGACGCACATTTTCGGGCCAACCCGCTCGATTTGAGCCGTCCCTGCGTGCGCGATCTGTGGTTGCCGCTGCTCACTGGGGCGGACCCGCTGGCGGATTTCGAGAGTTGGTGGCGCATGGCCAGAGAGAGACTCACAAAAATACCGATGAATTTCTATACGTTGCATCCATGGTGGAACTTCGCTGTTGCTGCATCGCTGAGTCAGACTGGGCATCCCGATCTGGCGTTGGAAGTCCAGAATGATGGACTGAATTCCCTTACTGGGCTCGGCTATATTGACGATGTTTCATACGAAGCGCACGGCGGTGGCTGGATCCCGATGCCAACATCCACCGGTCCCTGGCTCTCGGCTGCAACGATCGGTTTTGCGCATGGCGGCTTGTGGGATGACGACGTGCAAGTGTGCGTTCTGTTGCCGAAACGACTGGCGAATCAATACCTGTCCTGGCGGGGCGTAACCACGCTCAATGGCGCGCGGATCAGCGGCAAATACGATCCGCAGCATTTGGCGGTGACAGTGGAGTCGGCCCGCGCGAGGCGTGTGCTGCTGCGCGCTCCAGCGCGCATCGCCGGAGAGCCGCTGGCTGTGAGCATGGACGGGCAGCTTGTTTCCCACACGGCAAGCGGCGAGACTGTTATCGTTTCAATGCCGGCGGGGAAGCATGCCATTTCAATAGAGCGTGATATGACGATGCCTGCGGATGTAATAGTCGCCGAGCCGTTGGATCAGGGGCGGAAGATGGTCGAGCTTCTCAGGCAAGGTGGAAAGATCGTTCGCTGGACACGGAACCTGGAGTCGCTACCATCTCTTGCACGAAATGTGCGCGCCATGGTTCTTAATTCCAGCTACAATGTCCTGCCGCCGGATGTTGCGCACGGGATCGAAGCGGCTGTGCGTGAGTGTGGATTGACCTTGATCACGCTATTTCATGCCGGCTGCGTCAATGGCGACGGTGCCATGGCGGAGCTCACCGGCGTGCGCGCAGACTTTGACGGGACTGAACGGGAATATTGGGCAACGCAATCTGTGGAACGAAAATGGTCTTTGACCACTGCTGGCCAGCAATTATTCCCGGGAATCGAGAGCAATTTTACCATGCCATGTACAAGCAAATTTATTCCGCACCCGGCGAGAGATGTCGAGTCGCTGGCGATTGACTTTGAGACAGGCCGGGCTGTCATCACGCGGCGACCGGTGGGCAAGGGGCAGGTTTTCTGGATTGCTACCGGTTCAAAGGTCATGGATTTCGGCGTCATTGACAGGATTCATTGGGCAGCCAGGGATTTGTGGATGTTCGGTCACGACATCCAGGAAGAAGCTGATCTCAAGTGGTTGCGAAACGTGGAATTTGGCAAAATACTGAACGCGATCATTGGAACCGGGTGACAGCAGAGGCAGCTTTAAAAGGCGCTAATTGCAGCTTGAAAGTCCAAAACGCTTTTGGTATATTTCCTTCGTGAGGAAGAGATTGCTGGTGCCAGACAGAAACTGCAATCAAGCAGTTGCGAAAGGGGGAGCTGTGAACATGAATATCGGATGGAATAGTGCGACACTATCGCTCCGCTTGTGGTCGGCTTGTTGCGCCGGATTTCTTGCAGTTGCAATGCTTGGCGCAGGCACAGCGCATGCCGCCGACTGGCTGCAATATCGCGGGATCAATCGGGACGGCATTTCGGCGGAGACCGAGTGGCTGCAAACCTGGCCGCCGACAGAAGTGTGGCGAAAAACCGTCGGGGTTGGTTACAGTTCGTGTGCCGTCAGCGATGGTCGCGTGTACACCATTGGAGGTAATTCAAGCACGGGTACCATTTACTGTTTCGACGCTTACAATGGTTCATTGATCTGGTCGAATTCCTACGAGGATGTCAGCCTCACAGAGATTGGGACGCTTTCGACGCCTACGGTTGATGGCAATAATGTTTACGTCTTCAGTAAAACGGCCGATATCTACTGTTTCAACAAGGTGACTGGCGCGCTTCGGTGGTCCCAGCTACGCATTGGCCAGTTTTATTATTGCTGGGGTGCCGCAGGATCGCCTTTAGTGGACGGCAACTTGCTGATATTGAATGCTGGAGGCGGCGTTGCTCTGGACAAGAATACGGGATCCAATGTCTGGAGCAATGTGGGGACTGGCGGTTTCGGTTCGCCCAAGGCGATTTCCTATAATGGGCAGCGGATAGTCTTGATCCCATCGGAGGGCTTCCCGCATGGCGGAGGGGTTGATTCAAGCAGTTGCGGAATTGACGAATTAACCGGGGTGGCCTTGTCCAATTGGGATTTTGGCATTTTCTACGGTGAAGATGCTGAGTTCTACGGCACGAACAAGTTCTGCTGCGGCAACGCGCTTTATCAGATCGGCAGCGGCGGGTTGACAGCGCTCTGGTCAAATGGCGGCATGGGGTTCAACGCTTACAGCGCCCGTCTGATTGTTGGTGATTATCTATACGGCTTCAACGATTGTTCCAATGGTTTGAGTTGCGTATCGCTCGCCGATGGATCGTTGAAGTGGTGTCAAGAGCTGGGTCAGTGTGCCGAAGGGGCTCTGATTGCCTCAGATGGCAAGATCATCATGCTTACCGGCGATGGGCAGTTGATCATCTGCAAGGCGGATCCAACGGGTTACAACCTCGAAGGTCGCACGCCTTATCAGATGACTTTCGAGCCTTACCTCGGAGGCAGTCCGTCAGGTCCGCGCGCATGTCCTGTGTTGGCAAACGGGCTGATGTATTTGCGAGACTATGGATCGTATTCGCGTTCCAACTACTGCTACAACGACTGCGAAGCTGATCTGGTCTGCCTCAGCTTCGCGATAGATCCAGCCTTTGCCTATACGACAAATTCCGACAACACGATTACGATTACCGGATACACCGGCACTAATTGCACGGTGCAAATCCCCATCATAATCAATGGCATGCCGGTTACAAGTATCGGCTCCAATGCGTTCCAGCAATGCGCGTTTATGGGCAATGTCTTGATTCCAAACACCGTCACCAACATTGGCTACGAGGCGTTCGCTCAGTGCGGAAACCTAAGAAGCATCACGATTCCCGACAGCGTAATCAACATCGAAGAATTTGCGTTTGCAAATTGTGGGCATCTGACCAGCGTTACAATCAACAACAATGCCACAATTATCGGAGTGTCGACATTTTACATCTGTGGCCAACTTCACAGTTTCTACGTGAAAGGGAATGCACCTAATCTTGCTCACTATAGGCCCTGTGATACAGGCATAACCCCAACCATCTTTTACCTCCCCGGAACCACAGGCTGGAGCACTAATGTTACCGGTGTTTCAACTGCCCTTTGGCTCCCTCAGATCTGCTGTAATCCCACTTCGTGCCTTCAATCGAATCAATTTGGCTTCAACGTCAACTGGGCAAGCGGAATGGTTGCCGTGGTTGAAACCTGCACGAATCTGGCTGCTCATTCATGGTGTCCGGTTCAAACCAATGTCCTGGCCAGCGACGCTTTTTATTTTAGCGATTCCATGTGGACAAATAATCCATCTTGTTTCTACCGCATCGTTTGGCAGTGAGTTTGAATATCCATGGGCATCCTCGGTAACTATGCCAGCTCCGCCTTCTATCTTGCCAAACTGCATTGCGCCCACGAATTCAGAGTTTCTTTTATACATACTTGACTGTTCTTTTTGCGGCGTACATATTTGGGCAAATTTATTATGGAAGGAGACGACAAAATGGTAAGGGCGAAAATCGTTGGCGCGGGTGGTTATGGCGGCGTTGGAATAACGGAACTCATTCTCGGTCATCCCAAGGCGGAAATCGGAGCGCTGGTGGATGTGGAGAATGTCGGATCGCCGATCAGCAAGGCATATCCGCATCTTACGGGATTTTGCGATATAGTTGTCATTGATCCAACCGATCCGAAGGCGAATGAGCGGTTCGATGTGGTGTTTATGGCGACTCCAGACGGCGTAGGAATGAAGCTGGCCGCGCAGGAAATTGAGAAGGGCGCGAAGGTCATAGACTACAGCGGCGATTTTCGTTTCAACTCGGAACCCGCATATGCGGAATACGCTAAAAGAATAGGACGCGATCCAAAGCACGCTTCGCCACAGCTTCTTCCAAAGGCCGTCTATGGCATTCCCGAGCTGCATCGTAAAGAGATCACGGGCGACACTAAAGTTGTCGGCAATCCGGGCTGTTTCGCGGTGAGCTGTATACTTGGAATGTCGCCGGCAGTGAAGAACGGACTTGTCGAAGACAACAGCATCATCTGTGACTGTAAGACCGGTGTTTCCGGCGCAGGCAAGAAGCCGAGCCCAACTTTCCATTATCCGGCCCGGTACGATCACATGAACGCGTACAAACTCGCCGGTCACCAGCATGTGTGCGAGATCGAGCGTGAGCTCGGCCTTCTCGCGGGCAAGGATGTGAAGGTCACATTCACTTCCCAGGTTGTTCCGGTATGTCGCGGCATCATGTCGACGCTTTATGCGAACCTGAAGGTAAAGAAATCCGAAGCCGAGCTGCTTGAAATATACAGGGCGTTTTACAAAAACGACAAATTCGTTCGGGTATTCGAGAGTACGGCTCCGGTCGGCTCGCCTCACGTGCGCGGCACGAACTTCTGCAATCTGGTCGTCAGCGTGGATGAGCGGGTGAACAGATTACGGGTGGTTTCATACATCGACAACCTGGTCAAGGGGCAGGCGGGCTCTGCGTTGCAGAACATGAACCTTGTCTGCGGCTTGCCGGAAACGATGGGGTTGGATCGGCCCGGAATGTATCCCTGACGCACCACAGGAATACGGAAATAATCCGTCGTAAGGAGAAACAAGATGGCAGACGTTAATAAACCAGCAATTTCGACGGATTCATTGATGGTGGAAAACCGGACTTTCCCGCCCTCGCTGGAAGTTGTGAAAAGGGCGCACATTGATGCGAAGATGTACCAGGAGATGTACGACAGCTCGATAAATGGGCCCGACAAGTTCTGGCTTGAACAGGCATCCGCGCTCGAATGGTTCAAAAAGCCGACGATCGGAAGCAAGTATGCGTGGAACACGGCTGCGCGCATTATCAAACATACGTGGTTTGAAGACGGTGAGCTGAATGTGACCGTCAACTGTCTCGACAGGCACCTCAACAACGGCAACGCCGGCAAAGTCGCGATTCTCTGGCAGGGCGAATCGGACGACGATGTGAAGACGCTCACATACGAGGAACTCCACAAGCAGGTATGCAAGTTCGCGAATGTTTTGAAATCCCACGGCGTGAAGAAAGGCGACAGGGTCTGCATTTATCTGCCGATGATCGTGGAGCTGGCGATAGCTATGCTTGCCTGCGCAAGAATTGGAGCCATCCATTCGATAGTGTTCGGCGGCTTCAGCGCAGATTCGCTGGCGGACAGGATCAACGATTCGGCCTGCATGGCGCTGATCACTTCGAATGTCTCGCTGCGCGCCGGCAAACACATCGGTCTCAAGGCTATCTTGGATGAGGCGCTCAAGAAGACAAGGTCAATCCAGAAGGTCATCGTTGTAAAACGCAGCGAAGACGCATGCAACATGCAAACCGGGCGCGATGTCTGGTACCACGACGAAATGGCCACAGCAAGCGCCGATTGCGCGCCGCAAGTCATGAAGGCCGAAGATCCACTGTTCATTCTCTACACATCTGGTTCGACAGGCAAACCCAAAGGCGTTGTTCATACAACGGCCGGATATCTGCTTCATGTCGCGATTTCGCACAAGTTCATATTCGATATTCACGATGACGACATATACTGGTGCACGGCTGATATCGGATGGGTAACAGGCCACAGCTACATCGTTTACGGCCCGCTCGCAAATGGAGCGACCACCATCATGTTTGAAGGCGTGCCGACATATCCGGATGCGGGGCGGTTCTGGCAGATTTGCGAGAAATTCAAAGTCACGGTGTTTTATACCGCGCCCACAGCCATCAGGACTCTGATCCGCATGGGCGATGAATGGCCTAAGAAATACGATTTGAGTAGTCTTCGCGTGCTTGGATCTGTTGGCGAGCCGATCAATCCCGAAGCGTGGATCTGGTACAACGATATGATCGGACACAAGAAGTGCCCGATTGTGGACACTTGGTGGCAGACGGAGACCGGTGGCATTCTAATCACACCGTTGCCTGGCGCTTCGATTCTCAAGCCGGGAAGTGCGAATAAACCGTTCTTTGGCGTTGAGCCGATCGTGCTGCGCGACGACATGACACAGTGCAATAGAAACGAAGGTGGCAAACTCTGCATCAAGAAACCATGGCCAGGAATGATGCGCACCATGTGGGGAGACCACGACAGATTCATTGATACGTATTTCACAATGTTCCAGAACCTCTATTTCACCGGCGACGCTTGCCGGGTAGATCAGGACGGCGATTACTGGCTGATGGGGCGGATTGACGATGTTGTAAATGTGTCAGGCCATCGCATCGGTACGGCGGAAGTTGAGAGCGCGCTGGTGAGTCACCTGAAAGTGGCTGAAGCGGCCGTTGCGCCCATGCCTCACGATATCAAGGGGCAGGCGCTTTATGCTTTCGTCACTCTCATTGATGGTGTTGTTCCAAGCGAGGAACTGAAGCAGGAACTCGCGTTGCATGTCCGGAAAGAAATAGGGGCGATCGCGGTTCCGGATAAGATTCAGTTTGCATCGGCTTTGCCGAAAACGCGCTCTGGTAAGATCATGCGCCGCATTCTCCGCAAGATTGCCGAGAATCATGTTGACCAGATTGGCGATGCGACAACGCTTGCCGATCCGCATGTAGTGGAAGACCTTGTAAAAGGCAAGCAATAGCCGCGACTCCAAGCGGGACTGGGTGTCACGATGGCCTGCAAAGTTAAAAAGGGTTGTCCTGAACGGACGCTAAACAATGGAGGGTGAATCATGACAGCAAGAATCATAGATGGCAAGTGTGTTGCGGCCGAGATGCGGGAAGAGTTGAAGAAAGAGGTTTGCGCGCTTAAGAAGAAGGGCATAACGCCTGGATTGGGTGTCATTCTCGTTGGCGACGATCCGGCGTCGAAGTCGTATGTTACGGCGAAAGAAAAAGCCTGCCATGAGATAGGCATTTTCTCGGACGACAATCGTGTTCCGGCGCAGACAACTCAGAAGGATCTGATGGCGCTAGTCGATCGAATGAACCACGATCCTAAAATCAATGGAATCCTGGTTCAATTGCCGCTGCCAAAGCACATCAAGGAGTCGGAAGTTCTGCTGGCCGTGAATCCGGACAAGGATGTGGATGGCTTCCATCCCATGAACGTCGGCAAGATGGTGGTTGGCGAGAGGGCGTTTCTTCCCTGTACTCCGCACGGAGTTTTGCAATTGCTTGTCAGAAGCGGGGTGAAATTAGAGGGGGCCAATGTTGTGATTGTCG
>Ga0181535_10006857_pt1 | contig 11616 bp, 9 predicted proteins | sample PEATcosm2014_Bin_44_FD_119774 | JGI IMG/M metagenome (GOLD analysis project Ga0181535, IMG submission 119774) | Peatland microbial communities from MTU Mesocosm Facility, Houghton, MI, USA - PEATcosm2014_Bin17_30_metaG | ecosystem: Environmental > Terrestrial > Soil > Wetlands > Peat | place...
AGCAGCTTTTGATCGACCAGCCACTTGGCCAGAAAGATTCCGGTCACGTCGGCCTTGGCCTCCTCCAGCCCGCTGTACGCCGGACCAATCGCCTCGTTGATGGCAACCTGCTTGCCCTCCACATGCGCGTATGCGGGCCCGAGACCATGGGAGATCTCATGCAGAATCACTCCGGTCAGATAACCCTCGCCACTGACGTCTTTAATCTGAGCTGCGGTCAACATTTTTTGCGCGACCGGCAGGACCACATAGTCCACGCGCGCGTCCATGAAGTTCTTGAAGAATATCTTCTTCGATCCCTTCTCGGCATGGATCCGTGGGTCGTTGGGCAGATTGTCCGCCACCGCCTGGTATCCATAGTGAAGGTCGCCGGCACGCAGCGGAGCATCGACGACTTCCATCGGGGTTGCCTGCCCCTCCTTGGAGGGCCTGTCCTCCGCGGAGATTGGCAGCGCCTGCTGCATGGCTGCTTCATGCTGCTGATACATCGCCAGCTTGCGGCTCTCTGCCTCATTGCGAATTAGAATCGCCCCGCCGTACGAAGTCTTCACCCCAAGGACGCCATCCAGATAGGTCTCATACGGCGCAAAGATCAGGTCGATCTTGGGATTCTTCAAATCCAGCCACGCAATGTCGCTGGCGTAGTAATCGTCGTTGAGCAAGGCATCCGCCCGCAGGTTCAGGTAATGCGCGAACGCCGGATCGGGCGAAAGCTTTGCGGCTGCCTGTAGATCGGCGGCCATCGGCTTAACCCACTCGGCATAGGCCTCGTGATAGGGATACGTATACAGATGGTCGGCCACGCTTACCACGGGCTGGCTCAGGTTGAATGCAAGGTCGAGCGGCGCGGAACGCACTACCGTCCAAGGGTTGTAAATAGCTTCCTTCTGCTCCGGATGCGCCGCGGCGTATTTTTCAATCACGGCGCTGATGGTTCCAAACGGATACAGCTCATGGCCCGGAACCAGCGGCTCTTCGCCAATCACCGGTGTGTTGCGATCGGCCAGATCCCATCGGCTGCCGTTGATGGAGAACAGACGAAACATGTCGGCGTTAGACGTAGCGTGGTAGATCGCCCATCCGCCTAGGTCGCTTTGGTGCAGATAAATCTCGTCCATCAGATGGCACGCATCGGCCAGCTTGGCGATCATCTGCTGCTCGGCTGACGTCAGCCCAGTGCGCGAGTACGGCATCGCAACCACCTTCCACCGCGCAGCACGCTCTGCTTCATTGTGGATCGGGCGTCCGCCAGCGTTGCGCTCTGCTGGAGGAACGCCCGATGGGGGAGGAGTCGCATTTGCGCGACCCTGCCCACGACCACCGGCTGGCGCCAAAACTGGGTTCTGGTTGGGTGTCTGGGCTGATAGCTGGCTGGCGGCTGGAACCGTCAGAGCGAGAGACAGCAATAGATTGATCGAATTGAACCGCACCACAGTTTAACCTCGCAGGAACGCACACTACTATCGCACTGCAAAACCGTCCCGCACAAGTTCCGCCTGCAAATCTTTGTTGATGCTAGGCCTAAAGGAAGATGCATGATCTCTCAGGCATTGGATGGAGTCGGCCAGATATTAGGCAGCTCGGGGAACCGGACACCCAGCTCCTGCTGGATCAGTGGGCGTAACGGTTTGTCCAGGCTCGAAGCATCATAGTCCGCGTACGACTCCAGCAGCATTCCGTAGTACAGCGCCGTGAATCCCCAGAAGCGCGTCTGGCCCAGGCCGTCGCCGGTCTCCGCGTTGTAGTACTCGCGCAGAATAGGGTTCCAGACGACCGCCATGTGGAAGAGCCGCCGTGCAAGTTCCCTCGCCTCATCGTGATAGCCGTACTGCCGCAGCCCCTGGAAGATCATGTAGTTCGTCGGCACCCACGTCGGCCCGCGCCAATTACATTCGTGGTAGGAGCCTTGGTAGTAATCCAGCTCCGTCTTGGCATAACTGGCAACCGGATACTTCAGCCAGAACTCATCGGGATTCAGCAGGTGCTCCTGGATCATTCGTTTGGCGCGTTCCGGCGTTGCCGCCCCCGCAAAAAGCGGCATGAAGTTGGTCACTGATTTCACATACACGCGCTGGCCGGTTTTCTCATTGCGGTCGAAGTACATCCCCTGCTTCTCGTCCCAGAAGACCGAGTTGATCAGCCTGGCAACCTCGTCGCCATGCCGGTTGAAGGCTGCGGCATCGGCCTTGTTGCCCAGCGCCGCAGCGATCACAGCCATGGCGCGCAGCTCGCGGATGAGATAGCTGGCCAGATCGACGCCTTCAATCTGGAAAGAACTCAGTGCCCCGGCGCGCGACCACTGATTGTCCGTGCCAGCGGCATCGGCAGAGTTCCAAACCGGCAGGCCGTTCTTGTCTCCATCGTAGGAGAACCACTTGGCAACGTACTTCACCAGACGGTCGTAGTAGTTGCCGCGCAGCCATTCGTAGTCGTCGTGGTTCTGCTTGGCCCCAAGCAACACCAGCTGCGCAAGGAACGGCTTGAACTGCTGCCGGTCGCGCCGGTTGATGAGGCTTCGATTGACGTAGCCGTCGGGCTGTTCGCGGTTCAGGAACTCCTTCAGATTGGTGAAGCAGAGCGGCCACACGCCGTAGTACGAGAGATACAGGTTCTCGAAGTACAGGTCCCAATCGTAAAACTCATTCTTCGGGTAGCCGGTCAAAAAGGTGTCGTTGAGTCCGGGAAGGTGGCGCAGGCCATTCGCAACAAGGTCTGCATTCACAATGCGCAGTTTGTGGTCCAGCTCCGTGTACGCAGCAGCCCCGACATCGGCGAACAGCGCCTTAGCCGCCATGGTCGCCGGCGGCGGGACAGGCGCAAACTCAAGCTGTGGCTCGGGCTGTAGGACGAACTGTGCCAGCCCCAGGCGCCGGCCGGCAGCAAGGCATGCGGCCTTCGCCGTCGTTGTGAGAATCTTTCGACGCGTCAACGACATTGGACCTCGCTCCACGATCGGTGAACTTATGTGCTCGAGGGAGTCGGCCACATCTTGGGCAACTCGGGGAACTTCACACCCAGTTCCTGCGTCATCAGCGGGCGCAGCGGCTTTTCCAGGCTTGACGCATCATAGTTGGCATAGGACTCCAACAGCATTCCGTAGTAGAGAGCCGTGAATCCCCAGAAGCGGGTTTGACCCAGGCCATCGCCGGTCTCGGCGTTGTAGTACTCGCGCAACACCGGGTTCTTGAGCACGGCCATGGTGAACAGCCGCCGCGCCAGTTCGCGTGCCTCGGTGTGAAAGCCATAGGCTTGCAGACCTTGGAAGATCATGTAGTTGGTGGGTGCCCAGGTCGGCCCGCGCCAGTTGCACTCGTTGTGTGTGCCCTGATAGTAGTCAGGCTCGGTCTTGGCGTAGCTGGCGACCGGGTAAGCAAGCCAGAACTCAGCGGGATTCAGAAGATGATCGTGGATCATCCGCTTGGCGCGCTCCGGCGTTGTCGCTCCGGCATAGAGCGGTGTAAAGCTAGTGGCCGATAGGACATTGACGAGCTGGCCTGTCTTCACGTTGCGGTCGAAGTACATGCCGCGCTTCTCGTCCCAGAAGGTGGAGTTGATCTGCTTGACGACCTCGTCCCCATGCTGGTTGAAGGCTGTGGCATCGGCCTTGTTGCCCAACGCCGTGGCAATCACGGCCATGGCGCGCAGTTCGCGGATCAAGTAGCTGGCCAGATCGACGCCTTCAACCTGGAAGGAGCTGAGTGCGCCCGCGCGGGACCATTGGTTGTCGGTGCCTGCCGCGTCGGCGGAGTTCCACTCCGGCAGGCCATTGTGGTCCGAGTCGTAGGAGAACCACTTCGCGACGTATTTGGTAAGCCGGTCGTAGTAGTTGCCGCGCAGCCACTCATAATCGTCGTTGTTCTGCTTCGCTCCAAGCACCACTAACTGGGCCAGGAAGGGCTTGAAGTGCTGCCGGTCGCGTTGCTTGATCAGGCTACGGCTAATGTAGCCGTCAGGCTGTTGGCGGTTCAGAAACTCCTTCAGATTGGTGAAGCACAGCGGCCAAACTCCGTAGTAGGAGAGATACATATTCTCGAAATAAAGGTCCCAATCGTAAAACTCGTTGTAGGGATAGCCGGTTAGAAACGTGCCTGCAACACCGGGAATGTGTCGCATCCCCTGTGAGACGAGATCGGCGTTCACTGTTTGCAGGCGATGATTGAGCTCGATCCATGCACTGGCCCCAATATCGGCATAGAGCGCCTTTGCGGCTGGTGTAGCGGGCGTCGCGACTGGAGGGAAGACACGCTGCGCCGGGGCAGATGCCGCGCCCATTTGCGCCAAGCCAAACCTGTTGAGTGCCGCGAAACCAGCAAGCGTCGCGGACGCAGAGAGAACATTACGCCGGGTAATTGTCATGGTTCGATCCTGTCTCGGATTTCTCTTCCCAGATGTCAATGGCCCCAGTTCTGGCACCTGTGCGTGGAGTAGATCCACGATAGAAAAGCTGGGTTAGAAAGTACCATTAATGCTTCGCCATACGAAAGTCCAATGCCGCAAGTGCAAAGGATAAGATGGTCAGATGCGGGTCATCAGCGGGACTCTTCGCTCACGCCAAATGATTGCCCCACGCGGCAGTGCGACGCGGCCCACTAGCGACCGGCTGCGCGAGACGCTGTTCAATATTCTTGCTCCGAGGGTTGCAGGATGCAGGTTTGCCGACCTGTATGCAGGCACCGGCGCGGTGGGGATCGAGGCAATCAGCCGCGGCGCGCAGCATGTGTGGTTCGCGGAGAGGGCAGAGTCGGCGCTGGCGGCGATTCGGGCAAACCTGACGGCGCTGAAGATTATGCAGGGCTATAGCGTTGAAGAGCGCGGGACAGGCGCTCTGCTGGAACGGCTGGCCAAGGGCGCTGCGTCCGCGAAGACCGGACAGTTGATGGACCTCGTCTACCTCGACCCGCCATGGGAGGCTGAGCCTGAGTACGAGAAGACTCTGCAACTGCTGGGCAGCGCGCGCGGACGGTTGATGCTTGCACCGGGGGCATTGGTGGTTGCGGAACATAGCATCAAGACGATGCTTGCGGAACGGTATGGGGAGCTGGTGCAGACGCGGATGCTGAAGCAGGGCGATGCTGCATTGAGTTTCTACGCGCGGGCAGAGAGAAGTTAGAATCCGCCGCCGGTGTGGGCACCGGTACGCAGATCTACCCGGAACTCGACCTCCTGGTTGGTGCTCATGTTCCAGCCGAAGCCGTCAAGGGTGGCGAGACCGTTTGCGTCGGTGCAGACTCCAGTGATACGGATTCCTTCCCAACTGAGGCGCGCGGTTTGCCATGCCAGGCCGTCCCTGCCCCATGCGACGATGGCGTGGAAGCCGACGAAGACGAGCAGACCGTGGTCTGTAAATGTGAGAACTTCGGCGACGGGCTTGAGCGGGATATGGGTCGAATACTCAGGAGATTCGGTGTCGATGATGTAGGCGTAGCCGCCGGCGACGGCGCAGAGTTCGCGTGGATTGGGGCAGGCATAGATGCCGGTGGGCATTGCAGGGTCGGAAAAGCCGAGAGCGCAGGTTGCGAGAAACGATCCGCCGGCCTTTCCACCGCCAGCAGGGTGAACATTCACCAGAAGCGCGCCGCGGGCCAGTGTATCTTCCTCTCCTGCGACCTGTCTCGGATAGGTGAACTGGCGGGCGGGTGCAATCAGAGGCGGAGCCGAGAGCACTTCCGCGCGCCAGTGGTGGGGGAAGCTCAACGCATCGCCTTGAAAGGACATCAGCGCACCGGGTCGGATTTCAGCGTTGCAGACGGCAGCGAGTCGAGGGCCTGAGCGATATCTTCGAGCAGGTCATCGATATTCTCCAGCCCGGCGCTGAGGCGGATGAAGCCTTCGGGGACCGCGTCGCCACCCCAGCGGGCGCGTCGCTCGGCGCAGGTACAGGTGCCGCCGAAGCTGGTGGATTCGGTGATGAGCTTAGTTTTGGAGAAGAAGGTCTCGGCGGCGGCTTTGCTGGCGAGATGGAAGCTGACAATTGCGCCGAAGTACTGCATCTGGCGCGTAGCCAGGGCGTGTCCGGGATGGCTGGGCAGCCCGGCGTAGAGGACGTCGTGGACAACATCGGTGCGTGTGGTGAGGTACTCGGCGATGCGCAGGGCGTTGGACGAACTTCGTTCCAGGCGCAAGGGCAGAGTGGCGATGGATCGCAGGGCGAGCCAGGCCTCCATGGGGCCGAGGATGCCGCCCATCAGAGTTCGCCACTGCTCGATCTGCTGCAGCAGTTCGCGATCGCGGGTGGCGACGTGGCCCAGCACGATGTCGCTGTGGCCGGTCATCGACTTGGTGTCGGAGGCGACGGCGAAGTCCGCACCGAGTGCCAAGGGGCGCTGGCCCAGAGGGGTTGCGGTGGTATTGTCCACTGCGACCAGAGCGCCCGCGCGATGTGCCCGCTGGCTGAGCGCGACGATGTCGCAGATCTCCATCAACGGGTTGCTGGGCGACTCGATCCACAGCAGGCGCGCGCCTTCAAGCTGCTCACCCTGTGCGTCTCCGGCGGTGGGTGCGAAGCGGATGACGACGCCCAGCTTGGCGAAGTAATCCTGCATCAACTGGCGCGCGGCGAAGTAGGCATTGGTGGGCAGCACAACCACGTCGCCCGGACGCAGCACAGCGCCGAAGACGGAGGCACAGGCGGCCATTCCGGAGGCAAAGACCAGGGCGTTGGCGCGGTAGGGCTTGCCGGCATCGGCGTGGGCGGGGGCAAAGACGCCGGACTCCATCTGGCCGATGGCGCGCTCCAGCACGGTCCAGGTGGGGTTGTGCGAACGCGCGTAGCTGTACGGCGCGTCGTTGGGATCGCCGGGTGTGTGGAAGGGCGCTGCGAAGACCGGGCTGGGATGCAGCGGCTCACCCGCAACGGCGCGTGTCAGGGTAGTGCGAATGATCTTGGTCGAGTCATGCATCGCGCTTGGATTAATCCTAATGCTTTTTTGTGAAGTGTTCCCAGCCGCCAGGTTGAAGCGGCGAGCGGTGCCCCTTCGGGTCTATCAATGAGATGCTTCTGCCATGCACAAGGCTTCCGATGCGGGTGATGCGAACCCCGGCCAATGAGCGCGGCACTCTTGCCTTTAGCGGAGCTGCGAAGAGGAGTTCGTAGTCCTCTCCACCGTTGAGGGCTAGATCGAGGGCGTAGCCGGGGCCGGACTCCAGCGCCATGGGATGTATGGGTAGCGACGCGGCTGAGACCTCCGCGCCGACGCCGGATTCATGGCAGAGGTGCGCGAGATCAGTGGAGAGTCCATCACTGAGGTCGATAGCGGCGGTTGCGAGCCTTCGCCGTAGGAGGGCCAGTCCGATCGCCAGGCGAGGCTGCGGGAACATCTGGGGATGCGCGGAGATCTGGTCAGACGTTGACACCCACCCATTCCGCCAAGAACGCGGCATGGATGGGGCACCCGATTTTGATTTGAATTTTGCGGCGCGCTGCTCCATGGCAGCAAGCTCGGCGGCTGCACCGCCAAGAAGGCCGGTGACATAGAGCGCGTCTCCGGCCCGTCCACCGCTGCGACGAAGTGCGCGTCCGGCAGGTGCCGATCCGATGAGCACTATGTCTGCCAGCACCAGTCCGCAGGGGGATTCGGAGGTATCTCCACCGGCAAGCGGGACTTGGAGCTGGTGTGCCAGAGCGCGCAGGCCAGTGAAGAAATGCTCGACCCAGGCCTGCCCAGCGCGGGTTGCAAGCAACTCCGCAGGCAACGCCAGCGAGAGGAAGGCTGCCAACGGACGCGCACCCATGGCGGCAAGATCGCTGAGGCCGCGCGCTAACGTCCGATGACCCACCGACTCCGGCGGATGCATGTTGCGGCGGAAGTGCCGGCCTTCGAGGGAGAAATCGGTGGTGACCAGAACCTCGTGGCCCCTGGGCGGGCGGAGGATGGCGCAATCGTCCCCGATGCCGAGGGCAACCTGGCGATCGATGCCGCGTGTGGCCGCTCCCCATCCCTTACGAATGTGTTCAATTAGCGCCAGCTCGCCCAGCTTCCTTTTCATGGTGAGCCAAGCATAAACCAGCCGCGCACCGATGGGCGAAAGCACCGGAATCTGGGCAACATTGGGCGAAGAACCAGGAAAAATGATGGGAATATAGCAGAAAACTTACAACTTATCGGCAATCTTCGATTGCATTACCTTCCCCAGACGGTTAAAATCGAGGGCTAGATCAAGCAAGATGACGAAGTCCTGATGTCGATTGCGAATGACGGCTGGTGAAGGTGATCGCCGGTGCATAACGCAATGATCTGGCTAAACCGGAACGCAAGGTACCGCGTTCTATGCAGCCAATGTTTGGAGTCAAACACTGAAAAGTTCGGGTCTTAAGAAGCGACATTACGTGGTACTTGTCAGCCGGGATGAACACGGCAGCCTGCGCAAGGTTCCCGTGCCTCTGCACTACGCCTATATCTTTGTGGCGGCGGCAGTTATTGGTACATTTACCATCGCCGGACTGGCCGGGTCGTACTCCCGTATGTTGATCAAGACATCTCGTTTCAACCAGTTGCGCGACGACCACGCCCTGCTACAGAAAGACTACGCGCACCTGGAGAAACAGGCGCACGAAAAGGACATTCAGGCCGCGTCGCTTGGTTCACTGGCGTCTGAGGTTTCGGCGATCTACGGTTTGACAGCCGGCAAGTTGGCCGCGCCCATGGGACACCTGCGGATGAAACCCGCAGCGAAATCGGCCGGGACTGCGGCCGTGCAGGGTGAGTTGATCGCCGAGACGGCCTCCAACTTCTCCGACGACAGCTACTACAAGTCGCTCGACGCTTTCTACAGCCTCCGCGATTCGGCGGTCAGCGGCACGGTGACCCAGGCGATCAACGGCCAATCGGCGATGGGTTCACTCTCCGGCATGGGCGGTGCGGATCTCTCGATCAACACTCCATCGTTGTGGCCGGTCATCGGATCCATCAGCAGCAGCTTCGGCCAGCGCGAAGACCCAGTCACCCGTAACGGAGAGGGCGAGTTCCACACCGGCATCGACATCTCCGCGCCCCGTGGGACGCCTATCCGCGCAGCCGCGGACGGTCTCGTGAAGTCGGCGGCAATGCAGAACGGCTACGGCCGCGAGGTGGTGATCGACCACGGCAACAACCTTGAGACTTGCTACGCGCATCTGTCGGGCTTCGCAGTGATGGAGGGTCAGACCGTAGTCCGCGGGCAAGTGATCGGATACGTCGGGGCGAGCGGACGGACCACCGGCGCAAACCTGCACTATGAGGTGCGCATCCACGGTACACCGGTCAATCCCCACAAGTACCTGCGCGCCACGCTCTCCGGACTGGACAGCGAAGCCGCCGGACTGTAAGCGGCCCTATCGCCCGGCGGGTGCGGGCGCGGCGGATGCGCCCGGGGCGATGGCACTCTCCGGTGTCACTAACTTCTTCAGCAATGGTATAGGCACGTTGGCGGTGAGTACCGCGCGGTCCTTGTGCTGCTCGATCTGGATGGAGGAGGTGAACTCGCTCATGGCTTGGTTGCCGGCCTCGTCAGATTGCGCATCGATCTTGGGCTGGATGGCCTGAAAGATGTGCAGCAGCGCGTCCAGCGCCTCGCTGGAACGGGCGGCATCGGCCTCCGTCGGAGCGATCTGTTCAATACGCAGGTGCAGCGCGCCAAATCTGTAACTCAGACTGGCCACGAAGGTAGTGTCTTCGGGCAGCGGAAGAGCAAGGCCAAAGATGGTAATGTGCCCGCGCTCGGAGAAGGGCAGGCCGACATGGCCGATGGCCCAAGCGCTGGAGAGCAGCGGCACGTCGCGGTAACGTGCCGCCAGCAACGACGAGCCGGAAAAGGGCGATGCCGACGCGCGGTAGCGGTCGAGCATGGAGTGAATCTGCTCGGTGGTGGGCATATTGGAGGCAGCGATAGTGTCGTAGCCAAGCTGCGCGATGCGCAGACTACGGCCTTCAACCGGGATGGTGTAAATGGTGTGCCCAGCGTACTGCTCCTGAGAAGTGGCAATTCCGCTTAAATAGTGGGCCAGGCGCGCTCCGTCGAAGCGGCCCTCGAAGACCTCCGAGTACGCAACCGGGCCGTTTGGGCCATTGGGGTCGTCCATGCGGTGCAGGGCGAAGGCTGCGGCGTCCAGGTCGCGCTCGGGGACGATTCCGGTGGCGTCGACGAACTGCTGGTACTCTGGGCTACGGGTAACCGGCGTGCGCTCGAAGTGGGTCGCAACGCGCAGTGGTTGCAGGTTGAGATAGACGATGGCGTCGGACTCCGGCAGTAAGCGGGCGGCCTCCGGCGGGGCATGTTTGCGCAGCCATACGGCGGCAATCAGCGCCACAATCAGCGCCAGCATCAGAAGCAGCGAATATAGCGTCCGTTTCCGCATCCTGCACTCTTTTTATACGCTAAGCAGAGTGAGCGCGTGATGTGCGATTGCCCCACCCTTCGCTGAATGTGCGAAAGGAGGGGGCAACTGGGGCTATTAGTAGAGGGCACACTTATTTTGCTGTAATACCGAATGCGAACATCTGACTCGCTGCAGCCGCCCCTGCTTGCCCGCCGGGAGGCATGAAACAATACTCACCAGGGACAAGTACGCCAGCCGGAATGACCTTATAGATTCCAGGTTTGACTTTTGTGTATGTGAATCCTGAGCTTGCCGCGTTATCTGTTCCCGTCGATGTTCCAAATGCATTCATCGATCCAGTCTGGACTTCACGGGTATTTCCCTTCTCGTCAAATTTCAGAAGGGTATATATGTTCGGTGTCGTCGCTCCGCCGAACGATTTACCGGAGTCCTCGAAGTAAAAGTAGAAAACAATTCCACTATCGCTGGTGTGTACGCTTGAATGCGAACCCTGAACAACCGCCTTCATTTTGACTTTGGCGATGCCATAGGTCATAGCCGATGCAAGAAATCCCCCAGTTTTACCTTGGGAATACACGCTCAACTCCAGCATAGTCAGTTCCATGCCGTTAGCCCCTTTGGTATACATGTAGATCCCCGGATCGTGAGGAACATTGGGGTCGTTTGGGTCAGAGACTGCGGCTGGCTGTGCCCCTTCGCCCTGATTCGCAACTCTTTCCACCGGGGCCGCAACGGGGGCGACACTCTTTGTGACGATAGCTCCGACAACTTTGTCGCTGACGCCGGCTTTCTTCAGGGCGATCAGGCCATCGGTTGTGGTGTCGTAGGCTCCGGGCTGGGAGTTGATGGTCGATATGATCAGGTCCTCAGAGAGCCCTGCCTTGACCAATTTGATGACGGCGTCGTTGTTCATCGTCTGTTGGGCGTTGAGTGTTTGCGGAGCCATGCATATGGCGGAGCACACGGCCAGAGTTGCCACGAGCAGCATCTTGAAACGCATCGGTCTTTCTCCTCGGACGAGCAATATTCCGCGCGAAGACGCGCGGATCTCCTAACAGATACAGCACAAAGCAGATATGGGACATCTGGAGGGCATCCATGCTAACACTCAAGTCAGCCTGTCAAATTAATTAATTTCTGTACCTGCCGGAGAGCGCTGTGGCAGATAGGGATGCGGCTGTGCTAAAGTTGATTGTGCGCTGCCCTTTTATGGACAGCGCATTCGACTGTTTGGGCTGGCGTAGCTCAGTTGGTAGAGCATCTGATTTGTAATCAGAGGGTCGGGGGTTCAAATCCCTCCG
>Ga0181535_10006858_pt1 | contig 11616 bp, 12 predicted proteins | sample PEATcosm2014_Bin_44_FD_119774 | JGI IMG/M metagenome (GOLD analysis project Ga0181535, IMG submission 119774) | Peatland microbial communities from MTU Mesocosm Facility, Houghton, MI, USA - PEATcosm2014_Bin17_30_metaG | ecosystem: Environmental > Terrestrial > Soil > Wetlands > Peat | place...
ACGAAAGGCTTGATTTTATTGGTTGCCGATGTGGCGGAATTGGCAGACGCGCCAGACTCAAAATCTGGTATCCGTGAGGATGTGTGGGTTCGATTCCCTCCGTCGGCACCATTAAATCTCTAGTGTTGAGCCACGGTGATGCTGTGCGCTTTCCTTGGAATTGGGTAAAATACCCTTAAATACCCTTAACTACCTTGCAAATCAGATACTTACGGGCGCTTTAAGGCACAATCGCTTGTGCGCTTTTCCGGGCGGTGTGCGCTTCGGACGTGCAAAGAAGAATCCCCAATAAACACGGCCACTTGCACGTGGAAGCGCACAGAATTGGAGCGGCTCAAACCACGTGCAAGGTGCAAAGAGCAAAAACGGCCGAAACTCACTTAACTGTCCTAAAATACGGCAGTCTGTACGCGCCTGCACGGCCGATCTGCACGGCTGCTGCCGGTGAGCTGCAACCGGCCGGCAGACGGCCAGCGGGATACAGGCAAGATCAGTAAGTCAGAACCATGGCAACGGATTGCTGGGCGGCAGCGACGACCGACGCGGCCGGGCCCGCAGGCGTGGCCGACTTAACCTCTGGGATCCCGGCGAGGAAGTCGTGAAGGATGCTCCCTTTGATGGCATAGTTGACATTCTGCGGCAGGCTGCCCATGGATGCCAGCGCGGCAAAATCGTCCAGCCGGGCCACGATGACGCCAACCACATTGCCGGCCTGGTCCACCAATGGGCCGCCAGAGTTGCCAGGCTGAACCTGGACGCTGATTTGATATTCGGCCGGATCGTCTTTGATGCCGTTCAAGCTGCTGATTTTCCCATCGGTATATTTCGGGTCGGTGCCCTGCAAGCGAATGTCAGGAAAGCCGATGGTGAACACGGCTTGTCCCAGCTCCCCCGCATTGGTGGCCAGGCAAAGCGGCTTGAAATGCCCCGCCACTTTGAGCAGCGCTAAATCGTTGGTGGTGTCCTGCCGGACAATCTCTGCCGGAAACGCGTTTGTGTTTACTTTGATTTTTACGCGGCGCGCATTCTTTACGACGTGCGCATTGGTGATGAAGTAGCCGTCATCGGTGATAAAAAATCCCGAGCCAGACGCCATCAAATCGTCGCTTTCCGGCAGCTCCGAAACGACGTCGCGGGCCGATGCGTTGCGCTCGCCGACATTGACTACGACTTCAAACGGTTTGGTGCCCGCCAGCACGGCGGGCGGGATTTCCGACCGGTCACAAATCTGGCCGGCATTATATGCTCGCACCACGCGTTCATTACCAGCCTTGTTTTCGTAGGAAAAAGTTCCGTCCGGCAATGCGGCAAAAGAGATGTAGTCACTATCCCCAACGGTGTCCGGCAGATTTTTAACAAGAATCGGCACGGTTGAATAATCGCCTGGGGTGGAGTCAACCAGGGCACCTTCATCCACGATTTGATAGATTTTAACGTTTTGAAAGACAACCCAACCGGCTTGGCGCCGGCGCGTGTCGTAAACCACGCCATGCACTTTGCGGAAGCAACCGGTCTCGATGGCGTGTTCCAAGTCTTTGGCTTCTTTCTGAGCCGTCGCGGCATTGGCGGCCGCCTGTTTATCTGCGCCGATGCCCCACGATGCCAGGAAGTCCGGCGGCAGTTTGTCGAGCGTGGCGGAGGTGCCGCCGCCAGGGTAAAGGATAATGGCCCGGCCGCCGGAAATATGCACGTCGGTGATATTTGTGTACGTGGTTTCGTTCAACTCCAAATGGGAAATGCCGGCAGCGACGGCAGCGTGAGCCAGTGCCACCGCGAAGGCCAATGAAAGCAGGGCTTTCATGGGTTCAATCATAGGCTGGTCAATTGGACAGTCAATAGCGCAAAAAAAGCCGGCCAGGGCGAGCTGGCCGGCTTGGCGGGGAAATGCGGTTACGCTGCGGGCGACGCCGGCGGCGTCGGCAGTGCAGCGGGTGGAATCAATGCCGCCGTCGCGGAGGAAGGCGCTGGCGCATTTTTTAACGCCTGAATCATGGCGTCTGTCTGGTCTCGCCTAAATAGCATTTTGTTTAGGCCATCCTCCAAAGCACTCTTCACCCTCTCGTCAGGAATTCCGAGAGCGGCAGTTCTAAAGATCTGCTCGTTTACGTTCTCCTGTGAAGACATAAGCTCAAGGATTTGGACCATCGCGTCCTTTTGGTAGTCCGCAGCCTTTCCAAAACCGATAATCATGGAGACCATGCACCGCGACAATAGGGCAGTAGTTGCTTCCAGTTCGGCGATCCGCTGCTCGTGATTCTCTGTGCTCATTTTTTATGGTGTGGTTTGCGACGGCCGGTGTATGGCCGGACGCGGTTGGTTAATTCGCGTTGAGCCCGCATCCGTAATTGAAAAAGCGGCATTGTTCAGAGGCTCCCATCCCCGTCAATCGTTTGACGCGTGCGCTCGTTTTTAAATGAGTTCTCACATCAAAAAGTGCATAGCGCAAAGCATCGCGCAGCGACATGCCAGATTTGTGGGCCAGAGCCCGTAAATCCTTTTGTTCCTGGGATGAGAGATTAACCATGACGAAACCCTTGGCAATTGTCGTCGCCGGTTGTTTCGCTTTGGGCGCCGGCTCGGTGGGTTGATCGGAGTTTTTCACGCTGCCACCTCCTCGCTGCGGGCAGGCGCGGCGGTGGCGAGGTTGATGGCGCGTTGCAACCGGGCGTTGGTCTGCTGGATTAACTCTGTTATTCCCCAGTTGGTGTCATCGCTGTAAAAACTGTCCCTGACCATACTGAGGCTATCGGCCAGCAGGCGATGAAGTGCGGCCGACTGCACCTGAGCGGCTTCCAGCCTGTCGGCAGGGGTTAGAAAGTCGGATTCATAGTTTTCCACGGTTGCCTTGCTTGGGGCCGGCGCCGGCGCCGTGGCTGCCTGGATGAGACCGGCGCGGAGCAGCTCCGCCAGCGGGCGGCCGGATTCCTGGGCCCGGAGCTGCAGGCGGATGAACTGAACGACGGGGATTTCAAACACCTCTTGTACGTGGGATTCCTCATCGTAACAATATTCAACGTCTGGCTCAAAGATAACCAGAGTCATTGTTTTTGGATTTGCGGTACCGGCGGCGGACTTTTTGCCGTTGAGGCTGCGCGGGTTAGGTGTTCCGGCTTGATTTTTCGGGGGATTTGAGGCAGTTTTAGTGAGGACGCGGGACGTGTTTAGCATAGAACTTTCATGTTTCCGGGTCTTTCAGCCTTGGCAGTGGTGATTACACTGCCAGGGCTTTTTCATTTTTGACGCTCCTGCTGCTCGACCCAATGAAGCATTTGGAGCGCGTACTCTGCGCCAGGCTCGCGGGAGGACTTGCTATCGGTCAACCACTGGGAAACGCGGGTCAAATCCAACTTGAGAAATTTCGCAAGTTCGGTCTTTTTGCCGGTTTCTGATGTAGCTGATTGAAGGCGTCGCTTAAGAGCTGGCCACAAGGGTTTCACGTCGGCGATATTGGATTGTGTTAACGTTTCTGTCAAGTCCAATTTTAAGGACGGTTTTGCCGCACCCTCCAAATCACTGTCAAGGACGCCGGCTGTTTCTGGTTCAGCTAGCAGAAATCTCTGGATATTGAAACTCGGTTCGTATGAGCTTTTGTAGGCCTTAGACACAATGTAATCGAACACGATCTTGTCATCCAGGATGCCCAACGCTTTCAGTTTGGAATAAGGCCGCGCTGCCAACGATTTGAGGATTCCGAGTCTTTCAGTAACGCTGGCCAACGGGTCTATTCGTCCGGCAAAAGATAGCAATCTTTCCCGGACTGCGGCAGGCGGACCATGAACCTGCCTTGCTAATAATTCGGGATTCGCGGACATCAGCAAAGCCGCAACGGTTCTGGACGCCGTAACGAGCAACCATTCGATTGCCTCGGAATAAGTGGTGTTTTGACTCAGTTTTTCGGCATCAATTGCGGAGGCTTTGTTATACACACCTCCGAAAAGCTTGATGGCCAATTGCGGGGATTCGGCGTGGAAAGGGGCGTTTTTGCGAAAAAACTCCCTCGTGTGCAACCGCGAACATTCCAAGGCGAGTCCAACCGGGATTCCCAAGGCATCGCAAAGGCGCGAAAATTTTGTGACGGTGAAGTCCTGCTCGCCGCTTTCCATTCGAAGAATGTGGGACGGGGAGATTTCTGTAATGCCGCTGATAGCCTTCAGCGAAAGGCCGCTGGTTCTACGGGCGGCGGCGAACAGGGCACCCAGTTCGCGTAACAACTGCGAATCCCCTCGTCTGATTGGGTCATCCATGTCCGCCAATTATCTAATAAAATAAAAGGTTGACAAAGCGCCATATATGGCATAAGTGTATTCATAAATGGTTTGCCGCACACGGAAAACGAAGAAACGAAAGTCGAACCGGCTGGACATTGTCCGGCGGGCGAAGCTGCTGGGCGTCACGCCTGGCCACCTGTACCGGGTGATCTCAGGCGAGCGGCAATCCCTGCCGCTGATCGTTCGTCTGAGCAAACTGCTCGAAGTTGAATCCGCACAACAAACAATCCGCCCCAAGGCCGACAACCGCCAAAAGCAACGATGAATTCCAAACCGACATTCACACAACAAGTCCGGGATCTACTGGCTGGCAAGGGGCTGGCGCTGCGCACGGCTTCAACTGACGAGATAATTGCCGCGATAAATGATCTGGTTTTCCCCAAGTCAGCAGCCCAAACGCCAGCGCCAAACAACCCCCGCGGCGAGACCGACACACAAACCACAACCCCCAATCAATCCCCCAATATGAGTTTTTCCAAGCTTCTTGGCGCCGACACGAACACCATAACACCAGCGCGGGCCGCCGCCACATTCACCTCTGAAGTCAGCCGGTTGGTGCGCGAGCAGGGTGTGAGCCTCGACACCGCGTGGGCACAGGTGAAGGCGACAGAGCCCGATCTGTACGCGAAAATCTCGGAGAAATCGGCGCCCAGCGCTGCCGATCCCGCAGCGCTATCAAATTCGCTGCCGGCGCCAGCGCCGGCGGGTGCCAACAAGGCTTTTTACCTGCCGGCCATGCAATTGCCAGCGAACACGCCAGACGATGTTTTTGCAGAGGCCTGGAAGGCCAACGGTGGGAAGGCGACGCCACTGCACGCTCAAGACGTGTTTATGGCTTTGATGGCCTACTTGGCCCAAACCAAGAAACTCCCGCTGGCGTCAGCCCGGAGCGAAATCTTGGACAGCTATCCTGGCCTGGCCGCCGCTGCCGGACAATCTAATGCTTCGCTTTATCCGCCCTCGCCGGAAAAATTACCCAGTTCGCCGTTGCCTCGGACCAGCACGTTTTGACCAATCCACACCATCGCAAAATCACACCCCCCATAGCCCATGAACAATAAAATCAATGAACTTCTCGGCTTGCCGGCCACGGCAACCGAGGCCGACATCATCGCAGCCATCAAGGTACTGCAAGCCGAAAACACGGACCTGAAAACCAGGGTGACCGCCGCCACGACCCAGAAGCGCGAGACGGACGAAGTCGAGCTGGAAGTCAACCGCATCATGCTAACAATCTCCGGAGGCATGACGCGTGAGCAAGTGCGCGAGTCTGTCATCCGCCGTCGCAATCACTCGAAGAGTCCGGCGCCGTTCGTGGCCACGGGCACCCGGACCCAATAGGGCGCGAACCGACTAGAATCCAGTCTAAAAACCACGTTGTGGCCACCATAAAGATGAACAATGCGCCGCTGATCCCGCATTGTCGGCGGTTTCTGCGCGAGCTGGACAAACAGCTTGAACTGGCGCCAGCCCGCGAAGCGGAGTTGCGCGAGGAGATTACCGGCTTGGAGGATTTGGAGGCGCAACTGCAACGCGAGATGGGCTATCTCAAACCGCAGGTTGTGGGCAGTGAGGACGCGGCTGGCAAGCTGTACGCCAAAGAGGTTCGGCTGCGCGAAGTCCAAGCCCGGCTGGAAGAGCTTCGCACGCTGGTTTCCCAGCTAAAGCCGGTGAACCTGCAAGGGGCAAATGCTGTGATTGAGGGCATTGTCCGGCATTACCTCGCACACCTGCCGTCGCTAATCTTCGAGGCCAATAAGTTCATCTCCCCAGAGTACGAAGATGCGATGGCAATGGTGAAAATGTCGGAGGCTTGGCGGGTGTTGCATCGTCTGCGCACCTGGCAAGGGTTTATCGAGGACCAACGCGCAGACAGTTCTTTTGCGGACGATTTGAGAGGGGTCATTGACCGTGCGTTGCGCGGACAGCTCCATTTGGGGCGGGACTTCAAGGAAGAGTACCCCCCGGAGCCTGACGAGAATTCTGCGGCGCCTGGCACGGCCCCCGCAGCGCCGGCGCATGACGGCGAAAACACCACCGCGCCGGCAACACCCAATGCGCCTGACGCGGAACCCGCAAGTTCAACCGCCAGCGTTGCTGCTCCGGAGGCGGCGGCAGCGGATTCAAACGCATGAATGCTTTGGCTAGCGTGAATGTTTCCGGTCAGCCGGGTTTATCGAATTCGGAACCCAGGGACCGCTTTTTTGCGCTGGTCAGTGGTGCGGCGAGCATACCGCGCCAACCCGCCGCCGGGCGTGACGGCTTGACGGCGGCGGGTTTCTGTTTTCAGAGCTTCAACCGGCGCTTTTGCTGGGTGATTTTGGGCGGGCGCCAAACGTTCAAGGCCGGCGCAAGCCTTGCAAGTGTCTCCGCCAGGAGCATGGCGGGGACACCCTCTTTCTTAACAGTGCAGACGTCTGAAAGCGGCGCCCGGCGATGCCTGGACGCCGCTTTCAGCCGGAAGCCGATACTTCCAGCGACGGAGAAAATGATGAGCCAGGTGCGCGGCTCTGCGCGCATTAACCCAACCTACCTGCCATGCGCTCGTCACCGTCCACCAAAGCCGCAAACATCGCCATGAAGCGTTTCAAGGCCTTGAACACCTTCAACCAGCTCAAACCAAGTCTTGGAGCCAAAAAAGCAGCGCGGCTTTTGGGCACGTCTCCGGTGTCTTTGTGGCGCTGGCAAAAGGCTTTCGCGGCGGGCGGTATCGAGGCCCTGCGCCCGCGATTTACTAATGCCGGCCGCAGATCGAAGGCGGCCGGAGTTCCTTTTTCGATGCACGCCATTTGCGAGCTGGAACGCCTATTAGCGGAGAGCGGATGTGATGAGGCTTGGCGGCGGTTCACAGCCAGCGGGCATTGCCCCGCTGCCGTGGTCCGGCTGGGGCTGCGAACCATGCCGGCGCCGGTGGAGCGCCTGGTGAATCTGCGACCGGTGCAGGCCCGCTGCAAGGTCTCGGCAGACGGGCGCCGGCTTTATCTTCAAATACGGAAAGGAGCGACACATGACCATTAGCCCCCAAGCATTGCTGCAAACGATCAAGGTGAACTGCTTGCGCCGGCCGCTTTGGTCCATTGAGACCGTTTCCGACTTCCTGGACATTTCGCGGGGCGAGGTGATGAAGAAAATTGAGGATGGCTCGCTGCCGGTGGCGTTCGACATCGGACGCGGGGCCAAACGGCGCGAACCGCGAATCCTGGCGCTTTCGGCAGTTGAGCTGCAAACCGGGCCGATTCAGGGCATCGGCGCGACGCGCAACTTGAAACTCCCGGAGGCCATCAACCTGATTTTGCCGGGCCGGGACGTCCGCAGCACGGAGTTGAAGCACCTTTTCCAAGTGGGGAACGACTGGTGCCGCCGAGCGCGGGAGAATTTCGTTGCCATTCGGCGACCGGACGTGGCAGACGGTCCCCAGGCATATTGGACTTTTAGCCGTCAAAGCGTGGCCGCCTGGCTGGAAACAAGGAGGATTTCGTGACGGCTACCCCCCCAAAACGGCTTTACGAGGCACCCTGGTCCCAAGCCTGCACGCAAAATTCCGGCCATTGCAGCGCAATGCAGCCTATTGCAGCGCGTCGGGCGCAATCTGCGCCCGGTCCTACCCCCCGGCCGGCAAACGGGCCGTGGCGGGGATTCCCGGTTTTTGGCTTTTGGCCGGTTTTCGCCTTTAACGCCACCCCGTTTTAACCCCACTGATACCTATGGCTGATTCCGATAAAAAACTGTCGCTGCAAATCGTCCTCGATCTGATCGGTGAGGGGAAAGCAGAGGAGGCCCGGAAAAAGCTCGAAGAGCTTAAAGGCGGCAGCGCCGACTTGTCGAAGGAAATGGGCGTCGTCAACGTCTCCGGCGCCGATGTGGAGAAGATTCTCGGCAAAGCCGGCGAAAAAGCGGAACTATCCGGCTTGTCTATGCGCCGGCTGGCGCACGCCATGGGGTCAGAGATACCCGGCGGCGCTGCGTTGATGGAGGCTGGATTTGAGGCGTCCCATAGCGGCATGTTGAGCGCGTCGTTTCTCCTGCTCGGCGGAATCGAAATGCTCCGGGTCTCAATCGAAAAACTCAACAAGGAGAAACAGGAATCCAAAAAAATATCCGACGCACTCGCGGACGCGGACCGGGCGACGACCAAGGTCATAGACGTGCAGCGCGAAGCGCTGGAACACGCCGACGTGGCCCAGGCGGAATTCTTCCATAATTTTTTGCACAATGCCCATGACGCCTACGAAGCCGAGGCCAAGCTTTACGAGGCGCGGTTGAAGGCGTCGTTTGAAAACGCGAACGATCAGGATTCAACCCGGAAGCGGATTTCTGATAGAGCCGTTGACGAAATGGAGCAAGCCGGAATCTTGAGCCATGCGGCCGCCGTCAAGGCGAAGGAACAGCTAGACCTGGAATACGAGGCCCGCAAGCTTGCGCGGCAGCACGCGCAGGACGTGGCTGAAGAGGGCGAGCTGGCCAGGCAGCAAGCCAACAAGGGAATAGCCGAGCATGTGGATTCCGGGAAAGAACAGGATGCCGAGAAACAATACGAGGCCGCCGCCCAGGCAAAGGCGGCCAATGATGCCAAGATGGAAGAGGCCCGGCGCAAAATCCAGAATGGCGAAGATGCCAAAAAATCCCTAAGGGATACGGGCGTCACCGATGACACGGTCCAACAGTTAAACGATTTTGTGACAAAATACGGCGGAGACGATTCGGCCAGCCTCGCTGAAAAGTTTCATTTTGCGGCGATGAAAAACTTGGGGGCGGGCGCCGGTTCGCTCGAAGCGAACCGCATTATCAAGCTGTTTGGATCCCAGGGGGATCGGAACTTGGCGCTCTACGAAGGTGCGAACATTGATATTGCGTCCGGCAAATCAGACCTGGCTCGCGGCCAGAAAAAAGAAGCCGGGTTGGACATTGGCGAGGGCAACGCGAAATCGGACGTGGATTATTATCGGGGGCGCGTGGAAAAGGACCGCGATGCGGAGGCAGATTTGGGCGACAAGCTGCAAAGTACGCAGGCGGTTAATCGAATCAAAGAGGCTGGCGCGCGGGCGGATTTCGGGCTGGACGCCGCCGCTCACATGCTGGAAGGCCACGCCACAAACGTTAACAATTTTATGCAGCAGGTGAACCGATTGGCCGACTCCATGAGCCAAATGAGTCCTCAAGCCGTGGCGGAATTGGCCCGGCGCGTGGATGCCCTTGAAGCCCAATTTGGCTCGCATGCTAATGGCGGATACCGGTGACCCAAAACAGACCATGACTTTCACCGCGAAACAGATTGCTGATGCGCTGGGCTTGAAACGCCAGGCCGTGCAATGGCATCTGCGCGCAGTCACGCCGGCACCGGCCCCCGTGGTGGTGAACGGCAATGAGGCTGCCGCGTGGGAGTTGGCACAGTTGCCGGCGGCGATCCGCGCCCGCCTGGAAGTGGAAGCCGGGCGGCAGCGCTGCCGCACGATTGAGGCGCTATTGACCATGCCCCGCACACGCTGGGAACCCCCGATGCCACTAGACAAGATTTGCGACGCTGACATCCAGGCGGCCACCAAGCTGCGCGCCGCCCTCCTGCCTTGGCTTTACCGCCAACACGATGCCCGGCTGACATCGGCGGAAATGGACGCGGCCGGCGCGGCGGATTACGAGCGCGTGTTTGGGAATAGCATCACAACCCGATATTGGCGCGAAGTGTTCACGCGCACGATCCGGCGGGATAACGGATTTGAGGAATGGAACCGGCTGGAAATCTATTTGCCAGACAAGCCCAAACCAAAGGCGTTCACGGCGGATGTTGTTTCCGAAGCGATGGCGGAAGACTTCACGGAATTGGAGCAGCACTTGGCCGCGTGTGGCAATCCTCACGACCCCAGCGAAACCGAGCGCAACGGCATTTGGACGCTGGCCCTGGATAAGTACGCGGAGCTGGTCCGCACCGGGCAGTCAGACAAGGCGGCCGGCCGGCGCGTGCGGGAGTTCCTGTTTGCCCGCGCCAAGTTTCTGGCGCCCACACGCAACGCGCTACGCATGGCCTTTGATCGGAAGTTGGAACGTCTCCAGGCGTCTGCAGGCGATGTCAAGGCGCTGCGCGACGGCCGCGAGGGGAACGGGGAAAGTTTCCAATTGCCGGAGAATGACCGCGACTTGCTGGTGCATCGGGCCGTCTTCACTTATCGCGGCGACATTGCCCCCGCGTGGCGGGAATTGCTGCGCGGTGGCAAGTTTTCCCCGGAAGTGCTGCAACGCTACAAGGCCGGCGTGGCCAAGAAATCCTATGTGCCAGCGTCGGTCATGGATTCGGTGGGCCCGGAAGTTGAGATTTTGACGGTGATGCATCAAGGCCCGCGTGCGTTCGATGCCATCAAGGGACATGTCACGCGCAGCTATGACGGCATTTCTTCCTTGAAGTGCCTTTCCGCCGATGACGGAACCGTGCCGGTCTATTTTTACATCCCGGACGGCAACGGCTGGTTTGCCTTGACGCGCGGCCAGGTGATTCTCTTTATTGATTTCCGGACGTTGTGCATCGTGGGCTGGGCTTTGGAGCCGCATAAATCCTATTCGTCGCTGACCATCCGCAGCCTTTGCACCCACATCTTTGCGGAGTACGGCGTGCCGGACGTATTGTATTTCGAGCGCGGAATCTGGAAGAGCGCGAACTTGCTGCAGGGGAAAACCGACCCGTTCACGTTTGCCGAGATCAGCCAGGGCTTGCGCGAGTTTGGCGTTAAGTTCAAACACGCCATCCGGCCGCGAACCAAAGCAATCGAACGGGTTTGGGGCATGTTCCAGGACATTGCGGAAGCGGAGCCGGGCTACTGCGGCCGGGATGAACGGCGCGACGCGCCGGAAACGTTGCGCAAGCAGATGGCCGAAGTGGAGGCGCGGAAAGTTCATCCTTCAAAATATTTCTATTCGCAGGACCAATGGAATCAGCGCATCGGCCAGCTTGTAGAGCAATACAACGCGGCGGATCAGGAGGGGCACATTCTCGCGGGCATGTCCCCGGATCGGGCTTTTGAGGCGTACAAGGACAAAGAAAATCCCCCGATGCAATTTAGCGCCGCCCTGCGTTACCTGCTCGCCCATGACAAGCGATTGCTGCCGGTCACCCTGAACGGCGTAACGGTGCAGGTTGGAAAACGGAAGTTCAATTATCGCGGGCAGGAAATTTCGCACCTGGTTGGACGCAAAGCCCTCGTCTGGTTCGATCCGGAAAACCCAGAGACGGCTGTTGTGACGAATCCGGACCGCACCAACCCGATTTGCGTTTCCCGATCGGAAAGTCCGAATGCCTTGGAAAGCATCATTGTGCCGGAATCGGGCATTTTGAAAAACGAGCTGGCGCGGATCGAGGGCC
>Ga0181535_10006859_pt1 | contig 11614 bp, 10 predicted proteins | sample PEATcosm2014_Bin_44_FD_119774 | JGI IMG/M metagenome (GOLD analysis project Ga0181535, IMG submission 119774) | Peatland microbial communities from MTU Mesocosm Facility, Houghton, MI, USA - PEATcosm2014_Bin17_30_metaG | ecosystem: Environmental > Terrestrial > Soil > Wetlands > Peat | place...
AGCAAGTACACCATCGAAGCCATGGCCGACGACGTTGAAGCCGTCCGCGTCGCGCTCAACCTGGGCAAAATCGACCTCCTCGGCCACAGTTGCGGCGGCGTCCTCGCCGAGGCCTACGCGCTCAAATACCAGCAGCATCTCAACCACCTCATCCTCAACAGCACCTTCGCCTCAACCCGCGAAATGAATGAAGTGCTGGCCCGCGAAAAAGCCCAGATGCCGCCCGACAAGCTGGCCCGCCTCAATGAGCTCGAGCAGGCCGGCCTCTTCGACAAGGGAGCCCCCTGGGAGCGCGGCCGCTATCCGGCCGAGTACCAGACCCTCGCCTGGGGATGGGGCTACTTTCATTTCCTCTACGGCGCGCGCCCCGACTCCACCTACGACCCGTCGCAAGGCAACGCCCCCTCCAACTGGGAGCTTTACCGCGAAATGTGGGGCTCCCACGGCGAGTTCATCATCGACGGAAATCTGAGATCAGTCGAGTGGGTCGACCGCCTGCCCACCATCCATGTCCCCACGCTGATCGTCGCTGGCGACCACGACGAGTGCGACCCCAGCCTGAGCCGCGAAATGCACCAGAAGATCGCCGCCTCCAAGCTAGCCATCCTGCCCAACGCCGGCCACATGAACTTCGTCGACCAGCCGGAAATGTGGCAGTCAGCAGTCGATCGGTTCCTGGGCAAATAGCGGGAATTCGCTCCCTTTTGCTGCGATTATTGACGCATTAATGTCGATAACGCGAGAATAGGCGATTTTTGCTCTTCTATGCCCAAACGCAAAACGGCCCGGAGCTATGCTCCGAGCCGTCCGTCTTTCGTTCAATCCGCTCTTAAGCCGCCTTCACCTTGTCCCGTTCGGCTTTCGCTTTCGCCTGTTCCGCCTTGGCCTGCTCAGCCAGCTTGGTAAAGCCCGCCGCATCGTGCACGGCGATATCCGCCAGGATCTTGCGGTCCAGCTCAACTCCGGCCTTCTTCAGCCCATTGATGAACTGCGAGTAGCTGGTGCCGTTCAGCTTGGCGGCAGCCGAGATGCGCACAATCCACAACGAGCGGAACTGGCGCTTCTTCTGTTTGCGGCCCGTATAGGCAAACTTCAGGCCGCGTTCTACGGCTTCCTGGGCTGCCTGGTAGAGCTTCGATTTTGTAAGGAAGTAACCACTTGCGCGTTCAAGAATCTTCTTGCGGCGGTCATTCCGCTTCGTACTACGTTTTACGCGGGGCATCGGTATTCTCCATTTTGCGTTCTTGGGTCATCGCGGCTGGAGGCAGGAGGCGCAGCCGTTAGGCGGCGCTATAAACCTCTTCACTCGCTCATTCAAGCCTGAATCTCTCGCCAGTGCAGACGCATTTCGCATCCGGCGGGGGCCCTGTTTCAGCGGCCCATCAACAGCCTCGCAACTGCACTCGTCCAAAACGAGAACAGTGCGAAGCACTCAGGCGTAGGGGATCATGCGCGCTACCTTCGCGTAGTCGCCATCGGAGACAAGCACGGTACGGCCGAGCTTGCGCTTCACCTTTGGCCCCTTCGACGTAAGGATGTGACGCGTCTTCGTCTGGCCACGCTTGATCTTGCCGGTGCCAGTCTTGCTGAAGCGCTTCTTCGCGCCCGTATGGGTCTTCAACTTGGGCATTTTCTTCTCGTTTCGGCCATAACTCGCGCCACAGCCGCCAATTTGGTCCAGAAGACAGGAAATCCCCTGCCTCCGAAGGCCTCAACCAGTATACCCCAACCCGAGATTTCCGCGAAGCCGGGGTCCTGATTGGCAATTAGCGCTTGCTCTTTCGGCTCCTTCGGCGGTCAACGGAATACGTAACGACACAACCCGCGAAAAACAAGAAACTAGGCACCAGGCAGTAGACATAGGGAGCCAATGCAGCACCCATATATTGATCGTCTCTTTCCCAGTGGTCCTCTGACGGCTTGCCGATCAAGTAACGTTGCCCAGCTGGCGAAATACCAGCCAGAAAGAGTCCGAGGAGGACCACCCCAAGTCCAAACATGATTCTGGTCCAAAGTCGCATGTCCGCCAACCCCGCTAACAGCGCGAAGCGCGCCAACCCCGCTAACCCGCCGCAGCGGGCTAACTCCGCCGCCTCCCCCTCACTCCGCCGGGTCGTCCGCCGTAAACGGCGAGCAGCACGGCTTCTCCGTCGCGTGGAAGTTCATGATTTCCGTCCGGATACCGTCAGGATCGTACATATTCAACTGGTACTTGCCGTCCGCCCCAATCTTCGGCGCAGCATCGTGCCGGCTGCCCTCCAGGCGCGTCCCCGCCGTCAGCTCCTTGAACGTGTCCGGAACCGAATTCTTCCCGATCGAGAAGTGGTCCATCACCCCCAGTTCCCGCTGCGTCATGTCCGCAGGAATTCCCGAGGCTCCGCGCGTCATCATGTACTCCATCCAGTCGTGGCCGTCCGGGCACTGCTGGCTGATCCACTCCAGCTTGCCGTCGCGCCCGCCCCACCAGTACGGCCTGAAGCCGAGCAGATCCTTGTAAAACTTGTCTTCCGCCGCGCGGTCGTGTGTCATGTAGCCCACATGGATAATGTGGTGCCCAATCGCGTTCGGCGCATTCACCGCCGCCGGATGCGCAGGCGGCTCAACAAACTCCACCTTGTTGCCCTCCGGGTCCAGCACCGCGAACCACCGGCTTCCATCTGTACCCTTCTCCACCTTCGCCGGAGTCTTCCAGTCCTTGGCGGCAAGATACTTCCGCATCCCCTCCGCGCTGTCCGTGATCCACGCCGTGTGGTCCAGGCGGCTCACTCCAGCGCCCGCCGGAAGCGGAAGCACCTCAATATACTGCGTCGCGCTCAAAGCGTACCGAACTCCCTTCGGGTTCTCCGGATCGGGTAGCTTCACCGCGCCCACTACATCCACGTAGTAGTGGTTCGTTGCCGCCGCATCAGAGGTATAGACTGCCAGGTGCGAAACGCCGGTAATCTTCGGCCGGGGCGGCGTCTGCGCGAAGGCAGTCAAAGTGAAAGTGGCAACCAGAGCAACGGTAAGAAATCTTGCATGCATGGCACACCTCGAGAATCTCTAGCCTGACAACAATAAATCCACGGCGCGCCCCGCGCAAACCCGCGCTGCTCCATGACTATTTGTGCTGGATCGAGATTCAACGGTAAGGGCCTTACGTCGCCGCCGGAGCCCGCATCGCCTCAATCGCCGTCTTCAGCCCGCCGGTCAGAGCCTGCTGGGCTTCAAAGGTCAGCTTCTCGCCGTGGCTCGTCAGGTAGAAGACGTCGATGGCGGTTTCGCCTTCCGTGTCGATCAGCGCCACCTTGATGTTGCACTCCTGGATCGAAAGTGTGAGCGCAATTTCGCGCAGCAGCCCCGGCAGATCCTGCGCAACCACCTGCAACAACGTCGAGTGCGTCGACGAGTCTGAGTCGAACTCCAGCCGCGTCGTCACTTCAACCTTCAGGTTCGTGGGATTGTTCAGGTGGCTGCGCGCTTCCAGCAGTTGCTGCACTGAAACCTTCTGTGCCACCACGTCGTGAATGTTGGCCAGGAACCGATCCTTCTCGCTGGGGTTCAACTCGATCGTCCTGAAAACGTCGGTGAAGTGAAAGCTGTCCACAATCACGCCGGCCTCGTTCGAGAAAGCGCCCGCGCGAACAATATTCATGCCCCACGACGCCAGCGCTCCCGCCACATCCGCAAACAGCCGGGTGCGGTCGCGGGTAATCACCGTCAGGTCAAACAGCTGGCGATTCGGCCGCAGGTCCAGTTGCACCGGGTCCTTGTCCAGGTTCAGCGCCATCTGGAAATGGTTGCGAATCTGCTCCGGCAGCCGCGTCTGCAAATAGCGCTGCGGCAGTCCTTCAAGAAAATGCCCCAGCGCCTCGTATTGGGTCGAAGGCACCATCGAGCGAAGCCGGTTCAGCAGCGTCGGATCGATGGCCGCGTGATAGCGAACCTCATCCACCGAGCGGTCCATAAAGTTGGCCGTCGACATGTAGAACTGCCACAGATTCTCGGCCTTCCACGGCGTCAGAGCCTCCGGGTTCACGGCCTTGATGTCCGCGAAGGTCATGATCGTCAGCATCTTCAAGAGTTGCGGGTTGGCGATCTTTTCTGAGAATGCCCGCACGTTCTCCATGTCGAAGATGTCGCGCCGCATGGCCTGCGACATATCCAGATGCAGGCGGATCAGCTTCAGCACCGACTCGCGCTCTTCGGCGTCAAAATCCAGCCGCGCCAGAAAGGCATCCGCAAATTCCACGCTGTGGTCCGCATGTTCGCCCGTACGCCGCGCCTTGCCCGTGTCGTGCAGCAGCAGTGCCAGCAGGAACAGGTCCATGCGGTCAATCTCCGGCAGCAACTGCGCCAGCCGCGCTTCAAAGTCGTGGGTGGGCTGGCGAAGATTGTGCACGTTGTCGATCGCCAGGAAGGTGTGCTCGTCCACCGTGTAGCGATGGTAGGAGTCCCGAATCACCAGCGCGTCAATCCCGTGGAATTCTGGAATCAGCATCTCCAGCACGCCCAGCGCATGCATGGTGCGCAGTGCGTGTGCCGCGTGCGGTCCAAGCAGAACCTCGCGCAACGCATTCCAAAGATACGGCCCTTCTGGAATGTGAATCGCCAGCACCGGCAATGCGTCGGTAATGCGGTCTTCCGCGGCCTGCGAAAGCGTGTACCCATGCGTCGCCATCAAGGTAAAAATGCGCAGAATCGCGCTGGTGTCGTTGAACTGCGCGCCCGGCAGGATGTCAATGCGGCCCTGGTCGAGCAGAAACTCCGTGCCCGCAATCGGTGTCCGCCGCCGCCTGAACTGGCGATAGAAACTCACCGGGGCCGGCAGATGCTCCATCAGCAGTGCCGCGCGCCTGTAAACAATCCGCGCATGACGGTAATACGTGCGCATCCAGTAAGAGGGGTCGGCCGTGCCCCGCGTTTCAAGCCCGATGGAAAGCGCCGCCGCCTCGTCCTGCGACTGCCAGTCCAGCGTGTTGTCGTCGCGTCCATGCCTGAAGTGAAGAAAACATCGAGCCGCCGCCAGAAAATCGAAGGCCGCCTCGGCATCGCCCCGTGCGCTTTGGAAAACCCCGCCCCGCTGACGCGGCCACTCCTTCGTTTCCTTCAGGTGGAACAGGACCGCAAACCACACCGCCAGGTGATAGTCCCGCAGCCCGCCCGGACAATCCTTCAAGTTCGGTTCCAGGTGGAAGATCGTGTTGCCAAACTTTGCATGCCGCGCCCGCGCAATCTCGCCCAGCTTCTGCGTAATCGTCGTCCACTCGCTCAGCACCAGCCCCGGAAAAGTCACTTGGTGCAGCTGCTGGTAAAGAGGGAACTGCCCGGCAAGAAATCGGCGATCCAGCGTCGCCAGCGTGAACTCCAGGTTTTCCGGATCGAACCGCCCCGCTTCTTTCACCGTCCGCGAACAGGGGCTGGCCCGCAAGCCAATGTCCCACATGCCCTGGATGATCGCCCGTACCGCCTCACGCGACTGCTCTTCCGCCTTTTCGTCCGCAAACGCGAACAATACGTCGATGTCCGAGAAAGGAAACAGATCCTTCCGTCCATACCCACCCAACGCCAGCAACGCCGCATTCTGTGGGGATCCGCCGGAGAAGGCACGCCGCCACATTTCGATCAGGATCCGGTCCACCACTGCCGAGCGCCGGCGGATCGCCGCCGTGCCGTCGCCGGTGCGCTCACAGGTCTGGCGGACAAGCGCCATCTCCCGCAGATACTGCTCCCGAAGATCGTCAACCGCCAAAGCGACTGGATTCATAAGTGTTTGTGCGTGGCTCGCCGAAGCGAAAGGATGTCCTACCAGCATAAGCGATGTCGGCGCAGATGGGAAACATTGATTGCTCTTGGGGTTCATGCAGTCCGAAGGGCGCGGGCTTTTCCCTGCAAATAAACTCGAGCGGAGCCGGAATAACTGTCAGGGCACGAATTCAGCCGCGCCGAATCCGCAACCCAAAAGAACCGGGCTTTACAGGCCGAAGAAAAACCCCGGCGAAGCCTCGATAAGTGTCAGGGCACGACTTCAGTCGTGCCGCAAATGCCACCAGATGAGCCTGGGATTTAGCCCCTGCGGGTTGCTCTTTTTTTGCCGTCTTCTCAAACACAAGAGTTTCTCCACAGCCTGTTTAGCCCCCGGGAAAAGCCCACGCAAATTGATCCACCACCTAGTTTCTGCCTGTCGCAGAAGGCATCCAGATCCTTCGGCAGTTGTTACACGGAAACCAACCGCCCTCCTTCGCTGTTGCAGTTTAAGGTGCCCCGTCCCGCCCCCAGGCCCGGCCCGAATCTCCCGGCCGCTCTATAGTTGTTCTTGGGCGCCGAAACAGCAAAGTCATTCAATCCGCTGCTTCCGGTGCGTCGCCAAGGTTGAACCCCGCCCATCCCCCGCAACTCCCAGGGATAAACAACCAGGCACAACCGGGCGGTTTCCAGGAGGACGTTATCAGCGCGCGAATGCGGTTAGGTGATCTGCTGATCGAGGCAAATCTGGTCAGCGTTGCGGATGTCGACAAGGCGCTGGCCCATAAGGCCGCCAACGGAACCCGTCTGGGCGAGAGCCTGGTGGCCGTCGGCGCCATTGACCCGCGCGTGCTTGAGGCTTTTCTGCATCGCATTCCCACTGAACCGGCAAGCATCAAGGCCACGGGAATCGATGAGCTCGATCTCATGGGCCTGCTGTTGAAGGTCATGTATGCCGGCCGGCTTGAAACCTCCCGTCAGTTTGTCGAGGCCATCAAGCTGCCCTACCACATCGTCGCCGAACTGGTGCAGATGGCCGTCGACCGCAATCTCCTGCGCACCCTGGGCATGCGCGACTCCAACAGCCCCCTCGATCTGGCCTATGCGCTCACGGAAGAAGGCAAGCGCTTCACCCTCGATGCCCTCGAGCGCCTGCGCTACACCGGTCCCGCCCCCGTCGCCCTCGACGACTTCACCAACCGCATCAACATTCAAAAGCTCACCAACGAACTGGTCACCTTTGACCGCATCCGCAACGGCCTCGGCGAGCTTACCTTTGAAGACAAGATCATCGAGCAATGCGGCCCTGCGCTGAACTCCGGCCGCGCCATGCTTCTCTACGGCCCTCCCGGCAACGGCAAAACTTCAGTTGCTCACGCGCTCGGAAGCATCTTCAACGACGTCATCTACGTGCCCTATGCAATCTCTATCGAGGGCCAGATCATCCGCTATCACGACCCCAGCGTTCACGTTCCGGTCGTGCCCAACCAGACCCGCGACGAAGGCGAAGTCAGCTTCATCCGCGCTGCCGAAGTCGATGCCCGCTGGGTCGCGTGCCGCCGGCCCTTTGTTGTCACCGGCGGCGAACTCACCCTTGAAATGCTCGACCTCCGCTACGACGCCACCGGCCACTTCTACGAGGCGCCGCTCCACGTCAAGGCCCTCGGCGGCTGTTTCATCATCGACGACTTCGGCCGCCAGCTCGTCAGCCCCCGCAACCTGCTCAACCGCTGGATCGTCCCCCTTGAAAATCGTGTGGACTATCTCAACATGCATACCGGCAAAAGCTTCCTCATCCCCTTCGAGGAACTCGTCATCTTCTCCACCAACCTTGAGCCGGAAGACCTCATGGACCCGGCCTTCCTGCGCCGCCTTCCCTACAAAATCGAAATCGGCGCGCCCCCCCTCGACATTTACAAGCAAATCTTCCAGAAAGAATGCGTCCGCCAGGGCATCGAACTCTCCGACGACACCTTCGACGTAATCTCTCACAAGGTCAGAATCGAAAGAGGCCTCGAGCTCGCCTCCTTCCAGCCCCGCTTCATCGTCGATCAGGTCGTCTCCACTTGCCGTTTCATGGGCGAGCCGCCGCATTTCGAGCTCAGGTACATCGAGTACGCCCTCAACAATCTAAAGGTGAACCGCACCTCGCCTCCAAGCCCCACAGCCGCCATCACCGGACACTAACGCATCCCTCATCAAGCGTTCCTTCCGAATAGCCGACAACACACCAACAACGAGGATCGCAAGCCCGCAACTTCCCACGGCGTTGTCATCCAGAGGAGCGCAGCGACGAAGGATCTGCAGTTGCTTCTAAGACCCTAAAATGCAGCGAGAATCCAAAATCATCGTTACTTCCGAATTGGCGATCCGCCCGGAACAGAGCTTTCCGTCCCGCCTTCTCGCTCTTGGGCGCGTCTGGCAGTAAACTTATGGCCTATGAGCGGGGATGCAGGGAAGCTGATTGAGAAAGCCGTACAGGCCAAGGATTGGGTTGGGGCACGCAAGCTCATTGCCGTCGAACTAAATCGCAAACCGAAGGACCACTGGCTTCTTAGCCGATTAGGCTTGACGTTTTATGGGCAGGGGAAGTACCAGCAAGCTCTTTATTGGGACGCAAAAGCATTGCAAGAATCCCCGTACTGCCCGCTTGCAATCTGGGGTTATGCTGGGTCACTTGAGATGCTGGGACGTCAACGAGAGTCGGTTGCACTCTATCGTTGGCTCTTGAGTTGGGGAGAGGATGAGTTGGCGTACGGGGACTGTGGTGAAGGCATACGCAGAGCACGGAGCCTGGTCGCAGATTGCCACTACCGCATCGCACTAATTTGGAAAGAGAAACGACAGTGGAAGAGAGCGGCTGCCGAATATGAAATCTATCTATCCATGCGGGAAGATGGTTGGGGTAGCATATATCCGATTCGAGAAGTGAAGGCCACGTATGCCAAAGTTCTCGCCAAAGTGCGACGTTAGGCTGTTGTAAGTCCCGAGTAACCGTCAACTCGGAAGTGTCAACTCGGAACTTACCACTTAGGAAATTAGCCGGGTGCCCATCCATCCCCCGCTCATTGCGGACAGGGCAGGCTCGCACAGATCACCAGCTGACTTGCTGACTCGCTGCCACGGTGCAATACAGTCTTATGCCGCCACTCAGTACAGGGGCATCCCGCCACTTGGTCAGTCGCCGAATCTGCCAAATTCCCGGCCAGCTCAGAAGATCTCAGCTTTCCGGATCTGGGTTCCTTCAGACCAATAGCACGCGCCGCCCCATTAATTCTGGATCATCCCGCAGGTTTGCTCTAAGCTCTCAGTATGGCAAGGCAGTCAATGTATCGAGCAACTACAAAGGAAATTGCCGTCAGCGTAATGCCGACTTACCTTGAGGCGGAATCATCGCCAGGCAGTTCGCGGTACTTCTGGGCTTATCGAGTGATCATCGAGAATCTGGGACACGAAACAGTGCAGCTACTTAGCCGGCACTGGATGATCACCAATGCGCGGGGCGAACTCACCGAGGTCAAGGGTGAGGGTGTTGTTGGCCAGCAACCGGTCCTCAAACCCGGCGAAAGCTATGAATACACAAGCGGCGCGCCTCTCAACACCACATCGGGGATGATGGGCGGGGCCTACCAGATGGAGACTGAGAGCGGTGAACGGTTTGATATTGAGATTCCGACATTCTCGCTGGATAACCCCAATCAGGGCGCACTGCTGAACTGAGAATTCGGAGCCGGGCGCCCCATCCTTCCTGCGCGGGCGCCCCATCCTTTCCGCGCTCTATGCGGAAAGGGTGGGATCGCATACAGCCTCCGTCGCCGAACCTACTTCCAGGCCCCCAGCATCCGCCGCATCAGCACCAGCTCGCCCAGGTGGTAAGCGTTGTGGTCCGCCGCCAGCAGCGCCTCCCTCAACAGCGTCTGCCCCGTCCCATGCGGAATCGGCGCAAACAAATCAGTCGACTCATCGGCCACCATCACGCTCAGCGCTTTCAGGTCTTTCCTGAACGCCCGCACGCCCTTATCCCACGCCTTCTCGTCCGGCGGCGCAGCCTTCACCGGCCAGTACCCTCCCGGCCACTCCGGCGACTTGTGCTTGGCATCCCGCGAAAACTCCAGGATGTCCCACTGCGCAATCCGCAGGTGCTCCAGAATCTGCCACGCGGAGTGCTCCGCGCCCTTCGGCTTCTTGCCCCGCAAACCAACAGGCAGATTCCCGACAGCCTTATCGAAGGTAGCGTGTGCGTGACCCCCGTTCAGCAACTCCAGCACGTGCTCCCGCACAGAAGCGTCTTTATCCATGGTGTTGATTCCTTTCTGTTCCCGTTTCCCTGGTTAGAGGGCGACCGCAGCCGCCCGGATGCCGAACGCTCCCGGCACGCCGGCGATTCCTCAGGAGCCCGCTGCCGCCAATGCTAGCCCCGACGCCTGTCCCGATGCCTGTTCTTGATCGCCGCCGTAAACGCCTTCCACACTTTCACGTTCCCCGCATACTCCTTCAGCATCCGTTCAGGATGAAACTGGAGTCCCACCACGAAATCAGCCTTGGGATCGTAGTAGGCCTCAATCAACCCATCGTCCGCATGCGCCATCGGCCGGAAGCGGCTCGCCAACCCGCGAATTCCCTGGTGATGATAGCTGTTCACCTTCAGCATCTTCCGCCGATACCAAACCGCAAGCGGTGTGCCAGGAACCACGCCGACCGGATGACGATATGTGTCGTAGTTCTCGCGATCGATATGCCGGCGGTCCGAGCCTTTTTCCTTCTGCACGTCCCCATACAGCGTTCCGCCGCAAAACGCGTTCAGCAGTTGCGACCCACGGCAGATGCCCAGCACCGGCAGCCCGCGCCGTATCGCCTGACGCAGCAATCGAATCTCCAGTTCGTCTTTCAGTGGATGCGTCTTCTCAACATATTTAAAGTTAGCTTTCCGCGCCGCATACCGTTTCGGCTCGACGTCGTCCCCTTCCACCAGCAGAAGACCGTCCATCTCCTCCATGTATTGCGGGAGGCATGCGGTCGTTCCTTCCACCACCGGCACAATCACCGGAATCGTGCCCAGGCGAATCAGCAGCTCAAGATGAAGCTCGCCGACATAATCGATCAGCTTGTCTTTCCTTGTCGTCTGATTTGAGACCACAACAACCACCGGCCGTTTCATTCGAGCAGCGTCCGCAGAGCTTCCACCAGCCGCGCGTCCTTCTCCCGTCCCTGCGAGGCAACGCGAATGTGGAACCCGTCCATGCCCAGCTTGTTCGAGCAGTCGCGCACATACATATCGTGCTCCCACAGCAGCCGCTTCTGCAGTTCATGCGCCGTCATCCCGTTCTTCACCTTGAACAGCAGAAAATTCGCGCCCGTCGGATACACCTCCAGGCAAGGGATCTTCCGCAAATCGTCGTAGAGCTGAACCACATCGCCCATCAGCCGCCTGCGTCCCTCGTGGTAGGCCGCATCGGCATCGGGCAACAGCGAAAGAAAATACTGCGCCAGCGTATTCAAATTCCACGTCGGAAGAAAACGCCGCAGCCGGTTCAACAGGTAAAGATTCGCGCTGTAGCCATACCCCAGGCGAAGCCCGGGAACCCCGCAATGCTTGCTCATGCTGCGCACAATCAGCAGATTTGTAAACCGGTCGGCCAGCGGCAATAGGCTCGGAATCGGATCACCGGCAAAGTCGATGAACGACTCATCCACAATCACCAGCTCCAAATTTCGTGCCCGGTGCAGGAACTCAATCATCTCTTCCAGCGGAATAAACTGTCCCGTCGGATTACCCGGATTGATCACCAGCAGGCACTCCAGCTTGCGCTGATGCGCCCACGCCAGGTAATTGTCCAGCCGCAACTGGTACCCATCCCCCGGATCCAGCGCGTACAGCTCCGCATTCCGC
>Ga0181535_10006861_pt1 | contig 11612 bp, 10 predicted proteins | sample PEATcosm2014_Bin_44_FD_119774 | JGI IMG/M metagenome (GOLD analysis project Ga0181535, IMG submission 119774) | Peatland microbial communities from MTU Mesocosm Facility, Houghton, MI, USA - PEATcosm2014_Bin17_30_metaG | ecosystem: Environmental > Terrestrial > Soil > Wetlands > Peat | place...
ACGATCACCCCTCCCCAACTGAACGTGCAGCCGATGATAGCTTTGCATGCCCCCATCGTGCGGCCATTTCGCCTTCTTGAAAAGTGACTTAAAAGGTGCATTTTTATGCGGTCAGAGACCTAGAGTCATCGCAAAGGCAAACATGAATCCATAGACGAAGCTCTCGATCGGCATGACCTTCCTGCCATAGTTTCGCAGTAGGCGACCCAATTGAGACATCACGAAGCCGGTAATCAGTGGACTCGCTATGATGCTTACACCATGTAACCGGGACGGATGCACAAATGGATGCGGATACGCGACTACACTCAAAAAGCCGACCAACACCCCGAGCATTCCAAGGGCAAAAGTCGTGGCGATGGGATAGACATCAGAAATTGTTTTGAAGAGTTTGCCGATTGCTCGAGTCAGAAGCGAAGCCAAGCCTTCACACGCAATCTCGAAGAGTGCCTCGAAGAGCACTTCGCGATTGCTCCTATTACACCGGCCAGAAGTTCATCCATCGTCTATGACTTTGATTCAAGGAGAGTATATCCTTCACCAGTAACCTTTCGAATAGTTGTTTCTGCATCACCGGCAAACCCGAGATTGATCCGGTGTGCTGTTCCCCTAACCTCAAGTGGCTGGGCAGGGCTCTGCGAACCAGATTGCCAACTATTGCCTGGCTGCCCTGACCGCCTGGGTGAGCGCGGGAACCACTTCAAAGAGGTCTCCGACGATGCCGTAGTCGGCGATTTCGAAGATGGGCGCGTCGGGGTCCTTGTTGATGGCGACGATGCACTGCGCGCCTTTCATGCCGACCTGGTGCTGGATGGCTCCGGAGATGCCGACAGCCAGATAGAGCCTGGGCGAAACGGTCTGGCCCGAGCTGCCGACCTGGCGCTCCAGGGGCAGCCAGCCCGCGTCGCAGATGGGCCGCGAGGCGGCCAGCTCCGCGTCCAGCGCGGTGGCCAGTTCTTGAACGAGGGGAATGTTCTCCGCCTCCCTGATGCCGCGGCCCACGCTGACGATCCGCTGCGCCGAAGCGAGATCCACCGTTTGCGCCGAGCCGCGGAAGGGCTCGGCGGGTTTGGTGCGAATCTGCGCCGGATCGAGGGCGGGCGTGAAGAGGGAGATTGGGGCCGGCTGCAAGTCCGCCGTCTCGGAGAGTTCGGCACGAAAGGCTCCGGCCTGCACGGAGACGAAGCAGGGGCCGCTGCCGGTGTGCCGGTAGACGCCGTTCAGGCGGCCTTGCAGCAGTTGGCGCGTGAAAACCGGGCCGTCGCCGATGGCGACCACATCGCCGATGAGCGCCTCGCCGAAACGGGCCGCCAGCGCCGGCGCGTAGTCGCGCACCTGGTAGCTGTGCGGCAGCACCACGTGCGCGGGCCATTCCTTTTGGATGAGTTGTTGCAGAGCTTGAGTGAAGCCGTCCGCCGTGTACCGGGCGAGGAGCGGGTGCTCGACGCGCAGCACTTTGGCGAGGGGCCGGGCAGCGATTTCCGTTGCGAGGGGTTCGGTCTCTGCGCCGAGGATGATCGCGCTCACCGGTTGGTCGAGTTGCGCGCCCAGCCGCTGCCCGGCGGCGACCGCTTCCCAACTGAAACGGCTGATCCGGCCGCCCCGCTCCTCCAGAACCACGAGAATTCCGCTCATAGGACGCGCACCTCGACTTTCAGCTTTTCGACCAGCACCTCCGCGGCTTCTTTTGCCGTGCCGGGCAGGATTTGCGTGGATTTTTGTTTTTGCGGCAGCGCGACGCGCTCCAGCACCACGACCGGCGCGGCATCGACGGCCAGTTCCGCAGCGGTCACGCGGCGCACCTCCTTGGTTTTCGCGCGTTTGATGCCCATCAGCGTGGCGTAGCGCAGCTTGTTGCCGCCGGACTGGATAGTGAGGACCGCGGGTGTGGGCAGTTCGACGGTTTGGAACCAGCCCTCTTCGAGTTCGCGCTTGACCTTGAGGCCGGTTTCGGTCTTTTCCACGTGCAGGATCAGGGAGGCGTGGGGCAGGGCGAGGAGTTCGGCCAGGATGACGCCGGTCTGGCCGAGGCCGAGGTCTTCGGATTGAAGGCCGGTCAGGATCAGGTCGGGATTTTCCGGCTGGATGGCCGCGGCCAGAAGGCGGGCCACGCCCAACGCATCGCGCGCGCCGAGATCGCCGCATTCGATGTGGATAGCCCGGTCGGCGCCTTTGGCCAGGGCTTCGCGGAGGGTTGTACCGATGCGCTCCGGGCCGGCGCTGACGACAATCACTTCGTCGCCGTGCTGCTCCTTGAGTTGCAGCGCCTCTTCGAGCGCATAGGCGTCGGACTCGTTCAGCGTGAACTGGAGGTCGGCTTCTTCAATCCATTTGGCCTGAGCGTCGATGCGGAATTGCGCATCGCGCTCGGGAACCTGTTTGATGGCGACGACGATCTTCATGAGGGAGACTCCGGTTATCTTAGCTGGAACTGCCTTTTGGCAGTCCCCGAGCGGCTAACTGGGCGATGTCAAGCAACTGCGGCGCGCCCTCGCCTGTAGCTGAGAGGGCATCGCGGAACATGGTATTGCAAAAGGGGCAGGCGGTGGCTATGGTGGCCGCTCCGGTGGCCGATAACTCCGCGGCGCGGACGTGGCTGATGCGGTTGCCGGTTTCCTCGCTGAGAAAGGCCATTCCGCCGCCGGCCCCGCAGCAGAAGCTGCGCTCACGATTGCGCGGCGCCTCGACTAACTCGCCGGCCAGAGCCACGACTTTGCGCGGTTCATCGAAAACATTGCGATAGCGGCCCAGATAGCAAGGATCGTGGAAGACGATGCTCTCCAAGCCAGAGCCCTTTTGCGGGAGTTTGCCGGCGTAGCGGGCCAGGAATTCGCTGTGGTGCTCCACCTCGGGCGGCGCGCCGTACTCCTTCCAGTCTTCTTGGATGGTGCGGACGCAGTGAGGGCAGATGGACACGATCTTCTTGACCTTGTTCTGCGCCAGGATTTCGAGATTGGCCTCGGCCAGTTGCTGGAAGAGCAGGTCGTTACCCAGCCGGCGAACCGGGTCGCCGGAGCATTTTTCCTTGCGCAGCACACCGTAACTCGCGCCCAGGTAATTCATCACGCGGGCGAAGTCGGCAACGATCTCGCGACCCTTGGGGTCGTATCCGCCCATGCAGCCCAGCCATAGACAATACTCCTGCGTTCCGTCGAAGAGGGGCAGTTGTTGCTTTTCGATGAACTTGTCGCGCTCGGCGGGGCTGATTCCCAGCGCATTCGAGCCGCGTTCGAGGGCGAGGAATAGCTTGGAGCCATGCGAGTCTTCCCAGACGCCCGTGTTGACCGCACCGCGGCGCAGGCCGACGAGGATGGGCAGGTGTTCGATGCCCACCGGGCACTGGAACTCGCAGGCGCCGCAGGTGGTGCATTGGAAAACGGCTTCCTGCGCGTTGTATTTGCCCAGTAGCGGCTCTTCCGACGCAAGGCCAAGGTCATTGAGATAGCCGCGCAGGCCGAGAATGATTTCTTTGGGATTGAGCAGCTTGCTGGTGTTGGCGGCGGGGCAGTGCTCGGTGCAGCGGCCGCACTCCACGCAGGAGTAGACCTGGAGGCTGACCAGACGGGTGAGGTCCGTGCCGGCGACCAAGCCGAAGTCTTCGTCGCCGACGAGGGGCGGGATTTGGCTGAAGCTGCCGCGGGAAAGAAAGACGGTGGCCGGGCTGAGAACCAGGTGAAGGTGCTTGGTGTGGGGGATGAGCGGCAGAAAGACGAGCAGGGTGAGTGTGTGCAGCCACCAGAGAACGCGGGCCGAGGGGTCGGCGTCGGCGACGAAGAACGAGGCCAGATAGGTGGCCATCAAAGCGAAGATCAGGAAGGCGATGACGCCGGACTGGTAAGAGAGTTTTGCACCGAGCCACTTGGGACGGAGGAAGAAGCGGCGGATGAAGAGCCCCACGATTCCCGCCACGCAGGTCAGGGCGAAGACAGCGGCGCAGTAGAAATAGAAGCGGCCAAACCGGCCGGCGGGCGAGAGAAAGCCGATACCGAGGCCAACGGCGCAATGGTTGAGCGTGACCAGGGCGAAGGCGCAGAAGGCCCAGAAGACGAAAGCGTGCGCGAGGCCGGGGAGCGGGCGCTCGCGAATAACCTTGGCCTGGAAGAGCACCTCCCATACGAAGTCACGGATGCGCCAGGCGAGGGGGAAGAGAGGGAAGCTGGCGTCCTTCTTCGATTTCAGGATTTTATTGAGGATTTTGCCGAAGCGGCGCCAGAAAGCGCAGGCCGACGCCAGGGCCAAGCCTGTGAAGAGCAGCTTCTCAACGAGGGAGAAGTGCTGGGGTTCGGCCAGAGTGGGGAGAAGAGCGATCATAGGCGAACGAAGCAAAGATACACGATTGGCTGGAGGAATGTCGCCGGTTGCGCCGGATCAGACGGTCCATTGCAAGCACAACTCGTAGCCATCGGGGTCTTTGAAGAAGAGCTGCTTCATGCCGAAGGGGCGAACAACTGGGCCTTTCACTGCAATGCCGGCGGCGCGCAGGGAGTGGCAGGCTGCGTCCAGGTCCTGGCAGCCGATGTAGATCTGGGTGTCGCCGTGTGCGGCGATGCGGGCGGGATCGGGCGCGGGAGGGCGGTGGCTGCGTTCGTAGGCGGTGTTGAGCATGAGATCGGCATCGTTCAGGCGCAACCAGCACCAGTCGAAGTGGCCATCCGCTTCAGGCACGGAGCTCTGGACGATCTGAAAGCCCAGCACATCGCGATAGAAATGGAGCGAGGCGGGCATGTCGAAGACCGCAAACAACGGGCAAAGGCCGTGCATGTCGATGGGCATGGGGTCCTCCTCAAGCGCAAGGAATGAGTCAGGTGACCGAAACGCAGTTCCCTCGGCTGCGCAGGCCGCAAAAAGCGCGCCCTGCCTCACTCAGGATGACAGCATTCTATTTCAGAAATCTACAAAATGGACCATCATCACAAAAGACTAGCAGCGGACAATCTTGGGCGAGTCGATACCTTTTGTGGCGTTCCTTGTATCCACGACCAGCTGCGACTGCTCGACGATGGCCTTGTAGTCGTAGTCGGAATGGTCGGTGACGATGACTGCCGCGTCGTACTGGCCGAGGTTGTCGAGCGGGGTGTTGGTCATGTTCAGGTCGTAGTGGCGTCCGTGGCCGACCTTGGGGAAGTAGGGGTCGTTATAGGCGACGAGGGCGCCTTTTTCGCGCAGCAGTTCGATGATGGTGAGCGAGGGAGACTCGCGCAGGTCGTCGATGTCGCGCTTGTAGGCCAAGCCGAGGACCAGGATCTTCGATCCCTTGAGAGGTTTCGAGTGTTCGTTCAGCCCGGCGGTGAGCTGGTCGATGACAAAGTAGGGCATGGCGATGTTGACCTCGCCAGCCAGTTCGATGAAGCGGGTGCGGAAGTCGAACTCCCTGGCCTTCCAGGAGAGATAAAAGGGATCGATGGGGATGCAGTGGCCTCCCAGGCCCGGACCGGGATAGAAGGCGTGGAAACCGAAGGGCTTGGTTTTGGCCGCCTCGATGACCTCGTGAATGTCGATGCCCATCTTCATGCAAAGCTGCTTCAATTCGTTGACCAGAGCGATGTTCACGCAGCGGTAGATGTTCTCGAGCAGTTTGGTCATCTCGGCGACTGAGGGGCTGCTGACGGGGACGACGCGGCGGAAGATGGAGCCATAGAGGGCCGCAGCCAGTTCCGAAGCCGCTGGGCCGCATCCGCCCACAACCTTGGGAATATCGTGGCGGGCCACGGTCTCGTTGCCGGGGTCCTCGCGCTCGGGCGAGAAAGCCACGTGTACGCCGGACGTGTCGGCGCGGCGCGCTGCCTTCAGTCCGCGCGGGTTGCCCGCTTCCAGCAGCGGCACCACAACCTCCTCGGTCGTGCCGGGGTAGGTGGTGCTTTCGAGGACGATCAACTGATCTTCGTGGATATGGGGCGCGATTGACTTGACCGTCCCGGTCACATAGCTCAGGTCGGGCTCATGATGCTCGTTGAGCGGCGTGGGCACGCAGATGATGACAGCGTCCATCTGGTCGATCTCGGAGTAATCCGCCGTGGCGCGGAAGCCGGCCTTCTGGGCCTGCTGGATCTCGGCGGGCAGGATGCGGACGATGTAGGAACCGCCGGCGTTGAGCGTCTCCACCTTGTCCGCCGCGATATCGAAGCCGGTGACGCGAAAGCGCTCGCCGCTGAAGAGCAGCGCCAGCGGCAATCCGACATATCCCATCCCGACAATCCCGATACGGGCCTCGCGGGTCTCCATCTTGTGTTTGAGCGTAGCCAAGCGGTCTTCGGTCGCAATCGTCATGCATTGGATTGTAAAACCTGCGGCGGCACTGTGCTCAATCGGTTCATGCACGCGGGGTTGTACTCTTATAAAGGAGCGGGCAAAGTTTCCTGTGTCCGTTGGAATCTGTTTGAGGAGCAATTTTGGCTAGTTACCTGGTAACTGGAGCCGCCGGCTTTATCGGCCGCTCGATTGCAGCGGCACTGCTGGCGCGGGGCGAAACGGTTCGCGGTATCGACAACTTCATTACCGGCAAGAGCGCCAACCTGATCGGCCTGGAAGCGATGGAGTTCATCGAGGGCGATCTGGCCGACCCAGCGACCTGTGCGAAGGCCTGCGCGGGCGTGGAAATCGTCTTTCACGAGGCGGCGCTGGCCTCGGTTCCGCGTTCGGTGGCCGATCCCGTGGCGACCAACGTGAACTGCGTGGACGCCACGCTCAATGTGCTGGTGGCGGCTCGCGCGGCCGGTGTGCGGCGGGTGGTGTACGCAGGGTCTTCGTCCGCTTACGGCGATACGCCCACCCTCCCCAAGCACGAAGGAATGTTGCCCAACCCGATCTCTCCTTACGCGGTGGCCAAGCTGGCCGGGGAGCATTACATGCGCGCCTTCGCCCGCGTCTACGGGCTGGAGACGGTGGTGCTGCGCTACTTCAATGTCTTTGGGCCGTACCAGGACCCCACCTCCCACTACTCCGGGGTGCTGGCCATCTTCTGCCGGCGGATGCTGGCGGGAGAGCAGCCGACGATCTATGGCGACGGCGAGCAGAGCCGCGACTTCACCTACATTGACAATGTGGTCCACGCTAACCTGCTGGCCGCCTCGGCCCCGGCGGAAAAGGTCTCGGGCAGGATGATGAATACGGCCACCGGCGCCCGGATTACGCTGAACCAGACGTTTGAGATACTGTGCGAGTTGACCGGTTACAGCGGCAAGCCGGCCTACGCTCCGTCGCGCGCAGGCGATATCCATGACTCGCTGGCCGACATTGGGCTGGCTGGGGAACTGCTGGGCTACAAACCGCAAGTCGATTTCAAGGAAGGCCTACGCCGCACCGTCGAGTGGTACAGAACGGGCGCGGCGGCAGCATGAATACCCCGGAAAATCTGCGAATTTCCACAGGCCGTTCTCTTCGTCGATGGAATCTATTGACGAATTGCTTCCGATGAAGCACACTGTCGGGGATTTCCTCCACAGCATTTTTTCGATTTGTAGGTCGGGGATCGCCCTGTGGGGGAACTCTTGGGACTGAGGTTCCCAACCCTTGCCGGACAACTTCGCAGCTCAGCACGATTCGTCCTGCGAGCCCGATATGCGGCCCAGGACACCTGTCAGCCGGCACCACTCCTCGACCTCCCTGCGCGAACTTTGGGAGATCTTGCTTCGCCGCCGCCGTCTGGTTGGCTCCGTGGTGGGAGGGTTGCTGCTGCTGTGCATTCTCTACTGCCTGATCGCTCCCAACCAGTATGAGGCCAGCGCCCGAGTCGCGATGCGCACAGGTCCCGCCTCGGCACTGAGCCTTGAAACCTCGGAATCCCCGGTTTCGGCCTCTGTGCCCTCCGCGCAGATGCAACTGGAGACGCTGGCCAATGTTTTTCGCAGCGACCAACTGGCGTGGCGGGTGATTACCGATCTCAAGCTCTACCAGGAGCCGGGGTTCATGGGCCGTTTCCCTTGCCGTTTTCCGTGCCGATTTCCCCAGTTTCGCCCCGACGCTCCCGACGTGGAAGCCAAGGATTGGCTGCTGGAGCGGTTTCAACGGCGGCTTCATGTGCAGAGCCTGCCGCGCACGCTGCTGATTCAGATCCGTTTTCGCACCAAGGACGCGGCGCTGTCGGCAGCGGTGGTGAACGGCCTGATTCACGCCTATGCCCAGCAGGAGAGCGAATCGCGCGTGCAGGCGACGGTCGAAGCCTCCGGCTGGCTGGAGAGTCAACTGAAGGAGTTGAAGGCCCGCGTGGAGCAGGACCGGCAGCGCTTAACGGCCTTCCAGAATCAGCATGGCCTGCTGAGCACGCCGGAGACCCTGGCCAACGGGAAGCCGGGCGAGACGCAACACAGCTCCACGTTGCTGGAGATCGACGAGTTGGGCCGGCAACTGGTGGCTGCCAGCAGCGAACGCATTCTGCGCGAGGCCGAATACCGGGCCGCCGCGCAGGGCGATCCGGAGGTAGTGATCGCATCCGATTCGCGCTTGCAGGCCGAGAGCGGCAGCTTTGCGACCGCGCTGCTCGAACAGATTCACGCACGGCGCAGCGAACTGGAGCAGGAACAGGCCCGGTTGAGCACAGAGCACGGCCCCAATTTTCCGCGCGTGGTGGAGATTCGCCGGCTCCAGGAGGATCTCGATCGGCAGAAGCAGGTTGAGGACGCCAAGCTGGTGGATCGGTTCAAGAGCGCCTGGCAAACCGCGGTGGATCGCGAGCAGTTGGTGCGCGAGAGCCTGGGCGAACGCACCGGCTTTTCCATAATGCGTTCTCCTCATTTTTACAATTCATTGACGAATTGCTTCAAACAGTGCAATCTCTTGGTAACATCCTCTGCGGTAGCTTTTCAATCGGAATCTCGATATAGTCTTGCCCTTCTGGTAGGTGAATGAGATGCTCAGCTTGCTGAAACCCGATTCAGATGAATCCGGAATCGCCGTAGAAGTTCCGCAAAAAGCCGTAACAACGACTCAAATCAGGGTAGGCCAAGAAGTGGGACCGTCAAGGGGTTTTAGGGCCCGCTTAACCCTGGTGTTGCGGTTGATGATCTACCTTCCGTTTTGGGCGGTTGTCCTGGCGGTGTTGATAATGGCCGAGATTGTGGTGGCAATATATGACGACAGGGCGGCTAGGAGAATTTCCCACTAGAACTGGGCAAATTGCGGGGCGAGTTTCGGCATGACCGAGCTTTCCGAAAGGTACGATCCGACTTCGCGGGTTACAAAGGGTCCTACGCTAAGTGCGCAAAAACGGGAACGGGCCTCCCTCCGCGCTGGAGTCCCATGCGCTCAAATCCATCGTTCTGCTCATTCGCATCGAGGACCAGACCTTTTATGGGGCCTTCCTACTACCTGATACAAGGATCTGTACAAGGTGCTCCTCGTTTAGGTCCGAAGTAACATTCGTCGGGCCCCAATGGGAGCCGCATCCTGGATAATCGAGCGGCAATACCTGCGAGGCGATTCCCCGTGCACGCATTTCAAGGCTTAGTTCAAGGATATTCGGGATACAGGTCAGAGCTGTTACAGCTGTGTCTGTCTGATATCGCCACCGTTCGAGTAGGCGTTCGCAATCACCGCAGTTCGGCATCAGATAGACCATTGCTCCGATGCTGCGGACGCGGCTCCTGACCCTGTTTATCCTGCAATCCGGGTCACATGCCATGCATGTAACTTCTGTGCCGCAAATATCTGCCTGACAGTTAAGCGCGTGAGCGCCCCTCAAGCACGCTGGCACCAGGACAGCCTTTTGTGGCATGCCCTCGCAATGTTTGCGCTGAGCCCGGTTCATGATTTCGGCTGCGACCATACCAAGGTGGTATTCGGCCTGCACCTTGCAGCAGAAGCCCCGATCTTCCCGCCAGCCTCGCCTCGGGTATTCCTTGGTCAGGAAACCCTTTACGTCCTGTGTGTAGGACCCCAAAGTCTCGTTCGACTCGCGCAGGAACCAGCGGAAAAGTTCTGCGATGGAATCAAGATACACTTCCGCCTCGGCTTCCGGGAGCGAGCTAAGAAAGATTCGAATGCCGTCGAGGCGCATAGTCTCTTGATTGAAGTTGCCTGTGGCTATGAGCCACTCGATCAAGTGAGGTAGCCGCGCCAAGCTGTCCGTTGGTCCCGGCCGTGATCGCCGCTTCTTTGATCGGACAGCGGCCTCCAGAGGTTCCCCGACTTTGCCTCCCATAAAGAACCTGGAAATCATCGCCGACAGAAGATTGGCGATGGGTCTCATCGACCAGTATCTTCGGCCCAGCCATTCGAACTCCAGCGCCAGGGCTATGGCCCAGTCGGGCGTGTTCTCAGCCACGCCCGCATATCTCCACTGGGCCAGACCTAGCGCCAGTAAATCGATGGCATATTCTCCGCTGCTGCGCGGAGGTTCCCGCTGCGCTGTCTTTAGGTCGCGGCTGTAAGCCGCAATCAGAGCCGCCGCCTGCAAATCTACCTCAGCTAACAATTCATCCGCAAAGCGGGCCACATCTGCGTAATACTGATCAGAATATTCTCCGCCTAACCGTAGGCTATATACGGGATGCGCCACGTCATCAAGCGGGCCGATTGGTGTCACTTTGGCGGGACAGGTCGACGACCCTTTTATTAAATCCGGGCGATGATCTGCGGCATTCGCTAGCTTCATGCGAAACTCCAAATAAACCTTCCAGCACAATTCGTGTGTTGGCGCATATGCTGAGAGAGAGACGCTTCACCAAATTAACAGCAATAATACTCTTAATATTTAGGAATTAATCTGGATTTTAGTTATTATGGGGAACCTTCCAATAATGGCTCATGGTTCAGGCACAGAGCGGGGAGGGTAACACGGCAAGATTACAAATGTAACATTTATCGGTAATTCGGTTTGCCGCCAGGGTTACGCAGCTCAGTGGCCCACCCTACCGTCGAGGGCACGAAGTACATTCGCCTGCCCGACGGCAGTCCTTAAAACTTGTTACCGAGCGACGCAGGCCGTCTACCGAAGCTCCACAAATCTTGAGGAGAGTTCCAAGATGGAGGGATGGTCCGAGAGACTTGATCCGACCGTTTGGGTTAGCAGGGGCCCGGCTCCGAGCGAACAAAGGTGCTTGAAAAGCGCATCCGGATGCACCTTGGCGCGTTTGATGAAGTCCCGCAACAGGGATTCGACAAAAACAGAATCCTCCTTACGGACAATTGTTCGCAATTCCGGGTGGATAAGGAACAGCAGATCATCCTCCCGGCCCATAAGCACAAGCACGACGACCGGCGCTATGCCCGAAGGGTCTGCGCCCCATTTTCGTGGTCTGTACTCCAGGGTACAAAACCGGAAATACGAGTCTCTTCTCATTTCGGAGTCTGCTAATGCGCTCAAATTCATTGCTCCGCTGAAAGGCATCGAGCATCGCACATAAAACGTTTTCCAACAGCTTAGGGCTTGACAGCCTCTCGATACATTGGCCGAAGCTGTCGAGGGCGGATGCACTTTTCCAATCATCAGGCAGGGCTTGGGCCCTCTTCCAGAGCCGACCAAAATCTACGTTTCGAGGCGACATCTGGAGGTTTAGAGCAGAATCAAGATAGCTATACCCAGCGGCGATTCTACGAGTCATCCTTGATTTCTCTGGCGAAGTAACCGCGATGACGAGGATGGGACGAGCCTATTCGGACGATCTGCGGGTGAGGAT
>Ga0181535_10006862_pt1 | contig 11611 bp, 6 predicted proteins | sample PEATcosm2014_Bin_44_FD_119774 | JGI IMG/M metagenome (GOLD analysis project Ga0181535, IMG submission 119774) | Peatland microbial communities from MTU Mesocosm Facility, Houghton, MI, USA - PEATcosm2014_Bin17_30_metaG | ecosystem: Environmental > Terrestrial > Soil > Wetlands > Peat | place...
GCCGGATCATAGGCGGCGACCTCGAAGCCGTGGGCCAGAAAGCCGGCAGCCCAGCTCGCCCCGATGGTGCCGGCACCGATGATCGCTATGCGGCGTCGCTGCATCCCGTCCTCTTCCGGCCGAGTGTTCCCGTGTCGGGTCGTGTGCCGGGCTTCCGGTGTCGGCATTCGTATCATCAAATGCGCACCGGGCGTCAAGCCGTGCCGGAGGGAGACGAGGTCACCTTCGACAAATCGCTCGGGCGGCCCAATACGGGCAGCGCTCATCCCGCCGGTGTGAAGGCGCTGCAATCATCCCAGGCGGCGGCGAGCGCCAGCCGGGCCAGCGCCGGAAGCGACTTCGAGCCGGTTCGCTTCATGATCGAGGCGCGATGGTTCTCGACGGTGCGCTGGCTGATCCCGAGATCGGCCGCGATATTCTTGCTCGGATGGCCGGCGAGCACCAGGTCCATGATCTGGCGCTGGCGCGGGGTGAGACCCGCGATGTGGCTCGCCGCATCCTCTCGCGAGGCGGACAGCTTGGCCGAATCCTGCGACTGCTCGATGGCGCGCGCGACGCAGTCGAGCAGCTCGGTGGGGCCGATCGGCTTCTCGATGAAGTCGAAAGCGCCTGCCTTCATGGCTTGGACCGCCATCGGCACGTCGCTGCTGCCGGTGATCATGACCGACGGCAGCCGATCGCCCGCATCCCGGAGCCGCTGCAGCAATTCGATCCCGTTCATCCCCGGCAGGTAGGCATCGATCAGGAGGCATGCTCCGCGGCCCGGATGATAGGCGTCGAGGAACGCCTCGCAAGTCGCGTAGTCCTCGACCGTCCGGCCATCCTCCTCGAGCAAGCGGCGCATCCCCTCGCGGATGTGGTCATCGTCGTCGACGACGAAAATGACCGCCGGCTGCGGACCGCCGCCTGCCTCGGCGGCGGGCGGAGTGCGCGGCTGCACGGCGGATGACGATGCCGGGAGAAGCCGCTGGATGACCTGCGCCAGCTCGTCCAACCTCACCGGCTTGTTGAGCTGGACGAGATCCTGACGCGCGATATCGCGCAAGGTGCCGGTCGAGATGTCGCCGGTCAGGATGACGGCCGGGATCTCGCGATGCAGCATCTGCCGCAGCCTTGCGGTGAGCTGGAGCCCGTCCATGCCATTCGGCAGATTGTAGTCCGCCAGGACGATGTCGGGTCGGACCGTCCCTTGTGCCACCAGCTCCAGCGCGGCGACGCCGTCATGCGCCATTGTGGCACGATGGCCTTCGTCCGTGAGGAAGAGCTCGAGGAGATCGCGCACCTCCGGATCGTCCTCGACGACCAGGACCGCGCCGGTGCGACGAATCCCCTCAACCGGGGATTCATCCGTTTCGGGCCCATGGTGCCCCGGCGGGGCTGCAGTCGCTCCCGGGGGGAGCACGACCTCGACGGCGAAGACCGAGCCCCTTCCGGGACTCGAGCGCACCCGCACCCGATGGCCCAGCAGGTTGCCCAGGCGCTGCACGATGGAGAGGCCGAGGCCGAGGCCGAGGCTGCGCTCGCGCGCCGGATTGTCGACCTGATGGTACTCCTCGAAGATGGCCTGAAGCTCGGCGTCGGGGATGCCGATCCCGGTATCCCAGATCTCGATGCTCAGCAGTCCGCGGCGCCGACGGCAGCCGAGCAGCACCTTGCCGCGCTTGGTGTATTTCAGCGCGTTGGCAACGAGATTGCGGAGCATCTGCTCGAGCAGGCGCGGATCGCTGTGGATCGAGAGGCTGCACGAGACCACCCGCAGGTCGAGCCTGCGTGCCTGCGCGTGATAGCTGAACTCGTCCCGCAGCTTGTGGAGCAGGTCGTTGATCGGGAAGCTGACCGTCTCGGCCTGGACGGTGCCGGCCTCGATCTGGTTGATGTCGAGCAGCGTGTTCAGCATGCCGGTCATGCCGCCCAGCGTCTCGCCGAGCCGTGCCACCAGCTTCCGTGCCCGCTCCCCCTCGACGATCCTCGCCAGCAGCCCCTGAAGCAGGGCGAGCGTCTGCAGAGGCTGCCGGAGGTCATGGCTCGCGGCCGCGAGAAACCGCGACTTTGCGACATTCGCCAGATCGGCTTGCCGCTTCGCCGTCTCCAGCGCGTCCGCCACGCGCCGCCGCTCGGTGATGTCGGCAAACGTGATGACGACGCCGTCGATCCCGTTGTCCTGGGTGCGGTAAGGCAGAATGCGACGAACGTACCAGGCGCCGCCCTCGGCCTCGATCTCCCGCTCCATCGGTGCGAGGGTCCGCAGCACCGTGCGGGCATCGGACAGCAGCGCGCCGTCGGCCGCCAGCGACTTGAAGTCGGCGAGCGGCCGTCCGACGTCGCTCGGAATGATGTGGAACAGCGACTTGGTGGCCGGCGTGAACAGCCGGATATTGAGCCTGGTGTCGAGAAACAGCGTCGCCACATCGGTGCTGTAGAGGACGTTCTGCAGGTCGTTGGAGGTCGTGCGCTGCCGCTCCAGCGTCTCCTGGAGCTGGCTGTTCAGGGCGGTCAGCTCCTCGTTGAGCGACTGCAACTCCTCCTTCGAGGTCAGCAGCTCCTCGTTGGTCGACTGGTATTCCTCGTTGACGGACAGGGCTTCCTCGTTGAGCGCCTTCTGCTCCTCGTTGGAAAGCTCAAGGTTGCGGATGGCACCCTGCAGCTCCACTCGGGTGGCGGCGAGCTCCTGCTCGAGCTCGGCGACCCGCGGGATGTCCTCGGGCCGCGGTGCGCGCCCTCGCCTGCGCTCGGGCTGCGGCCCGTCGATGAAGCAGACCAGCAGCAGCTTTTCGCCCGGCACCGGCTGCACGGCAATGCTGAACGACGGCGCATCGCCGCTGCGGTTGGTGCGACCGCCGCCGGCGACGACAATGGGTCTGTTCTCCTGAACGGCCTGCTGGATCGCCGACCGGAGCTTGGTCCGCATGCCCTGGGGCGCCATGGCGAGCAGATCGTGGGTCGGGTGCCCCGGCGCCACGCGCAGATATCGGTCGGTCGGTCCCAGCGAGTAGAGGCACTCGTGCTCGCGGTTGATCAGCACCGCCGCCGGCGCATAGGTCTCCATCACCAGCTGCCGGCACAGATCGGCAAGCGCGTCCTGGTGCGATGGCGGCTGGCCCTGTCCCGAGCGCGCGACGACGCGCATGCGGTCCCCGCCCCCCCGGGAAAATCCGAACTCTCCGGGCCGGCTGCGGCCGATGTGCCGATAGAGCCGCTCCGCCTTGGAGACCACATCGAAACGGCCGTCAATATCGCCGGCGGTCTCCGAGCTGCCGAGAAGCAGAATGCCGCCCTCGCGCAGCGCGAAGTGGAACAGCGAGATCACTTTCGCCTGAGCGTCGGGAAGCAGATAGATCAGGAGATTCCGGCAGGACACCAGGTCGAGGCGAGAGAATGGCGGATCGGCCAGCACGTCCTGCACGGTGAAGACCACCGCGGCGCGCAGCTCGGGCACGACCCGGTAGCCGTGATCCTCCTTGGAAAAGAAGCGCGCAAGGCGTTCCGGTGACACCTCCGCCTCGATCGTCGCGGGGTAGAAGCCCTCGCGCGCGGTTGCGACCGCATCCGGATCGACATCGGAGGCGAAGACCTGCAACTTGACATCGCGCTGTGCCGCCGTGATCTGCTCGCGGAACAGCATGGCGAGCGAATAGGTCTCCTCGCCCGTGCTGCATCCGGCGATCCAGATGCGGAGCGGATGATTGGGGGCTTGGCCGCGGACCATGTCGGGAACGATCTTCTCCGCCAGCAGCTCGAAGACCGCCGGATCGCGGAAGAAGCTGGTGACGTTGATCAGCAGGTCCTTGGCGAGAAGGTCCAGCTCGCGGGCGTCGCTGCGCAGAATCTCGACATACCGATCCATGTCGTCGGGCTCGATCCCCGCCATCGAGGCGCGCCGCTCGACCCGGCGCTGCAGCGTACCCGGCTTGTAGAGCGTGAAATCGTGGGCGGTCTTCGCGCGCAGAAGATCGATGATCCCGGGCAACCAGCTTCGATCGTGCGGGACGGAGCCGTCGTGCTCCGGGGCGAGCGCCATTCGCCGGTCGTATGCGGCCAGCGCCTCCGGAATCTCCGCGACCGGAAGCACGAGGTCCACCGCGCCCGTCATGATGGCGCTGCGCGGCATGCCGTCATAGCCGGCCTCCTCGGGGTCCTGGGCGATGACGAGGCCGCCTTTGTCCTTCACGGCTTTGAGCCCGAGGCTGCCGTCGGCCCCGGTTCCCGACAAGATCACGCCGACGGCGCGCCTGCCGCAGTCCTCGGCGAGCGAGTGCAGCAGAAAGTCGAAAGGCAGCCGCGCGCCGTGACGCGCCCGCGGGTGCGAGAGATGCAGGGCGCCGTTGGCGACCGACAGGTAGGTTCCGGGCGGAATGACGTAGAGATGGTCGCGCTCGATCGGCATCCCGTCGGTCGCCTGCCGGACCGTCATCGCGGTATGCCCGGCCAGCAGGTCCACCATCATGCTTTCGTGGGTCGGATCGAGATGCTGGACCAGGATGAAGGCCATGCCGTTGTTGGCGGGCAGCGCATGCATCAGCTTCCTGCAGGCATCGAGGCCACCCGCCGACGCGCCTATCCCGACCACCGGGAAATCCCCAGGGCCGCGGGCAGCAGCACGCGCCGGCACGGCACGCCTGCTCGATCGCGGCCGGGTGGCCTTATCCTGGCGCGCGCGATGTTGGGACATTCTACATTGTTCTCAATAGGTTCCCTCTCGCCGCCGGAGGGGGGGGTCGCTCCCGATGCTATGTCGGCTGGTCGACGTGGACATAACCAGAGTGTCCAAGCTTCGCAACTACATTTAATGTCAAAACATCATCACGATTTAAATAGTGTGCTTGGATCCCATCGGCGCAACCCAGCAAGGCAAACGCCCGATTTTGGCGCTCCAAACCTGCTCCCGTCGCCCTTTTGTTGGGCACCGGCATGCGCAAAAGTACCTTTGGACGGAATGGTCGCTCCAATGATCCGCGTTTGGTGATGCGCCCGCTGGATGATGTCCGGTTCGCCGTGTGAATCGGGACGCCACCGTAGGCGTGAGCCGTGTTGTCTCGACAATGTCACATCCTTGACGCAGGATCCAGGCGATCGAGACGCCAGCGCAAAGCGCCCGAGCCTCTTGTCAAACTCCATCGCCGGACCCCTTTGAGAGTTCCACGCACTCGCACCGAAGCATGTCGGGCGACACGTGAGCATATTCGGGTAGGTCATTCTGCGTTCCGGAGCACGAAGCGAGCGGCACGGACGTCTGTCCAGTTTGCCGCGGGGCGACGACCCTTGCTCTGGTCGAGCCGCATCCCACCCGCTTGGAGCTGGAGATTCACACGTTCAGATGTGTAACATGCGGGTTCGTCAAATCGCAAATCCGCGAGCTTCATGCCACCGGCACGAGCATCCCGGTTGATGTTGCGAAGCGCTCCCGTTCGTATTGAGCCTGACACGCGCTGCAAGTCCCAGAGGGGAACACGTTCTTGTCGGCGAACCGCTGGAGAAACATGGGCTACGCTGCCGCGGCGCGGCGCCAGCCCGCAATGGCCTTCAGAGCGCGCTCCGGCCGCTCCGTCAACGTGGCCAGTCGGCCAGGGTGAACGGCGCCGGTATTGCCATTCAGCGACAGGAAATCGCCCTCGTTCAGCAGCACCCCGCCGACCCGGCACTGGCGGCGGTCGAGGTCGATATCCAGCCCTGGGCACGCCACCAGGCATACCTTGCCAAGTTGGCGCGCCACCACCGCCGCGTGCGACGTGCGCCCGCCCGACGCGGTGAGGATCCCGGACGCCAGCGCCATGCCCTCGATATCCCCAGATTGTAGGCGGCGGCACCGTCCACGGTCTCCTCGGCCAGCGCCGCCTGCATGGCATTGAGCCGCTTGTGCAAATCCATCACCAGGCGATGCGGGCTGTCGCCGCTGTCGTGCCCGGCTTGCATCATGGCTGACACCGCGGCGGGATCGACCAGGTCGTCGGCCGCCGCAGGCAACCCGGCCAGCAATGCGTCAAGCCGCGCCTCGAGTCCGCCCGCCCTCGTGGCGAGCGCAGGCGCGGCCATCAGCCGCATGTCGTCTGCGATCCGCGTGACGACCCGGGCGGCACCGGCCACGCGGCAAGACTTCCCCATCATGCGCGCTCCAGCCACCACGGCGTCGAGATCCGGATCGTCGATGCCGCAGGCGATGCGCTCCCGCTTCAGCGTTGCCGCCGGCTGCTCCGGATGCTCGCCATGAGCCAACGCCATCTGCAGTAGCGAGAAGGCATATTTTATCCTGTCATTGGCCGCCAGCGCGGCGTTCAGACACGCCGCCGGCTGCAAGTCCTTCTCGCCGATAGCGGCCAGAATCTGCGTTTTCATCTGCGCTCCTGTTGTCCGGTCTTGCAGTTCTGGTCGAGTTGCGGGCCATCGCCACGAGCCGTGCTCAGTCAGCGTTCACGGCGGCTGATCGACTCAACCCATGTTTGTCGGCGGACCGGCGGCCTTGAAGGCTTCTCGGGTCTGTGGCGTGACGGCCGTTGTGGCAGTCGTTTGATCATCGCGGGCCGGAGCTCGGTGGTGGCACGGATGGGATGACCGGGCTCGAGGCCGCCGGAGCGCTTTCGGCCGGCGCCGCCGGCGGTTGACGGCTTGCCATGGACTGGAAGCCCAGCGCGACGGCCACGAAGATCACATACATCACGACCGCTCGGTGTGCAGTCGTCGAACCGATGCCGGGCAACGTCGGGCCCGACGCGACATCGGGACCGGGCGGATGCGGCAACAGCGCGATTAAGCGAGCCGCAATCGTCCCGGCGTCGGGATGCGTCGACGACTCATCAGGCAGCGCCGCGATCAACGAGGCCAATCTCTGGGTCGCAATCTCGCCCGACAACCGGGTCAACCTGGCCGCTTCCTGCCATGGATCCATGTCCAGTCGCGTCAGCGCCGACAGGACGCTCAGCAGCATTCCATTTGCGTCTTCACGGATCGGTGCGAACAGAAAGTCGTCGAACTCGTGACCAGGGACGGAAACCAGATCAGAATGCGTCATTTCAACCACCGAATATCGTCGCCGCAGTCCAACAGATGACATCGACAGACATCGGCGCAGCTGTCGCATCTGGCTGAGCGAAATATACCTTAGGTTCGGGGGATCGCGTCAGGTTCGGAAACTACCTAGACGTCACATGGGAACGAAACCGCCTCACAGGCGTTCGCCGCCTGCGTTCATTGCAAATGAGCTGACGGAGTCGTGACGCAGGATTGGTTCTGCGACGATTTCATCACGCAGCGCGCGGGGAAAAATCCATGTTCAAGATCGCGACCGCCATCGGCGCAACCCTGATCCTGATGACGACCACTCTGCCGCCCGGTGGAGCACCCGCCGAGGCCGCGCCGCCTGCCAGAGGCGGCGGTGGTGCGCCGCACGGCGGAGGCGGCGGAGCGCCGCATGTGGGCGGTGGCGGCGGAGGCGCCCCGCATATGGGCGGCGGCGGCGCGCCACACATCGGAGGGGGAGGCGGCGCGCCCCACATCGGAGGCGGCGGAGGCGCGCCGCATATGGCCACCCGTTCTGCTGCACCGCGCGTCGGCGCGATTCGAAGCGGGCCGCGCGTCAGCGCCGTCAGGCCCCCTCCGGCGGGCGCGGCCAGAGGTCATGCGTTTGCGGGCCGCTCCGCCACACGGTCGGCAGGACGCAGGATCACCAGCCGCTCTGCAGCCAATACGAGGTCGGCGTCGCACGGGCGTTTGGCCCGGCATGCCTCCGCCCGATCGGTGGCGCATGGTCGAAACCAGCACCGTTCGGTGACGCAATCAGCCTCCCACCATCAGGTCCGCTCCGCGCCGGATCGGGTGACGACTGCCACACCCAACGGCGCCGGCCGATCACGGACGCAACCCGGACTCCACACCGGTCGCGGCGCTTCGATCGCCGGGATGGCATTCGGCGCGCGACACGGCGACCACGGCTTCGCCCGGCGGGGCTTTCGCGGCGGCTTCGTCGGCTGGGCCGGGCCGGTGTTCTGGCCTTATGCCTATGACGACATGTTCAACTATGCGTTCTGGCCTTCCGACTATGACGACAACTACTGGGCCTACGCGTACGACGACGCCTTCGACAGCCTGTTCGCTCCCGACAGCAATGCCTATGCGTACGATACTGGCGTCGAGTCCGGTCCCGCGCGGACGTCCGGCGCACGGAGTCGCCGCGCCGATCAGCGGTCACGCGGCGCATCGGGTGACGTCGTGCCGACGTGCAGCCCAGGCGAGACCGGCGTGACCGAGTATCCGATCGAGCGCATCCGGCAGACCGTCAAGCCCACCCCGCCGCAGCAGGCGGCGCTCGACGAGCTGAAGGTCGCTTCCGCAAAGGCGGGAAAACTGTTGCAGGCGGCCTGCCCGACCGCTTTGCCGGCCACCCCGCTCGGGCGACTGAGCGCCATGGACGATCGGCTCGAAGCCACCCTGCAGGCGATCGATATCATGCGCCCCGCACTGGCGAACTTCTACGGCCTGCTGAGCGACGAGCAGAAGGCGCGGTTCAATGCCATCGACCCGCAGCAGAAGCAGGAGGCCCGGCAATCGCAGGGCCCGGTGGCCCAAAACCAGCCGGAGATCTGCGGCGCGAATGGGTCGGCCCTGCCCGACCGAACCGTGCAGCGCATCGAGCAGGTGGTGCGGCCGACTGAACGCCAGCACGCGGCGCTCAACCAGCTCAAGGACGCGTCGTCCAAGGCGTCCGAGACACTCCACACCGCCTGCCCGGCGGAAACGCCGGCCACGCCGGTCGCGCGGCTCGAGGCGATGACGAAGCGGATCGAGGCGATGCTCCAGGCGGTCGCCGCCGTTCGGCCGGCGCTCAAGACCTTCTACGGCGAGCTGACCGACGAGCAGAAGTCGCGCTTCAACACCATGGCGGCAACCCAACAGGGTTGACGCCATCGCGATGAATGCCAGACGACCGGCGGACAACATCCCGCCGGTCGTCCTCGTCCAAAGCCGCTCACACGACTTTCCCGAACAGCGCCCCGACGCCTGCGGTCACCCCCATCGCCAGGGCGCCCCAGAACGTGACGCGAATTGCGCCCATGGGGACAGCCGCGCCGCCTGCGCCCGCCGCCAATCCGCCCAGAAGCGCAAGGAAAAGCAGCGAGGTCGCGGGAACGAGGACGATCAGACCGGATTCCGGGGTCAAGGCCGTGACCAACAAAGGCATCGCCGCACCGACGGCGAAGCTGCAGGCCGAGGCGAACGCGGCTTGAATCGGACGAGCGCTGAGAGTCTCGGAAATGCCGAGCTCGTCGCGGGCATGCGCGCCAAGTGCGTCATGGGCCATGAGCTGGTCGGCGACCTGTTTGGCGAGCGCAGGGTCGAGGCCGCGACCGACGTAGATCGCCATCAGCTCCAGATGCTCGCCGGTGTCGTCGGCCTTGAGCTCGGCGCGCTCGCGCCCGAGCTCGGCCTGCTCGGTATCCGCCTGCGAGTGGACGGACACGTACTCGCCGGCCGCCATCGACATGGCTCCGGCGACCATGCCGGCGACCCCGGCCACCAATACGCTGCTGCGCGTCCCATGCGCGGCCGCGACACCCAGCACCAGACTCGCCGTCGACAGGATGCCGTCGTTCGCGCCCAAGACCGCGGCGCGAAGCCAGCCGATACGGCCGGTGCGGTGCTGTTCCTTTTGCTGTGCCGGCATCCCTGTTGCTCCGAGGCCCCTTCGCGAAAGGAGCGGCTTCGCATGCTCGACGTGATCGTGCTCCCTGATGTGCGCCATCGCAATGCCCTGGATGCGGAGGTATAACGCCGCGGAGAGCGCCAGAACATCAGATGAATCTGCCGTGGACGGCGCGGCGATTGCAGTGGGCTGAGTAGTTTCCGAACCTACCTCACGGGAACGCTGCCGGATAATGTCGCGTTGGACGGGTGACGCGCTGGGCGCGTCACCCTCGTGCGGACAAGCTGCGGCCGAGCAGCGCTTCGCATCGAGTATCGTTTGGAGGAACCCTATGTCTCACGACAGCCGTTTGCAGAAGGCCGTTCTGGCCGAACTGAACTGGGAGCCCAGCGTCGTCGCCGCTCATATCGGCGTCACGGCGAATGCCGGCGTCGTCACTCTCACGGGTCACGTCGAGACCTATGCGGAGAAGCACGCGGCCGAGATGGCCGCCCGCCGGGTCAAGGGCGTCAACGCGGTGGCTGAGGACATCGAGGTCCGACTCGCCTTCGATCGACAGCGGAGCGATGACGACATCGCTGCGGCCGCCATCGACCGTCTGGCGTGGGACGTGTCCGTGCCGCGTGACGCCGTCAAGGTGACGGTCGAGGGAGGCTGGATCACCCTGACCGGACAAGTCGACTGGTGGTACCAGAAGGAGGCCGCCGAGCAGGACGTTCGTCGGCTGTTCGGCGTCGTCGGCGTTTCGAACCAGACCACGATCAGGCCGAGGATCAACGTATCGAACCTGAGCGACGACATCACTCACGCCCTGAATCGCTCCTGGTTCTTCGACCCTCGGACCGTTACGGTGACGGCGCAAGACGGAGTGGTGCGGCTCTCCGGCAATGTCCGGTCGCCGCACGCACGGAACGTCGCAGCAGTGACCGCATGGGCGGCGGGCGCGACCGCCGTCGAGAACGACATCGCCATCGTCTGACCGGAGGAAGACGAAGCCGTGGGGAAACATGGCCCGATCGCGTTGCCGTCCGGCGCCGCGAAGGCGGCACGGCGGTCGCCGGCCGTCCTCGAAGGGGCGGCCGCGAGCGGGCAGGCCCTCGGCGAAGTCTCTCGTCTCTCACCGGACGAGACGCTGCGTCGGCTTGCTGCCGCGACAGAGGGCCTCACGCCCGGCCAGGTCGAGGAACGGCTGCGCTCGGTAGGTTACAATCGGGTCACCCACCAGGCGCGGCATACGATTCTCGGCGAGCTCGTCAGCCGCTCGATCAACCCTTTGAACCTGCTTTTGCTGACGCTCGCGACGGCGTCCTACTTCCTGGGTGATCAGCGGGCCGCGATCGTGATCGCCGTGATGGTGGTGCTGAGCATCTCGCTGGGCTTCATCCAGGAGCATCGGTCCAACAACGCCGCCGAAGAGCTGCGGAAGATGGTGCGGATCACCGCGACCGTGCGCCGCAAGGCGACCGGCGCCGCCACAGACCCGGTCGAGGTGCCGATCGAGCAGCTGGTGCCGGGTGATATCGTCCTGCTGTCGGCGGGCGACATGATCCCGGCCGACCTCAGGCTGATCTCGGCCAAGGATCTCTTCATCAATCAGTCGACGTTGACCGGCGAGGCGATGCCGCTGGAAAAGGTGGCCGCCGCTCATGCAGGCCTCGCCGACACCCCGTTCGACCTCCCCAACATCTGCTTCATGGGCAGCGCCGTCCTCAGCGGAATCGGATGCGGTGTCGTCGTGCTCACCGGCCCGCGCACCGCGTTCGGCCGGGTGGCGAGCGCCATTGCGGGGCAGCGCGTGCTCACCAGCTTCGACAAGGGGATCACCCGGTTCACCTGGTTGATGCTGGGGTTCATCGCGGTGATGGCCCCGCTCGTGTTCCTGATCAACGGCTTGACCAAGGGCAATTGGCTCGAGGCTTTGCTGTTCGCGTTGGCGGTGGCGGTGGGGCTCACGCCCGAGATGCTGCCGATGATCGTGAC
>Ga0181535_10006864_pt1 | contig 11610 bp, 8 predicted proteins | sample PEATcosm2014_Bin_44_FD_119774 | JGI IMG/M metagenome (GOLD analysis project Ga0181535, IMG submission 119774) | Peatland microbial communities from MTU Mesocosm Facility, Houghton, MI, USA - PEATcosm2014_Bin17_30_metaG | ecosystem: Environmental > Terrestrial > Soil > Wetlands > Peat | place...
ACGAGCCAGGACGTCGACTGGACCGACGGCGATATTGGCGATTCCTCCGACTGGATCAAGGCGCAAATCAAGAGGGATATCTTCACCATTCAGTTCGGCCAGCTGACCGGCTTGCGCGTCATCGCTGATTATGACCCGATGGTCCAGAAAGCGCTCGGCTACATGCCCGAAGCTCAGGCGCTTGAAGACAGCGCGCACAAGGTATTGGCGGAAAAAGCTCAGGCCCGCACCGAGCCAAGCCCAGGCGCAGCGTCCCAGCCGTAAGCTTTGCTTCCCGTTTGAACCAAAGCAAAAGGCCATCCCCGTGGGATGGCCTTTTGCGGTTGAGGTTGCTCGCAATCTTCGCATGCGGCAGATCGACTCGCATGGCGTACCTGTACGCGCCGATCAAGCACGGCGCGTATCGACACTCTTCCTGAGCCGAATCTTCAGCCGAACCACAAATCAGGCGTTAGCACAGCTCGCTACTTCGGTGGCGGCGGCGGTGTGAACAACTCGCGCTTGCGTCCGGGTTCCGGTTTCGGCTTAGGCTTGGGAGCCTTCTTGACTTCTTTCTTACCCCTATCTTTGTTTCCCATGCTTGCAAGCATGACACAGAAGGTCCGCAGCTGAAAAGGGCCAAAACGGTCCGCCTGGCCCGTTATTCTGAAAGCATAATGACTGACTCACCTAAGCGGCTTCGCCGCGTTGCCGTCTTCTGCGGATCAGCCGTCGGAGACAACCCAGCTTTCCGCGCTGAGGCGACGGCTCTCGGTGCGGCGATCGCCAAAGCCGGCCTTGGCCTGGTTTATGGCGGAGCTTGTCGCGGTCTGATGGGTGCCGTGGCCGACGCGGCGCTCGGCGCAGGCGGGGAAGTCATCGGCGTGCTGCCGGATGCTCTCAGCGGCCGCGAGATTGCGCACAACGGCCTCACGAAGCTCGAACTCGTCTCCACCATGCACGAGCGCAAGGCCCGCATTCATGAACTCTGCGATGCCATCCTGGTGCTGCCCGGTGGCTACGGCACGCTTGACGAATTGTTTGAAGCGATTACCTGGGCTCAGATCGGCTTGCATGCGAAGCCATGCATCCTGATCAACACGCTCAATTATTGGAGCGGTCTGCTTGCCTTCCTTGACACGACAGTCGCCGCCGGATTCATCGATGCCCGCAACCGGCAACTCATCCGCGTCACCACCAACTTCGCAGAGGCGATTGCTTTGGCGATTCACCACCCGTGAGCCGCACATCATCCGCGGCGCTCGGCGGTATCATGCCGTTATGTCGACGAAACTTCGTTTTGGCGTCCTCAGCACCGCTAACATCGGCCTGAAAAAAGTGATCCCTGCCATGCAGCAGGGAGAATTCACGACCGTTACCGCAATTGCCTCGCGCGATCTGACGAAAGCCCGTGAGGCATCCACGAAACTCGGCATTCCCACGGCATACGGCTCCTACGAGGAGCTGCTCGCCGATCCCAACCTCGACGCTATTTACAATCCGCTGCCCAATCAGCTCCACGTCCCATGGACCAAGAAAGCCGCTGAAGCCGGCAAGCATGTACTCTGCGAAAAACCGCTGAGCATGACGCTGGCCGAGGCCAAAACGCTCCTCGACGTCCGCGCCCGCACCGGCGTCAAGATCTGCGAAGCCTTCATGATCCGCAGCGCGCCGCAGTGGCTGCGCGTCCGCCAGCTTCTCGACGAAGGCCGCATCGGCGAAGTCCGCGCTGTCAATGCGCACTTCAGCTACTTCAATGTGGACGCGGCGAACATCCGCAACCAGATTGAGACAGGCGGGGGTGCTGCGTATGACATCGGCTGCTACTGCATTCAAGCGTCGCGCTTTGCTTTCGGCCAGGAGCCGCGCCGTGTGGTCGCGCTTGTCGATCGCGATGAGCAGATGGGCACCGACCGGCTGACCTCGGCGATGCTCGATTTCGGCTCCGGCCATGCTGTCTTTACATGCAGCACACAGCAGATCCCATATCAGCGCGTCCAGATTCTGGGCACGCGCGGCCGCATCGAGCTCGAGATTCCCTTTAACGCGCCCATCGACCGCCCAACGCGGATCTATATCGACGCGTCCGGCGACCTCAGCTTCAGTGGAATTACGATGGAATCTTTCCCCACATCCGATCAGTACACGCTGCAGGGTGACGCCTTTGCCAGAGCCGTATTTGAAAACACCGAGGTTCCCGTGCCGCTGGAAGACTCAATCGCCAACATGGCCGTCATTGAAGCCATCTTCCGGTCCGGCAAATCGGGCCAGTGGGAACAACCGGTGCAATAGGAGATTCCGTTCGCCGAACGGGCCGCGGGCTGGCTTCAGCATGGCGGTGCCCGCTACTCGGCAGCCGCGCACTCCCGCAGATCAGCGCTCAGAGCATCCACGCGCCTGGGATCGCTGTCCCACGAAAACATAAAGCGTGCCGCGCCGCCAATGAAGGTGTAAAAGCTCCATCCGCGTGCGCGGAGCTGGTTGAGCACTTTCTCCGGCGCCTCAACAAACACCGCGTTGGCTTCAACGGGCTGTGCCAGCCGCACGCCGGGAATGTCCGCAACCTGCGAAGCGAACTGCTGTGCGCATCGATTGGCGTGCTCGGCGTTTCGCAGCCATGCGCCGCCCTCCAGCATGCCGACCCAAGGCGCCGAAAGAAACCGCATCTTGGCCGCCAGTTGTCCAGCCTGCTTGCAGCGGTAGTCGAAGTCCGTTGCCAATACGGGATCAAAAAACAAGACAGCTTCTCCCATCGCCATGCCGTTCTTGGCTCCGCCAAAGCACAGCACATCGACGCCGCTCTTCCAGCTCATTTCCGCCGGCGAGCAGCCCAGGCTGGCGCAGGCGTTGGCAAAGCGTGCTCCGTCCATGTGCAATGAGAGGCCGCGCTTGCGGCATTCCTCTGAGATCGCGCGCAATTCGGCGAGCGAGTAGACGCGCCCTGTTTCAGTGGATTGCGTGATCGACACGACGCGCGGCTTGGGATAGTGAATGTCGCTGCGCTTCGTCGCCAGTTCGCGAATCGCGTCCGGCGTGAGCTTTCCTTCCACACTCGCCGCCACAAGCAATTTCGAACCGTTCGAGAAGAACTCCGGCGCGCCGCACTCGTCTGTCTCCACGTGCGCCTGGTCAGAGCAGATTACGCTGTGATAGGACTGGCAGAGCGACGCCAGCGCCAGCGAATTAGCGGCGGTGCCGTTGAAGACAAAATAGACCTCGCATGCCGTCTCAAACAGGTTTCGGAACGCGTCGGATGCTTTGGCCGTCCATGGATCGTCACCGTACGAAGTCACATGCCCGCGATTGGCGGCCTCCGTGGCCATCCACGCTTCGGGGCAGATTCCCGCGTAGTTGTCGCTGGCAAACTGCTGCCGTAATTCATCGATTTCCATTTCGGCCATGGCACAATTCTCGCTCACTGGGACAGACTACGTCTCTTGTTTCAAGCAACTGTTGCAGCCGCGAGTCGTCTATTCATCACAATTCCAGCCATAATCACGGCGAGGATGACGGCCGCGAAGACAAGCAGCCAGCCCCAGTATTGGACGGGATGGCGCAGAACACGGATGAAATGACGACCATAGTGATCGGCGATGATGGCAATGAGTGTGTAACGTGCACCCCGGCAGATGGTCACCACCGTCAGAAACTTTCCAACGCGATAATTCGAGGCGCCTGCCGAGGCAAAAAACAAGCTTGTAGGAAATGGAAACGGTATCGCCGTTGAGGCGACAAGAGCGCCAGTACCCCATTTCTTGAACAATTGGAGCATGGAATCCACCTTCCGGCTGCCAAACTTGCTGTGCAGGTAGGCTGAACCGGCTGTGCGGGCAATTCTGAACGTCAGGTAGGCTCCAATCACTGACCCTGCCGTGGCGAAAGCCGCATATTCGTACCACGGATTGCGTTGCTGGCCGGCGAGAATTGCCGTCAAAATGTCAGGCCCGCCAAATGTCGGCAGAGGAGAACTATCAATGATGGCGACAAAGAAAAGGCCGAGTGCTCCCAGGTGGAAGAACATCGAAGTTACGCCATGGCTCTTAGACTTTGGAGCACTTTGGATCAAGACGTCGAACATGATCGCACTATACCAACTCTAACGTGGTGACGTAGGGGCGATCAGTGAGCCATCCGCGGAAGGTTAATTGTCCTTCATCTTGGGCAAGGCAACTCCTTCTTGCCCTTTTCATGCCGATTGAGGAGGAAAGATGGGAGTGGGGATCGATTGGTGAAATGTGCTTTCCGCAAGAGAGAAATTGGAGGCGCGGGCCGGGATCGAACCGGCGCATAAAGGTTTTGCAGACCTCTCCCTTACCACTTGGGTACCGCGCCTTGGGCTGCCTGCCTCACAGTTTGCGGATCTCTCATTCCACTCTTCGCCCGGTTCACATGCGCCGGAGAACTGCAGAATGGAGCGGGAGACGAGACTTGAACTCGCGACCCTCGCCTTGGCAAGGCGATGCTCTACCACTGAGCTACTCCCGCTTAGACCGGTTCCTGAGTTGTTGTAGCCTTTTCAGAAGTTGTGCAAGGTGGCTCTTCCTTGAGGAAAGAGCCACTTGAGTGCAATGGCTTCGGGATACAGTAACTCAGGAACCGGTGTAACGCAAATTCGAGTATACCGGGCTGCCGAAACCGGGTCAAACGCGACTGGCCTGCTGAAAAGTGCTTTTCATCGATAGAGTTCCGGCGTCTCGCACCGCAGAATCTCCGTCTTAATTCGCGCCCCGCAGGCGTTTGACCCACCCCGCAAATTCCCGTAGACTTAAAGATTGCGAGGGGTGCAGCTCGATCTGCCCTCTACCCCGCAACATTTTTCCTGAAGTCAGGACCACCCCTGCAATTCAGGCTTTGGAGATGGAAGCACAACCATGGCAAACCACGTATCGGCGCTCAAGCGCGCCCGCCAGACCGAAACCCGCACCGAAGTGAATCGCGCCAACCGCAGCCGCGTGCGCTCGAGTCTGCGCTCGCTGCGCGAGGCACTCGCCAAGGGCGACGTGAAAGAAGCACAGGCGCAGTACCGAGCCACGGTTTCTGCCCTCGACAAGAGCGTGCAAAAGGGTGTTCTGCATTCGAATACCGTTTCCCGTTACAAGAGCCGCTTGAGCACGCGCCTCAAAGCATTGGCAACCGCGGGGAAAAAGTAACCCTCGACGCGCTCCCCATCTCGAATCCCAGCTCTCCTTCCGCCGCAGGTCTGAACACTCTCTGTTCGCGCAAAGTGCAATCGATATGATTAGAAGCGGTACCGCGCGCTAAAGGAAGGGAAGCGGCCCATCTGATCCACTTTTGCAATGGGCAATCCTTGGGCATTTGTGCAGGGCAGACCCGCCGTGCAATTCTGCAGCCACACATAGCCAAGCAAGTTGCCGCGATTGAGGATGTTCTCCGCGCCGCCTTGTATCACCAATTCTCCCTTTGCGACCTTGAATTGGCGCTCTAGTTCCGCGTCCAACCGGTTGTAGACCGGCCCCCGGAGCGCATTGATCCGGGTCAGATCGTAAATACCACGCATTTGAGCCAGCGAATCCGGCAAGTCGAAGGGGCAGTATACGCGCCCGCTCGCAAACGACTCCCTGCTGTTAAGCGTGATTCCCAGCGGCAACCGAAAGCTGTCCACCGCGTTGATCATCATCGGAGTATCGTAGCTGCCGTTTCGCCGAATGCCGTCCAGAGCGCGGTACTCGGACTGCGAGCGCGAGGCCGACAGCATCAGGCTTGCGCGCTCACGCCAGTGACCGCGCAAGACCGCCTCCACGCCACGAGAGCTGGCCGTGCCGGAGTCTGTGAGCGGCAGCCACACGAAGGACTGACCCAGCGTGTCGACCATGTTGAACAGCATCAATTGCGGAAATTCCGTTGAGATGGGCTCGCGCCGGTACTGCTTGGAATACGCCGCGGCGTCCAGCGTGCCCCAGCGACCCTGCCACAGCCGCAATCCCGCCGTGGCCTGCCGCACCTCGATTGGGCGCAGTTGATGATTTGCGGGATAGCTCAGCAGGTCCATTGTCGGCGGAAGCTGCGCCGCCGCGTTCCACGAAGCGTTCAGGCTCTGGCGCTCGCTCAGCCTGTAGACAACCGAAATACGCGGCTCGAACGCGTAGCTCCCATCCAGGGCAAAACCCTCGGCGCGCACGCCCGCCATCAAATTCCATCGTTTGTCCATTGCGCTTTCGGCCTGAAAAAAACCTGCTTCCTGGCCGGCGGCGATATGGCGATGAAAGCTTACCGCATCGGTGGCCGTTGTGGAGGCCGAAAACGGCGAAAGCTGACCCTTGGGCTGGTCGACGGCGTCATTGGGCATCATGAGCCCGCCGTCGGCTCCCGCCGATAGTAGCCATCCGCGCAATGCGGCCCTCACCGTGAAGTTCACACGCGGCAGACCGTTGTGCGAACTCTCCATGTACGTCGGAGTCGTTGTGATCGGAGTGCAGGTCTTGATATTTCCCGACCAAACGTAGCCGATCTGTTGCTGCTGGTTTATATCCTGCTGTGCGATTGAATACTCAGCCGAAAACTCCGAAGCGACCTGAGCGTCGAACGCGTGCTTCCAGGTCAGCGCTCCTGTATCTCTCCACCCCCTGTATTGGGTTCGGTAGCTGCTGGTCACCTCCCAGTCTCCGGCGCAGGGCGTCAACTTGATCGAATCGATTCCGCCAAGGCTGAGAATGGTCAGGCTGTCGCGGCTGCCCGGCGCCAGCTCCAGCCGAGTAAGAAGGTTGCTGTAGATGGGGACACCGTTGATGCCGATGTCGTTGGTGACGAGATTCAGGATGCTGCGATGAGCCGAGACCAAAAGTACCCCGCTCTTCGGCAGTGAGCGCTGATAAAGCCCGCCGATGCCGGAGATGCCCAGCGATAGGCTCCGCTCCTCGGGCGCCTCGCCCAGTTGACGCGTGCGCAACTCGATGAGAGACGAAAGGCGGCTGGAATAGGATGCGTCGACAACTCCCGGCCGCATCTCCATGCTCCCAACGGCCGTCGAGTCAATCATCGACGTGAAGCCGCCCGTGGTCCCCGACAGCGCCAGGTGGCTGATGCCCGGAAACTCGACGCCGTCGATGACGAAGAGATTCTCCTCCGGATGGCCATTCCGGACGAGCACATCGTTCGAAAGATCCGAATTCCACGCAACGCCGGGTAACGCCTGGATGTAGCGAGAAACATCGCCATAGCTTCCGGCCGCCGACAGAATCTCCTCACCCTCAATCTGCGGAACCGGCGCCAAAGCCGTGTGTATGTCCTGCAAAGTGGCCTTCACTTCAAGTGTCGTGCTAGTGGCTGGAACAACGGCTAGAGCCGCATGCGCTGGAACTGCTGGCGATTCTCGGGCTTCAACAACGCTGGCTGCAATCTGCATTGTCTGCTGTGCGCGCACGAGCGACGAGAATACAACGAAACAAAGCGTCAATGCCGCCGCCACAGTTGTCTTTGGCATGGGATCTCCGGGATTGTGCGGCGGCAACCCTGACGCGCAGGTTGGAGGCGGGAGAGGAATACCGGATCCGCGAATTCGATCGCCGGGTTGCGCGTGCAACCTGCAATCTTTCGCGATTATGAGTGATCCCTAAGAATTCGAACATATATCGACCGTTCGCCTCAAAGTAATAGTGTGTATCGTTTCGCGACAGCTAGCGTAACGCTGATGCTTCGGGTTTACTTCAATCGCCGAGGGCGCGGGCGCCTCCGCTCCTGAAGCGCATCTTGCGCCGCAGCTCACGGACTCTTGCGCAACAACGGCTTGAGAACGGGAAAGAGTGTGCCGGCGATGATCGCGGAGCCTTTTGCGGTGGGATGAATGCCGTCGCTCTGAATGGTTCCGGGAACGTCAATCAGTTCCTTGTAGAGCATGGGCACGACCGCGATGTGGTACTTTGCCGCGAGATCGCGAAAAATTCTGTCGAACGACCGGATGTAGTCCGGTCCATAATCCGGCGGGAGTGTGATGCCGGCGAGCAGAATCTTCACATGAGCCTTCTCAAGGCCTGCGAGCACCTTATCGAGATTGCTGCGCGTCTGGTCAACGGGCAGGCCGCGCAGCCCGTCATTTCCGCCAAATTCCACGATCACGACGGCAGGGTGCAGGCGAAGCACGTAAGGCAGGCCTTCGAGCGCATCCTTAGTCGTGGCTCCGCTCGTCCCCTGGTTGATGACTTTGTACGCGTAGCCCCGCGCATCGAGCAGCTTTTGCAGGGCGTCAGGATAGGCCTCGCCATCACGGAGACCCAGTCCCGCGGTGATGCTGTCGCCATAGCAAACCAGGATTGGCCGATCGGAATTTGGCGAACCGGCGGCAAAAAGCGGCCCTGCCGGCAACAACAGCAGGCAAGATGCGACAAGAACCGTTCGCCGAACGTCCACGTATCAAGTGTAGACGCGCGGGAGCGTGCAAACGCCTGAGCTGCGACGACCGGCCATTTAAACTGCGAATGACGGGAGAGCGAGTTGATTCAAGTCAAAGGTGCGAAGAAATGGATCCAGAACGGCGCGCGGCGTGTGGAGATTCTGCAAGGCATATCCCTGGATATTCCCGCCGGGCAGTTTGTCGCCATCGTGGGCGCGAGCGGAAGCGGCAAGAGCACGCTGCTCGGGCTGCTCGCCGGCCTCGATTCGCCCAGCGAAGGAGAGATCTGGCTGGACGGTGTGCCCATCCACAACCTGGCGGAGACTGAGTTGGCGTCTGTCCGAGGGCGCAAAATCGGCTTTGTCTTTCAGTCGTATCAATTGATTCAAACGCTCACGGCTCTCGAAAACGTTCTGCTCCCCTACGAGCTCAACCTGGAAGGCAGCGGCGTGGCGCAGGCTCGGCGCTTGCTTGAAGAGGTTGGCCTGAAGGAGCGTGTGGACCACTATCCAGTGCAGCTTTCCGGCGGCGAGCAACAGCGCGTGGCGCTGGCGCGGGCCTTTGTGGTCGAACCGCCCATTGTGATGGCCGACGAGCCGACGGGAAACCTGGATTCAGCGAATGGCCGGCTGGTGTTGGATCTGCTGCTGGAGAGGAACAAAAAGGCGGGAACCACGCTCGTGCTCGTTACGCACGACCCGGAGGTCGCCAGCCGCGCCGACCGCAGGATCGTGCTCAAGGACGGACTCATCGTCGAAGACACCCTGCCCGGTTCTGCCGAATTCAACGTCCTGGAGCAAGATAACAATCCCAGCGAGACGGCGAATGGCTAAGCGCGCGTTAGGCTGGAAGCGCGCCGCAGCCATCGGCTGGCGCGATTTAAAGTCCGCCCCCGGCAAGTTCGGTTTTGTCGTACTGTCGGTCGCCGTCGGTGTGGCAGCGCTGGTGGGCGTGCGCGGCCTCAGCGACAGCTTCCGCCAAACATTGAACACCGAGGCACGATCGCTGTTGGCAGGCGACTTGAGCGCGCGGCTTCTTCGAGCGCCCAGCCCTGAGGAACTCGCCAAGATTGCGGCAATTGAAGCCGAAAGCGGCGGCACAATCCGCTGTACATGGGTCACTGAGACCGTTTCCATGGCATCGGTGTCGTCGGACCCAGTGCCTTTGCTGGTTTCGCTCAAAGCTGTCGATCCGGCTGAGTATCCCTTCTATGGAACGGCGGAGCTGGATCCGGCAATACCGCTGCGGCAAGCTTTGCAGGGCGACTCGGCTGTCGTGGCGGATGAGTTTCTCATTCGTCTCAACGCGCACGTCGGCGATACGCTGCGCCTTGGCGGCAGGGACTTTCACATTTCCGCTGTACTGAAGCAGGAGCCTGATCGCATCACTGCGGGGATGGGCCTGGGGCCGCGCGTCATGATCTCGGAGGCGGCAATGGCGACGACCGGACTGCTGGCGCCAGGCAGTCGCGCCAGCCGACGCCTGCTGGTCAAGCTTCCCGACGCGCCTCTGAAAGGCGTCTCCGCGGATGCCGAAACCGCTGCTGTTCGCAAGCAACTGGAAACGGCGCTGCCGGATGCGCAGGTGATGGACTACCGTGAAGGCAATCCCGCGCTTACCCGCGGCCTCGATAATGCGACATCCATCCTGAGCCTCATTTGTTTGGTTGCCATGGTTCTGGGCGCAATCGGCGTGGCGATGGCCATGCACGCGCATCTCGAGCAGCGCATGGACATGCTGGCCATTCTGAAAGCCATCGGTGCGGATTCCTCCGATCTGCTGCGCATCTTTCTTTTGCAGACGCTCGGCCTTGGTCTTGCCGGCGGATTGCTGGGCGTAGCTGCGGGCGTGGCTGTGATGGCCGCGCTGCCGGCGGCCTTTGGCCAGTTGCTTCCCGTGCACGTGATCCTTCAATTTCCGTGGCAGTCGGCGCTGGCAGGATTAGGAACCGGGCTGCTGACGACGCTGCTCTTCTGCCTGCCCCCACTGCTTGACGTGCGCGCCGTGAGGCCGGTGCTGGTGTTGCGCAGGCTCGTCGAGCAGGGTCCGTCAGGCATCGGCGACTGGTTTGCGCGGTGGTGGGCGCGCCGCCTGCAACTTGGCATTGCTGCGGCAGTTATTGCCGCCTTGGCTGGCATCGCGTGGGCGCTGTCCGATTCGCCAAAGGTGGGCGCGTGGTTTGCATTCCTGTTTACTGTCACGCTGGTAGTACTGCTGGTCTTGGCGGCTGCGGCGCTCTGGTTTCTCAGGTTCCTTCTGAACCGCACCCGTCTTCATCTGCCTTCCTCGCTGCGCCACGGTCTTTCCAATCTCTATCGTCCCGGCAATCAATCCGCGGCGGTGCTGGCGGCGCTGGGAACGGGAGTCATGCTGATTCTCTCTGTGTATCTCATGCAGAAGGATCTGTTAGTCGATCTGCGCGAAACCGCATCGCCCAATCTGCCGAATATCTTTCTCGTCGATGTGCAAAGCGCCGAAGTCGAAGGCGTCAAATCATTCTTCGCGCATCAGACGGGCGTCAGCCAGCAACTGAACCTGATCCCTGTGGTGATCGGCCGGTTTGTCTCGATCAACGGCCAGCCGGTGGAGCAAATGAAAGGCCAGCACTATCCGATTCGCATGCTGGAAAGCGCCGAGTTGACCTGGGCCGATGCGCCGCCCGAGGGCGACAAGGTGACCGCAGGCGCGTGGTGGACCAACAGCAGCCCGGCCGAGATCGCGGTCAGCGACGGAGTGGCGCAGCGCCTGCACGTGGGCGTGGGTTCCGCCGTGGAGCTTGAGACCGGCGGAACGACGCGCACCCTCAAAGTTGCCGCTATCTATCGCGCTGACGGCCAGCACCTGGGAGCGCGCGTGCAATTTGTTCTTCCTTCCGGATTGATCTCTGACCAGCCGTCCACCTGGTACGGCGGCGTGCACATCGATCCGAAACAGGTAGCCGCAATGGAGCGCGCATTCTTTACGGCCTATCCAACCGTTACTGTCATCAACATCGCGGATGTGATGCAACGCATCGAGAGTGTCGTCGACCAGATCACTTTCGTCGTTCGCCTGCTGGCGGGCTTCTCGATTCTCGCCGGCCTCACGATTCTCGCCTCGAGCATCGCCAGCACGCGCTTTCGCCGCATGCAGGAAGCGGTCGTGCTCAAGACTCTGGGCGCAACGCGGATGCGCATCGTGCGCACCTTCAGCGTGGAGTTCAGCGTTCTGGGATTGCTGGCAGGCGCGGTCGGCGTGGTCTTTGCCAATTTGCTGACGCGCGTGCTTCTGCACCGGCTCGAAGT
>Ga0181535_10006869_pt1 | contig 11605 bp, 11 predicted proteins | sample PEATcosm2014_Bin_44_FD_119774 | JGI IMG/M metagenome (GOLD analysis project Ga0181535, IMG submission 119774) | Peatland microbial communities from MTU Mesocosm Facility, Houghton, MI, USA - PEATcosm2014_Bin17_30_metaG | ecosystem: Environmental > Terrestrial > Soil > Wetlands > Peat | place...
CAGGGCGATGTTGAAGACGACCAGCGCCAGCGTGTACTGCTTCCAATTTTGCGGCCCGGTGTCGAGGCGGTTCTCGAACCATTTGAGCGCACGCGGCGCCCGGTACTTGCCGTCCATGAGCCAGGCGAAATAGGCGCTGAGCGGGATCGACAGTACGATCGCCGTGGCCATCAGCAATGCGGGAAGAAGCCACATAGGGGTAGCCTTTCAAGTGTCGCGCCCGCGCGAAAGCGACCGCGCGACGGGCGTCGGCTAATGGTTCAACGACGAGGTTCGATCGTCAGAACCACTCGGGTCTGACGAGAGCTGTGAAGAGATAAACGATGACGAGCGCGGCGATTGCCGCCGTAAGTGTGATCATTGCCCTGATCCTCAGATGCGCTCGCACGCCGAGACGAAGGCGAGGCAAATCCCCAAGCTGACGAGACCGAGCGCGAACATCGCCGGCAGCCACACGTACAGGTTCATCGAACCGTCTCCCCATCTGCGACCGCGTGAGTCCGAAAGCCGCGCGCCTGCAAGGCGCCTACCCTCGAGTCGGACCATCACCAACGGAAACTACGTCGCAGCCGCGTAAACGATCGATATCGATTTGAAGGGGGGCGCATAAAGAATTGATAAGCGTCGCCGCCGCCGTGCGGGAGCAATGGTCACCGCAGCGATCGCGCGTTCTGCCGCCGTTCTTCTGCTCGTGCAGTGGCGCCATTCGAGCGCCACGCGTAAGGCGCGAGTCGACTTTCGTCGCTTGCCGGACATTCGATCGGAGCTGCGGCGTTGGGCTGTTTCTTTGTGCACCTGGCGCACGTAACCCGCTCGCGGATAAGCAAAGGGGGTGTGGCTCCGTCGCTAATGGCCATCGCGCGTCGCGCGAGCGAACGCTTGGTTGGGGCCTCGGCGACAGACGTCGCTTTGGCGCCGCCGTTCTGCACCACAATTTGACTAAGAACGCGTGAGACCCGATGGGCGCTCCCGCCGCCTTGCCGGATTCCTCGCCTCGGCGATCGGACGAAGCCTGCGAAGTGCTGAGAAAGAAGCGACGGGCTGGATCAATGCCAATCGGCGCCGCGTTGGCCGATCCGGCGGACTGACAGCACGAAGGATCGCCCCGCCGAACGAGGCCATTGGCCCTTACAAATCCATTATCTTTCCGACCCGCATTCGATATGGAACTTTTGCAGCCTTCGGCGCTAGAAGGGCAGCGTATTGAACCGGTCCTGTACCGGAGGCAGGAATGTTCGAGAGCGCCCCGCGCGCCAGAATTAGCGCTATCGCGTCGGCCGTCAAAGCGAAACGACGCCACCAGTCGGCGAGCGAATTCGCGCTCACCGCGTTTCAAGTGATGTTCATCGCCATCACTGTCTTGTTGTTCGTCACCTGGCTGACGCCCTCGAATTCACACCGATCCACCATTTGGGGCTGGGCCCCGGAATCGAGTTGCGTAAGAATTGCCAAGGGCGGGGCTTACTGCGCTGGCAATTCCGCAATCGACGACCGATTAGGTCGGCCCGTTGGGACCGATGAAGATTGCGTAAGCTTGGGTCGAGGCGGCTTGGTGTGCAAAGAGCATTCTGGGAACGCCGGTCGTCCAGGCTAGTCCGGCGACTTAACACGGAAGGTCCCGACGCAGCAGGACTACGGAGTTCTGCGTGGCAAAGTTCATGGTCGGCTTGACCTCTATATCTCGATCTCACGTCCGATTTCGACGACGTGGTCGCAAGGAAGCTTCAGGTAGTCGCTAATGCGCGCCGCGTTGCGACCCATCGCGGCGAACAGCGCTTCCTGCCACAGAGGCAGTCCCTGGCCGTCGTCGCGCGGCACAATGGTTTCGTGGCCGACGTAATAGGTCACGTCGGCAAGATCGATCTGCGCGCCTTTGGCTTTGCATTCGGCAACCACGGCGGGAATGTCGGGCTGCTCCATGAACCCGTAGCGCGCCTCGGCGCGCCAGTATTTGTCAGCCTCGCGCGTCACCGTCACGCGCGCCTCGGGCTCGACGCGCGGCGTCGAGACGACGGTGAGCGTCAGGGCGAGCACGGACTCATGCAGCGAACGGTTCTTGCGCACGTGCCAAGATAGGACTGGCGGGGTGTCCTCCTTGGCGCGGGTGAGAAACACCGCCGAGCCATGCACGCGAGCAATGCGACCCGAATGCAATTCGGCGACGAAGACTTCCGTCGGCGTCTGCTCGGCGACGACTTGGTTATGCACCGCCGTCGCGCCGCGATGCCAGATCCACATCACGCCGTAGACGGCGGAGGCGAGCAGCAGCGGAACGTAGCCGCCCTGAAGGACCTTGGCCATGTTGGCGGCGCAGAACCCGCCGTCGACGATCATGAACAGGCCGGCGACCGCTCCGGCGCCGACGAGGCTCCAGCCCCAGACCTCACGCATGGCGATGAACAGCAGCACACTGGTCATCAGCATGGTCAGAGAAACCGCGATGCCGTAGGCGGCGGCGAGATTATCCGATTTGCCGAAGCCGATCGTCAGGCCGAGCGTGACGATCATCAGCAGCCAATTGACGGCGCCGACATAGATCTGGCCGTAGCCCTCCGCCGACGTTTGCCTGATGATCAGGCGCGGCAGCCAGCCGAGCTGAATGGCCTGCCGCGTCATCGAATAGGCCCCGGTGATGATCGACTGGCTGGCGATGATCGTCGCGATCGTCGCCAGCACGATCAATGGCGTGAGCAGCGGGCCGGGGCAAAGGCGATAAAAGATGTTGCCGTCGGTGGGCGTGCCGTCCAGAACCAGCGCGGCTTGCCCCGCGTAGTTGAGGACGAGGCTGGGGAACACCACGGCGTTCCAGGCGAGACGGATCGGCCTGGGACCGAAATGCCCCATGTCGGCGTAAAGCGCCTCCGCGCCGGTGACGCACAGAAACACGCCGCCGAGCACCAGGAAGCCCGTCAGGCCGCCCGAAAAGAGAAACACGAGGCCATAAAGCGGGTTGAGCGCGACGAGCACGGAGGGGTGCTGAAACACGCCGTAGACGCCGAGCGCCGCCATGACGACGAACCAAATCAACATGATCGGGCCGAAGGCCTGGCCGATGCGGGCCGTGCCCTGCGGTTGGATCGCGAACAGGGCGAGCAGGATGGCCACGGCGGCGGGCAACACGAAGGTTTGCAGCGACGGCGCGACTTGCTCCACGCCTTCGAGCGCCGAGAGCACCGAGATCGCCGGGGTGATCGCGCCGTCGCCATAGATCAGCGCCGCGCCGAACAGGCCGGCGGCGATGATGATGGGGCGGCGCCGCTTCTTGACGCCGAGCAGCGTCATCAGCGCGATGATGCCGCCTTCGCCGTCGTTGTCGACGCGCATGGCGAAGTTGACGTATTTGATCGTCGTGATGACGAACAGCGTCCACAGGATCAGCGACAGCGATCCCAGGATCGTCGGCGCACTGGGATGCGCGCCGGTGTAATCGAGCACTGTTTTCAGAGTATAGAGCGGGCTGGTGCCGATGTCGCCGAAGACGATGCCGAGCGCGGCCAGACTCATCGCGGTCAGGCGCGGATTGGGTACGGCGCCCGAGGCCGCTTGCTGCATCGCCATTCTCAAGTCTCCGTCGCTTGTCGGCGCGCCGGCGGCGCTGAAACCTCTATAAACCGGCGCCGATCCGACCCGAAGGACCGCCATTGGCGGGGGCCGATTCGGCGCGGCCATGAGCCGGACCGAGGAGTCGCCGCCGATCGCCTGCGCGCTCGGGGGATGCGGAGCGGTTACTGGGATGTTGAGACAGAATCGCGACGGTCTCGACCGGCCGGTCGCGCGGAGGGGCGCGGACCGGCGCCGGCAAGAACCGATCAACCTTAAGAAATTTCGAGGTTTCTTCTTGCTGGAGATGCTTCGAATTTTACCGAAATGCTTTTCGTCGCGCCAAGCCGATTGGCCGAACTTGTCCCGTGTCGAAAACGACGAGGCGGGCGAAGATGTTCGGTTGGGTTGCGCGGGCGACAGTTGGGGCGGTTTTGTTTGGCGCGGCGTTCAGCGGCTTGGTTCAGGCCTCCGAGCCCAAGCTGCCAAGCGCATCGTTCGCTGAAGTCGGGGCGCCGACGTCCATCCCCTATGGCTGGGTCGATTTTTGCGGTCGCCGGCCGGAGGAATGCAACCTCGGTAAGCTGACGCCCCGCGACATTCATCTGACGAAGCAGATCCTGGCGACCCTCGCCAAGGTCAATGCGTTCGCCAACGCCGAGATCGAGCCGATCAGCAATCTCGATCATTGGGGCACGATGCTCGACCATTGGGATTACCCGACCGACGGCAAGGGCGACTGCAAGGTCTATGCCTTGTTCAAGCGAAAGCAACTCGTCGACCAGGGCTTCCCGCGTCAGGCGCTGCTGATGACGATCGTGCGCGACCAGGACGGAGAGGGGCACGCCGTCCTCACGGTCAAGACCGACCGCGGCGATTTCGTCCTCGACAACCTCACCGACGAAATCCTGCCGTGGGACGAGACCGGCTATCGCTTCATCAAGCGCCAGGCGCAGGACGATCCCAACGTCTGGCTGGCGATGACCGGCGCCGCCGCAACTGTCGCCAGCGGGGACTGAGGCCCGCTCATCCCGACGCGACGCTCTCCCAGGTCGCGTGCTCGACGCCGGGCGTGCGTTCGAGCTTGGTCGCGACCGCATCGAGTTCCTCCGCCACCACCGAGGTTGCGACCAGCGTCGCGACGATGTCGACTAAATCGTCGCCGCGCTCGCTCGTTTCGACGTCTGCGACCGGATAATGCGCGCCTTCCAGCGCCTCGACCAAAGTCTCGCGCGCCTCGGCGGCGGCCTCGGGCGTAGCGGTCACCCGCACCTCGTAGATCGCCTCTGAAGCTGTCTCGTCGAGCGGGATGCGGTTGATCGCGTTGACCAGCGGGCGCAGCAGCGTGTTGCCGGCGATGACCAGCGCAGTCAACATCGCCGCTTCGGCCAGCAAAGTTGCGCCGGCCGCCGCGCCGACCGCGGCTGAGCACCACAACGTCGCGGCGGTGTTGAGGCCGCGGATGTTGACGCCTTCCTTCATGATGGCGCCGGCGCCGAGGAAGCCGATGCCTGAGACGACATAAGCCAGCACCTGGGTCGAGCCGGGCCCGCCGACGCGTTCGCCGAGGTCGACGAAAGCCGCCGCTCCGAGAGCGACCAGCGCGTTAGTGCGAAGTCCGGCGGAACGCTGACGATATTGCCGCTCGGCGCCGATCAGCGTGCCGAGAACGAAGGCGGCGAGCAGGCAGACGGCGGAATTGACGAAAGCGGAGAGATCGAAGGCGGCGATGAAGCGCATGGGAGCCTCGGCGAACGAATGCGACGGCGCCCCGCCCCTTAGGCGCAGGTTATGTCATCGTCGAGTCGGGAAACGCCTCCCGGCGCCGCAGCATCGGGGAGGGGGTCAGCGCGCGCCGACGGACGGCCGTGAGGCCGAGCGGGCCGGACGGACTCCTTGCGCCCGTCGCGCCACTCGTGCAGGGAGTGGGCGGGCGCGTCAGGCGCCGGAGCGCTAGGCGCGGAACGAGCATGAAACGGGCGATCGACGTCCTGTGGCCGATCGTGGGCCTCGGGGCGGTGGCATTCACGTCCTGGCTGCTGTTCAAGGAGCTGCGCGGTCTATCGCTTGTCCAGGTTGAGGATGCCGTCGGCGCGATTTCGCCGCTGCGCTGGGCGCTCGCCGTCGCTTCGACCGCCGCCGCCTATTGCGCGCTGGCGTGGTACGATCAGATCGCGCTCAGCCACCTCGGCCGGCCGCTGAACTGGCGCTTTGTCGGCCTCGTCTCCTTCACCACCTACGCACTTGCTCACAACGTCGGCGCTTCGGTCCTGTCGGGCGCCGTGGTGCGTTACCGCGCCTATTCGACCAAGGGGCTGGGGGTCGGCGAAATCGGCCTGCTGGTGGCGTTCTGTTCGTTCACCTTCACCCTCGGCAACGTGCTGCTGGGCGGCCTGACGCTGCTGATCGATCCCGCTCTCGCCGATCGCTATGTGCCAGGACTGCCCGACTGGGCGGGACGCTCGCTCGGCCTCGTGCTGCTCGCCGGCCCGTGGCTCTATACGGTCGGCTCGCTGTTGCATTTCAAACCGCTGAAGATGCGGGGCTTCGAACTCGTCTATCCGCGTCCGCCGATCGCCGCGCGGCAATTGCTCGCCGGTCCGCTCGAGCTGATCGGCGCCGCCGGCATCATCTATTTCGCTCTGCCGCAGGCCAGCAATCCCGGCTTCCTCGTCGTGCTGGGGGTGTTCCTCGCCTCGTTCACGCTGGCGCTGGTCAGCCATGCGCCCGGCGGTCTCGGCGTGTTGGAATATTCGTTCCTCGCCGCGATGCCTGACGCGCCGCCGGCGAGCGTGCTCGCCGCGCTGCTTGTCTTCCGTCTGCTCTATCTTATCCTGCCGCTGCTGTTCTCGCTGTTCGTCGTCGTGGCTTTCGAGCGCGAGCGGATCGGCGAGTTGGTCCGGACGCGATTGCGAGGGCGAAACGATGACTGATGCGCTCGCTGTACGGAACGAGGATGCACTGCTCATCGTCGACGTGCAGAACGACTTCGTGCGCGGCGGCGCGCTGGCGGTTCCGGGCGGCGAGGCGATCTTGCCGCTCGCCAATCGGTTGATCGGCGCCTTTGCCCAGGTCGCGCTGACGCAGGACTGGCATCCGCCTGGTCACGCGTCGTTCGCCTCTTCTCATCCGGCCGCAAAACCGTTCGACGTGATCACGATGTCGTACGGTCAGCAGGTACTGTGGCCGGACCATTGCGTGCAGGGTTCGCACGGCGCCGCGCTGGTCGCCGGTCTCGCCGTCGATTCCGCTTTCCTCCTGCTGCGCAAGGGGATTCACCCAGCAGTCGATTCCTACTCCGCTTTCCTGGAGGCTGATGGCAAGACGACGACCGGGCTCGCGGCGATGCTTGGCGCGCGCGGCGTCGGTCGTGTTTTCATCTGTGGGCTCGCCACCGATTTCTGCGTCGCCTACAGCGCGCTCGACGCGCGCGCCGCAGGCTTCGAAACGCTCGTCATCGAGGACGCGTGCCGCGCGATCGACGCCAATGGCTCGCTTGCCGCGGCGTGGGCGCGCATGGAGGCGGCGGGCGTGCGGCGCATCGCGGCGTCCGCGCTTCTCGGCTGAACGCGGGCGTGAGCGGAGACTTAACGGCTGCTTAACCAGCGACGCTCCATGACAGCCCCTGTTGTTCACGGCTGTCGTCGGCGCGTATCGCGATGATCACCCTCCATCACCACCCATTCTGTCCGCATTCGCGCTTTATTCGGCTCGTCTTGGCCGAATTCGGCGTGGAGCCGACGCTGGTCGAGCAACGGCCGTGGGAGCGGCGACGCGAGTTCCTGCTGCTCAACGCCGAGGGCGCCACGCCGGTGCTGAGCGAGGAGAGCGCGCCGAGCGTTCCGGGCGCCGACGTCATCGCCGAATATCTCGATGAGACGCGCGGTCTCGCTCTCGGCGATCGCCGCCTGCTGCCGGAGGACCCGCTCGGCAGAGTCGAGGTCCGGCGCTTGATGCGCTGGTTCAACGTCAAGTTCTACGCCGAGGCCAGCTATCTGCTGGTGACCGAGAAGATCTACAAGCGCTACATGAATTCTCGCGACGGGGGCGGTGCGCCGGACATGGACGCGATCCGGGTGGCGCGCGCCAATCTGCGCTATCATCTGCGGTACATCGGCTATCTCGCAGGCACGCGCTCTTGGCTGGCCGGCGACAAGCTGAGCTACGCCGACCTGGCGGCGGCGGCCCATCTGTCCTGCGTCGACTATCTCGGCGACGCGCCGTGGAACGAGAGCGAGACGGCCAAGGCATGGTACGCGCGGATCAAGTCCCGGCCGTCGTTCCGGCCGCTGTTGAGCGAGAGCTTGCCGGGCGTGAGCGCCAGCGAGACCTACGCCAACCTCGACTTCTGAACGGCCTCAAGGCGCGCGCTCGCGCGCTCGGCTTCGACGCGTGCCGGATCGCCGCCGCCGCTGCGCCGCCCGGCGCCCGCGACGGGCTGGCGGTCTGGCTCGCCGCCGGCTCGCACGGCGACATGGCGTGGATGGCGGAGACTTTCGCCCGTCGCGTCGATCCGAAGACGCTCTGGCCAAAGGCGCGCACGGTCGTCATGCTCGCGCTCAACTACGGACCCGCCGTCGATCCGCTCGTGGCGCTGGAGCGCAAGGACTGCGGCGCGATCTCCGTCTATGCGCGCAACCGCGACTATCACGAGGTGGTCAAAGGCAAGCTGAAGACGCTCGCCGCCTGGCTCGTCGCCGCCGTCGGTCCTCCAGCGGCCGAGGTCAAGGTGTTCGTCGACACCGCGCCGATAATGGAGAAGCCGCTCGCCGTGGCGGCCGGCCTCGGCTGGCAGGGCAAGCACACCAATCTCGTCAGCCGCGAATTCGGCTCGTGGCTGTTCCTCGGCGCGATCTTCACCGACCTCGAGCTGCCGCCGGACGAGGGCGAGCGCGACCATTGCGGAACTTGCCGCGCCTGCCTCGACGCGTGTCCGACGGCGGCCTTTCCCGCGCCCTACAAGCTCGACGCGCGCCGCTGCGTCTCGTACCTGACGATCGAGCACAAGGGGACGATTGCGCGCGAACTCCGGCCGCTGATCGGCAATCGCATCTACGGCTGCGACGATTGCCTCGCGGCCTGTCCGTGGAACAAGTTCGCTCGCGTCGGCGCCGAAGCGAAGCTCGCCGGGCGCGACGACCTCGCGGCGCCGCCGCTCGCCGAACTCGCCGCGCTCGACGACGCCGCTTTCCGCGCACGCTTCGCCGGCGGGCCGATCAAGCGAATCGGCCACGCTCGCTTTCTGCGCAACGTCATGATCGCGATCGGCAATTCCGGCGATCGGTCGCTGATCGCGGCGGCGCGGAAGGGGATCGATTCGGAATCGCCGCTGGTCAGGGCGATGGCGGTATGGGCGTTCGGCCGACTCGCCCCGACTGCGGACGTCAAAACGATTGCGCTGCGATTCGCGCCCGAAGAAGGCGACGCTGCGGTGCAAGAAGAGTGGAAAATCACTCTCGCGGTCTCGGCGGAGCGCTGAGCCCTGCGGGACCGACGGACGCTATGCGCGGAAGGGGTGGAAGCGAGGGGACGCTTCAATGCGTCGTCGTTTGTTCCGCCTCTTGCCTGAGCTTCTCGATTTCGTCTTTAAGCTGCAACTTCTTCCGCTTCATCTCATGGAGCTTCACATCGTCGACTGACGGATGCTGCTCTTCCAGGGCGATCGCGTTGTCGATCGCCTGGTGGCGGCGGACAAGTTCCGTCAGATGCGATTCTAGGGACATTGGCAGGCTCCCTTGGCTCATTAACGAACAAATTGTGACACAAAGCCCAATCCTTGCAAGCCCTCCAGGCGAGTTTGGCGTTCAATTCGGAGCCAAATTTCGCGACCATTGTGAGCGCTTCGTGACCAAGGCGGCGCCGACCGCCGTTACGGTCCCGCCGACCGCTTGCGCGGTCCCGGCCCCGCTTGCATAGTCGCTCCGCGGGCGTCCGCTCAGGCGGGCGTGATTCGGGCCAAATGGGGCATGGCGCACAGCGAAATGAGCGAAGAAGAGCGCGCGGCCCTGACGATTCAACTGGAGCGGTTGCGCGAGGAACACCGCGACCTTGACGCCGCGATCGAAGCGCTGCTTTTGGCCGGCCAGGCCGATCAGCTCCAACTGCAGCGGCTCAAGAAGCGCAAACTGCTGCTGCGCGACCGATTGACGCAACTCGAAGACGCGCTGACTCCCGACATCATCGCCTGAGGGCGGCGGATCGGTTCTGGCGTCGGCGCGCGGGGCCAGCGCTCGAGGGGTGGCGCATGACGATCTTCATGTTTTTTCTGGGAACGCTCGTATTCGCCTATTTCACTTGGCGGTATGCGGTCGTCAATCCGCGGCGGCAAGGTCCATATCGATTCGTCGTCTTCGAGGGAATCCTCGCGCTGGCGTTGATGAACGGCGAGGCGTGGTTCAAAGTGCCGGGCTCGCCGATCCAGATCGTGTCGCGGATCGCGTTCGCGCTGTCGATCTATCTGGCGATCGCCGGCTTCACGCTGCTGAAGACGCGCGGCAGGCCGCAGGGGCATTTCGAATACACGACCGCGCTGGTGACGGACGACGTCTACCGCTACATCCGTCACCCGATGTACGCGTCGCTGTTTCTGCTCGCGACCGGCGTCGCGCTGAAGCAGCCGACCGATTGGCCGACGATCGTCGTCTATGCGATCGTGGTCGTCGCCGTCCGCTTGACCGCCAAAGCGGAGGAGCAGGACATGCTCGCGGCGTTCGGCGCGGCCTACGCCGCGTACATGAAGACGTCGAAGATGTTCATCCTCTTCGTCCTCTGAGGGAGCCGGCCGCGGCGGCGCGCGGTCGATCCGCCGCGCGCCGCCGCGATCGTCGGCTCAGACGTTGTCGGCTTCGGTCGAGGTCGCGCGCGCCGCGCCCTTGGCCGCGCCCCACGCCCAATGCTTGATCTCCGGCATGTCGTCGCCGTGAATGCGGATGTACTCGCGATGGTCGACCAGCGCGTCGCGGATTTCCTGCTTGATGTAGGCGCAGCGCGCGGCGAGGCCGGGCACGCGGTCGATGACGTCGTTGGCGAGGTGGAAGCGGTCGATGTCGTTCATCACGCACATGTCGAACGGCGTCGTCGTCGTCCCTTCCTCCTTGTAGCCGCGCGCGTGCAGATTCTGGTGGCCGCGGCGGCGGTAGGTCAGTCTGTGGATCAGCCACGGATAGCCGTGAAAGGCGAAGATGATCGGCTTGTCGATGGTGAACAGCGCGTCGAAATCGGCGTCCGCTAGGCCGTGCGGATGTTCGCTCGTCGGCTGCAGCTTCATCAGGTCGACGACATTGATGACGCGGATCTTCAGCTCCGGCAGGCGCTTGCGCAGGAAGTCGACCGCCGCCAGCGTCTCCAGCGTCGGCACGTCGCCGCAGCACGCCATTACGACGTCGGGCTCGCCGCCTTTGTCGTTGCTCGCCCATTCCCAGATGCCGAGCCCGAAGGCGCAGTGCTTGATCGCCTGGTCCATCGTCAGCCACACCGGCGCCGGCTGTTTGCCGGCGACGACGACGTTGACGTAGTTGCGGCTCCTCAGGCAGTGGTCGGTAACCGACAGCAGGCAATTGGCGTCCGGCGGCAGGTAGACGCGCACGACTTCGGCCTTCTTGTTGACGACATGATCGATGAAGCCGGGATCCTGATGGCTGAAGCCGTTGTGGTCCTGCCGCCAGACAAGGCTCGACAGCAGGTAGTTGAGCGAGGCGATCGGCCGCCGCCATGAGATGTCGTTGCACACCTTTAGCCACTTGGCGTGCTGGTTGAACATCGAATCGATGATGTGGATGAACGCCTCGTAGCATGAGAAGAAGCCGTGCCGGCCGGTCAGCAGGTAGCCTTCGAGCCAGCCCTGGCACTGGTGCTCGCTGAGCATTTCCATGACGCGGCCGTCGGGAGCGAGATGATCGTCGTAGGGCAGGGTTTCCGCGTCCCAGGCGCGGTTCGTCACCGTCAGCACGTCCTGCCAGCGGTTGGAGTTGCTTTCGTCGGGGCTGACGAGCCGGAAGTTGCGCTGATCGAGATTGAGCCGCATCACCTCGGCGAGAAAGCGGCCCATCTCTCGCGTCGCCTCGGC
>Ga0181535_10006870_pt1 | contig 11604 bp, 11 predicted proteins | sample PEATcosm2014_Bin_44_FD_119774 | JGI IMG/M metagenome (GOLD analysis project Ga0181535, IMG submission 119774) | Peatland microbial communities from MTU Mesocosm Facility, Houghton, MI, USA - PEATcosm2014_Bin17_30_metaG | ecosystem: Environmental > Terrestrial > Soil > Wetlands > Peat | place...
GAGATGTACTGTGTCGAAAACACAGCCACCGTAGCGCTAGATCCGCCTTGCCGAGACAAGAGCGACAACTTTATCCTCGTCCTTGCTCTCGCGGCCCACGCCGACGTCATCGTCAGCAGCGATCAGGACTTGCTCGTCCTGAATCCCTGGCGCGGAATTCCCATCGTGACCCCGACCCAGTTTATGGCAAAATTCTCAATCTGAGGAAACCGGCCCATGAGCACTTCCCCCGCTCCCACCCCTTACATCGAGCCCTGGCTCCGCGGCACCCACACCGATGTCCCCGCCGTCACCCGCGCCGTTCTCCATGCGCTCGAACTCGCCCTCGACGATCTCACCAAGTGGACCGGAGGCCTCACCGACGCCGAAATCCACACGCAGCCGCTGGGTCTGCCGTCGTTAGCCTTCCATCTGCGCCATATTGCGCGCTCTACCGACCGCATCCTCAGTTATGCGGAAGGGAACCAGCTCACCTCGGAGCAGTTGGCAGCTCTCAAAGCCGAGCAAACAGGAGAAGAATCGCTGGCCGCGCTCCTCGCCGAAGTCGAAATCTCTTTCAGCAACGCCGACGCCCGCATCCGCGTCCTGGCCACCGCCAACTTCGACACCCCGCGCGCAGTAGGCCGCAAGCAGCTGCCCACATCCATAGGCGGTGCGCTCATCCACGTAGCCGACCACACCCAGCGCCACACCGGCCAGGTAGTCACCACCGCCAAAGTACTCAAAGCACTCCGTAGCGAAGGGTCGAAAACTGAAAACTGAAAGCTGAAAGCTAGCAGCTGCTTCACTCCGCCTGGTCTTCCGTGACCACCATCTCCAGAATGTGCCCCATCTTTTCCTGTTTGGTCTTCAGGTAGCCCGCGAAGCTCTCCTGCGGCTCAACTTCCGCGGAAACGCGTTCAGCAACCGCAATCCCGGCCGACTCCATCGCCGCAACCTTCTCGGGATTGTTGGTCATCAGCCGCACGCTTTTGACTCCCAGCAGCTTCAGCACCTCGGCCGGCAACTCATAGCCCCGGCAGTCGGCCGCATAGCCCAGCTCCACGTTCGCTTCCACCGTATCCCGGCCCTGATCCTGCAACTCGTAGGCCTTCAGCTTCGCCATTAGCCCAATGCCGCGACCCTCCTGCTGTTCATAGAGCAGAATCCCCGCGCCCGCCTCGCCAATCTGCTTCAGCGCCATCTCCAGTTGCAACCGGCAATCGCACCTGAGCGATCCAAACACATCCCCGGTCAGGCATTGCGAGTGAATCCGCACCAGCGGCGGCGTGGAGTGAATATCACCCATCACCAGCGCCACCAGCCCCTCCATTTCGCCCTTGTCCTTGCCGCCTTCGCCAGGCGCTCCGCAATCGACCGCCTCAGCCAGCCGCCCCTCAAACCCAAGGATGCGGAACGCTCCCCACCGCGTCGGGAAATCCGCCTCGGCGATCTTCTTCACGCTTTCAAATGCCATACTCATATTCTACTTTGCGCGCCAAACGGCCTGCCGCGCCCGCCGTCACAGCCTGCTCTCTACCCACGGTCCACTGTTCACTGTCCACTATTCACTGCAATACTGGTTTGGTGACCGACACCCTCATCATCATCACGCTGCTGGTCAAGCTCGGTGTGGCCGCGGCAGTGGCCAGTGCGCTGGCCCGGTCCCGCACCTTCCAGCGCCTGCTCTTTCAGGAGAAGCGCTCTCACGGACAAACCTCCGTTCTACTGGCTTTTCTCCTGATTCCACTCACCCTGGGTGTTTGGGTTCGCACCAAGGTGCCCAACTTCCAGGCCGCCGACATCTCTTTTGAAACCGTCATCCTCCTAGGTCTCCTTGTCGGTCCCGGATGGGCGATGCTGGGCGGCGTCGTGCTGTCGGTCCCCGCCGTCCTTCACCATGAATATCTCGCGCTGCCCTTCAACGCCGCGCTTGGCCTGGCCGCCGGCCTGCTCGGCCGCTTTGTTGAAATGGACGAGATCTGGTCCTTCACGCCCTTCATCGATCTGAGTCTCTGGCGCTGGGTGCGCCGCAATCTGCGTCAGCCCCGGTTCGATCGCCAGATTGTGATGCTGTTTCTCATCGTTGTTCTGGAGATCGGCCGCGAATGGCTCGCGCAGCTGTATCCGCATCGCCTGTTCGCGCTCGATACCAACATAGCCGGCCTCCAGGTCCTCGTCTGGCTGTGCGCCCCGATGGTGGTCGGCATCATGCTCAAGGTGTGGAACGCGCTGCGCATTGAGCTCAAGCTCGAAGAGCAGAAACGTCTCCTGCTTGAAGCGCGCCTCGACGCCCTGCAGCGCCAGATCAACCCTCACTTTCTCTTCAACACCCTCAACTCCATCAGCGCCCTTGTACGCAGCCAGCCCGAGCTGGCCCGTGAAATGACCATCAAGCTGGCTAACATCCTCCGCGCCCTGCTCAAAGACCACGACACCTACGTCCCCCTGCGCGAGGAACTCAGCTTTACCGACGACTACCTCGACATTGAAGTGGTGCGGTTCGGGACAGAGAAACTCAAGGTCGAAAAGGAAATCGATCCGCGGACTCTGGATGTGCTGGTGCCCAGCATCCTGCTCCAGCCGCTTATTGAGAACAGCATCAAGCACGGTCTCGAGCCCCGCATCCTCGGCGGCACGGTCACCCTCCGCAGCCGCCTCGAAGGCGATCGTGTGTTCATCGAGGTGGCCGATGACGGCGTTGGTATGGGGAATCGTCCCGCTTCGGCTCTTCGCCGCGATGGCGCCGGCATCGGCATGAAAAACGTCGAGGAGCGTCTGGAAGTCCTCTACGGCAATCAGGCCAGCTTCAAAGTCGTCAGCAACCCCGGCCGCGGCACCCTGGTCTCCATTGAGATACCCGTAGTCATGCCCGATCTGCCTTAGGCACGGCTTCCCAGATCAGGCCTTCTGCAAGCCCTTCATTCCGGCGGCTGGTTTCGAGAAACCAGCGCCTTGTACTCGGCGCGTGCGGCTTGCCAAAGTCTGAATTCCTCTGCAACCGAAAGCCCCGGCTTCCGAAAGGCCCGCCGTGGATCACGCAGGTAGCGCATCCACGCAACGTGCTCGTCAGCCGTGTATTCGGCGTCCGGCTCCGCGGACTCGCTGTTCGCTGTTGAGGCAGCGCTCAAGGGAGCAACTGCGGACACGGCCGCGGGCTCCGTGGGGCCTTCTTGGTCGTCAACCACTCCATCGGCAAGCGGTGGGTCGTCAAACGGCGAGGGCTTGGCCGGATCCTCTGGAGTCACTTTCTTCGGCCTTCCCCCGCTGAAAAGCCAATCGCTCTCAAAAGGCGCCAACCCCGGCACAAAGATGCCGGCCAAGCCCAGAATTGGCGCCTGGCGCCGCGCCATGGCGAGGCCCACCAGGAGTGCCAGACAGGCAGCATGGGTCAAAACAGCCGGCAGAAGGGGCAAAGAAAGCCCGCCTTCGTGCTCTGCCGTGACCACAAGCCACGCTAGAAAAAGGTGATACGAGACCAGGATTGAAACGTAGCTTGCCCATGGCTCAGGCAAATAATGACCCAGGACATACCCGATCCCGCTGCAGATCAGGAATACAATCAGTCTCATTTTCCACCGTCCGAATCTCCGCCGAGGCACATGGTCTTCCTCTTCGCGCAAGGGGTTGGTTCCATTTTTGGGGTTTATTGTGGCGTTGTTTTCATCTTAGCCATGGTGCGCCAGGCATTCAGTAAATTTGAATCTGACGATCCCGGATGGTGAACCCCCCGGCCCTCGCGGTATGCTCAACTCATGGTGCGCTTCACGGTGCTGGCCTCGGGCTCCAAAGGCAACAGCACAGTTGTCTCCGGTGGCCGCACCCGGATCCTGGTCGATTGCGGCCTCAGTTGCCGCGAACTGTTCCGCCGGATGAAGCTTGCCGGCGAAGAGCCCGAGACCCTGGACGCCATCATCATCACCCACGAGCACATCGACCACATCCATGGTCTCTCGGTGACCGCCCGCAAGCTGGGCATTCCGGTCTACTTTACCGAAGGAACGCATCGCGCCTGGATGCGCTGTCTCACGCCCCGCCGCCAAATGACCTATGCCCAGTGGCTAGAGGCCGCCGGGGCGGCCCGCAAGCAAGCCGCCGAGCGCCAAGCTGAAGCCGACGCCGCCTTTGAAGGCGAACCCGACGACCCCGAACAACTGGAAACTGTGCTTGAAACCGCCCCCGAAGCCAGCCAGGAATCCGAATCCGCTCCCGATTCGTCAATTCCTTCAACCCGGCCACCTTCCCGCAAGGAAGATCCCACCTGGCTCCCCTCCGTTGAGTATTTTCAAGCCGGCCAGCCCTTCGAAATCGGCGATATTGCCGTGAGCCCCTTCACAATTCCCCACGATGCGGCAGATCCCGTAGGTTTCGTCTTCAGCGCCGAGGGAGTGCGGATGGCCGTTGCCACTGACCTGGGCTATATCCCGCCCAACGTCAAGGCCCAGCTCCGGAAAGTCGATCTGCTGCTGCTCGAGTCCAACCACGATCTGGAAATGCTGCGCGACGGCCCCTACCCGTGGGCAGTGAAACAAAGGGTACTCTCCCGCGTCGGCCACCTCTCCAACGAGGCCACGGCAGAGTTCCTCGAGACCAGCTACGACGGCCAGGCTGCTTACGTCATCCTCGCGCATCTATCTGAAAGCAATAATCTTCCGGAGCTGGCCAGGGTCTCCGCCGAGCGCGCGCTCTGCAGACGTGCCAGCCTCCTGGCCAACCGCCTGTTGCTCGCAGAGCAACATGAGCCACTTTCCGATATTTATTTTTAACACCAAAGCGTTACAATGGTAAGACGCGAGCATCTCACTGTAGCAGGCAGGATTGGCACGGAAAGCGCCATGAATGAGTTGCCATGGTGAGAAAAAGCTTGAACGGGACTTCACTGAGTCATTCATTGCCGGTGAAGCATCTTAACAGGTAGTCAGAGTCCTCCGCTGCCGCGTGAGCCGCAAACTGACATCGCGGTTGAACAAATCTTTTTTCTTTTTGGTGAGTCTTAATGTCTATGACAAGAACAAGATGTACTGATCGCGTTGTAGGCGCCATCCTGGCAAGCTGGCGATACGACATCTCAGGTATCTCTCCGGAGATGCGCAAAGACTACGAGCAGCATTTTGTCGAATGCGCCCGATGCAGAGCGCGTCAAAAATTCCACAGAAGTCTTGATGTTTCGCTAGCGGTTCTTACTTCTCTTTCGGCTCTTTTCTTCTTCTTTGCTCTCGCGGTCCTTAAGCACATCAAACCGGCCGAGCACATGGCCTTCACCACCTTCGGGCTCGATATCGAAGATACCTACCACATGCTTTTCTCGGCAGGCATCGCGGGCCTCTGTTTCTCGCTGATCGCGCTCACGCTCGTGCTCACGGCCACCCCCGTCCCTTCCTATCTGGGCGGCATCGCTTCAGAGCGCGCCAGGCTGATTGAAGAGCGCCTCCCTGAGTCCATCCGCTCCCTCCGCCCGCGCTAACAGTTCGGTCCATACAAAAAAGGCGAAGCCCCAATCGGCTTCGCCTTTTCTCATTCTGAACTAGTTGCTACTTCACAATCGGCACCCGTAAATCTCCGCCCGTCATCTCCTTCGGCAGGCCCAACTTCAGCAGGCTCAGCAGCGTCGGAGAAATATCCCGCAGCGACCCATCCGCGCGCAGCCGGTAATGCGGCCCGTCTTCCGCCACATAAATCATCGGCACCGGATTGGTCGTGTGCGCCGTGTGCGGTGCGCCCGTAATCGGGTCCACCATCAACTCCGCATTGCCGTGATCGGCGGTAATCAGCCAGCTCCCGTTCTTCTCCCTTATTGCTTTGTAAATCCGCCCCAGTTGCGCGTCCACGGCCTCGCAGGCCTTGATCGTTGGCTCCAGCTTGCCGGAGTGGCCCACCATGTCTGCGTTCGCAAAGTTCGCAACCACCAGGTCAAACGCCGTATCGTTCACGGCTTTCACGATCACATCGCCAATTGCCTCCGCCCTCATCTCCGGCGCCAGGTCATAGGTGGCCACCTTCAGCGACGGAATCAGCGCACGATCCTCGCCGGGGAAGGGAACTTCAATCCCGCCGTTAAAGAAGTAAGTCACGTGCGCAAATTTCTCCGTCTCCGCCACCCGCAGATTGCGCAGTTGGTGCTGCGCCAGCACGTTGGCCAGAATGTTATCCAGAGACTCCGGCGGCATGATCAGCGGCAGTTCGTACAGCTTGTCATACTGCGTCATGCAAAGGTAGTAGAGATTCTTAGGAATTTCTGCGCGCGGAATCGTCTCATCCAGCGATTCCCACCCATCCAGATCCCGACCGCCCTTCTTGTTCAAGCCGCTCTCGCGGGCCAGCACGCGGGTAATCTCGCGCGCCCTGTCCGACCGGAAGTTGAAGTTGATGCACACATCTTCATCGCGAATCTGCGCCACCGGCTTGCCCGCTCCGTCCACGACCACGAAGGGAATTATGAACTCGTCGGTAACGCCGTTGTTGTAGCACTCCTTCATGCGCGCCACGGCATTCGGATAGGCGCCGCCCTCGGCCTTGCCCGTAACCATCGCGTCAAAAGCCTTGCGCTCGCGCTCCCAGCGCTTGTCGCGATCCATGGCATAGTAGCGCCCGTTCACGCTGGCAACCTTGCCCACCCCGTACTCGCGCATCTTCTGCTCAAGTTGCGCAATGTATTCCGCACCGGAGCACGGCGGCGTATCGCGGCCATCCATAAAGCAATGCACAAACACCCGCTCCAGACCATGCTCGCGCGCGGTCCGCAGTAGCGCATAAAGGTGATTCAGGTGCGAGTGCACACCGCCATCCGAGCACAGCCCTAACAGGTGCAACTGCCGTCCGCCCTCGCGCGCCCGCAGCATTGCCTTGACGATTGCCGGATTCCGCTGGAACTCCCCTGAAGCGATCAGCGCATCGATGCGCGTAATGTCCATCTGCACAATGCGCCCCGCCCCCAGGTTCAGATGGCCCACTTCGCTATTGCCCATCTGCCCGTCCGGCAGGCCCACAAAGTGGTCTGAGGCCTGGATCAGCGTGTTCGGGTACTCCCGCAGCAGCTTGTCGTACGTAGGCTTGCGCGCCAGCGCAATGGCGTTGTTGGTGGTTTCGGCGCGATAACCCCACCCGTCAAGGATGGTCAGTACCAGAGGATGTTTGGAATTAGACACGAAGAAGACACCTCGATTTTCAACTTGGTTTTCTCATTAAGGATAAACTCCCGGAAAGGGCGGGCGTTGTGTCTCGACTCACATCGAGCAGCACGGTGAGGGGTATGTGAAGTTGATGCTCAGGCAACTGCTAGAGAGCGCTGCCCAACGGCCTTTCTTGCGGGTCGCAGCTTTATCTCAATATCGTACCCGAGACGATTCAGACACTCCATAAGTTTGCTCTCTGAGAGATTTGCGAAATCACCGCGCATGAGTCCAGAAACTTTTGCCTGTGAAATCCCAATTTTCCGCCCAGCTTCCTGTTGAGTAAGGCCTAGACGGCGAACAGCCTTCGTAATCTCGATAGCCAGCCCTGACTTGATCTTCAACTCATCGGCATCGGGAAGATCAAGGTCTCGAAATACATTCCCGGAACTCAGTTCGAATTCGATACGGTTAACTGCGCGCTTGCCCATCTCGTATCTCCCTTGCAACTTCTTCAGCCGCCTTGAGCCTTAGACGAATGGTTTCTATGTCCCTCTTGGGTGTGCCGATCCCTGTCTTGCTCTTCTTCTGAAAGCAATGCAACACAAAGACTGCCTCCTGAAACCGAATGGTGTAGACGGCACGGTAGGTACCACCCGTGTCGTCTTCAACAATCTCAAGCACGCCGGCGCTCCCAAATCCTTTCAGCACCTTCGCCGCATCATGCTGTTCCCCGTTTTGAGCAAAATGCAGAGCATGTCCGAAGAACTTCCGCACAGCAGTTGGGAGCCCCATCAGATCTCTCTTGCTGCTTCCAATCCAGATTAGTGGCCGTTCAAAATCTCGTCGCATTCAATTATACCAGAAAAGGAATAATGCGCGCATTCAATCCTTTCAAAATGCAAAAGGAGGGGATCGCATCCCCTCCTTTTGCACATTCAGACCTGCAACCCGCAAGCTCATCCTTCGTAGTTCAAGCTCTCCAGCCCCTGGTAAACCGCGCCCGAACCCAACTCCTCTTCAATGCGCAGCAACTGGTTGTACTTCGCAATCCGATCCGTGCGGCTTACCGAACCAGTCTTGATCTGCCCCACGCCCGTGGCTACGGCCAGGTCCGCAATGAACGTGTCCTCTGTTTCGCCCGAACGATGCGACATCACCGAGGTGTATCCATAACGGCGGCCCAGCTCGATCGCTTCCAGTGTCTCGGTAACCGTGCCAATCTGGTTCACCTTGATCAGAATGGAGTTCCCAATGCCCTCTTCAATGCCGCGCTGCAAACGCTTCACATTGGTCACGAAGATGTCATCGCCCACCAACTGAATCCGGCTGCCGAGCTTGTCGGTCAAAATCTTCCAGCCCGCCCAATCGTCTTCGGCCAGGCCATCTTCAAGCGAGACGATCGGGTACTGGCGAACCCAGTTGTCGTAGAAGCTCACCATCTCCGCGCTCGAAAGCTCGCGCTTGTCGCTCTTCTTGAAAACGTACTTGTTCTTTTCCTTGTCATAGAACTCGCTCGACGCCGGGTCCAGTGCGATCGCAATCTGCTCGCCCGGCTTGTAACCGGCCGCCTGGATCGCTTCGAGGATCAACTCGATGGCTTCATCGTTCGATTTCAGCGAAGGAGCAAAGCCGCCCTCATCGCCCACGGCCGTGTTATAGCCCTTTTTCTTCAGCACACCCTTCAGCGTGTGGAAGGTCTCCGCCGCCCAGCGCAGCGCATCGGAAAAACGCTCCGCGCCCACCGGCATGATCATGAACTCCTGAAAGTCCACATTCGAGTCCGCATGCGCTCCGCCGTTCAACACGTTCAGCATCGGCGTCGGCAGCACGCAGGCGTTCACGCCGCCAAGATAGCGATAGAGGGGAATCTCCAGCGTCTGTGCCGTCGCGCGCGCACAGGCCATGGAGACAGCCAGAATCGCGTTTGCGCCCAGCTTCTCCTTGTTCGGCGTTCCGTCCAGAGCAATCATCGTCTGGTCGATCAGCCGCTGATTGGAAGCGTCCATGCCTTCCAGCTCCGGCGCAATCACGCTCTCCACGTTCTCCACGGCCTTCAGAACGCCCTTGCCCATGTAATGGCTCTTATCGCCATCGCGCAGTTCCACGGCCTCATGTTCGCCCGTCGAAGCACCCGAAGGCACAATGGCGCGGCCCAGCGCGCCGCTTTCCAGAATTACGTCCGCTTCAACGGTCGGGTTTCCACGCGAGTCAAGAACTTCGCGGGCACGTATGGCAATAATCTCAGTCATGTCGCTCCTCATTATGCGGTGCTGCAGCCGGTCGTTCAGTTTGGGACGGCGATCCACGGCAAGAGCCTCTCCGGCGGCGCTTTGAATCGAGTTCAAAAGCTCTTGCACGTTGTCGATCCCCTCTCCGTCCTGCGCTCGATGTGTTTTGACACCGTTTCGATTCTAGCAAGCCCGGCGGCAGCTCTCCGTGTGGTGACGGTCACACGCGGATAACCCGTTCCATGCAGGGAACAACCTTGGCGAATCGGGAAGGGAAGCCGTCCTGCTTCCGGCAGGGTAACTCTGCTGATTCGTGCTCTCCTGGGCACCACGCTCAATCTGGCTCATTCCTGCGCCAACCATGCGCGCTAGCCTTAGTTTGGGGCAGTTGTCCCCCACCGGGCGCTCAAGTCGAGCCGTGGCGCGACTCTTTGCCCCAGGCGGGGTCTAACTGACCAGGGAAACTCTCGCTCTTACGATGGCAGGCGTCCAAAGGCAGGCGCGCCCCGGAAAATTGGAGACCTTGAAATGGAGATTCGCATCCTCAAATCCCTTCTCATCGGTGCTTTTATGGTCGCGGCCTCCGCGAGTCTGGCTGCCCAGCAGGCAAGTCCCTATGAGGGAACCTCGAATCCTCCCGCGGACGACACCATCATCACGAGCACCCCCCCGGCTCCTGCACCAGCCCCAGTCCCTCCCCCGGCTGCAAAACCCTCCCCCGCCCCTTCGGATTTTGCCCAGCCCGCGCCAGCGCTATACCCCGCTCAATCCCAGTACCAGGGCCAGCAGGCCCCCGTCGTTCGATCGGCGCTCAGCTCTCCTGAGGACGGCACCGACAACGGCCTCGTCGAGATCGCTCCCGACGCGTCCTCCCAACCGGCCTTGAACAGGCGTCCGGCCACAGATCCAGACGGCGATATCGTGCATCCTGCGCCCCTGGCCCCCGGCGAAATCGGCGAAGGCACGACCATTCGTGTCCGCCTGCTTGACCGCCTTTCCACCACCGAAAGCAAGGATGGCGATCCCTTCCGCTCCCGCGTCGCCTCTGACGTTCTTCAGGACGGCCAGGTGCTCATTCCCACCGGTGCAGAGATCGACGGGAAAGTCATAAACGTCTCCACCGGATCGCTCGGCGGCCACGGCTCCATGCGCCTCAACCCCGAAACCGTCATCCTGCCCAATGGCTCCCGCTACAAGCTCTACGCGCAGGTCAGCGGAACTCCCGGCTCCGGAACCCGTGTAGGCAGTGAAGGCGCAATTAACCCCGGTTCGCACATCAAACGCGACAGCATCGAGTACGGTGGCGGAGTGGGCGCGGGCGTCGTCGCCGGCGCAGCCATCGGCGGTCCGGTTGGCGCCCTCACTGGATCCCTGGTAGGGGCCGGCCTGGTCACTGTCCATCTGCTCGTCAATCATCCCCAGGCCCATCTGGAAGAGGGAACCGTCCTGCTCTTCACCCTCACTGAGCCGCTCTACCTGGAACCCGCCAGCGCCGGCGGAAGCTAACCCGTCCCGCAAAACCCCAGGCCCAAAAGCTTCTCTGTGTCCCGTTCATCGTGGACTCATCGCAATGAGCGGGAATAGACGTCCGTGCCCGTTCCCACCCTATTGTCTCCCCGCATTTACACTTAGAAGCTGAACGTGTGCCGACGCATCCCCGCCGAAGCCCAGGGAGCCTTTAAGCACTTATGGATAAATTCGTCATTCGCGGCGGCAATCCGCTCGTAGGCGCCATCCGCGTTTCAGGCGCCAAAAACTCGGCCCTCCCTTGCATGGCCGCTGCCATCCTCACCGAGGACGAGATCACGCTCGAGAACATTCCGCAGGTCCGCGACATTGAGACCGAGCGCAAGCTCCTCGCCTCCATGGGCGCAGAAGTCGGGCAGCGCGAAGGCCGCGCCCACGACCGCATCACACTCAGTTGCCGCACCCTCTCCGATCCCGTCGCCCGTTACGAAATCGTCAAGACCATGCGCGCCAGCTCCCTCGTGCTGGGCCCGCTCGTCGCTCGGACCGGCATTGCGCGGGTCGCCATGCCCGGCGGCTGCGCCATCGGTGGCCGTCCCATTGACCTGCACATTAAGGGCCTGGAAAAAATGGGCGCCGTCATCACCCAGCAGCACGGCTACCTTGAAGCCCGCACCCAGCGTCTCCGTGGCGCGCACCTGGTCTTCGACAAGATCACCGTCACCGGCACTGAAGATCTGCTCATGGCCGCCGTCCTCGCCGAGGGCGAAACCCTCATGGAAAACTGCGCTCGCGAACCCGAGGTCTCCGATCTCGCC
>Ga0181535_10006871_pt1 | contig 11603 bp, 8 predicted proteins | sample PEATcosm2014_Bin_44_FD_119774 | JGI IMG/M metagenome (GOLD analysis project Ga0181535, IMG submission 119774) | Peatland microbial communities from MTU Mesocosm Facility, Houghton, MI, USA - PEATcosm2014_Bin17_30_metaG | ecosystem: Environmental > Terrestrial > Soil > Wetlands > Peat | place...
CGGCGAAACCATGGTCTATCTGGCTATGATTCGCCTTATGCTCAAACGTCTCGGCTGAGAAATACTGACTTTTCAAACAGGCTCTTAAACGCCTGGTAGCAATTATCGCCTGCGATTGTACACATGACGGCCCCCCCGGCTCCGCTAATCTTCCCCCAATTGTTTTTTACGGAACTTATTATATTGTTGCCAACCTGACCGACGCCCGTTCCGTCAGTATCAAAGTAATCCAGTTCATCATTGTTGATGCCCTTGTACAAGTTGGGGCCAACTATGTATTCAAATGGAGGCGGCTGCCAGTATCGCGTTAGCGTTGAGTGCCAGGCAACCTGGAATCCAATGTCTCCCATTGGGTCTCTATTTGGCCACCTCTGCAAATTAGCGTCGTAATACCGATATAAATAGTAGTCCAACCCCGAATTCAAATGCGCCTCTTTGCTCGAAAACCGATACAGGTTTGCATCTGCCAGCGGGCCGGATTTGGACAGGACATTGCCGAAGGCGTCGTAGAGGTATTGGGCCACGACGGCTTGCGAGGCGTTGATGAGCATCGTGATGTTGCCGCTCGCATCCGCATGATAATAACTGTGGCTGGGCACAGACGGCAGAATGGCCGACGGGGCCGTTCGCGCAAGCAAGCCGCCGATGCCCCCAGCCCCTTCCAAACTGCCGCTGAGATCTTTGCCCCGAGTATAGGTCACCGCAGGCAGATTGTTGCTGTCGCGCTCCTGAATGACCAGATTGCCGTCATAAACGTAATAAACCGCGTTGGTTTGCGCCCAGGCGCCGCCTTGCCAGGCATATTCCTGCCGGATTCTGCGACGCATCTTGCCGTCATAGCTGAACGCGCTTTTCCATTGATTGGCCACCCAAACCTGAATCAACTGGTTCTCGTCGTCGTAGGCAAAATTGCGCAACCCATCGCTGGTCAGGTTGCCGTTGGCGTCGTATTGGAAGGTGGAATTGGTGGTCAAACGGACCGAAACCGTGTTGGTGGCGCTCAACCCGCCTCCCGTTGCGATGGCGGTGTATTCGGTCGCCAACGGCATCCCGGCTGCGGCAAAACTGCCGTCCCCGTAAATCAAGGCGTTAATGCCGTTGACGGTCACTGCCGGATTCGTGGCGGTTGTCGATCCCACGACGGTTAGAGTGCCCCCATTCGTGGCTGATGTCAATTCATTGTCGGAATTGACGTTAAAGTTCTGCACCAGAGCGTTGTTCGTCCGGTAAATGAGGTTTCCGGCAGGGTCGTAGCCGTAAGAAAGCTGCTCGTTCAAGCGCGGCGAACCGGTCCATTCCTCGATGGACACGTCACTGGTGACCTGGCCAATTGCGTCATACGTGTAATTGACCTGGTTTTCCCAGTTGTTGCTCGCCCCGCTGCGGTAAAAAACCGTCCGTTGGTTGCCTTTATTTATACTGTACACGTTCAAATCCATGTAACCAATGGAATTGTTGGTGAGATATGTCGCCGGGGAAGGAAGTTTGGTTGTCGCTAGAGGGCATTGCGTTGAATTCCCTGTCCCCTCCCGCCCGATTTCAGCGTCTCAGCGTTTCAGTTTTTCAGCTTTTTTCCAGTTTGTGTCAAAAAAACATACTTGACAAAAATGGGTGCGAAATGCGCAATACCTTGCAAACACGGGGGATATTTTTTCAAAGAAAAGGGTTACGGTTAGCTCCTCTTTTTTTCCCATTTGTGCCAAAATGGCCGCCAGATAGGAAAAATGAACGGTGAACTGATAACCACTGCCGGGCCGGTGCTGCCGACCCCGGTGCCTCCCTCTATTGTGCTGACTTCGACCCCCAATCCGGTTGAATCGAGTCAGGGTTCGAAGTTGGCACAATACGACGAGGCACCGCTCGCGGTGCTGGAGTCTCACCCTCCCAAGAAAAGGAGGATGATTTTGATTTATCCCGGTAAAAGGCGATGCAACCAGCCAAGCGGCAGCTCTTTTGCCGCCGCGGAAGTTCTATCTGCTACCGCCCGCCGGATTACCGTCCACCGTTTCACTTCAACTGAAATAAGTGTGACGCCGGGCTGGACCGGCTTTTTTGATTGGAAAACGCGTGGGTTAAACAAGTTGCAACCAAAATGAAGAAAAACCCATTTCACTTATTACGTAATTTTTTCACTTATTTTTTTTCGTGTGACCCGGACGCTGCCCCCGTACCGGCACAGGGCAGACGCATCTAAATTCAGGGTTTATTGGGTTTTGGGTCGGTTTCTCCGTCGAGGCGGGGGGGCGAAAAATGCTTTATAGCTGGCAAAAAAATTGGGAGCGGCTATTGTGGGGTTGTATTATTTTCCGTAACCCATTACATAACTTTGTTTGGTATGAAGGTTGTTTTTTTTACATGCAATTTGCTGGCGGCCGCCTCGGTCTGCCTCGGCGACGATATCAAGTCCTATTCCGTTCCGAAGGAAGAGCCGGCGGCGGTCGCGACGGTTCCTCCCGCCACCGCGCCGCAAGCCGAGGTCAACCCGGCGCCGGTGCATTGGACGGTTCCGGCGAGTTGGAAGGAAATGCCGCCCACCGCCATTCGCATTGGCAATTTTTTGGTTCCAGGCCGGGATGGCAGGAAAGCGGAGATGGCCATCACTTCATTTCCCGGCCCGGTTGGAACGGAATTGGATAATGTGAATCGCTGGCGGCGGGAGATTGGTTTGCCGGCCATCAGCCAGGGTGAAATTTCCGCCGAACCGGTGACCGTTGATTCGATGGCGGGGAAACTTTACGACCTGACTGGAGCCGCCGCGCGGACGGTGGTGGTCTCGCTGCCCCGCGATGGGAACACTTGGTTTTTCAAATTGCGGGGCGACACGGAGGTGGTGGGGGCGGCGAAGCCGGTTTTTGCCGATTTTTTGAAATCAGTCCATTTTGCCGCCGGTGAACCGGTACCGCTCTCGGCGGGCATCATGGATGCCGCCGCCACCCCGCCGGGCAATGGCGCGATGACGCCGGATCCCCACGCCGGTCTTGCCATGGCCGCGCAGGAGACGGCCGGCGTTGAACCCAAATGGGCGACGCCGAAAAATTGGGTTGGAACCGCGCCAGGGATGATGGTCTTGAAAAGCTATTCCATTGCGGGCGACGCCGGACATCATGCGGGGGTGACCATCAGCACATTTCCCGGCGATGTGGGCGGCACATTCGCCAACGTGAACCGGTGGCGGCGCCAGATGGGCCTGCCGCCGGTGGCGCAGGACGATTTGTCCACCGTGACGCAGCCGCTGGAAGTCGGAATGGGGAAAGCGGTCGTGGTGGATTTCACGGGCAAAGACGCCAAGACAGCCCAGCCGGCCCGGATGGTGGCGGTAATTGTGGCGCAAGGCGACAACACCTGGTTTTACAAATTAACCGGCGATGAACCCGTGGTGGCCCGGGAGAAGCCCGGCTTCCTGAGTTTTGTGCAAAACGTCCGCTACCCGTAAACGGCGATGGATTATTTCGTCAAGTTTTTCAGTTCGTTGCGCTTGACAGTTGTATGCCTGGGTCTGGCGCTGGCGCTGGTTTTTGCCGGCACACTGGCCCAGGTCCATCTGGGGCTTTACGAGGTGCAGTCGCGGTTTTTCCGCAGTTTCTTTGTTTATTGGACGCCGTCCGGCACGGGTTTGAAAATCCCGGTGCTGCCGGGAGGCTGGTTGATTGGCTGGGTTCTGCTGGTCAACCTGCTGTCCGCCCATATCCGGCGTTTCCGGTTCAGCCGGAGATACATTGGCATTTTGCTGATCCACACCGGACTGATTCTTCTGCTGGCGGGCCAGTTCATGAGCGAAATTTTCCAGGTCGAAAGCCAGATGCGGCTTGAGGTGGGCGGGTCGAAAAATTACGCCGAAGACAGCCGCCGCAATGAACTGGCGGTCATTGATGTGACCCGGCCCGACCGCGACGACGTGGTGGGCATCCCCCAGGCCGACATTGAGAAAGGGGGCGACATACGCGCGCCCGGCCTGCCTTTCGTGGTGCGGGTGAAAAAATTCATGGCCAACTCCTCCCCCGCCGGCCCCATGTCGGGCGAAGGCGAGAAGCTCAAAGCCGCCGACGGCATTGGCCAACGCCTGTTTTTCGTGGCAGAACCGTCGGTCACCCGGATGGACAACGAAGACAAGCCCGCCGCGCTGGTGGAAATTGTGACCGACAAAGGATCGATCGGGACATGGACTGTCTCGACCTGGCTGACCAAGCATCCCTGGGTTTCCATATTGCAGGAACAGGTGGGCGGTCTTTTGCAGGTGGCGGTGGATGCGCCCCAGACATTTTCCACGGGCGGTCACACCTACCAACTGGCGTTGCGGCCGGTTCGATATTACAAGCCTTACACCATCAAGCTGCTGCAATTCAAACATGACATCTATGTCGGCACCGATATACCGAAGAATTTTTCGAGTCTGATTCATCTGCGCGACCCCGGCCGGGGGGAGAATCGCGATGTGAAGATTTATATGAACAGCCCGTTGCGCTATCGCGGCGATTCCTATTACCAGGCCAGTTTTGAGGCGGGGGACCAGGTTTCCATTTTGCAGGTGGTGCATAATCCGGCCTCGATCACGCCTTACGTGGCTTGCAGCCTGATCGGGCTGGGGTTGACCGTGCAATTCCTCATTGGAATCTTCGGCAAAAAGCGGGCGCGGCAACCCGATCAGAAGACCGGACCGGAACCCATCCTGGCGACGGGATTAAGGAGCGACCCATGAAGAAATTCATTCCCTGGATTTGCGCCGCGGTTTTCGCGCTCTGGTTTTTGTCAGGCGCGCGGGCGCCCGAGGCGGTCAACGGTTTTAACGTGGCCAGCTTCGGACGGCTGCCCGTGCTTTTGGACGGGCGGGTTCAGCCTTTCGACTCGGTGGCGCGCAACGCGCTTTTGAGCATGAGCGGCAAATCCGTGGTGCGGACGAAGGAAGACGGGGTGCTCACGGCCAACGAGTGGCTGCTGGAAGTGATGACCCGTCCGGCTCTGGCCGATCAACGCAAGGTTTTCCGGGTGCAGCATCCCGATTTGTCGGGATTATTCGGGGCGGACAAAGCCGGTCTCGGGTATTACTCCTTTGACGACATGACCAATCAACTGGACCGTTTGCAAGACCAGGCCGTCAAGCTGACCCAGAGCGAAGCAGAGAAAGGCGATGACGCCGGAGCCACCCGCACGGCGTATCAGAAGGACCTGATGCATTTGTATGACAGCCTGCTTTTGTACGGCCGCCTTAAATTCAATCTGGGGCCGGAAGACCTGCAAAACATCGGCGCGCTCACTGCGCAGACGGCAGGGGAATTCATCCAGCGTTGCGCGCAGGCGGCTGATTACGCCTACGTCAGGGCCGTGCCGCCGCGACCGGGCCAGCCGCGCGACGGGTGGACAAGCGCGGGAGCCAGCCTGACCAACTCGGCCGAAATTCATCCGGCAATCAAATGTTTTGTCGCCGTGGAGACCGCCTGCAACGGGAACAAACCGGAGATTTTCAATAATGCGGTGGCGGACTATCGCGCCTGGCTGCAAGCAAACAACCTGTCCGCCGCGCTGGAAAAAACGGACCGGGAATTTTTCTTCAACCAGATTGAGCCGTTCTATAAAAGCATGGTGATTTACGTTGCGGCGGCCATTTTGGGGTGCATTTTTTGGATCAACCTGTCGGAACCGGTGCGGCGGACCGGATTCGCGCTGCTGGTCCTGGCTTTTGTCATACATACGTTTGGACTGGGCCTGCGCATGTATCTGGAAGGACGTCCGCCGGTCACCAATTTGTATTCGTCGGCCATTTTTATCGGGTGGGGAGCGGTGGCGCTGGGGATCATTCTGGAAAGGATTTTCAAGGGAGGCATTGGGCTGGTCGCATCGGGGCTGATCGGTTTTATCACGCTGATCATCGCGCATCATCTGGCGTTGAGCGGCGATACCATGGAGATGTTGCGCGCGGTGCTGGATACCAACCTGTGGCTCGCGACCCATGTGGTGGTGATCACGCTCGGTTACGCCTCCATGTTCGTCGCCGGGTTGCTGGCGACGATTTACATTGTGCGCGGATTCTTCACCCGGACGCTTTCCCCCGACACGGCGCGGTCGCTGGCGCGGATGGTTTACGGCATCGTGTGTTTTGCGACCCTGACCAGTTTTGTGGGCACAGTTCTGGGCGGGATTTGGGCGGACCAATCGTGGGGCCGGTTCTGGGGCTGGGATCCGAAGGAAAACGGGGCTTTGTTGATTGTCCTCTGGAACGCCATGATCCTGCACGCGCGCTGGGGCGGGTTGATCAAAGAGCGCGGGCTGATGGCGATGGCGGTGTTTGGCAATATTGTGACCAGTTTCTCTTGGTTCGGGGTAAACATGCTGGGCGTCGGCCTGCATTCCTACGGTTTCATGGACAAGGCGTTTTATTGGCTGGTCCTGTTTGACGCCAGCCAGATCGCGCTCATTGTGCTGGCCCTGCTGCCCGCCCGGTTTTGGGCCGGTCACAAGAACGACGCGCCGCCCGCCGCGCCCGGATCGTCCGTCCGTCCGGCCGGGCAAACAATTTAGTTGATTTGAATTCCCAGCCAGTCGAGGAGCTGGATGAATTCCCGGCCGGAGGCGGGAAGGCCGGCGACAATGCGCGCGACATTTTCCCTCACCCAGGCCGGAGCGTTCGGCGCGCAATGGCCGCCGTCCAGCCCGAGCAACTTTCGCCATTGCAGCCGGTGAGCCTGTTCGTAGGCCTGAAACAAATCAGGCGAGCCGCCCTGCCGCAAAATCTTTTTCAAAACGGCCGCCAAATCCGCGGCCTCCCGCAGCCCAAGGTTCATGCTTTGTATCCCGACCGGTCCGGTTTGGTGCGCGGCATCCCCGGCCAGCCAGCAGCGGTCCCGTCCGAATTGGCGCGCCACCCAATGATCAAACTGGATGCCGGTCTCCCAATTCACTGCCTTGACCGGGGCGTTGAACCAGGGCGCGCGTTCCCCCAACAACCGCTGCAACTCCTGCCGGTCTTTTTCCGGGTCGCCCTCCGCATCGAAGGTGAATGAATCGCGGTTTTTTTCCGGAAAATCGCCGGGGGAATCGGCCGGGGCCAATTGAAAACTCCAGCGGCACCGGTTCCGGCCCAAAGGCCACATTACGCTGGTCGCGGCGCCGTCCAGGACGACCTTCATCTCATGCCCCATTTCCCCGTCGATTTCGAATTCGTAAACCCGAAAGAAATCGGGCTGGCCTGTTTTGTCGAACGGAATATTCAACCGCCGCCGCACCATGGAGTCATGCCCGTCGGCACCCACAACAAAGTCGGGCAGGACCACGAAAGGTTTTTCCACGACCTTTTCAAACACCGGCGCGCCGTAACCCTTGCCGGTGAAAGCGAGTTTGTTGATCGTGGCGGTGACGGTTTGGCCGTCCATTTGCAAATCATGGAGCGAATGGTTCCAATCGAACGAGACGTTGGGCAACTGTTCAAGCCGTTTTTCGAGAAAATCCTCCAACTCGTTTTGCGGCAGGACCAGGACAAACGGGAATTCCGCCGACAAATCGGACAGCCTCAGCTCGCAACGCCGGGCATTGCCCTCGTAAAACGCAACGGTTTCAACCGGCCAGCCGAGATCAATGGCATCGCCGGCCACCCCCGCCTCATCCAAAAGTTTGAGCGAGTGAGGATGAAGGGCGCAGGCGTAACTGCGCGTGGCGGTGCGCGATTGCTGATCGATGATCTGGGTGTGAATACCGTTTTCGCCCAGAAGAAGCGCAGCCAACATTCCGACCGGTCCGGCCCCGACAACCAAAACTTCCGCGTGGCGATTTAACTTCATCGGTAGAATGTGTGGCTAACCAATAACCTTGGCAGCCACGCTGGTCTGCCCGGTTTTTGCCCAAAACCGGCCCTTTCTTGCCGGGGACCGGCGTCAAGCGGACAGCGCCCGAAAACCGGCCAATGCGGCAACTTGTTTTCCGTGACTTTTCGTCTAGTGTGGTGTTAGTAACACCGTTGCCCATTTTTGGGTTTATGAATTTAAGACTGTCGGCAAAGGGCGTTTTGAGACGCCGGTATTTCCTGCTCACGATCGGGATCGGGCAGGCCATGCTGTGCGGCGCCGTTCCTCCCGACGCGCCCGCGCCCGACCATGGCGCGAAGGATGCCCCGGTCAATTCCGGCAATCCTTACGCAGTCATTGTTGAACGGAATATTTTTCATTTGAACCCGGTGCCGGTGTCGCACGACGCGGAAGATAAGCTCAAGGCGGAATTGCCCGTGGTAAAAATCACGGGCTTCCTCGACGTAGGCGGACGGAAAAGGGTTTTGTTTGTGGCGGACGAAAAGGGCAAAAAGGACCACTCCTACTATAGCCTGTCGGAAGGCGAGAAAAGCGCCGATACCAAGCTTGAGCTGGTCAAAATTCATCCCGGCGAAGACGCGGTGGATGTCGTGAACGACGGACTGGCCGTCACTTTGACCTTGGAGAAAGACAGCGCCCAAGCCTCAAAAAACCCCGCCGCCGCCCCTCCCAACAATCAACCGCCCGGCCCCCCGAGTCCCGATAACGGAATATCCGGCCACCGATTGTTTCAGCAAAGGCCCGATCCCAATGTCCCCGGTTTTTCGCCCGGACGGCTGCGGATTCCGCCGCAATGATCCCGCTTGGGCGGTGGAAATAAATATATTATTGAAAAATATCCGTTGACAATCCGGGTTGTCTGTCCTACTGTCCTATGACAGATAGGATTTATGTTGTTTCGGATTGATTTCAAGTCGGGGATGCCGGTTTACCTCCAGTTGGCGGATCAGGTGCGGTATGCGGTCGCCAGCGGGGCGCTGCGCGCGGGTGAATCGCTGCCTTCAATCCGGCCTCTGGCCGAGCAATTGCATCTGAACCGCAACACGGTGGCCAAGGCTTATTCCGAGTTGGAAAACCAGGGGGTCATTGAAACCATCGCGGGCAAGGGCTGTTTTGCGCGGGATAATTTTTCGCCTTACACCAAACAGGCCCGCCATAAATTGCTGGTCGAAAAAATCGACGACGCCTGGGTCATGGCCCACCAATTGCAGGTAAATGCCGAAACCTTTCTCGAATTGACACGGGAAAGGCTGGCCCATTTCGAACGCGAATCAGCCAAAGATCAAAACAAAAGTCCGGGAGAACGATCATCATGAGCACAGATTCAGTTGTCATTGAAATCAAAGACCTGCACCGCCGTTTTGGACGGCATGACGCCGTCAACGGCCTCAATTTGCGCGTGCGGCCCGGTCGCTGTTTTGGTTTTCTGGGGCGCAACGGGGCGGGCAAAACGACGACGATCAAGTGCCTGCTCAATCTGCTCCAGCCCACCAGCGGGACGGTGAGCGTTTTCGGGCGCGATCCGCGCCGCGATGAGGTGGCGGTGAAATCGCGCATCGCCTACGTGCCGGATGCGGTGGCGTTTTATCCGTGGATGACCGTGCGCGAGACGCTTTATTATCTGGCCTCATTCCGGCCGCATTGGAACAGGGAAGTGGAAGCCGATCTGCTGCGGCGATTCGATCTCGACCCGACCAAGAAGACAAGCGATTTGTCCAAGGGCCAGCGCACGCAACTGGCCCTGATCGGCGCCATTTGTCCCGAACCGGAATTGCTTATCCTGGACGAACCGACCTCGGGCCTCGACCCGATTGTCCGCCGCGAATTCATCGAAACGGTGATCGGGGCCTATCAATCCGGCGACGCCGAACGGCGCACGGTTTTTGTCTCCACCCATTTGATCGCGGAATTCGAGGGGTTGATTGACGAATTCACCATCATCGAGCAAGGGCGCGAATTGTTCACGATGGAAGCGGACGGCGCGCGCGACCGGTTCCGAAAAATCCGGGCGCGATTCGCCTCGCCGCCGCCGCCCATTCTTTTGTCCGGCGCGCTGCGGGTCAACCAGTCCGGGCGCGAACTGGAATTGCTGGCCAACGGCAACAGCGAACGTTTGCTGGAACTGCTGCGCGCCCAAAAGCCGGAGGAACTCCAATGCGAATCGTTGTCGCTGGAGGAAATTTTCGTCGCGTCCAAAACCCTGGCGGAGGCCGCAAAATGAGCGCGCTTCTCCGCAAGGAAACGAGATTGATCCTGCCGTCGTGGATCAGCGCGCTGCTGGCGGCGGCCATGCCGCTCCTGGCCTGGCAGGATATTGACTTTCCGGCGCTCTTCGCGTTCTGCGGGGGAATCGTGGCTCTGGCGCTGACGTCCTTCGGACAGGAAGTAAGCTGCGGGACGTTTGGGCTGATGCTCGTTCAGCCGGTGGAACGGCGCCGATTCTGGAACGCCAAAGTCGGGCTGCTCGCTTTGGCCCTGGCCAGCGTGTGGGGATTGCACGTTTTGTGCCTGTATTTGACTCACTGGAATTTGCACGCGGATGATAACGTCCAACTCAGCGCCTTGCTGGTGATTCTCGCCTTCTCCGGCGGATTGTGGAGCACTCTGCTTTTGCGGGACAACATAGCCGCTTTCGTTTGCACCTGCGCGGCACCACCCGCCATATGCGCCCTGCTGGCTGCCATGATGAGTTATTGGTTTGACCCGGAAAAATTTAATTACCTCCCGATTTTCTATTACGCTTCCATCGCCTATTCCGTCGCCGGCTTTTTCTGGGCGCGGCGGCTTTTTTTAGACGCGCAGGATTTGGCGTGGACCGGCGGGCAAGTCTCCCCTAAATTTGGCTGGAGCGCGCCCTTGCGGCGGCTGGCTTTCGAATTTAAAGGCGGGGAAAGCCGCTGGGCGGCGTTGGTAAAAAAGGAAGTGCGCTTGCAGGAAATGACCCTGTTCCTGCTGCCCTTGCTGATCTTGCTCCATCTGGCTGGGCTGGCCGCTTATCATTTTGTTCCCCGCTGGGCCGCCGCGAAAGACGTCCTTTTGGGTACAATTCCCATGATTTGGCTGGCCGTGATTCCTTTGCTCATTGGAAGCGCGGCAGTGGCAGAAGAACGCCGGCTCAATACCATGGACGGCCTCCTTTGTCTGCCGGTCAGCAAGCGCGCCTCGTTTGCCGTGAAATTCATTGTGACGCTGTTCATGGGCGTCGTCGTGGGCGGAATCGTTCCGTGGCTTTTGCTTCGTATTAGCAAGGGCACGTTCAGAGATTTTGATTTCACCGTAACCATGACTGTCGTAGCGGCGATTACGGGCGTCGCTTTTTATGCATCGACCATGAGCCGGAGCATATTGCAAGCGGTGCCAAGAGCCTTTGCCGTTTCTGCGGTTGTGAGTGGGATGTTCGCCGTTTTTGTGTGGGTCACACTCTATAAATATTACAACTATTACAGCTTCGCCTATGTGCAAAGCGGGGTTTTCTTTCCGTTGCTGTGGCTGGCTATGATCGTGACTTTTGTCTGGCTGGCTTTCAACAATTACAAACGATTGCAGTGGGGCTGGCGAGTATGGGGCGGGGATCTGGCAAAGACGGTGGTTGTTTTTGGTTGTGTGAACGTCGTGGCTTTCGCAATTTTCAATCGGTATTGGGAACTATTTCAGCAGCTCGAACCCTCGCATGGACCGGCCAGAATCAGCGGAACCGGACATGCCTGTCTCGAAGCTTTTCCACCTAACGTGGAAGCTTTGTTGCCTGATGGCAGATTATGGGTGGGAAAGATTTCAGCGGTCAGACTATCTTGGAAGGAGGGCCTTGAC
>Ga0181535_10006872_pt1 | contig 11602 bp, 10 predicted proteins | sample PEATcosm2014_Bin_44_FD_119774 | JGI IMG/M metagenome (GOLD analysis project Ga0181535, IMG submission 119774) | Peatland microbial communities from MTU Mesocosm Facility, Houghton, MI, USA - PEATcosm2014_Bin17_30_metaG | ecosystem: Environmental > Terrestrial > Soil > Wetlands > Peat | place...
GCTTGAGACACTCGGCGAGCGCGAGAGCGGGACGGAGACGCTCACGAAGGCGCTCGCGGCCTTCAGCGAGGCGCTGAAGGAATATACCCGCGAGCGCGCGCCGCTGGACTGGGCAATGACCCAGAACAATCTCGGCAATGCGCTTTGTAGACTCGGGCAGCGGGAGAGCGGGACGGCGCGGTTGGAGGAGGCCGTCGCTGCCTATCGGGAAGCCTTGCAGGAATTTCCCCCCCACCGCGCGCCGCTCGATTGGGCCCGGACCCAGACGAATCTCGGTGTCGCGCTCGACACGCTTGGCGGGCGGGAAAGCGGGATGGCGCGGCTGGAGGAGGCCGTCGCCGCCTTTCGTGAGGCGCTGAAGGAAAATACCCGCGAGCGCGTGCCGCTCCGATGGGCCATGGATCAGATGGATCTCGGCGGCGCGCTCGCAATGCTCGGCGAGCGGGAGAGCGGAACTTCGCGGCTGGAGGAGGCCGTCGCCGCCTATCGTGAGGCGCTGAAGGAAAATACCCGCGAGCGCGTGCCCCTCCAATGGGCCGCGACCCAGACGAGTCTCGGCGGTGCACTCGCAGCGCTTGGCGAGCGGGAGAGCGGGACAGCACGACTGGAGGAAGCCGTCGCTGCCTATCGGGAAGCCTTACAGGAATCGAACCGCGAGCGTGCGCCCATCCTATGGGCCGCGACGCAGGCGTATCTCGGAGTTACACTCGCAACGCTCGGCGAACGGCAGAACGGGACAGCGCGCTTAGCTGACGCTGTCGCGGCCTATCGCGAAGCCTTGCAGGAATTGACACGCGAGCGCGCACCGCTCCAATGGGCCGCAATCCAGAATAATCTCGGTCTTGTGCTCAAAACGATGGGCGAGCGGGAGAGCGGGACGGTGCGGCTCGAAGAGGGCGTTACCGCCTATCGCGCGGCGTTGGAGGAAAGAGCCCGCGCGAGCACGCCGCTCGATTGGGCACAGACACAAGAAAACCTTGCCCTTGTTTACAAGGCATTATTCGCCAAGACTGGTCAGCGCACTAACTTCGACAAGGCTCTCGAAGCCGTTAACGGCGCCCTAGAAGAATATCACAAGGCCAAGGCGGCCCTTTATATCAAAAATGCCGAACGTCTGCGCGGAGAACTGCTCGCACTAAAGAACAAGCCTAATAACTAGCGGTTAAAAAATAAACCATAAACCACTCTCCAGCTTGCGCCAAATCCCACCTTCCCACCGCGCCACGCCTCCCAAAAGTGGGTTTGCGCAGACCGTCAATCGGACAAAAATGTTTCACGTGAAACAGTTTTGTCCGATTGGGCGGAATTTCCTTACAGAATTGATGCAAAAAACCTCACATTGCTTGCGCCAAGCCGCCGGTGCTATAGCCTCCCCACCCAAACCACAGCATGATCCCAAAAAGTTGCAGACTTTTTGGATAAGATTATGCGTGAAAATCAAGAGTTGGAAATCCCATGTCCGTCGATCAGGCGACCGTGCGGCGCATCGCGCATCTGGCACGGATCAAGGTCAGCGAGCACGATGTGCCGCATCTGCAAGGCGAGCTCAACGCCATCCTTGCTTTCGTCGAGGAACTTTCGGGCGTCGATGTCGAGGGTGTCGAGCCGATGACCTCCGTCCAGCCGATGCCGATGAAAAAGCGCGAGGATATCGTGACCGACGGTTCTATCCCGGACGCGATCGTCGCCAACGCGCCGGTCTCCGACGATCATTTCTTCGTCGTCCCCAAAGTGGTGGAGTGAGCGGGAGATGAGCGACCTCACCGCGTTAACGCTCGCCTGCGCCCGGGACGGACTCCGGCAAAAGAAATTTTCCGCCATCGAACTCGCGCATGCCCATATCCACGCGATCGAAAAGGCGCGGGCCCTCAATGCCTTTATCATCGAGACGCCGGAGAAGGCACTGGCGATGGCCCGCCAATCCGAGGTGCGGATCGCCAGGGGCGAGGCCGGCCCGCTCGAAGGCATTCCGCTCGGCATCAAGGACCTCTATTGCACCGAGGGCGTCCAGACGACGGCGGGCAGCCATATCTTGGAGGGCTTCGTGCCCGCCTATGAGTCGACCGTCACCGCCAATCTCTGGCGCGACGGCGCTCTGATGCTTGGTAAACTCAATCTCGATGAATTCGCGATGGGCTCGTCGAACGAGACCTCGCATTTCGGTCCGGTGATTTCGCCCTGGCGGCGGCGCGGCTCGAATGCCGCGATCGTGCCCGGCGGCTCGTCGGGCGGCTCGGCGGCGGCGGTCGCGGCGCGGCTCTGTTATGGCGCGACGGCCTCCGACACCGGCGGCTCGATCCGCCAGCCCGCCGCCTTCACCGGAACCACCGGCATCAAGCCGACCTATGGCCGCTGCTCGCGCTGGGGCATGGTGGCTTTCGCCTCCTCGCTCGATCAGGCGGGACCCATCGCGCGCAGCGTGCGCGACGCGGCGATCCTGTTGCGCTCGATGGCGGGTCACGACCCCAAGGACACGACCTCCGTCGATATTCCGGTGCCGGACTTCGAGGCCGCTGTCGAGCGCGGCATCAAGGGCCTCAGGATCGGAATCCCAAAAGAGTACCGCCGCGATGGCATGGCCGCCGAGATCGAAAATCTCTGGGCGCAAGGCATCGCCTGGATGAAGGACGCGGGCGCGACGATCACCGAGATCTCGCTGCCGCATACGCGGCATGCCTTGCCTGCCTATTATATCGTGGCGCCCGCCGAGGCTTCGTCGAATCTCGCGCGCTACGATGGCGTGCGCTACGGCCTGCGGGTTCCCGGCAAGGACATCGCCGACATGTATGAGAAGACCCGCGCGGCGGGTTTTGGCAAGGAGGTGCGCCGCCGCATCATGATCGGCACTTATGTGCTGTCGGCCGGCTATTACGACGCCTATTATGTGCGGGCGCAAAAGATCAGGACCTTGATCAAGCGCGATTTCGAGACGGCCTTTGACTCAGGTATCGACGCGATCCTGACCCCGGCAACGCCCTCAGCGGCCTTCGGGCTTGGCGAAAAAGGCTCGGCCGATCCGGTCGAGATGTATCTCAACGATATCTTCACCGTCACCGTGAATATGGCGGGGCTGCCGGGCATTTCGGTCCCGGCCGGTGTTTCCGCCGATGGCTTGCCCTTGGGGCTGCAGGTGATCGGCCGCGCCTTTGACGAAGAGACGCTGTTCTCGGTGGCGCATGTCATCGAGCAGGCGGCGCCTAGACTCGCGGCGCCGGAAAATTGGTGGGCCTGATCTTTACCCTAGACGCTTGATCGCGGTGATGGGCTGCGCGGTTTTCGCGAGTATCCTGTCGCGCGCCGCGCGCAGCGGCTCGCTCGCCACCAGCATGTGATGCGCGTTGGCATGCAGGAGATTTGCCGCGTCCTGCATAATGCCGACATGGCCGGGCCAGAATATGACATCGCCGCGCCGCAAGCCTGTCAGATCCGCATCTAAATTGAGCGGCGCGCCGATGGCTTTTTCCTGGAGATCCGTGTCGCGCGGCACGGCCACTCCAGCCGCGTCGAGGGCGATCTGCACGAGACCCGAGCAATCGATCCCGAGGCTCGTTTTGCCGCCCCAGAGATAGGGCACATGCAAGAACCGCTCGGCCACCGCGACGAAATCTTTTTCGCGTGAATCATAGGGGACGAGATGACCGGCGAAGACGAAAGCCGTCTCGCCGATTTGCGCGAAACCGCCTTGCGTGGCGCGGACGCAAACGGCAGCGCCAAGCGGCGAGGCCCGCCGCGCCGGCAGTTTCAGATCCGGCCCCGGATAAACAAAAGTCCGGTTGACCGCGACGCGATGGGTCGGCGCCAGGTGCCCCTCGGCGAGCGCGGCCATGGCGACATAGCCGACATAGCCGTCGCGGGCGAGCTGCGCCCAGCCCCAGCCTTCGTGATCCTCGTAAAGCGTCACTGCTTCGCCGAAGAGCGCCTGCGTATCGAGCGGCGCATCGTGCGATGGCGAACGATGCACATCGGCAACGCCAATGGCGATCTGCATCGGGCGGCCTGCGACATAAGCATCGGCCGTGACGAGACCACGCAAATGCGCCGCCGCGAGATCGGGCCGGGCAGGGGTCAGCCGGGGGTCGAGCTTTGTCATTCCCTTCTCATAGCCGGTTGCAGGGCGGATGGAAATTGGCTTGTCTTGGGACGAAAGACGCTTAAGTGACACGCGAAAAACCTTCCAAGCTTTCGGGGGAAAGGCTATAAGTCCCCCATGACAAAGCTTTTGGAACAGGCCGTTGAAGCCGCCCGCGCCCTGCCCCCTGAGATGCAAGACGCGCTTGCTCGTATGCTCCTTCAATTTGCCGGCGAGGATCAGCCGGTGATCCAACTGACTGGCGAGGAAGAAGCCTCTTTTGAGGCATCCCTTGCGCAGGCCGACCGGAGCGAATTCGCGACGGATGAACATGTGCGCGCCATCTGGGCGAAGCATGACCTGTGAAGCTGCGCTATACCCTTCGTGGCGCTGCCGAACTCGATAAGGTTCTGATCACGGTCGAGGAGCGCTCGCCGCAGGGTGCCCGTCATGTGAAGTCGCGCATTCAGGCCATCATCAATCTCTTGTTGCAGTATCCCCATGCTGGGCAGCGGACAAGCTGGAAGCCTTTAGGCTTGTAGAGATGCGGATGGTTGACCGGCGGCGCGTGCCGAAGCCGGTCATCGGCATGTTGCACCTCGACATCGATGCTTACGCCATGAGTGACAAGATCGCCTTCAGCCCCACGCCGTGAGCGCCAATGGCGATCTGCATCGCGCGGCCTTCGACACAATCGGCGGCGATCACGAGACCAGGCAACTGCGCCGCCGCGAGATCGGGCCGCGCAGGGGTCAGTCGTGGGTCGAGGGGGCCATTTGAGAGTTTGGAGTTAAGATATCCGCACGAAAGCTTAAACAATTAACTCTTTACATGTCAGAATTTGTGGTGTTATGTTCATGTTATGTTCTTGGACAGCGTTATGAGCAATGCCACAGCAATCGAATGGACGGATGCCACGTGGAACCCGGTTACGGGCTGCACCAAAATCAGCATAGGCTGCGACAATTGTTATGCCGCCCGTTTCTCAGAACGCTTTCGTGGCGTGCCAGGGCACCCGTTTGAAAGCGGTTTCGACTTGACGCTTCGCCCTGAACGCCTCGCGCAGCCGCTGGGATGGAAGCAGCCTCGCATGATTTTTGTGAATTCGATGAGCGATCTTTTTCACAAAGACATTCCAAAGTCTCATATCTCTGCCGTTTTTGACACAATGGAAGCTGCTGATTGGCACGTTTATCAGATACTGACGAAACGAAGCTCGCTCCTGCAGAAATTTCTCAACGACCGGTACGGGGTGCGCCGTGCCCCGTCTCATATGTGGTTCGGTGTTTCGATCGAGAATGCACAAGCCACATCGCGCATCGTTCATTTACAGAAGGCTAATGCGGGCGTTCGCTTCCTTTCCGTGGAGCCACTTATCGCTCCTGTCGGAAAACTGCGTCTCGATGGTATTGAATGGGTAATTGTCGGCGGCGAAAGCGGGCCTCGCGCGCGGCCTATGAAGCCGGAATGGGTTATTGATATTCGAAACCAATGCGTCGACGCGCACATTGCCTTCTTTTTCAAGCAATGGGGTGGGCGATCACCAAAAACCGGAGGCAGGTTGCTTGATGGGAAGGAATGGAACCAATTTCCCGCAATGCATCGCTCAGCACCCAAGCAGTACGAATTGCAGGTCAGAGCATGACCGATGCACTCTTTGAATTTGAGGAAATTGGCCAATGGTCGGAGATCAAGCTCGAAATAGTTGAAAAATTCGGCGCAGCTTATGCGAAGATTCTTGGCGCGACCCGTTTCAAAAAATTCTACATCGACGGGTTTAGCGGAGCTGGAGTGCATATTTCAAGGCAGACCGGCCAGCAGATCGAGGGCAGCCCCGCCCGCGCACTCCGAATAGCGCCGCCGTTTGATCGATATTTTTTCATCGATATGAATCCTCAAAAGACCAAGTATCTCCAAAAGCTTTGCGAAGGCAGAAGCGACGTTTCGATTCATACGGGCGATTGCAACGCGTATCTGACCAAGGAAGTGCTCCCGAAAATTCAATTCGAACTTTACAATCGCGCACTTTGCCTTCTCGATCCCTACGGCCTGCATCTTGATTGGGAGGTAATGTTTCAGGCCGGACAATCGAAGGCCATCGACATCTTTCTCAATTTTCCCGTTATGGACATGAACAGAAATGCTATTTGGCGCGCGCCTGAGAGCGCCCCTAAAGACGGCATTGAACGTATGAATCGCTTTTGGGGGAACGAATCATGGCGTGAGGCTGCTTATGCTGAAAGTGACCAAGACAACTTTTTTTTCGGGCGGGAACTTGTCAAACAGGACAACAGCACGATTGTGAAAGCATTTCAGAAGCGACTGAAAGACGTCGCTGGATTTGCATTCGTTCCCGACCCGCTGCCAATGCGGAACAGCAACAATGCTGTAGTCTACTACCTGTTTTTTGCTTCGCAGAAACCCGTTGCGAAAAAAATAATCACCAACATTTTCAAAAAGTATCAAACGGATTGAACTAAAAATCCCCTTTCGCGGACGAGCGTGAGTTGGTGACAATTATCCCATTGTTAAAAACACTGAGCATAGCCTCAGCAGGGCGCTTTCTCCACGAATCGTAATTGCTGCACCGTGAAGTTTATTCTCACTGATGGTTGGACGCGGCAAGAGCGTTGCGAGCCGTGGACAACCTGGAATGGGCGATTTGTGCCGCACCCTTGAGTTCCTGCAGGTCGCTGCCAATGTTGGCAATTATGGAAATGAATGGGGTCCGTAATTGCGTGACCTTGCATGTTTCTGATTTGGCGAGATCGAGGGAATCCCATGCATTGCGATCGCTTATAATTTTGAAAGCATCGATCTGGAAAGCCTTCATCAATTCGCAAACCATCGCAAATACACCTTTGGCATGCGTAAAAGCCGCGCGGGCCGGTCCGATCAAAATATAGTCATTGGTCGTCAATTCGGCGAGATTGCTGGCTTCACCGTCGGTTTCTTCGACAAAAACTTCCATAAGCTGATCAAGTTTATAGAGGTCCGGATTAAAGCCGGTCTTTCCCGCGACCAGATCGGCATTGTAAGCTCTCAAATTTTTGACAGCATCGCTGAAATAGCGATTCGTGCCATAGAACCAAATCCATACGTCAGGGCTAAAGTTTATATTTCCAGAAGCCTTTATCAAGCCGATCAGTGCTGGATTTGGAGACAGAAGTGCAATATTGGCTAATGGCGGCGCCTCATTGTCTCTCGCACGCTAATTTTAGGTACCAGTTCAAGCAAAGCCAACGCCAGATAGGCCAAGGACCCGCTAATGCCCGCTTACCGTTCCCGGACCACCACCCATGGCCGCAATATGGCCGGCGCCCGCGGGCTTTGGCGTGCCACCGGGATGAAAGACGCCGATTTTGGCAAGCCGATCATTGCCGTCGTCAACTCATTCACCCAGTTCGTACCGGGTCATGTGCATCTCAAGGATCTGGGCCAGCTCGTGGCCCGCGAAATCGAAGCCGCTGGCGGCGTGGCCAAGGAGTTCAACACCATTGCGATCGATGATGGCATCGCCATGGGCCATGACGGCATGCTCTATAGCCTGCCTTCGCGCGAGCTCATCGCTGATAGCGTCGAATATATGGTGAATGCACACTGCGCCGACGCCATGGTCTGTATCTCCAATTGCGACAAGATCACGCCCGGCATGCTGATGGCGGCGCTTCGCCTCAATCTTCCTGCCGTCTTCGTGTCAGGCGGTCCCATGGAGGCAGGCAAGGTCTCAATGAAAGGTAAGGAAGTCGCTGTCGATCTCGTTGACGCCATGGTTGTCGCCGCCGACGAATCTTACAGCGACCAAGAGGTCGAGGCGATCGAGCGCTCCGCTTGCCCGACCTGCGGATCCTGCTCGGGCATGTTCACGGCCAACTCGATGAACTGCCTGACCGAGGCGCTCGGTCTGTCGCTGCCGGGCAATGGCTCCGTGCTGGCCACACACGCCGATCGCAAGCGGCTATTTCAGGAAGCCGGCCATCTGATCGTCGACATCACGCGGCGCTACTATGAAGAGAACGATGAGACCGTGCTGCCGCGCAAGGTTGCAAGCTTCAACGCGTTCGAAAACGCCATGAGCCTGGACATCGCCATGGGCGGCTCCACCAACACCGTCCTGCATTTGCTCGCGGCCGCCCACGAGGCTGGCGTTGCCTTCACCATGGACGATATCGACCGCCTGTCACGCCGGGTGCCTTGCCTATGCAAGGTTGCGCCTGCCAAGGCCGACGTGCATATGGAGGATGTCCACCGGGCCGGCGGTATCATGGCCATCTTGGGCGAGCTTGACCATGCTGGTTTATTGAATGCCGGCGAGCCGACTGTGCACAGCGCAACTTTGCGCGAGGCCCTGCAACGATGGGACATAGGACAGACCGGCAGCGAGAGCGTCCAGCGCTTCTATCTGGCGGCGCCAGGCGGCGTGCCGACGCAGGTGGCGTTCAGCCAAGACCGGCGCTGGGAAAAGCTCGATCTGGACCGCGCGGCCGGTGTTATACGTGACGCGGACCACGCTTTTTCCAAGGACGGGGGCCTGGCTGTTCTGAAGGGCAATCTGGCCGAGGACGGCTGTATCGTGAAAACCGCGGGCGTCGATGATAGTATCCGTGTCTTCGCTGGCCCGGCGCGGGTATTCGAAAGTCAAGATGATGCCGTCACAGGCATCCTGACCGGCAAGGTCCAGAGCGGCGAGGTCGTGGTGATCCGCTACGAGGGCCCCCGTGGCGGACCCGGTATGCAGGAAATGCTCTATCCGACGAGCTACTTGAAATCCAAGGGCCTTGGCAAAGCGTGCGCCTTGATTACCGATGGCCGCTTCTCAGGCGGCACCTCGGGCCTCTCAATCGGCCATGTTTCACCGGAAGCGGCGGAAGGCGGGTTGATCGCCTTGGTCGAGGATGGCGACCGGATCGAAATCGATATTCCAAAGCGTTCCATTAAACTCGCTGTGCCCGAGGCGGTCCTGGCCCAACGCCGGGCAGCCAAGCAGTCGAACGGCACGACGATTTGGAAGCCTCGGTCCCGCAGCCGGCACATCTCGCCCGCCTTAAAAGCCTATGCCGCATTCACCACCAGTGCGGCGCGCGGCGCCGTCCGGGATATCGAACGGCGTCACTAAAAGAATTTGCCAGCAAAGCAACGCCTATCGCATTTTGCTTCCCTCACGATGGAGTGCTTCATCGATGGGAGGGTGATCGCTTTATGCAATGGAAACTGTCTGGCACACGCTCGTTCGACAGGCTGGGACTCACCCTTTGATCCGGGGCCGCCAGGCCAGATCATCGGACCCCACATAGATCGTGATCGCCAGCAGCATCAGGAAAAGGCCAACCCAAAACAGCCGCGAATGATGCAACCGCCTCCAGTTCGGGCGGGCCAGCTTCCCCTCGGCGCCTCCATGATGGCGGCCATGCTTGTTAACAGACATTTCCACTCCCTTTTATTCTTGATACCCGCGAAGGCCGTGGCAGAAAGCCTCGCCAAGCCGCTTCTTGTCAAACCGGCCGGTTTGCTATTGACGCCCGACACTCGTACCGAAAAGTTTCACGTGAAACATTTTCATACGATCGATCCGCATAAGGTTATAGACTCTTTGCTCCGGTTAAGGCGTACAAGATGTCCACTTATATCCCGGCCGGTCCTGCCGAAGTGGCGGCCGCCGTGGCCGAGGCGGCGGCAGCCCGCACACCACTCTCCATCACGGGGCTTGCCTCCAAGGCAGCCCTGGGCAGGCCGCTCAAACATGACTGCCGCCTCGATCTCTCACAGCTTGCGGGAGTCACATTCTATGAGCCGGAGGAACTCGTTTTTTCGGCGCTTGCCGGAACACCCATCGAGACCATCGAAGAGATGCTCGCAGAACGCGGGCAAGAGCTTCCCTTCGAGCCGATGTCCTTCGCGGCTCTTTATGGCACGGGGCAAGGCACACTCGGCGGAGCGATAATGACGAATCTTTCCGGCCCGCGCCGGATCAAGGCGGGCGCGGCGCGGGACTTTATCTTAGGGATCAAGGCGGTGTCTGGCCGCGGCGAGGTTTTCAAGGCGGGCGGGCGGGTCGTCAAGAATGTCACGGGTTACGATCTCCCGCGCGGTCTTGCCGGATCGTTCGGAACCCTCGCGGCCGCCACCGAGATCACCCTCAAAGTGCTGCCCGCCGCGGAAACCTCGGCGACGCTCATTCTTGAAAACCTTACTCCCGCCCATGCCGTCGAAGCGCTTTGCACCGCGATGGGGGCGCCGGTTGACGCATCAGGCGCCGCGCATTTGCCGCCCCACGCGGCAAAGACACACGGCTTTGCAACAGCGGTCACTGCCGTGCGCCTCGAAGGGTTTGCGGCTTCCGTCGCCGAGCGCTTGAAGCGGCTGGAAACCATATTGAAGCCCTTCGCGCCATCCGGGCGGCTCGAAGCGCCAGAGTCCCTCATACTCTGGCGCGCGATCCGCGACGTGGCGCCGCTCGCCGAACCGCGTGACAAAATCATCTGGAAAATTTCCGTGGCGCCGACCGCCGGGCCCAAAATCGCCGCGGCCATTGGCAGAACACATGCCATTGAGTGTATGTTCGATTGGTCGGGCGGCTTGGTCTGGATCGCGCTCGATCCTTGCGCGGACGCGGCGGCAGGGATCATTCGTAAAGCGATCACGCAGCATGGCGGCGGCCATGCAACCTTGATCCAGGCCCCGGTAGAAACCCGTGCCGCGATCCCGGTGTTCGAGCCGCAGCCGGCCGCCCTCGTAGCCCTGTCGCGGCGGCTGAAAGAGGCGTTCGATCCCTATGGCATTCTGGAGCCGCGCCGCATGTGGGCGGAATTTTAGCGATGCAAACGCATTTTTCAGCCGAGCAGCTTAAAGTACCGGCAACTGCGGAGGCCGAAAAAATTCTCCGCGCCTGCGTCCACTGCGGCTTTTGCACCGCGACCTGCCCGACCTTCGTGCTTCTTGGTGACGAACTCGACAGCCCGCGCGGGAGAATCTATCTCATCAAGGACATGCTCGAAAAGAACCGGGCCGCCGATGCGCTGACCGTTAAACATATCGACCGCTGTCTTTCCTGCCTCGCCTGCGTGACGGCCTGCCCTTCGGGCGTCAATTACATGCATCTTATCGATGGAGCACGAAGCCATATCGAAAAGACGTATCAGAGGCCGCTCGCGGACCGTTTGTTCCGGGCTCTTCTTGGCGCCGTTCTGCCTTACCCAAACCGCTTCCGTTTTGCGCTGATTGCCGCGCGCTTGGCGTTGCCGTTCGGTTCGCTTTATCCGCGCTTCGGCCAGACTGGGCGGCGCCTTGCCGCGATGCTGCGCCTTGCCCCAAAAACCGTTGGATCTCCCTCCGCAATGCCGCGCGCCACCCCCGTCGTCTTCGCCGGGGCGGCCAAAGCCCGGGTGGCACTTCTCGGCGGTTGCGTGCAGCAAGTCTTGCGGCCGGACATCAACGATGCCGCGATCCGCTTGCTGGCGAGGCTTGGTATCGAAGTCGTACTGCCCAACGGCGAAGTCTGCTGCGGCGCCCTCCTGCATCATTTGGGCAAGGAAA
>Ga0181535_10006873_pt1 | contig 11598 bp, 8 predicted proteins | sample PEATcosm2014_Bin_44_FD_119774 | JGI IMG/M metagenome (GOLD analysis project Ga0181535, IMG submission 119774) | Peatland microbial communities from MTU Mesocosm Facility, Houghton, MI, USA - PEATcosm2014_Bin17_30_metaG | ecosystem: Environmental > Terrestrial > Soil > Wetlands > Peat | place...
AGCCCTTAGGTGGAGATCGTTTGTCCACCGCCCGGGTTTACGAAAACGCCTCCGCAGTCCCCCCCGTTTTCACGGGCTTTCTTGATCGCCGGGAATTGCTGGAAGACAGGGATCGCGTCCAAACAATAGCCGGCAAACTCAAGAATCTTGTCGAGGACTCCCCCGACGATGCCGGTCGCAATGAGAAAGTCCTGTCCACTGTCAAAGAACTCTGGAAGGTGCTCGTCGTCGCTGCGGTTCGGCATATCGCAGCGACGAATGTTGTGCGTGGGATTGGAGCGCTCCAAGAGTATTATGAGAAATCAGCTGACTTCGAGGAAGTTCTGTTTGGAATTGATCCCACGTACCGGGACCATACGCTGCATGTGCTTTGGGTCTATCTCCTCGGTGACTACATTCTCACCAAGCAGCCAGTGTACACTGGCGTGAGAATGGACTGGGATATTGTGATTCGCGACCCAACCGATGATGCCGCTGCAAACTTCAAGAGGGATCTCGAGAAGGAATTGAACGAAGGGTACCGCGACGCGGTCTTCTGCATCATTGTGCTTTGCCATGATCTCGCGTATCCGTTTGAGCGTGCTGAGCGGGTAAACAGGAGGGTAGAAGAACTCTCACACTTCCTTGGTATCCGTTCATTTGACAGACTTCGATACGTGGGCCTAGCTATCGCTCAAGCAGATGCGTAACGTTCTGCGACCTTTTTTGGCCACGGGGCTTGCGTGACAGTGCGTCCAGAAAAGGCTTCCAGCCGACGCTGACGGCCACGCGGCTGAAGGCAAGCCTTCGGCTCCTTGGTGTGTCGGCAAATCACGCTTCTTCGATGAGGCGTCGGAAAACCACGGTTTTCTCGAAAGGCCGGAATCCTCCTAGCCTACATCGGCCGCATCGTCCGAGATGTCAAACGTGACTTGCCAACCGCTTCGGTCGCCCCCACCGACGCAGCGAAATGCAATTCGCCAAAGTGCTTCGGTCGCATTGACCGACGCTTGAATCCCGCTTGACCACGTTCCTGGCGTTATAGGGTCTTGTGTTGCCAGTGCAGCAAGGGGGATGGGCATGCGGGCAAGCGAATCATCCGGCGTGCGGCTACGCCGTTTTCCGAAGAAATTGTGATGCAGATTCCGCGATGCCGGGGTGAGTGCGTAGAATACTCTATTGATTCCTTGGTGGATTATGGAACACTCTCGATCTTTTTCACCCCAGGGGGAAACGGGCGCGTTTCACGAACCCTTGTTCCATGGTCCGTGCAGGACTCGATAGAGACCTACTTGCCTGAGGGGAGGAATGAAATGACTGGTGACCAGACGGCCAAGCTTCGCGAGCACCTGATCTATCTGCTGGGCGGCGGCGGTGCCCACCTGAGTTTCGACAAGGCGGTCACCGGCCTGCCGCGCCGACTTGCGCGCAATGCGGGACTTGGTAGCCGACCCGGCCACCGATCTGTTCACGCCGCTGCCGCACGGCGAGGGGCAGACGGTCCTGCGCGAGGCGCTGCTGGTCGCCGACCACAACGCCTATCATCTCGGCCAGTTGGTCATGGTCCGACGGCGCTTGGGCGCCTGGGAAGAAGAGGGGTAAAAAGGAACGCGCAGCCGGTCACTTGGGTTCGCGCTCCGCGCCCGGCAGTTGCCGCAGCGACTTTTCTACGTAGCATCGCATTCCGGCGCATTCTGCCGCTGAAGTGCGCGGATGATTTGGTCGTATGCGAGACTGGGAACCTTACTCATACCGTGACTTCGATCAGCTCGGCACGCGGGGAAAACGTCTGATCATCCTCGACCGGCTCGAGATACAACTCGATCGCCTCGCGGATGTTCTTCAGCGCTTCTTCCTTCGTATCCCCTTCACTGATGCATCCCGGCAGGGCAGGAACCAGCACGGTATAGCCGCCGTCGTCACTCGGCTCTAAAACAACTTTGAGATTCATGGGCCGTCGCCCCAGGATCTTCTTAGCAACAATTCCCACACTTGTATTATTATAGCCAACACCGAAATTGCCCAAAATCGCGCCCGCACGCAATTCTCGTCGACACGGCGGGCAAGCCCGCCCGCTACACGACAGCATTGCCGTTCGCCGGCCACCGCGACCGCTGGCCCCTCCCCCCTCCTCCCTCGCCCCTGTATACTGCGGTGTATGGCGCGTGAGCCGATCCTGCAATCTCCCGTGGCGATCAACGACGACGACCGCGACCTGCGTCCGCAACGGATGCGCGACATGGTCGGACAGCGGGAGGTCTACGCGCGGTTGGAGATTGCCGTCGACGCGGCCTCCAAACGGGGGGAATCGCTGGGGCACATTCTTTTTGACGGTCCGCCCGGGCTGGGCAAAACGACCTTCGCCATGTGCATTCCCCGCGACCTGGGCGTCAGCTTTCAGATCGCCAGTGGTGCGGCCCTGATGGCCCCCAAGGATGTGATTCCCTATCTGACCAATGCCGAGGAGCGGTCGGTGCTGTTCATCGACGAGATCCATCGCTTGCCCAAGGCGGTCGAGGAGTTTCTCTATCCGGCGATGGAGGATTTTCGGATCGACTTGATCCTCGGCGAGGGGGTGAACGCGCGGACCATCAATATGCCGCTGAAGCCCTTTACGCTCATCGGCGCCACGACGCGCACCGGCCTGCTCTCGGCCCCGCTGCGCGACCGATTCCACCTCCGCGAGCATCTGGAGTTCTACACGGTCGAGGAATTGGCCGAGATTGTCCGCCGCAACGCGAAGAAGCTGCGCGTGGAAGTGGCCGATCGGGCGGCGGCGGAGATTGCCGGGCGGAGCCGCGGCACGCCCCGGCTGGCCAACAATCGGCTCCGCTGGGTTCGCGACTACGCCCAGAGCAAGGCCGACGGCCGGATCAGCCTGGCCATCGCCCGCGACGCCCTGGCCATGCAAGGGATCGACGTCCTGGGCCTGGACCCGCAGGACCGCAAATACCTGGAAACGATCGCCCGGGTGTTCGGCGGCGGTCCGGTGGGCGTGGAAGCAGTGGCCCACACCTTGAACCTCGCTCCCGATACGCTGATCGACGAGGTCGAGCCGTACCTGCTGCGGAGCGAATTGGTGGTCCGCACGCCGCGTGGCCGCCGGCTGACGGCGAGCGCCTTCGAGCACTTGGGCCTCAGCCCTGCGGACGACGCCGGCGGCTCGGGACAACGGACGCTGTTCCGGTAAAGCTACCCGCTCTTCACCGTCTCGTACGTTCGCCCGGCGACGTGATTGCGATCGTTTTCGGCGGCCACGCGGGCCAGCCGCTGGCCGCAGGGCGTGGGATACTCGCCCGTGATGCACGCCCGGCACAACGCTTCGGCCGGAAGCTTGATCGCCCGGGCGATGGCGTCCACGGGCAAGTAGCGGAGCGAATCGGCGCCGAGCTGCGCGGCCATCACGGCCTCGACCTCGGGCGTGAGCGGCTCGCCCTGCAGAAACTTCGGCGCAAACAGCTCGCCGACGGTCGACATGTCAATGCCGTAGAAGCAGGGCGAAATGATGGGCGGGCAGGCCACGCGGACGTGAATCTCCCGCGGCTGCCCCAATTCGCGAATCCGCTGTAAGAGCACGTGCAGCGTCGTGGCCCGCACGATCGAATCCTCGACCAGCAACACCCGCTTGCCTTCCAGCACTTCGCGCAGCGGGGTGTACTTGATCTCCGCCTTGCGCTTGCGGTCGCGGCCGCCTTCGATGAACGTCCGGCCGGTGTAACGATTGCGGATCAGCCCTTCGACGCAGGGGACTTTCAAGGCGTAGGCCATGGCGTCGGCTGCGGCCTTGCTGGTGTCCGGCACCGGAACGACCACCGTATCGGCATCGATCGGCACCGTCTCCAGCCGGGCCAGCTCCTCGCCCAGGGCCTTGCGAGTGAGATACACGCTGCGGCCGTCCAGCGTGCTGGCCACGTTGGCGAAATAAATCCACTCGAAGAAGCAGTGGGCGCAGCGCGGACTCCGCCCGAAGAGCTGGATCTCCAACTTCCCGTCGCTGATGATCACCGCGTGGCCCGGCGGCACCGATTTGATGCTCTCGGCGGCGAAACCGACGTTCAGCAGGGCCACGCTCTCGCTGGCCGCGGCGAACAAGGGCCCCTCGATCGCATAGCTGAGCGGCTTGATCCCCAACGGGTCGCGGGCCACCATCATGTTGCCCAGCGCGTCGACGAACACAATGCTGTAGGCGCCGTCGAACTTGCGGGCGAAGTGGCGGCAAACGTCCAGCAACAGCGGCCGTCGCTCCGAGGCCAGCGCGCCGCAAATCTGGTGCATCAGCACTTCCGTATCCGACTCGCGGGCCAGGTAGTTGTCGTGATCGTCGAGCAGCTCCTCGCGCAGGTCCATGTAGTTGGCCAACTGCCCGTTGAAGGCGAAGCTGAACCACTTGTGCTTCTTGATGTGATGGCGTTCGAACGGCTGCGCGTAGCTGCGATCGTCCTGGCCGCAGGTGGCATAGCGGACATGCCCGATGGCCGCCCGGCCGGTGTACTCCTGCATCAGGTTTTCGTACTTGCCGCGGTGGTTCAGTCGAAAGACTTCGCTCACGTTCCCCACTTCCTTGTGGGTGTCGATCAACTGATTGCGATTAGGGTTGTAGGTGGTCATGCCGGCGGCGAGTTGGCCGCGATTTTGGATGTCCAAGAGCATCCGCGGCACGAGCCGGGAGATTTCTTCGGGCCCTTGCTCGGGACACAGCGGGCTGACGCCCCGGCCCGGCAGGTGATAGACAGCGACGACGCCGCATTCATCGTGGAGATCGCTCATGGAATAGTATTGTATGGCCGGCCGCTTCGCTTCACAATCCACCTGACCGGCGGGCGACGGCGTAACCGTTCACGGGCCGGCGGGGGATCGGTCCATTTTTCGGCGAGCAGACCTGTTTTTCGGACGGGCGGTTGGCCGAAAACATGGACCTGCCCCCTTCTCGCACGGTTCCCCTATGTTGAAACGCCCGGCCTCATTTCTTCCGCCGGAAAATCCAGATGCGGTTCGGTCCGTGCGGGTCGGCCTGCGCAAGCTGATCGTCCCAGTAGTAATCCGTTCGCTCCAGGGACACCATATCGACCAGGCCCACCGGCCGATAATAGCTTTTCAAATAGCGCTGGGACCAGTCGAGCAGAAAGTGGTCGAAATCGGGGCTGACCATCCACCAGGAGCTGGGAATATCGACAAAAACGATGAACTCCGGCCGGGCGGCTTCGATTTCGCGGCACATTTGCTGTTGCATCTCCCGCGCAAACGGGTGCCGCTCCACAAAGGGATACGTGAAAATGTGTCCCGTCGCGGCGCGTCTTCGGGCATAGAAGTACAGTTGCGGCTCCGAGCCCAGCACGGCCACCGTCTCGTCCGGCGTGGAGTGGCGGCTCAGGTAATCGGCAACTGCGGGCGATTCCACGAAGGGTTCCCATTTGTATTGGTGCCGGCAGGCTTGCGCCGGCGTCCACACGAAAAAGAATTGCCGCTGCTGATAGACGACCACGGCCGTCGCCGCCAGCAGCAGCCCGACCGCGGGCCAGAGAAGGGGTCGCCGCCAACCCCAGCGAAGCTCGGCGTCCGTCACGGGCCAGCGGGCCACGTTGACCATCCAGGAGCCGGCCGCTCCGCCGAAGATGGCCACCGCCGGAAGCAGCAAGATGAAATAGTGGGGACGAAAATAGCAGCCCACGCAGATGCTCAAGAACGAGAAGGCAAGGTACGCAAACAGGAGCCGGCGGACGTTGCCAGCCCCGTTGGCCCAGCCGACCAGCAGGGCTCCCAGCAGGGCGGCCAGTTCCAACGGCCAATTGGCGGCGCCGATCACCAGGGAACCATGCCACAAAATGTACACCCCTCGCGAAAAGGGGACCTGCTGGGCAAAATTCCAGGCGTAAACCACGGTCCAGAACCAGAATTGGCCGAACGCCCCCACGATCCACAGCCAGACGCACGTGGCCGCATAGGGTAACAGCCCGCCGAGCGCGAAAACTGCGGTTCCGCTCAGCAGTTTCCGCCAGCAGAACGGTCGCCGGCAAATGTAGTGACTCAGCACGACCAGCGCGCCGAAGACGCACAAGAAAGCCCCATGCTGCTTCATCAGAAAAGCGGTTCCAAAAAGAAACCCACTGGCCAGCAGCAGCCACAGCTTGTCTCCGGGCAACGCACGCCACAGCGCCCACGTGGCGGCCACCCCGAAGAGGGCCACGAAATGCGTGGCGTGTGCCGCCGTGCCCAGCATCGAGGGGCTTAGCGATAACAGCGCGTACGATGCGGCGGCAATGCCGCCCCCGAAGACATCGAAGAGGTCCTTGACCAGGAAGAAAATCAGCACAATGGTAGCCAGGTTTACCGCCAACAACCCCAGGTGGATGCCCGCCGCGGTCTGGCCGAACACGGCCATCATGGCGGCGTACGCCAGAAAGAGCCCCGGCAGCTTTTCGTCGTAGGCTGCCTGGTAGGGCGGACTGCCATCGAGCAGCAATTGCCCGATGTAGCCGTAGCCTCCCTCATCGCGTTCCAGAGGAAAGTCACGCAGCCGCCAACGCACAAAAAGCGAGAACAGCAGCGCCCCGGCCAGAATGACCAGGGCCACGTAACGAGCCGCGCGAGGCAGTGATCCGCTCGAAGTCATCGGAATGCTCAGGCCTCGTTCGGGCTGCCGAAAAACGCGCGCAAGAAGTGCTTGGCCATCCAACTCCTCATTATAACCAGGCTGCCCGGCATTCCCAATCGGGGGTGTACCCGCGGATGGTGGCGATTGTGGAGCAGGACTCCCCATCTCGCAACCTCTCCGGCCATCCTTTACACTGAAAAAATCGCCATCCGGGAAGGTTTTCAATACCGGAACCGTGAACCCTGACCGCTCGGCCCCATGTCCGTCAGCGACGAAACCTACTACCACATCAAGCGGATGCACGTGGTCTTCGCCGCGGCGGCGTTGCTGCTCTTGGCCGTGACCGTGTGGATGTGGGCGGCGGACCAGCGACGGCCGTGGAAGGCGTACCAGGAGCAGTACCAGACGCTCTCGGGCCAAGCGTGGCGAGCGCCGGCCGTGGAACAGATTTGGCTGCCGGAGCTGACGCTCGACTACCATTTTCGGCAGGTGGCCCGCTCCGATCGCTGCACGACCTGCCATCAAGGAATCGAAAAGCCATCGGCCCTGCCCCAGCCTTTCGCCCCGCATCCGCGGCTCGACCTGTACCTGGGCGCCGCCAGCCCGCACCCGCTCGCCGAGTTCGGCTGCACCGTTTGCCACGACGGCCAGGGGAGCGCGACCGATTTCCACTGGGCGTCACACACGCCGAACGATGCCGACTCGCGCCGGCGGTGGCGCGATCAGCTTGGCTGGTCGGCCAACCCGCATTGGGACGCTCCCATGCTCGCCCGCCGCTTCCACCAGAGCCGCTGCCTGGCGTGCCACCCGACCGTGACCGATCTGGAGCCGAGCCGGCGGTTTCCCGACGCCCCGGCGGCGAAACTCATGGCCGGCTACCAGCTCGTGCGGCAGTACGGCTGCTTTGGCTGTCACGAAATTCCGCCCCTCCGCGATACGACTCACAAGGTTGGGCCCAGCTTACGCAACATTGCGGGCAAACTTCGCGCCGAGTACCTGGCCGACCACATTCGCAATCCGTCCCAATCGCTGCCGGGCACGCGCATGCCACGGCAGTACGGTCTGTGGGAGCATTTGGAAGGAACCGTGTTGGCGGATACAAAGCGGTCGGAAGAAGCGGAGATCGCCGCCATCGCGGAAGAGTTGCAGGCATCCGCGAAAAATATCGAACCGTTGCCGGTGCCTGCCGGCGTCACCGAGCCGCCTTCGGCCGAGCGCGGCCGGCGGTTGCTCCAGACGCAGGGCTGCCTGGCCTGTCACCGGCATCGCGATTTTCCCCAGGGCCAGGCCACGCAAGGGCCCGATCTGTCCCGCGTGGGGGCCAAGTATCGGCCGGGCACGGGCCCGCGTTGGCTCACCGGCTGGCTCCGCGATCCGGCCCGCTACGCCTCGCAAACGCTCATGCCCAACCCGTTGTTGGCGCCGCTGCCGCTGGAGGACGGCGCGAAGATGACGGACCCGGCGGCCGATTTGGCGACGTATCTGTTGAGGGACGAGGGACTAGCGGCTAGGGTGCCACGGTTGGCTTGCCCAACCGTGCCTCCAGCACTGCTGGACAAGCCAGCAGTGGCACCCAATTCGAAAGAGATGGAGTGCCGGCCTTCTAGCCCTTCGCCCCTCGGCCGCCGCGCCATGGCCAAGCGCGGCTGTTACGCCTGCCACGACATCGCCGGCTTCGAGAAGGCCGCACCGATCGGCCCCACCCTGAGCAATTGGGGCCGGAAGCCCGAATCGCTGTTGGCGTTCGAACGGATCAACGAGTTCGTTGACCGCTCTTCCCCGCGCGACGACGGTTTCTTCCGCGATGCACTGCTCGCGCATCGCCGCGAGGGCTTTATTTGGCAGAAGCTGCGCATGCCGCGGAGCTTCGACTACCAGGTGGCCAACCATAAGCCCGTCGACGAGCAACTCAAAATGGGACGCTTCGAGTTGAGCGACACAGAGCGCGAAGCCATCATCACGTTCATTCTCGGCTTGGCCGACCAGACGCCAGCCGCGAAATACGTTCACCGGCCCGATCGGCCGCAGCAGGCCATCGCCGAGGGGCGCAAAGTGCTGGAAAAATACGCCTGTGCCGAGTGCCACACGCTGGGGCTCGAGCGTTGGACGATCGAGCGAAAGACCGAGCTGGCCGGCGTGCCGCGGCTCAGCATCTCCGGCGCCCCGGCCCAGGAGGAAGACGACGACGGCAAGCCGACCTTCTTCTTCACGCTTTGGGAGCCGGCCACGATCGAGGGGCGCGCGTGCCCGGTGGGCGGGGCCGACATGGTCGTGCCCAAGGCCCAGTTGACCGCGGTCCGGCCGCCGTGGGGCGGAACCCTCGCTCGCCTGCTCTATCCGGTTGTGCTCGAAGAGGCTCGCCGCTCCAGCTCTAGCGCCGCGGAGGTCGAGGCGTGGGGTTGGCTCCCGCCCTCTCTGGTCCACGAAGGGGCGATCGTCCGGCCCGAGTGGTTGTTCCGCTATCTGCTCGCGCCGGGCGCGATCCGGCCGGCGGCCGTGCTGCGGATGCCGCGTTTCTCGCTCGCGCCGGCCGAAGCCTGGGCGCTGGCCGACTATTTCGCCGCCGCCGCGGGCGCCGAGTATCCCTACACGGCCGCGGCGGGCTCCGCAGGCCCGCTGAATACCGCACGGCTCGATCGGGCGATGAAACTGGTGCTGGATCGCGACACGTTTTGTGCCAAGTGTCATCTGATCGGCGATTACCGCCCCACGGGCAACCGCACGCTCTTGGCCCCCAAGTTGGACGACGTCGCCGGCCGGCTCCGGCCCGAGTACGTCCGCCGTTGGCTAGCCGAGCCGAAATCGGTGTTGCCCTATACGGCCATGCCGGCCCATTTTCCATCGACCGGCCCGCCGCTTGGCCAAGACCTTTTCCCCGGCAGCAGCCGCGAGCAACTCGACGCGGTCACCGAACTGCTGATAAGATATGATGAGTACGTCCGCCAGCGGGCCAAGGTCGCGAGGTGACGATCATCAGTCTCAAATAACAAATCTCAGCGGAATCGTTGGCTACCGTTGCAGTCGCGGCCAAACCGCTTCACGTGAGCGTGTTGACATACTGGCGCTATCGTCGAACCCGCCCTTTGCGTTGTGGCCGGTCGGCGATAAAATACGGTTGCCGAGACGGTCGGCATTATGCTCGGCATTGGGGATAACCCGGAGAAACGACTAATGAGGAATGGATCGGCCACGATGGCCCACAGAAACACGCAGCAAAAGGCGTTGTGGGATGACCACCCAGCAAACGAGGACGCAACTTACCTCTCCAACCAACTGCTTACCTACATTGGTAACAAACGATCACTGCTCGACAACATTGCACACGCTATTGACCGTGTCAAACATCGCCTCGGAAAGGATCGCCTTCGGGTCTTCGATGTGTTTGCCGGATCGGGTGTGGTGTCTCGTTTCCTGAAGGCTCACGCTTCCTTGCTTGTCAGTAACGATTTTGAAGATTACGCGGCCGTGGTCGGTCGTTGCTATCTTCGAAATCGAAGCACCGTTGATTTCCAGCGTCTCGGGAAAATCGTGGGCGACCTAAATGCCAGAGTCGATACCGAGACATTTCCGATGGGTTTCATCGAGAAGCTCTACGCGCCTAAGGACGAGAACCATATAACGGCAGAGGATCGGGTCTTTTACACGCGCGACAACGCCCGGCGCCTGGACAATTACCGGAGAATGCTGGACTCGGTTCCACTGGACGCGCAAGAGATGATATTGGGGCCTCTTCTTAGCGAGGCGTCAGTCCATGCGAATACAGCCGGGGTGTTCAAGGGCTTTTACAAAGACTCTCGCACGGGCGTCGGAAAGTTTGGTGGCAGCAACGGCGATGCGCTCCTGCGGATCCGTGGCCCGATTCAATTGGCCCCGCCAATCCTCAGTCGTTTTGAGTGCGACGTTCAGGTCATGCAAGATGACGCGAACTCTGCCGCTCGCAAGGTCAGCGACCTGGACTTGGCCTACATTGATCCTCCCTATAATCAGCATCCCTACGGCTCAAATTATTTCATGCTGAACCTCTTGGTGCACTATAAGCGACCGAAGGAAGTCAGCAAGGTTTCCGGTATTCCAATCGACTGGCGTAGATCAGGATACAACACCAAGGCACAATCCCTGGAGTTGCTGCGCGATCTCTTGCATACGCTCGACTCGCGTTTTCTTTTGGTGTCGTTCAATAATGAAGGCTTTATCAAGCCCGATGCGATGATGGCTGTGCTGAAACATTTGGGTTCAGTTCAAGTGCTTGAAATGCAGTACAACACGTTTCGCGGAAGCAGGAATCTTCGTGGCCGCGATATTCACGTCACGGAACACTTGTTTCTAGTGGAACGCAAGTAGAACGGCCCTGGCAGTAAACAGAGGTAGAAACGATGGCTGGAAAGCATGACCTCCGCAAGCTACGGACAGGAACAGTTATCAATGTAACTTTCAAGAAACAGGAGTCGGAAATCATCCAGGCATTGTTGACAGTAGAAAAATCGCTCCGAAAGGAATACGGAGAGGGGCTTGCTCTCCACCACGAGAAAATCTGGAAGCTGTATAAGATTGTTGCGGAATTACGGCACACTTATCCAGATGTCGATTTCCACTGTCATTCTGACACTAGTTTTATTAGACCCGATGGGGGGATTTTTTGTATACAACCCATTAAGCCTAGCCCGATAATCTATCCCATCCTGATCTCAGAGGCAAAGAATCAGGGTACTAACGACTTGAGATTGAGTGAAGGGAAGCCTAAACAATCAATGGGAAATGCCGTAGAACGGCTTGGAAAGAACGTCATCGGTTTCCGAGCGGCTCTAATGCGTGAGAGCATTTTCCCTTTTGTGTGCTTTGGTTACGGTTGCGATTTTGCCAACGATTCATACATCCTCGACCGGATTTCTACGGTTGCAATGTTTGGTCGCAACCGTTCACAGGCCGAAAGTGTTTTTCTGACAAAAGTGATCTGGACTTGAATGCCGGGTTCGTGCCACAACGATGGCATGGCACCGGTCGTCACGGAAGAACTGATTGCTCGTCAG
>Ga0181535_10006874_pt1 | contig 11597 bp, 3 predicted proteins | sample PEATcosm2014_Bin_44_FD_119774 | JGI IMG/M metagenome (GOLD analysis project Ga0181535, IMG submission 119774) | Peatland microbial communities from MTU Mesocosm Facility, Houghton, MI, USA - PEATcosm2014_Bin17_30_metaG | ecosystem: Environmental > Terrestrial > Soil > Wetlands > Peat | place...
ACTTTGGGCGGTTCTTCATCCACCTTGACGGCGGGTGGCGGTCCAGGCGGATCGACAGTAGGTTCAGGCGGCGCCGGATCAGGCACAGCCGGACTGTCGCTGACCACACAGGGAGCGGGTCCAACGCCGGAGGCCCTGGAGCCTACGGTTTCGTCGACCATTCAAATCGACCGCGCGACCAACCCCGCGACGAGCTTCTTTACGGGCGGAAACACAGGAACGAATACCTACGATTTTTCTTACAACGAGGGGTTCGTGACCGGCACGGCGTTCCAATTTGCCTTCAATAACATAAACGCCACAAACACCAACGGCACCACACTTTTCAGTCCGCAGTTGAGTTCAAACTTCAAAGCCCAGGTGACGCAGCACCTGCTGTCCGGGGCCGGCATCTGGGTGAACAAGCGTTTCATGTACCAGGCTGCAAATGACCGGCGCATTGTTGACTCTTCATTCCGTCAGCAGATTATCTTCACCGTCAACCAGGTGGAGACCATCTACTGGGGGCTGGTTCAGGCGTATGAAGATGTGCAGTCAAAGCAGCATGCGCTGGAGCAGAGCAGCAAAGTTTCAAGCGACAACCGGAAGCAATTGGAGATTGGAACGATGGCTCCGCTGGACGTGCTGAACGCCGACCAGCAGGTTGCTTTGGACAAGCAAGCCCTGATCAGCTCACAGCTGGCGTTGAACTATCAGCAACAGATCATCAAGCAGGCGATTGCAAGGAATCTCAACGATCCAGCGCTTTCGGCTGCGGCAGTCATTCCAACCGACCGTGTAAGCGTCGAAGAGATTCCCGAAGAGAAGCAACCAATCGAGTCCCTGGTCCAGGAAGCATTTCAGCAGAGGCCCGAGCTTGAACAGGCGGTTCTGACTCTCCGCAATGACGAGATCACGCTGAAGGGTGCACGGAACCTGCTTTTGCCGCAAGTGGACATCTTTGCGTATCTAGCTGGTTCGGGCATCGCTGGATCGATCAACCCGAACTGCAGCTCACAGTTTTACGGACCCGAATGCACATCCGGATTGTCGACGGGTTATGGGACAGCATTTCAGAACGCCTTTAATAACTCGGCACCCGATAAAGGGGTTGGATTCACCATCAACATCCCCTTAGGCAACAAGCTCAACCAATCCGTGCAGGCGCGGTCGCTGATGGAATACCGCCAGGCTGAGTTGCGGCTGGAGCAGCTTTACACGCAGATCCGGATGCAGGTTGTGAATCAGCAATTCGCGTTGACGAACGATCGGGCGCAGGTATTGGCCGATGTTGCAGCCAGGGACTACAACAACCAGAGCCTGGATGCAGAACAAAAGAAGCTCAAGCTGGGTGCCTCAACCACTGCCCTGGTTTTGCAGCAACAGCGCAACCTGGCTTCGGCTGAGGACACACTGATTGCTGCCCAGGCGAACTACGCCAAAGATCGCGCGACTTTGTACCAGATACTTGCGTCGACCTTGCAGCATTACGGCATCAACCTTGGAGAGGCAGCTACCGGCAATGTGAAGACTACGCCTGTGGTTCCAGGACTCACTCCTGCACCTCAGGGAACCGCACCGGCGACAACGGCCTCACCTGCGGCGCAGTAAGGGATACCCGGAAGCGTCGGATCGCTCAAAACGCAAAACGCCCGTTCGGCTTCATAAGCTGAACGGGCGTTTTCAATTGAGCTCTGGTGCCGGTTTTTGGCTAACGTTCCGCGACCAGATCCAGAAGGCTGAAAAACTCTGGGAAGCTTATGGCGGCGGATTCTGAACCGCGGATCAGAGTATCGCCATCTGCGCGAAGTGCAGCGACGCTGAACGCCATGGCAATGCGGTGGTCGCCGCCTGATTCGATGGTAGCGCCGTGCAGTGTCTGCCCGCCGGGAACGTCTAATCCATCTTCAAATTCGGCCACTTCAGCGCCCATGGCGCGCAGGTTCTTGACGACCAGGTCGATGCGGTCGGACTCTTTGACGCGCAACTCCTTTGCATCGCGAATGCGAATTCCTCCACTGGTGAAGGGGCCAATGGCGGCGAGTACGGGAAGCTCGTCGATGAGCTGTGCGGCAAGCGCGCCGCTCACGGTCGTCGATCCCAGTCCTTCGGGAGGCGAGGAGATCTGAACCGAGCCAACCAGCTCAGCGTTCTTTTCTTCAAGGTTGAGGACGCTGATGTGTGCCCCGAGGGCGGTCAAAACATCAAGCAAAGTTGCTCGGGTTGGATTGAGCCCCAGCGAATCGAGCAACAGGGCGGAGCCTGGAAACAGGGCGGCGGCGCACAGAAAGAAAGCCGCTGAAGAGATGTCGCCGGGGACCTCTGCCTCAATGGAGTGGAGGGGTTGAGGCCCGGCGATTGAGATTGAATCGATGGTGCGGGTAAGTGTTGCGCCAAACGCGCGGAGAGCGAGCTCACTATGGTCGCGGGTGCGGACGCCTTCACGCACGACGGTGGTTCCTTTGGTTTGGAGCCCGGCGAGCAGAATGCACGTCTTGACCTGGGCGCTGGGAACGGGAGTGGTGTAGTCGATAGGCTGAAGCGGCGTACCTTGAATCATCAACGGTGCATGGCCGTCAGTGAGCGTGAGCCTCGCGCCCATCGCATCAAGCGGTTTGCGAATGCGTTCCATGGGACGGCGGGAAAGCGAAGAGTCTCCGATCAGGGTGAAGTCGCCCTGCTGAGGCGCGAGCAGGCCGGAGATCATGCGCATGGTGGAACCGGAATTGCCGCAGTCGAGCGGGTTCTGAGATGGAGTTACGACACCAGCGATGCCGGTGACTTCGACAGCCTGCTCATTGATCCAGTTCACCTTTGCACCGAGGGCTTCCATGCAGGTGAGGGTCGACGCGCAATCGGCACCTGTTGAAAAGTTGGAGAAGCGCGAGGTGCCTTCGGCGAACGCGGCCAACATGCCGTAGCGATGGCTGATGGACTTGTCGCCGGGCAAACGAAGGCTCCCGTATATATTGCGAGCGGGGCGAATGATCTGTTCTTCAATTTGAGTGTGCAAGAAGGCTCCGAGAGATTTGCGGTCCCTACAAGTTTATCGAACTGAAAGCCGCGGGCTCTCCTGCTGCGGGTCTGCCCGGCTGCTAAGAAGGTTATTTTGGCAATGCCTGGGAACCGGTGACGGTGAAGCTGGTTTCAGATTTTGATTCGGTGTCCTGAGGTTGAGCGCCGCCAAGGGTGAGCTCGTATTTGCCTTCGAGGACGACGCGGTTGCCTTTGTTGTCAACGCTTGAGATGGATCGGGGATCGATGGTGATGGTAACGTCACGGGTTTGCCCCTGGGCCATGTTGACTCGCTCGAAGCCAACCAGGGAGTGGATGGGGCCGTCGGGTTGCGGAGTCTTGAGGTAGGCTTGGACAACTTCGTCGCCGGCAACTGTTCCAGAGTTGGTGACGGTGACCGTTGCGGTGATAGGATCGCCGGCTTTGATGGTGTCTGCCGAGAGTTTTACAGGGCCGTACTTGAAGGTTGAGTAGCTTAGGCCGTAGCCAAACCCCCACAAGGGTTTGCCAGTGAAGTATCGATAGGTGCGTCCCTTCATGCCATAGTCGGTGAAGGCCGGGAGGCCATCGAGGCTGGCGTAGAAGGTAATGGGCAAGCGGCCCGCGGGATTGTTGAGGCCAGCCAGGGTTTGGGCGATGGCTGAGCCACCTGCAACGCCGGGATACCAAGCTTCAAGGATGGCGTTGGCGTGTTGGTTTGCCCAGTTGAGGCTGATGGCACTTCCGCTTTCGACCACCACGATGAGAGGCTTGCCGGTTGCGGCCACCGCCTCGAGGAGCTTTTGCTGCGGAGCAGGCAGGTCGAGGCTGGTGCGGTCTCCGCCATCAAATCCGTCAAGCTTGATGCGCATTTCCTCGCCTTCGAGCTGCGGAGAAAGGCCGACGAATGCGATCACAACCGCGGCCTCCCTGGCGCGAGCGACGGCCTCGTCGAGCTGGGCCTGCGCTGGCGCTTCCCACTTGAGGGTAATGCCGCCTCCGGACCGATCCCCGGCGTGAGAATACTCGACGCGGATGTCATGCGCCTTGGTGTCAGTGAAGTCCACTGGAATGGAGGGGACTTTAGGAAATTGCATGACAGGCGGCGCCGTGGGCGAGAAACCGGGCTGGGTAAAAAAGCTGCCCATCGATGAAAGGTCATGGCCTTCGCGCAGGCTGCCCTCTGCGAGCACCTTGCCATCGAGAACAAAGCGGTAGGTTTCGACCGGTGAGTAAGGAAAGCTGTCTCCAGGTTCAAGCGAAAAAACATAGTGGCCGGGAGCAGGAACGGTGATTGTGCCGGTCCATCGGACGGAGTAGTCGTGCGTCTCGAGCTGCGGGACGGGCAGATCGTTTTCCCAATCGGTCTGAATGGCGGGCTGATTGAGAGTGGCAACCGGGCGGCCGGTCCAATCGGAGGTGGCGAAGAACTCGGTCTTCAGGCCCTGATTGAGACCGAAGGCAGTGCGGGGAACAGCAACCCCAGCACCAGCGGCGAGCGCAGAACCCTGGGCATAAAGAATGGGGGAACTGCGGAATTGCTGATAGATGCCGTCGAGAGGCGTAATCGGATGAACAGGTGTGCCGACATAGTTGCCAAGAATTGAGGGCAACAGATCAGCTGTCGGTCCGATGACCGCGATCTGGCCAGGTGCGCTTTTGAGGGGTAACGCGCCGTCGTTCTTGAGCAGAACGATGCTTTCCCCGGCAGCTTTTTGTGAGGTTTGGCGATTGGGAAGGGAAGCATCGGCGAGGTAAGGAATTTTGTCGAGTGAAGAGGCTTGCGTGTCGAAAAGCCCAAGTTTGATGCGGGCGGTATAAAGGCGCTCGGCGGCCTGCGTTACAAGGTCCTCGGAGACGAGTTTCTGGCGAACTGCATCCGCGAGGGTGTTGAATCCCGGGGTCCAAATGCTGCAGGAGAGGTCGGTGCCAGCAGCGAGAGCGAGAGCAGCCGAGTGCATGATATCGGCGGTCTTCTTGTGACCCTGATTCACGTCGACAATTGCGCCGCAGTCGGAGACAACAAAACCATTGAAGCCCCATGCGTCGCGGAGGTGTTCCTTGAGGAGGTTCTTGTTGGTGCAGGCGGGCCACTCGTCAATGGAGTTGTAGGCGCACATCACCGACTGGACATGGCCTTCAGTCACGGTGGCGCGAAAGGCGGGGAGATATGTTTCTTCCAGGTCTCTGGGAGTCGGGTCGACATTGAAGCCGTGACGCATGGGCTCAGGACCGCTATGCACGGCAAAATGTTTGCTGGTGGCGACAGCGCGCAGGTGATTGAGATCGTTTCCCTGGACGCCAGTGATGAAGGCTACGCCAAGCTTCGCGGTCAGGAACGGGTCTTCGCCGTATGTCTCCTGCCCGCGGCCCCAGCGCGGATCACGGAAGATGTTGATGTTGGGCGACCAGAAGGTCAGGCCGTAAAAGATGCGGTGATTGCCCTGACGCTGGGCCTCGTTGTATTTGGAGCGAGCTTCCGTAGAGATCACGGTTCCCATGGCGCGAACAATGGTTGGGTCCCAGGTGGCGGCCATGCCGATGGCTTGGGGAAAGACAGTGGAGTAGCCGGCGCGGGCAACGCCATGCAGGGCTTCGTTCCAGGTCTGATAATCGGGGACGCCAAGACGTGGGATGGAGGTGGCCCAGTCTTCAAGCTGATTGGCTTTTTCGTCGAGCGTCATTCGGCCCACGAGGTCGTGTGCACGGTCAGCCGGCGAGAGCTTGGGGTCGAGATAGGGGAGCTGCTGCGAGAGCGCGATCGGGGCAATAACAGAGCAGATGAGCGCGAAGAGGAGCGAACGACAAAGCGGCATGAATAGATCCCTCCAAGGGCCGCGCTCGTTCAGCTGCACAGGCGCGTCCGTAAGCCTTTTCAGTGTTGTCGATAAACCAGCCATAGATTGGCGCAGATCACAGTCGTGAAAAGGCAGTCATGAAGAACTTTACTAGGCGAGGGGGGGGCTTTGCCTAGATTGATCCGGGCTGGGGGCATCAGGGCGAGGGCTGATCGGCACAACAGGTTGTCGTTTGCAGAGCAAGGGCTCCCGAGCGCATAGATAAAAATGCGCCCGCAAAGTACGCAGGCGCCAAGGAGGCTACAACGTCAGTCCAAAAACACAGGAACGCGTCTTGGACTGTATCTGCCGTCGAGTTGCTGCGGCGGATTTGACGGGGGGTGAGTGCGAGCGGCGATTCGATGCCGCCCGCAAGTTTTGGTGGTTCACCAGAGTTAGAACAGTAAACGCCCACCGATCTGGATGATGCGGTTGCTGCCTCCGCTGCCGGTGATTTTGCCGAAGCTGGTATTGTTCATGGTGGCCGTTGGAACACCAAGGTTGGTCAAGTTGAAGACGTTGACTGCTTCGCCGCGCAATTCGAATTTAAGGCTGTCATGGATCTGAATGTCCCGAATCAGCGACGCGTCAACATCCCGGTAGCCAGGATCGGAGAGTGACATGGGGCGCTCAAGCCCAAGCAGGTTGAGTGGGCCGGTTCCGGGGCAGGTTACCCCAGCGGTGGTTGTTCCGGCGATGCAGTACGCGGTTGTATCGAACCACTGATTTTCGTTTGACACGCGGGAACTGGTTTTCAATGTGCGTGGATTTGCGCCGGGCACATAGCTGGGCCGGTTGTTGCCCTGGCCGTCGAAGTAGTTGTCTACTCCTGTTACGACGGTGAAGGGCTGGCCGCTGTTTGTGGTGATCGACGAGGTAACTGTCCATCCGTTTAGGACATTTCTGAAGAGCAGGTTGCCGCCGCTGTAGTAGTCAGGCTTCCAGACAACCGAAGCTGACACCATGTTGCGTCTGTCCTGGTCTGAACGCTGCTTCTTCTCGAGGTTCGGGTAGTTGTAATCGAGGATGATGTTGTTGAGCGAGGTGCCATCGAGGTTGCTGCTGGCGAGCGTGTGGCTCCAGGTGTAGCTGCCCTTGGCGCTGACGCGATGAGTGAGACGCTGCTCAACGGTGACTTGCAAGCCGTTGTAGTTGGAACCCTGGTTAGATTGAATGTTGTAGACGTTGGAGTAGAGCGGCGCCGCTGCTGATGCGCTATAGAGCGAATTCAATTTGCGGCGGTTGTTTACCGTGCTGCTCGAATTGGCATAGCCGCATGCCTGAGTGAGATCAGTGCAGCTAGCGCCTGAGGCGCCAGCAGAGTTGATGTTGAATTGGGCTGGGTTGAGATCCTCGTAGATCGGTTGCCGGCGGTTAAGAGAACCGACATAATTGGCGCCAATGGCGAGGGTATTGCCAATCTGCTGCTGGATTCCGAAGTTGATTTGATACGTGAACGGCCACTTGAAATTGGCATCCATTGATGACACCTGGTTGAGCGCAAGGAAACTTGCAGTGCCCGTGCCAGGGACAAAGGTCAACGTCGGGAAGGGGTTGACACCGCCGGGAAACTCCGTCGGATCGTTTAAGTAAGGGTGAGTCATGGAAGTGACCTTGCTGAAGGTAGGCCTTACAGCATAGGGAGCGAAGTTAGAAGGCAATTCCCAGAGGTTGCCTGAGATGCCGCCGAAGAAGATGCCGCCGGCTCCGTGAATGACAGTCTTTCCGGTGCCGAATGGATCGTAGGAGAATCCGATGCGGGGCGAGATGTGATTATTCGGAGTAAAGGCCCCGCCCTTCGGAACTCCCGGGTCTCCGGGGAACAGCATTCCGATTGGAGCCAGTTGGTTACCGGTTTTTCCAGTGATATTGACGGTGGTAAAAGCGTGGGACTGCACCCCGGGAATAAAGTTGGTCTCGCGGTTTTGCGTGTCGGTAGGTGCCTGTTGCCAGTCGTACCGGACGCCTAGATTGAAGGTCAGATTATGGAGGATCTTCCAATCATCCTGGGCGAAAAACGCATAGTTGAAGTAGTTGGCATCGGCATATTCACCGGTGTCCTGTTCAAAGGAATTGGGGTAGCCGGTAATGAAGTCCGACAGCGAATAGTTGGTGCGCGCACCGGCTGCTGTCGTGAAGGCGAAGACGCCGTAGTTATCCAGCGAAGTCTGCTGGAAGTCCTTCTCCAGGCCGGCTTCACCGCCCAGATAAAGGGTATGCTTGCCGCGCGTCGTATTGAGCACATCGCGGGCGCCATATTGGTTGGTGCCCGCTTTGGGGCCAGTGATTGCCTGAGTCAGGCCAAACCAGTTTGAGTCGCTGATCTGCCCCCTGGATGGCAGGCCTGAAATGCCGAAGTCGGAGCCGAACGTGGCCCAGGTATCGGAACTTGGAACTGGATTTCGACCACCAAACTGCCGTGTGTAGCTAAGCCATGCCTGGTTCACCGTGCGCGGACTGATCGTCCAGGTATCGCTGGCGTTTGCATTCTGTTGGGTGGCGGCGTAGTTGGAGTATGTCCAACTGGAGGTGAGGCCGCCTGGAAGGCTGGCGACGGTGGAGCTATAGCGGAAGTAGCTCAGCGAGACACGGTGGTTCTGTGTCAATTGGTGATCGGTCTTGATGAGGTATTCGTTGTTGGTTTGTGGGGCCGCATCATACTCGCGATGCGTGTACTTGGTGTCACCAACAATGACGCCCGGTTGTCCATTCAATGTGAGGTGGCCGGTGTTTCCGATCGAGCCGGTCAGATTGCCATTGGCAAGATACTTGAGCACATTCTGTACGGTTGGGTCGAGGGCTGAACCCGGAAGGGTGTTATTCGCGTAGGGAAGGCCAGTTGCTCGGTTACAGACCCAGAACTGGATTGCGGTGTTGTCCGCGGCCGTGGGTGCGTTCTTGCAATCGTTGGTGCTGGTAGGCGAATCGGTTGCGTCCACGGTGGGCGTGTTCTCAGAGAAGTTTCCGCCCATCTGCGCGACGTCGGGAACAGAAGATACGTAGGCCGACGATGTTGCGAAACGATAGCCGCCGTAGCTGCCGAAAAAGAAATCCTTGTCGTGACGAATCGGGCCGCCGAATGTTGCGCCGAAGCGATGTGTCACATATGGGGACTTGACGGTCTGGTTGTGGGTGACCGCGTTGAAATTCCTGGAGCGATAGAACTCGAATGCAGAACCATGCCATTGGTTGGTTCCGGATTTTGTAACCATGCTGACAACGGCCGCCGCATAACGCCCGAGCTGCGCGCTGAAGTTGTTGGTCTGGACATCGTATTGGCTGACGGCATCGGGGTCGGGAACTTCGTTGCCGCTATTTCGCAGGCCAGTCATGTTCAGGCCGCCGTCGAGGTAGTAAGAAACCTGGCCGGTGAAATCGTCTGTGGATCCGTTGATGTAGACGTGATACTCGATGAATCCAAGGCTGTTTGAGTTGGCGTTGGACTGGACGCCCGGCGTGAGGCTGAGCAATGCGTAGGTGTCTCGGCTAATCAAGGGGAGATTGTCGATTTGCTCATTGGATACGGTTGTTCCAAGCGTGGAGTTGCTGAGATTAACGAGAGGCACATCGGCAGTTACGCTCACCGTCTCACTCTGACCGCCAATTTCCATTTTCAGATCAAGCGTAGCGTCCTGCATGACGGAAAGGACGATGCCGCTGCGCTCAAGGGTCTTGAAGTTCGCAGCCGAAACCGAGACCTTGTAGGGGCCGACCGGAAGGAACTCTTCGTGAAAAGAGCCGTCGGCCTTGGATGTAGTGACGCGGACGAAGTTCGTATCGGTCTCTGTGAGCGTGATCTTCGCATTCGGGACAACGGCGCCTGTGGGATCTGCGACTATTCCTGAGAGGCTTGCAGTGCTGAGCTGCGCCTTAGCTCCAGCTGCCGCAAAGACGGCAATGAGCATCAGCAGCAGCGCCCAGCTCTTAATGCGTGTGAATCTGTTCATTAGGCTCTCCTTGAATTCTCCAGGTACAGCACTCTCAAAGTCCGAGTGACTTGTGCTTATTGGTTTGTTTCGCGTCATGGCCATTCTCCTGTGGTTGATGCGGCGCCTTTGCACTCACCTGGTGTGCGCAGGCGCGACGATGGTTAAACGTTGAGTGATGCGGGAGCCATCCCGTTAGGTGTAGCTCGGATGGTGCACGATCCGTTGCAAATGATTGAGATTTGAGCGCGCCCGTTTGAAAGTTGGATCTCGCGGGATCCACGTGTGGTTCCCAGGTTGTCGACCAGCTTGCCCGGGCCTGTGATCGAGAAGCGCACCACTTGAGCTGAGTCGAGGCAGAGAACTCCATTTCGATCGAAGAGCCTTGCTTCAACCATCACGATGTTGTTCATTCGTTCTTTGTGGAACAACTTCAGGTCAGTCGGCTTGCCCCAGGGCTGCGTCTGATACGTCAGGTCAATCTCATCCGCAACAACGGCATTGCCCTTGTTGGCAATTGCCTGCAAATGATTTGGCCCGTTCGCGAATCGAACATCCCACCGGAGGCCGGCGGCGGGAAAGTTCTGACTATCGCGCTGCTTAGTCCCCAGTGAAAAGCCGTTCAGGAATAACTCGGCGCGCTCGCAATTCGAATAAACATGAACCGCGCGGGTTTGGCCCGGCTTGCCCCAGCGAATGGGCCAGGTGTGCCCATAGATATGGACCATCGGCTTCTGCGCCCAATAAGACTGAAAGACAAAGTAGGACTCTTTTTTGGAGAGATCACGTTCGACAACGCCCTTTTGATTCACCCGCGGGATGCCATTGTCCTCACGCAATGGTGAAGCAAAGTCCTTGAAGACCCACTGAGCAGACCCAGTAAGCCAATCCAGTGATTCTTGTGTTTTGAGATGCCAGTCGAAGAGATTGCATGCGTAGGTTTCGGACCAGTCGCCATCCGATGAAACGCGAACCTCGCCGCCGGATTTCAGATAATCGAGCCCGCGCTCATCGGTTCCATGACCGGTGGCAACCCGGCGCAGTACGTCCTCAGCGTCTTCGGCGTGGCGCCCGGCCTGGCTGTCAGCGCCCCATTCAATGTGAATGAATCGCTTGACACGGTCGCGCTGGGCGAGAAGGCTCTGCTCGTATTCGCGATAGTTGCCTCTATACCAGCCGGCCCAGATTGACGGCGAGTAGACATCGGGAATGTCGCGCGCAAAGTCGCAGCGCCGGAAGGCAGTGAGTCTTGAACTATCGAGCCGATGCGAGAGGTCGCGCATTTCAGTCATGAACGAACGGATGGCGGGCTGGTCGATGCCTGGATACTCTTTGGGCCAATCGTCTTCGTTGCCCAGGCCCCAGAGAATGATGGAGGGATGGTTGTAATGCTGGTCGATCATGTGAGTCAGCATGTCTTTCGCGTTTTGTTGAAAGGCGTGATCGCCAACGCCGGCGCGACACCAGGGAGCCTCTTCCCACACCATGAGTCCAAGCTCGTCGCACAATTCAAGCACCAGCCTGTCTTGCTGGTAGTGGCCGAGACGAACGAAGTTTGCACCCATGTCGCGAATCATTTGCATTTCCTCGCGAACGAGGTTGTCGCTCATTGCAGCGGCCACCTCGACATGGTCTGCGTGACGTTGCGTGCCGCGAAGAAGAACCCGCTGGCCGTTCAGTTTGAAGGGGCCGTGTTCGACGAACTCAACCTGGCGGACGCCAAAGCGCTCGTCGAGCTGCGTTTGCCCCAGTGAGGTCGAGAGGGTTACCGAGCAACGATAGAGGTGCGGCGAATCCGGCGACCACAACATCGGCTTTGGGATGTGAAAGCTTGCGATTTCGCTCATTCCAACCCATGTTG
>Ga0181535_10006875_pt1 | contig 11591 bp, 3 predicted proteins | sample PEATcosm2014_Bin_44_FD_119774 | JGI IMG/M metagenome (GOLD analysis project Ga0181535, IMG submission 119774) | Peatland microbial communities from MTU Mesocosm Facility, Houghton, MI, USA - PEATcosm2014_Bin17_30_metaG | ecosystem: Environmental > Terrestrial > Soil > Wetlands > Peat | place...
GGACAACTCGTGTCAGAATAAAACCTTGGTGCAGACCTTTTAAATAAAACTGCCATTTTTCAGGGGTTTTGGCAGGGCGCCCCTTCCAGTTGCGAAAGTCGGGCTAGCCCAAAGGCACCGGAAAAATCCTCGTCAACGGCGTGGCTCGGTTCGATTTCCTCAAAGGCGCTTCCATGGCCCGCCAGCGCCCGGAATTGTTACGACAAGGCCCGCGAATCCCCCGCCGATGAGCCCAGACTCTAGTTTGACACCTTTTCCAGGTAGTCCACTTCAATTTCAATATACCAAGGCCTATCAGGAGCGAAGGCATGAAAGGTCCGCAATTTAACCAAAAGACCGAGGTCGGGGAACTTCTTCGACACCCCGCCAAATGGGCTACGCTCCCCATGATTGCCAGCCGAGTCACACCATTCCAGAAATTTGGAAGGCTCGCAGCCAATGACAGTGCACAAACGCAAGCCCAATTCACGGACTTTTTCGATGGGCATCGCCTCCAAATGCATTTCCTCCTCGAATAAGTGGTCCTTCCCATTATAAGCGTCCGCTTCGATTAAAACTGGCTTGATCAATACGGAATTGCTTCCCAGAGTCAGCCTCAACGGAATTCCGTTCGACTCGCCCGGGCATTCCATTACCCAGGTCTGAAACAATCCATTCTTGGTATCCCAAAATCCTTCAATCGCTTTCTTCCATCCAGAAAGATTCGTCATTGTGATGAGGTTAAATAGTCCATTCGTTTCGCCCAGATCGCGCGCAAATGCCTGACCATTAGTGCTACCGTGAGAGGAGATTGGCGAGCCAGGAGTGGGCTTTCCACCGGGGCGCCATAGAATCCAAATTGCGGCGCCGGCAATTAAACAGAAAACAGCCAGGAACAGAATCCTCCTTTGTTTCATAAAAGGGGAATAATTTGGCGACGGGTTAAAGATCCGGACGTGAGCCAGCGCCGATTTGTGGCCAGGACCGCATAGCGGAGCTCATCGCGTTAATGGCGGATGGCTCCAGATGATTATTGGGCTGACTCATCAATAACAACCTCTCGACAAAAACGACAAGTTTTGGTGGATAAAATAACCGGATATTGGCTCACAAGCGATTGCCCACAGTGCGGACACAGCACCTGGTATCGCCGCTCACCACTATAAGCCAATATGCCAACTACCGGAAAAAAGCCGAACACTCCAGCCAAAACAATGTAAAGGCCGGTCTCTTTATCAACCACGTGCCAATGACAAACATCACAAACGCAAAAAAAGAGTAGCGGGCCAACAGCAAGCAAAGACGGTCCGAAAAAAGCGAAACGGCCAAATCTTGTCATTGACTTAACTCGCTTCTCTAGCAATTCCTGTGTCATGTGAATCAAGTCCGCCTAACTTTTATTGAATGACTGGCTGTGCATGAAGTTTTGCACAGGTGGCTTTTGCAGTCCGATTGCTGCCATGGATTTATGAAAGCGCACCGTCGAATTTCTGTCAAAGATTTTCGACGAAATTAAAATCTCAAGATTTGACTCGTGCCCTTTCCGTCCGACCGCAACCGCCGCGCTTCCGCCGGGTCCAGTCGAGGACGCTGAGGCCAGCGTCACAAAGGCCGACTCGGAAAAGTTCCAGAGGAACCGAAGAGCATAGCCCGCATTTTCAAATGCGGGTTTCGGTCGCGGGAGACGGCCCCGTCCCGACGGGACGGTTGAAAGGGGGGGCGGTTGGGTGGGGAAAATCCGGTCAGCCGCCCCGATGGGGCTGAGGGTGTGCGTGGGCCGAAACCCGCATTTAAAAATGCGGGCTATTATCGGTCGCCGCTCCGCGGCTTGGGAAGCGCAGGCCTTCGGGTGTGGCCCCATGCGGATAGGGGGGCGAGGCGTGGTGTCAACCACGCCGCCTTTCGCTCGCGATCCCCGGGGGCTGCAAAACGCACGCTATGTTCGCGGCGGGTTCGGAGGCCGAATCTGCTTGTTTAAAATCCCGGAACTTGGAACCCTCGCATTCCCTATAGAGTTTTCGTAGCGTTATCGTGAATAAACCCGTTGATCCTTTCGCGCGCGGCGCAAATTTCATGCGCCGCGCCGCCGTGTGTTGCGGGCTGGCCGCCCTGGTGGCCGGCAGCGGCGCCATCGGCCTGCGGGGGGATACGCCGGCCGCGCGGGAGACCGATCTTGCCCAGTTGGCCACCGCAGTCGCCGGTACCCACTGCGTGGCCCAACCCATCGACCTCACTGGCGTTGTCCTGTGGGTGAACGGGGCGCACGACGAACTGGTGTTGCAGGCCGGCACGAATGTGTTGCCGGTGAAAATGGATTTAGCGGCCCTGCCGGGCTTGGTTCCGGGCCGGCAGGTCCGGCTGAGCGGCAGCGGCACGGCGGGTCTGGGCTGCCTCAACGAGGCGCTGGTGGACAACGACGGGCTGCATTCCGTAACCGAGAAATCGGGCACCATTTCCCTCAGCCGCGGCCGGCATGCCCTCCGGGTGGATTGGTTTAACGGTCCGGCGGATGCCGCACTGACCGTGGAGTATGCTGGCCCGGGGATGCCCCGCCAGCCGATTCCCGCCGGCGTCCTGTTCCGGACGAATGCGCCGGCGGAAACGGGGGGGGTGAATTTGCCGGGCTTGAGTTTTCGCGGTTACCAGGGCCAATGGGAGTGGCTGCCGACCTGGCGGAACGCCATCCCCTTCAACGAAGGCACAGTTACCAATTTCAATATTGCCGTGCGCACCCGAGCCGAAAACGCGGGCCTGGAGTTTTCCGGCTATCTCAGCATCGAGCGGGCGGGCCAATATACCTTTTGGACCACCTCGGATGACGGCAGCCGGCTGTACTTAGGCGACCCGCCGCTGCGGCTGGAGATCCTGGGCGACGCGCTCCTGCCGACGGCGGAAAGGATCCAACCGGGACAAAAACTGGTGCCGGGCCGGGATTGTTTTTGGGCGGAAGCCGAGGGCACAGTCACCGGTGTGCATGTGGATTCGCAGCGCGGCTGGCAAATGGAACTGGCCGCCAGCGCCGGGCGATTGTTTGTGGAATCCGACCTGGCCACGCTGACGCCGCCGATGCTGTTTAGCCGGCTGCACGTGACCGGCTTGTGCCGCAGTGTCGTGGAGCCCGGCCACGGCAGTGTCGCGGGGCGGCTGCTGGTATCCGAGGCCGGCCAAATCCAGGAACTCGCGTCGCCGCCGGCAGCCACCAACGCGACGGCCACGACGGTGGCAGAATTGCGGCGCCTGGGCGCCAGCGGCCATCGCACGGGCTGCTGGTTGTGTCTGCGCGGGACCGTGCTGGCCACCGGTGCCAGCCCGGGCCTGTTCGCGTTTCAGGACGCCACCGGCGGCACCGTCGTGCAAATGGATACCCCGGCCATTGCGCTGCAGCCCGGCCAGGAAATCCAAGTCAGCGGCTCGGGTGTGCTGGACCGGAATCTGCTCCTGGTTTGCAATGCCCCCTTGGTGGAAAATGACGGTGTGCATGCCGTCCGGGAACGGTCGGGGGCGATGTTTCTCACGGCCGGCAGACACCCGCTCCATCTTTCCTGGTTCAACCGCACCCAGGCTGCGGCCTTGGAAGTTTTCTACCAGGGACCCGGCGTGCCGCGCCAGGAAATCCCCGACCGGGCCCTGGTTCATCCGGAGTTTGATTCCTCGGGCCGGCTGGTTTGGGCGCCGGGTCTGACCTACGAGAATTATGAAGGCGATTGGCGGCACGTGCCCGGCCTGGCCCGCCTTAATCCCGTGAGCCTGGGCACGGGCAAGAACTTCACGCTGCACGCCGCGGCCCGCGCCATAAAGACCGGGCTGGAATTCAGCGGCTTCTTCGACGTGCCGCGAAATGGCCAATACTTTTTCACGCTGTCTTCCCACGATGGCAGCCAGTTGTTTCTCGACGAATCGGCGCCCCACGTGGAGGTCCTGGGCAGCCACCCACTGCCGGCCTCGTTGCCGGTGGCCTCGCGCCAGATTCTTGAGTCGCATCAAAGCTCACCCTGGTCGCAGACCGAGGGCACGGTCAATTTCGCCAGCGAACGCGACGGCGCGCTCTTTCTAGAAGTGGGTTCCGGTTACGGCCCCATCAGTGTGGAGGTGGTGGACGCCACCGGCGCCTCGCCCCTGCTGCTGCTCGGCAGCCGCGTGAAAGTGCTCGGGTTCTGTCAGGCCACCCAAACGCCCGGCGGCCAGTCCGTGGCGGGCGCCATGGTTACGCCTGGCATTGCGCAGATTGAAATCCAGGAACTCTCCCCGGCGCAATGGAACCGCTACCCGCGGCAATCGATCCGCCAGCTCGCCGCCAGCAACGACGCCGCGGCCGACGAGTTGATTGCCCATGTGCGCGGTTGGATCAGCGAGCCCGCGGCGGCTGGCCCGGCCCGGCTCCGCGATGATTCCGGCACGATTGATTTGCAGTGGGCAGCGCCGCTGGCTGGCTACGGCACCAATGCGATCGAGGTGCTGGGCCGCTTGAACCGGTCGGAGACCAACCTGGTGCTCACCTGCGCCGTCGGCCGCGTTGCGCCCGGCCAGTTGGCGGACGCCCCCAACCGGCCGCCGCTGCTGACTTCCGTCCGGCAGGTCAAGCAATTGTCGCGCGAGCAGGCGCAGCGCGGTTACCCGGTGAAACTGCGCGGGGTCATCACCCTGGTCCGCGGCAACCAGACCGGTTTCATCATTCAGGACGACACCTCGGCCATCGATGTCTGGTGGACGCCCTACGCCAACACGTCGCTGCCGCGCGTGGGCGATTACTGGGAGGTGGAGGGCGAAACCTTTGCCGAGTTTTCGCCCAACATCCGCACGCACCACGCCACGCGGCTCGGAGTCGGCACCCTGCCCGAGCCGATCCATCCGGCCTGGGACCAGTTGCTCAACGGCAGCCTGGACACATTGTATGTCGAGTTGCAGGGCATCGTGACCGCCGTGGAATCCGATGCGGTCATGCTGCTCACGCGCGACGGCAAAATCCGCGTGTTGCTGTCTCCCGTGACGCCCGAATTATTGAAGCACACCGAGAATGCCCTCGTCCGCATCCGCGGCTGCGTGGTGCCGGTGCGCGACCAGAACTCGCAGGAGGTGCGCGTGGGCCAGATCCGCCTTTCGAATGTCTCGCTGAACCTGGACGAACCGGCGCCGGCTGATCCGTTCGCCACCAGCCTGAAGCACGCGTCCGAACTGCTCCAGTTTGATGCCCGGGCGGGCTCATTGCAACGGGTCAAGCTGGCGGGGCAGATCATGCATGCGGGGGACGGGGAGATTTTTCTGCGCGACGGTGACACTACCGTGCGCGTGCTGCCGCAGAGAAGAACCGCGGTGAGTGCGGGGGACCTCACGGAGGTGGTGGGTTTTCCCGAACTGGGCGGACCGTCCCCGGTCTTGCGCGAGGCGGTGCTGCGGCCCACGGGTGAGGCGCCGTTGCCGTCGCCCGTGGTGTTGCCGGGGGACGCATTATTCAGCAAGGGGCACGACGGCTGGTTGATTTCCGTGCCGGCGCGGTTGATTGGGCTCACGGGCAACGAGACGGAGCGGTTGCTGGAGTTGCAGAGCGGCAGCCGCGAATTTCTGGCGCGGCTGGCTAACCGGCAGGGCGCGCTGCCGCGCTTGATTCCCGGCAGCCAATTGGAATTGACCGGCGTCTATGCCGAGCAGGCGGGCCGGCCGGACCAGGCGTTCACCTCTTTTGAGCTGCTGCTCAACTCGCCGGCGGCCGTGACGGTGCTGGAGCTGCCGCCGTGGTGGACGCTGCGGCGCGCGCTGATTTTCGCCGGGGGTCTCGCCGCCACTATCCTGGCCGCGCTGGTTTGGATCCAGTTGCTGCGGCGGCGGGTGGAAGAGCGCACCGCGCAACTGGCGGTGGAAATCCGGCGGCGCGAACAAGTACAGCGGCAAAGCGATCTCGAACGCGAACGCACGCGCATTGCCAAGGACATGCACGACCACCTGGGCACCAGCGTCACCCGGGTGAGCCTGCTGGCCGAGCTTACGAAAAACGACGCGCTGGATGCGGGCAAGACGGCGGCGCACGCCGAAAAAATCTCCGAAACCGCGCTGGAATTGGGGCGCACCCTGGATGAAATCGTCTGGGCGGTGAATCCCAAGAACGATTCGCTTGATCGGTTTTGCGATTATGTGGCCGTTCAGGCCCAGGAATTATTTCAATTGACCGACGTGCTCTGCCGCGTGGATTTGCCGCCGGAGATGCCGCGCCATCCCTTGTCCGCCGAATTGCGGCACAACCTGTTTCTGGCGGCGAAGGAGGCTTTGAACAATGTCGTGCGGCACGCCCAGGCGAAGGAAGTCTGGGTACGGTTCCAATTGCAGGCAGACCGTTTCCAGATTTGCATTGTGGATGACGGGGTGGGCTTTGACCCGGAAGCGACCTCCGGCCGGCGCAACGGTTTGCAGAACATGCAGCGGCGGCTCGAGGAGACAGGCGGTCGCTTTGCCCTGACCAGCCAGCCGGGACGCGGCACCCGGGTGACGCTCGAATTCGGCCTAGCCCAAACTTCCGAAAGCGCCGGCGCCCAAACGGTCGGCGGCCATCCCGCGGAAAGTTCGCTTGCGTCCCACTCCCCCGGCTCATAAGGTCGCGGCGTGCGTGTAAAAGTTTCCATTGTCGAAGACGACCAGCAGATCCGTGACGGAATGGCGTTCCTCATCAACAGCAGCGAGGGCGCCGTCTGTATCAGCACCCACGCCAACGGCGAAGAAGCGTTGCGGCAGATCCCGGCGCTGGGGCCCGATGTCATCCTGATGGACATCAATCTGCCGCAGATGTCGGGCATCGACTGCACGCGCAAATTGAAGTCCTTGCTGCCCGGGGCGCAGGTCCTGATCCTGACGATGTATGAGGATAGCGAGCTGGTGTTTGACTCGATCATGGCCGGTGCGAGCGGTTATCTGGTGAAGCGGACGCCGCCGGCGAAGATTCTGGAGGCCATCCAGGAAATCCATACCGGGGCTTCGCCGATGTCCGGCCGCATCGCGCGCAAGATGGTGGAACATTTCCGGAACCTGAAACATTCGGCGCCGGAATTGGAGAATTTATCCAAGCGTGAACAGGAAGTCCTCGAACTGCTGGCCAAGGGCTATCGCTACAAGGAAATCGCCGACGCTCTCGGCCTGGGTTTTGACACCGTGCGCAGCCATCTGCGCAGCATTTACGACAAGCTACACGTGCATTCCCGCACCGAGGCGGTGGCCAAATACTTGAAGACGCCCGAGTCCGAACGCGCGCGCCGGGGTTAGCCCGGCCGGGCGGGCTTTCGCAGATCGCCATCGGTTCCAGCCACCGCTCCCCAATCCGCCTTTTTCGCGGGGGCGGCACTATTTCGGGCTAGCCCGTTTCCCCATTTGTTGCCGGACTGTCACCTGTCATCCCAAAATGATACCCAAAAGGGCTATACAAGCCTCTTACGTTTATCCCTAGAGTGTTAATGACATCAATTTTTTAACCTATGATTCGAAACCCCAACTATAAGACATGCCTTTGCCTGGTGCTGGCCGCCACGGTGCTCTGCGCCACCAACAGCCTCCGGGCCGCCAGCGGCACGTGGACCGCGGACAGCGACGGCAACTGGAGCGACACCAACGACTGGGCCGGCTACATGGTAGCGGACGGTACCGGCAACACGGCCGACTTTAGCACGGTGGTCATGACCGCCGACCATACCGTCACCCTGGACGCGGCACACACGATCAGCACCTTGAATTTTGGCGACGCCAACACCACGCCGGAATTCAATTGGACGCTGACCGGCACCAACTTGCTGACCCTCGGAACAGCACCGCTGTTCAACATCGTCGATGACACGGCCACGATCGCCGTGCCGCTGGCCGGCACCACTGGTTTGACCAAGAGCGGCAGCGGCACGCTGACGTTTCTGGGCGCGAACTCCTACTCAGGCGCCACCCTGATCACCAATGGCGTGGTTAATTACAATGGCTCCAGCCACGGCGCCAGCTCGGGCATCTTTAACGTCGGCGGCGTGAACGGCCGGGCAGTGGTGAACATCGACACGACCGGCGGCATCACCAACACGGGTTCCTACTACGGCATCGGCGGCACGCAGCCCGACACGACCGACACCGGCGTGGGGGTGCTCCACATCCTGGCGGGCACCTTTGCCACCGGTAACAACAACAACTACACGGAAGTGGGTACGGGCGGGTTGAATGGCGGCGGCAGTTACGGCTGTATCACGCTCCAGGCTGGTGGCACTTATAGCACGCTGGGAAATTCCGGCGCGCGGTTCGGCGCCGGTGGCGTGGGCGTCCTTTATCAGACCGGCGGCACGCTGAATAGCACCCGGTGGTTTGCGCTGGGCAGCCAGGCCGGCGGCGGTGGCACGGCCAATGCGGGCGGCGTCGGTGAGGCCATCATCCTTGGCGGTACCGCCACGGTGGCTTCCGGCTACCGCATCCTCCTTTCTGACAAATCGGGCGGCCGGGGCACGTTGGACCTCGGCACCGAAGCCGGTGGCACCGCCGTCGTCTCCGCACTGAATACCAGCACCACTTCCGGCGGCATCGACTTTGTTGATTCCGGCGGCACCAATGCCCAGGGTACGCTCAATCTCAACAGCGGCACGCTGCGGATGGCCGGCACCATGTACCACAACAACTCGGCGGGGGTTGCGGAAGTCAACTGGAACGGCGCCACCTACCAGGCCAATGGCAACAACTACAATATCTTCAACGTCGCCAACGCTTTCATCGTGAATGTGTTCAACGGCGGCGTGGTGATCGATGACCAGGCCAATACCAACACCTGCGCGGCCCCATTGCTGGCGCCCGGCGGCAACGGTTTGTATCCAGCCGGCGGCACGCTCGCGGTGACCGGTGGCGGCAGCGGCTATATCGGCATCCCGGTGGTCACCGTGACCAACACCGGTTTCGGCAGCAACGTCATGGCGGTCGCCAACCTCTCCGGCGGTTCCATCACCAGCGTGGCCATCACCTCGCCGGGAGAAAACCTGTCCGTGGGCGACGTGCTGGGCTTCGTGTTCACTGGCGGCGGCGCCACCACGCCGGCCAGCCCGTTCATTTATACTTTGACCGCCAGCGACCTCGCCACCAATACCGCCGGTGGCCTGACCAAGCTCGGCGCCGGCATGCTGGTCTTGACGGTCAGCAACAGTTATCAGGGCAACACGGTGGTCAGCGCCGGAACGCTGGACGTGCAGGCGGACGGCGGTCTGGGCGGTGGCAGCGTCTCGGTGGCCAACGGCGCCACCTTGATCCTGGAAGACGGCATTACCAACAGCTACGTCAGCGACACGGGTTATTTCATTCTGGGCGGCACGGCCACGGCCGACCTCAACTATACCGGCACCAACGCCGTTTACGCGCTGTCGCTGGATGGCGGCGTCACCTATGTGACCCCTGGCACCTGGGGCGCGTCGGGCTCCGCGGCGAATAACCAAGACAGCCATTTCACCGGCAGTGGCGTCCTCAGCGTGGCTTCCAGCCCCAGCGTGACAGTGGCGGTGACTTCGTCGCTCGATCCTTCCATCTTGAGCCAATCGGTCACCCTCACGGCCACCGTTACCGGCAACCACGGCACCGCCACCGGCACGGTGACTTTCAAGGACGGCACGACCGTGCTGGGCACCGCCACGTTGAGCGGCGGTAAGGGCACCCTGACGACGAGCGCTTTGGTTGATGGCTCCCACTCGATCACCGCGGTGTATGGCGGCAATGCCAACTATGGCCAGACCACCTCTCTCCCCTTGACGCAAACGGTTACCGTGGACAGCGACTTCTGGACGGGCTCCATCAGCGGTACCTGGGATATCAACGGCACCAAGAACTGGCGCACCCTGGCCGGCTCCGGCTCGGGCACTTATCTGGACGGCGACAATGTGCAGATGGATGACACCGCCACCGGCGGCACGGCTGTGGAACTGGATACGACGGTGAATCCGGCAAGCTTCGTGGTGACCAATGACGTGCTGAACTATTCGATCAGCGGTACCGGCACCATTGCCGGCACGACCGGCTTGAACAAGCTGGGAACGGGTAGTTTGACGCTGAATGTGGCGTCCGCCTACACCGGCACCACCACGGTGAGCAACGGCGTGGTGACGTATGGGCCCGGCAGTTCGGTGACGGGTAACGGGTCCTTGATCGTGGGCGCCGACGTGGTGCCGGCCGTGCTGAACATCAACACCACGAACACCCTGAATTTCAATGGCGTGGACAGCATCGGCGGCGTGGTGGGCGATACCGGCGATGCCGGGGCGGGAGCCATCCGGCAAACGGCCGGCACGTTTAATTGCAGCGCCTCGAGCGACCTTTATCTGGAAATCGGCACGGGCGGCAGCGCTGCCTATGGCGATTATGAACTCATCGGCGGCACGCTGAACAACGCGAATTCGAGCGGCATCCGCGTGGGCTGCGCCGGCACCGGCATTTTCAACCAATCCGGCGGCGTTCTGAACTGCGCCCGTTATTTTGCGGTGGGCAGTCAAAGCGGCAGCGCCAATGTGGGCGGCACCGGCGTGGCCACGTTCACGGGCGGGGCGGCAACCATCTCGTCCTCTTACCGCATCATCGTGGGCGACAAACCCTCCTCGGTGGGCGTGTTCAATCTCGGCACGGCCGCCGGCGGCACGGCCGCGGTCACCAACCTCTATAACAGCGGCGGCATCGGCTTCCTCCTGGTGGGCGACACCTCGGCCACTTCGGGCACGCTCAACCTTAACCGCGGCTTGCTCCAGCTCGGCGCGGCCATCTACCGGAATGAGAATTCCATGGGCGTGGGCCTCGTGGATTGGAATGGCGCCACCCTGCAAGCCGGCGCCGATGATATCAGCCTGATCACCAATACGCCCAGTTCCCTGACCGCCGACCTCGTGGCGGAAATCTACAACGGCGGCGCGGTGGTGGATTCGGGGACGAATACCTGCTCGCTGGACGTGGATCTCGTGGCGCCCACGGGTAACGGCATCTACCCGGCGAACGGCACCTTGCCCGTGACTGACTCGGGCACGGGTTACATTGGCGCGCCGGTGGTGACCATCGGCGGCGGTTCCGGCACGGGCGCCCTGGCGGTGGCCAATATGACCAACGGCGGCATCGCCAGTCTCACCCTCACCTGCCCCGGACAGGGCTACGTGGTTGGGGACGTGCTGTCCTTCACCTATACGGGCGGCGGCGCCAGTGTGGCGGCGAACAGCTCCAGTTACACCTTGCAGGCGGGTGATTTGAAAGCCAATGCCACCGGCGGCTTGGTGAAACTGGGCTCAGGCCTGTTGGCCCTGACCACCGCCAACAATACTTATCTCGGCGCCACCGTGATCAGTAATGGCACCCTGGCGGTGAACGGCAGTCTCATTGGCGGCGGCGCGGTCAACGTGGCCGGCGGCGTGCTCGGCGGCACCGGCTTGGTGGCCGGACCGGTCACGGTCCAGTCCGGTGCCACCCTGGAGGCCGGCCTCAGCGCGGTGGGGGCGTTCAATCTCGATAATAACGTCACCTTGTTGCCGGGTGCCCTGTGCAGCCTCAAGCTGAATGAGGGCGCGGCCACCAATGACGTCCTGCAGGGCATCAACGAGTTCACGTTCGGCGGCACCCTGGTGTTGACGAATCTGTCCGGCACGCTGGCGGCGGGA
>Ga0181535_10006876_pt1 | contig 11591 bp, 11 predicted proteins | sample PEATcosm2014_Bin_44_FD_119774 | JGI IMG/M metagenome (GOLD analysis project Ga0181535, IMG submission 119774) | Peatland microbial communities from MTU Mesocosm Facility, Houghton, MI, USA - PEATcosm2014_Bin17_30_metaG | ecosystem: Environmental > Terrestrial > Soil > Wetlands > Peat | place...
CCGGCCGAGAGTGTGTAGGCAAGCCGCATCGCCACTCCCAGAATAGTTGCCCGGCGCCTCGCCTCATCGCTCAGCAGCGTGCGGGCGACACCAAGGAATGGCGCCTCCGGCTCGGCCTCGTAGCGCAGCGCGAGTACCAACCCCAGAAAAGCGCGCGCCTGATGGTCCAGCCCGATGCCGGGTTGGCGCAGGATGCGCAAAAAAGCCTGCTCGGCACGGTATTCCGGATGGTCGTGGCTCCCGACATCCGACATCCAGCACGCCACTTCGCGCAGCCGCCGCGCCTCGCCCGTCTCACCAGGGAACAGCGGATCGGTCCACCCCATCAGCGCAGGCGGCAGGTCCGGGTCGCGGCCGAACCAGCGCGCATAGTCGAGCCCAGCCACCAGCAGCGAGTCGCGTGCCCGTTCCGCCGGCTGCATCAGGCGCATGTACCAACCCTCGCGCAGCCCATTGGCGCTGAACACCACCCGGCGTGCCCCGCTGCTGCGCAGCACGCGCCACAGCACGATCGCAGCAAAGGGCAGGTCCTCCACCCGCCGCCGCGGCACCCCCGGCATGTGCTCCAGGGCGCGGCGCGATGCCCCGGCGATCACCCTGGTCAGGTCGCGCGCCGCGTCGCGGCTGATCGTGTAGTGGTGCACCATGTTCAATGGATAGCCGGTCCGGGCAATGTGGATGCGCGCCAGTGCCCGCAACGCGCCTCCCACCAGATACAGATCGCCCCCCGCCCCCTCCTGCACCCAGGACTCGCGAGCCAAGTCGGCCTCCACGATGGCGCGCGCCTGCGCGAGGTTACCGCCAGACCGTTCGGCCAGCCGGATCACGCCCAGGCGGAACGTCTTCGCCAACCGGCGTTGCCCGCGCTCCAGTCGCACCAGTTCCAGTGAGCCACCGCCGATATCGGCCAGGATCCCGTCAGCGGCCGGAAAACCACAAAGCAGCCCTTCGGCGGCCAGTGCCGCTTCTTCCTCGCCGGCCAGGATATGGATCGGCACCCCCGGCATCCGTTCTTGCAGGGTTGCCACGAAGGCCGGTCCATTTTCGGCGTCACGCACCGCCGCGGTCGCCAGCACCTCGAATGGATCCGCGCCCATGGCACGCGCGATGGCGGCATAACGGTTCATCACCGTCAGAGCCTGCCCCACCCCGTCGTCGTTCAACCGGCCCGAGGCATCCATCCCGCGACCGAGCCGCAGCACCGCCTTTTCGTTGAAGATCGGCACCGGGTTGCGCCCACGACCTTCGAACACCACGAGGCGCACGGAGTTTGATCCAAGATCGACCACAGCACAGCGCGGAAGGTCGGCAGGAGGCGTGTATGGCATGTTGGACCGAACGCGTGGCGGGCTCGCGCGTCCACGTCAACCCCCTTCAGTCTTCGAGCATCCGATCATACCGCCGCACCGCCCCTGCGGGACCCTGCGCTGCCGGTCCGTGCAGCGCCGAACCGCGGCCGGACAATGACGGATTGGTCATAAAATATTCATGTGCCGAAGCCCGCTTGCGCGCCGGCACCGGTCCCACGCGGCGCCACACCCTATCGGCCCCCAGCTCCCAGGACTGCTCGGTGTCGCGCAGGTTCACCACCATGATCTGGTCCAGCACCTGCCGGTGCACCGTGTGATTATGGATCGGAACCAGCGTCTCGACCCGCCACTCCATGTTGCGGGTCATCCAGTCCGCCGAGCTGATATACACGCGGGCATGTCTGCTCGGCAGCTTGTGGCCGTTGCCGAACACGCAGATCCGGCTGTGCTCCAAGAACCGGCCGACGATCGACTTTACCCGGATATTCTCCGACATCCCCGCGACCCCCGGTCGCAGGCAGCAGATGCCGCGCACGACCGCCAGCACTTTCACTCCCGCCCGCGATGCATCGTACAGGCGATCGATCAGCCGCTCGTCCACCAGGCTGTTCAGCTTCAGCCAGATCGTCGCCGGCCGCTGCTCGCGGGCAAAGGCGATCTCGCGGTCGATCAGGGCCTCCAGCGCGGGCCGGATCGTCAGCGGGCTGAACAACAGCGCATCCATGCGCTCCGGTCGCGCATAACCGGTCATGTAGTTGAACAGCCGCGCCGAATCCCGCGTGAGATCGGGGTCACAGGTGAAGAACGACAGGTCGGTGTAGATGCGCGCGGTGATCGGGTGATAGTTGCCGGTGCCGAAATGCGCGTAGGACCGCATGGTTCCGCCCTCGCGCCGCACCACCAGGCTCAGCTTGGCGTGCGTCTTCAGCAGGGTGAACCCGTACACCACCTGCACTCCGGCCGCCTCCATCGAGCGCGCCAGTCGGATGTTCGCCTCCTCGTCGAAGCGGGCGCGCAGCTCGATCATGGCGGTGACCGACTTGCCGGCCTCGGCTGCCTCGATCAGCGCCTTGACGATCGGACTGTCGTGGCTGGTGCGGTACAACGTCTGCTTCACCGCCACCACGCCCGGGTCCTGGGCGGCCTGCCGCAAGAACTGCACCACCACGTCAAAGCTCTCGAACGGGTGGTGGACAATGATGTCCTTGGCCCGGATCGCCGCGAAGCAGTCGCCGCCAAAATCGCGGATGCGCTCGGGGAAACGTGGCGTGTAGGGCGCGAACAGCAGATCCGGCCGATCATCCACGATCAGCTGTTTGAGGTCCGAGAGCCCGAGAAGGCCGTCATGCACGAACACATCCTGGCTCGACGCCTCCACCTCATCGATCACCAGTTCACGCAGATGGGTTGGCATCGCTGTCTCGACCGACAGGTGGATCGCCACTCCGCGCCGCCGCCGCTTCAACGCCGTCTCGTAGGACCGCACCAGATCCTCCGCCTCCTCTTCGTACTCCACGTCGGTGTCGCGGATCAGCCGGAACATGCCGTGGCCCCGCAGTCGGAATCCGGGGAACAGGCGGTGCAGGCACAGCACCACGACGTGCTCCAGCATGACGAAGCGGATCGGTCCGCCACTCGCTGGCAGGCGGACAAAGCGCGCGATCTGGCCTGGCAGCGGGATCAGCGCGCGCATCGGGTGTGCGTCCTCCACCCGCTCCAGGGCCAGGGCCATCACCAGGCCCATGTTGGGAATGAACGGGAACGGATGCGCTGGATCGACGGCGAGCGGCGTCAGCACCGGAAAAACCCGTTCCATGAACCAGGCTTCAAGCCACTGCCGGTCCCCGTCTTTCAGCGTCGCCGGCTCGCAAAGCTCGATGCCGTCTCTGGCCAGCAAACCGCGGAGATGCACCCACACGCGGTACTGCTCGGCCATCAGTCGTTCCGCCCGCGCCTTGACCTCCTGCAACTGCTGTGCCGGTGTGCGCCCGTCGGGGGAGGGCGCGGTCACTCCTGCCTTAGCCTGGCCACTCAACCCGGCCACGCGCACCGACCAGAACTCGTCAAGATTGGCGGCGCTGATCGACACGAAGCGCAGCCGTTCCAGCACTGGGTGGCGCGGGTTCTCCGCCTCCTCGAGAACGCGCTGGTTGAAGTCGAGCCAGGACAGCTCGCGGTTGATGAACCGTTCCGGATCGGTGGCCCCTATGGTGGGCGCCTGCATCCCCGCGGGCGCTGTCTCCACCGCCCCGGCCTCCTGAACATGCACGGCATTGAGTTGGTTCATCGGGTAATCCTACAGGAGTGTGCCCGCCTCGGCGGAAGTCACAGTATCGGCATGGGCGAAAAGACTGTCCGCCGGCAATCGAGACGACAGCTCCCGATCGAGTCCCGCCGCCACCGCCTGGGCCAGAGTCCGGGTAATGCCCCCACCGGCTGCCAGGGCGGCATGGTCCAGCCGTGCCACCGCCTCCCGGATAGCCCCCTGTGAGCGCGGCAGGTGCAGCAGCAGCCAATCCTGTACCGCCTCGGCTACGGTCAGTTGTCGCTCCCTCAGCAGTCGCGCCAGCAGGTCGCGCAGCAGTTCGTCCTCCGCCGGGCCGATGCGTACCGCCGTGATGGCGCGTAGCCGGCTGGCCAGATCGGGCAGCGCCGGATTCCACCGCGCCGGCGCGGCCCGGCCGGCCAGCAACACCGGCAGTCCCGCCTCACCAGCGGCATTCAGCAGATGCAGCAAAGGCCGCTCCGGCGCTGCGTCTGCGTCGTCCACCGCGATGGATCCCACCGGCGGTTCCGTCGCCAGTAACGGGCCGGCCAGCAGCACTGCTCCCTGTCGCTTCGCCCAGAGATGCAGCAGATGGGTCTTGCCGCATCCCTCCGGCCCCCACAACGCCAACTGCCCCAGCGGCCAGGACGCAGTATTGCACAGCCAATGCAGCGCCTCGGCGTTCGACGCAGCCTCCAAAAACGCCTCCGACCCGTAATGCGGTGCGTGCGGAAATGGCAGCGCCAGCTGGCGCGGGCCCAGGGCAGGGTCGCTCAGGGGTCCCTCTCCTGCCATGACGGCGGCTCGAGATAGAACGGACTCCGCAGGTAGCGGCGCAGCCAGAACCGGCACAACACGCCGATCACTGCCGCCATCGGCACCGCCAGCAGTACACCCAGGAAGCCGAACGCCGCCCCGCCGGCGAACAGAGCGAAGATCACCCAAACCGCGTGCAGCTCCACCCGGTCACCCAGGAAGCGTGGATAGATGACGTAGCCCTCGAGGATTTGCCCGGCAACAAACACGCCGCCCACCACCAGCACCGCGGTCCAGGTGGAGAACTGGGCGAGGGCTAGGCCGATCGACGTCACCGCGCCGGTGATGGTGCCGACATAGGGGATGAACGACAGCAGGCCCGCCGACAGCCCGACAATCAGGCCGAGATCCAGCCCCGCCATGGACAACGCGCTGGCATAGAACAACGCCAGCGCGACGCAGCACAGCGCCTGCCCACGCAGCCAAGCCGACAGGATGCGGTCCACTTCACGTGCCTGCGCCCGCAGTACCCCGGCATAGCGGCACGGCAGCCAGCCATCGATACGCGCTACCAGCCGCGGCCAATCGCGCAAAAGATAGAAAGCAACGACCGGCGTCACTACCAGCAACGTCAGCACGTTGAACAGCGCGAAGCCGCCGCCGATCACCCGGCTGATCGTCGTCACCAGCACAGACAACATCGCCCCGGCTTGCCCGGCGACCAGGTCGCGCAGCCTCTCGTCGACAAATTCCGGCCCCAGCCGTTGCTGCAAGTGCTCGATAACGTCGGTAGCGAAGCTGCGGATCGAGCCGACATAGGCCGGCAGACGGCTGATCAGGATGCCGAGCTGCGACAGAATGAGCGGATACAGCAACAGCGCGAACAGCAACGCGATCGCCACCAAGGCGACGATCATCAGCAATGCCGCCGCCCCGCGCGGCACCCCCAGGCGGGTCAGCCGGCTGGCCGGCGGGTCAAGGAAATAGGCCGTCCCGGCCGCCGCCACGAAGGGCAGCAGCACCGCGGCAAATAGTTGCAATGCCACCCAGCCGCCCACCACCAGCGCGACCAGGATCGCCAGCCGCTGCATCCGGGTGGTGCTGGGCCCAGGCTCGACGGATGCCGGCGGTGTCGGTTCAGGTGACCCAGAGGAACCGGCGACCGGCAGGCTCATCGCGTCCGCGCGCCCGTCCACACATAGGCGGCTCCGGAGGCCAACGTGCTCGCCGCCACCATCCAGGCCAGCGCCTGCGTCATCAGCGGCCAGCGCCATCCGGTGGCCGCCATCGCCAGAGTCAGCGCCACCAACCCGATCTGCAGCACGGTATTCAACTTGGACACCAGCAGCGGTCGGATCACCACTTTCTGCCCGGTGACGCCGAGCACCAGCACGCCGCCAACGATCACCACGTCGCGGAACACCACCAGGATCGCCAGCCAGTCCGACAGTTCATGCTCCGCCGCCAGGGTCACGTACATCGACACCAGCAGCATCTTGTCCGCCACCGGGTCAAGCACGGTGCCCACCATGGTCGGCCCGTTGCGCCGTGCTAGCCACCCATCCAAAGCGTCCGACACGCCGGCCGCCAGGAATAGCCAGAACGCCGCCACGAAGTCGTCGCGCAACACCAACCAGACCGCCGCCGGTACGGCGCAGAGCCGGGCGAAGGTGATGATGTTGGGCAGGTTGACCACCGTATTCCCCACGGGCCGCAGCATCGGCGCGCCATCAGGCATGGCCCTGCCCCCCGCCGGCGTACGTTGCGCCCAGCCGATCGCTATGGTTGTTTGCTCCCGCCGTGCGCGGCGCCCTCCCCCAGCCTGCCATGGTCCGAACGGTCATGGCCGCATCATACCGAGATCCAGCATGCCTAGCATGACCTATCGCACGGCCGGCGTGGACATCGAAGCGGGCGACGCCCTGGTTGAGCGCATCAAGCCATTCGCGCGCGCTACCACCCGCCCCGGCGTGCTCGGCGGCATCGGCGGCTTCGGCGCGCTGTTCGACCCCAGGGCGGCCGGATACCGCGACCCCGTGCTGGTCTCCTCCACCGACGGAGTCGGTACCAAGCTGCGTATCGCCATCGACACCGGCTGTCACGACAGCGTCGGCATCGACCTGGTCGCCATGTGCGTGAACGATCTCGTGGTGCAGGGTGCCGAGCCACTATTCTTCCTCGACTATTTTGCCACTGGCCGCCTTTCGGTCGGGCAGGCAGCGCGCGTCATCGGCGGCATCGCCGCGGGCTGCCGCCTGGCCGGTTGTGCGCTGGTGGGCGGAGAAACCGCCGAGATGCCCGGCATGTACGCCGATGGCGACTACGACCTCGCCGGCTTCGCCGTGGGGGCGGCCGAACGCGATGCGCTGCTGCCGAAAGGCGTCGTCCCCGGCGATGCCGTGCTCGGCCTGGCCAGTAGCGGCGTGCACTCCAACGGTTTCTCGCTCGTTCGCCGCATCGTCCTGAACGCCGATGCCGACTGGGCCACCCCCGCTCCGTTCGCCGCCGGCGTCTCGCTGGGAGAGGCGCTGATCACGCCGACCCGCATCTACGTCCGTTCGCTGCTCGCCCTGCACCGCGCCGGCCTGATGAAGGCAGCGGCTCACATCACCGGTGGCGGCCTGCCCGGCAACCTGCCCCGTGTGCTGCCCACCGGCACCAGCGCCGTGCTTGACGCTGGCGCCTGGAAGCTGCCGCCGGTTTTCGCCTGGCTAGCCCGCACCGGTGACGTCGCTGCCGAGGAAATGCTGCGTGTGTTCAACTGCGGCATCGGCATGACAGTGGTCACCGCCGACCCCGAGGCGGCCCGCGCCGTGCTCGAAGCCGAGGGCGAGACCGTATTCGCCATCGGCACCATCGAGGCTGCTGTCCCGGACGCCGAACCGGAGATCCGCCTCGAGCTTCCGACGGGCTGGCCGACGTGAAACGCCGCGTCGGTATCCTGATCTCGGGCCGCGGCTCCAACATGGCGGCGCTGCTGTGTGCCGCCGCCGACCCGGCGTATCCAGCCAGTATCGCGGTGGTGCTGTCGAACCGGCCTGATGCCCCGGGCCTCGACGCCGCCCGGGCAGCCCGCATCGTTGCCGAGGCAATCGACCACCGTCCGTTCCGTGCCGACCGAGCCGCCCACGAGGACTGCCTGATTTCCCGGCTCGATGCCGCGGGCGTGGAGATTGTCTGTCTCGCCGGCTACATGCGCCTGCTGACTCCGCGCTTCGTCGGCCACTATGCCGGCCGGGTGCTCAACATCCACCCCAGCCTGCTGCCCGCTTTTCCGGGTCTGGACACCCACGCCCGCGCGCTGGCTGCCGGGGCCAAGCTGCACGGCTGTACCGTTCACCTCGTCACCGAGGCGCTCGACGCCGGCCCCATCCTCGCCCAGGCCGCCGTGCCCGTGTTGCCGAGCGATACCGAGGCGGATCTCGCCGCCCGTGTGCTGGTTCAGGAGCACCGGCTCTACCCGTTGGCACTACGGGCCTTCATCGACGGCTCCGCTGCCTCGCCGCCACCCGACGCGGCGCTGCTCAACCCCTTGCCAGCGCCCGCCGTGTCCCCCTAAGTAACCGACAGATCTGCTCAACCACCAATGCGGGGAAATGCGATGGCCCAAACGTCCGCGACGCCGCCGGTTACCGAAGAGGCGTTCCTTGCCGACCGTCAGAGCTTCTGGAACGGCTTTACGACCTTCACGGCCGGCAGCGTCATTGCCGTGGCGGTGATCCTGATCCTGATGGCGCTGTTCCTGCTCTGATCCAGGCGCGCGATACGGTCAGCCGACGATGTCGATGCCGGCGAAAAAGAACGAGATCTCGCTCGCCGCGTTCTCCGCGCTGTCCGAGCCGTGCACCGAGTTCGCCTGCATGCTTTCGGCGAACTCGTGGCGAATGGTGCCGGGTGCCGCGTTGGCCGGGTTGGTGGCCCCCATGATTTCGCGGTTGCGCGCGACCGCCCCCTCGCCCTCCAGCACCTGCACCACCACCGGGCCCGACACCATGGAGGTCACCAGGTCACGGAAAAAGCCGCGTTCGCGGTGCACACCGTAGAACGCCTCGGCCTGCGCCACGGTCAACTGCAGCCGCTTCTGCGCCACGATGCGCAGCCCGGCAGCCTCGAACTTGGCGTTGATCTTTCCGGTCAGGTCGCGCCGCGTGGCGTCCGGTTTGATGATGGATAGCGTGCGCTCCGTCGCCATGGCTGGTTCCTTCCAGAATTCTTGGTAAGTGGCGCGGCGCTTTAGAACACACCCCGGTTGCCTGCAACCCGCTTCCAAGTGGGCGCGCGCGCCGCTACATCCAGCCCATGAGCCTGCTCGCCCTCAGCGGCATCACCATCCGTCTCGGTGGCCGCACCTTGCTCGACGGCGCCGATCTCGCGATCGACCCCGGCCGCCGTGTCGGCCTGGTCGGCCGCAACGGTGCCGGCAAGTCCACGCTGCTGCGTGCCATCGCCGGCGACCTCGCCATCGACGGCGGCGAGATTCGGCTGGCCAATCGTGCCCGGCTCGGCCAGGTCAGGCAGTAGGCACCAGACGGCGATCTGCCGCTTACCGACGTGGTGCTGCAGGGCGACTCCGAGCGCCTCGCCCTGCTCGCCGAGGCCGACGCCGCCGACCCACACCGCCTGGCCGAGATTCACGAGCGCCTGCGCATCATCGGCGCCGACAGCGCCCCGGCCCGCGCCGCCGCCATCCTGGCCGGGCTCGGCTTCGACGACGCCGCCCAGGCCCGCCCGGTCGGCACCTATTCGGGCGGCTGGCGCATGCGCGTTGCGCTGGCTACCGCCCTGTTCGCCGCCCCGGACCTGCTGCTGCTGGACGAGCCAACCAATCATCTCGACCTCGAGGCAACGCTATGGCTGGAGACCTGGCTGGCAAAGTTCCCGGGAGCCGCCATCATCGTCTCGCACGACCGTGGCCTGCTCGACCGCTGCGTGCATGCCATCGCCCATCTCGACCGGGGAAAGCTGAGCCTGACCCCCGGCGGCTACGAGGAGTTCGTGCGCATCCGGACCGAGCGCGCCATGCAGCAGGCCGCCATGGCCACCAAGGTCGCCGCCCAACGCGCTCACATGCAGGCCTATGTGGACCGGTTCCGCTTCAAGGCCAGCAAGGCGCGCCAGGCGCAGGCCCGGCTGAAGGCAATCGCGAAGCTGCCGGCGATCGAGGCGGTGGTGGAGGATGCCCCCACCCATTTCGACTTCCCTCAGCCCACCCAAATCGCTCCACCCATCCTCGCGCTCGACCGCGCCGCCGTCGGCTACGACGGCAAGCCGGTGCTGCGCGGCCTGTCCCTGCGTATCGACATGGACGATCGCATCGCCCTGCTCGGCGCCAACGGCAACGGCAAGTCCACGCTTGCCAAGCTGTTCGCCGGCCGGCTGAAGCCGCTGGCCGGCGAGTTCCGCCGCGGCCCGAAGCTGAAGGTCGGCTACTTCGCCCAGCACCAAGCCGACGAATTGGTGCCGGCCGAGACGCCGGTGGACCATATGGCCCGCGCCCTGCCGCGCGCGCCCATCGTGCAGGTGCGTTCCCAACTGGCCCGCTTCGGGCTGGACGCCGACCGTGCCGCGACGCCAGTCACCAGCCTCTCCGGTGGCGAGAAAGCGCGGCTACTGCTCGCGCTGGCCACCCGTGACGCCCCGCAATTGCTCATCCTGGACGAGCCCACCAACCACCTCGACATCGACGCCCGTGAGGCGCTGGTGCGTGCGCTGGCTGATTTCGAGGGAGCGGTGCTGTTGATCACCCACGACCCGCATCTGGTCGAGTTGGTCGCCGACCGGCTCTGGCTGGTGGCCGACGGCACGGTACAGCCCTTCGAGGGCGACCTTGACGAGTATCGCACGCTGCTGTCCGAGCGCGCCCGCCCCGCCGCGAAGTCCGACGCCGTACCCTCCCGTCGCGAGGACCGTCGCGAGCGTGCCGAGGCCCGCGCCGCCACCGCCCCCTTGCGCCGCCGTGCTCGTGACGCCGAGGCTTGCATAGCGGGACTGGCGGCGGAGCGTGCGAAGATCGAAGCGAAGCTCGCCGATCCGGCCCTCTATGTGCCCGGCCGCGCCGCCGAGGTCACCGCCGCCCAGACCCGCCTGGCCGCCATTGCCCGCGAAACCCAGACCGCCGAAGCCGAATGGCTGGAGGCGGCCGAAGCGCTGGAGGCGGCCTCGGCGTAATGTCGGGGCGCGCGCATTCAAGCGCGCTCGGCGACGCCCGGGAGCTTCCGTTCCCCGTCGGAATCCGCCATGCGACACCATGCGTCGCCGCGCAGATCGAATGCCTTGCCCAACGCCATCTGCCCGGCGCGGGTAACGGCTACCGCTCGCGTGCCGTCGATGCGGCGGACCCAACCCTGAGCGAAGCAACTCTGACATAGAGCGGCCCCCACGGCGCCTGCGATGTGTGCCCGCCGTTCACTCCAATCCAGGCATGGGCGGCAGAACACCCGTCCACCGCCGCGTCGGGCCGCGCGCGCCGTTGCGGCATCAAGGTCCACCCCGAGCCCCTGCAGGAAGCTGACTCCGGTATCGGTAAGCGCGCCGCCGTCCGGGAAAAGCTCGACCTGCCCACGTTCCGCCATGCGGTCAGCCATGGCGACGGCAAGCTGGCCGGCCAGATGATCGTAGCAGGTGCGGGCGCGGCGCAACGCCTGGTCGCGTGGACCGACCACGGCGGGCGCCCTCCGCCGGGCCTCGTTCGCACCGTCGAGGTCGGCCGCGACCAGCATGATGCTCTCCAGCATGCGCGCGACCGCCGGCGAAGCAAGGCGGTGGTACCGGTGCCGGCCCTGGCGTTCCATCGCCAGCACGCCGGCCTCCGTCAGCAGCGCAAGATGGCCGCTTGCGGTCTGCGGCGTGATGCCCGCCGTGCCTGCAAGTTCCGTCGCCGTGAGAGCACGGCCATCCAACAGCGCGGTGAGCATGCTGGCGCGCGCGGGCTCGCCGACCAGGGTTGCGGTCCGGGCAAACGCCGAGGTGCTCGGCATATCCTCTCCTTACATGATGGCGCCCGATATTGGGTCACTCAGCAACAGGATGCTACGGCCCCGGCCGAATCATCGCCGAGCCGCGATCGGCTATGCCTGTCCGGTCAATCGGCCAGGGGGCAGCCAACAATGATCACCTGTTTTATCCGCTACGAAATTGACCTTTTCAGGGTGTCGGCCTTCGAGGAATACGCGCGCAACTGGGGGCAGGCCATCCCGCGCTGCGGGGCCGAACTGATCGGCTACTTCGCTCCGCACGAGGGTTCGGGCACGACTGCCTAC
>Ga0181535_10006877_pt1 | contig 11590 bp, 9 predicted proteins | sample PEATcosm2014_Bin_44_FD_119774 | JGI IMG/M metagenome (GOLD analysis project Ga0181535, IMG submission 119774) | Peatland microbial communities from MTU Mesocosm Facility, Houghton, MI, USA - PEATcosm2014_Bin17_30_metaG | ecosystem: Environmental > Terrestrial > Soil > Wetlands > Peat | place...
GAGGTGCGCTCGTCGAAGTTGTCGCGGGGCCCGTACAGGTTCACGGGCAGCAGGTAGATGCCCTCGAAGCCGTACTGCTGGCGGTAGGCCTGGAGCTGGACGAGCAGCATCTTCTTCGCGAGGCCGTACGGCGCGTTCGTCTCCTCGGGGTAGCCGTTCCAGAGTTCCTCCTCGCGAAACGGCGCCGGCGCGTACTTGGGGTACGCGCAGACGGTGCCGAGGCAGACGAAGCGCTCCACGCCGGACAGGCGGCTCTGCTCGATCAGCTGAATGCCCATGATCGCGTTGTCGTGGAAGAACGCCCCGGGGCTGTCCATGTTCGCGCCGATGCCACCGACGACCGCGGCGAGGTGGATCACGACATCGGGCCGCGTGTCCGCGAGGACCGCGCGGACGGCCTCGTTCTCGCGCAGGTCGTACTCTGACGAGCGCGGTGCCGCCACGTCGGCGACGTCGTGGGTCGCGAGCTGTGCCACTACGGGCCCGCCAAGGAAGCCGGAGCCGCCGGTGACCAGCACCCGCTTGCCGGCCAACAAGTCCATTCGGCGGATGATATCCGACGCCTGCGGCGGCTCCGCCGGGGCGCGCCGGGGCCGAGCGCCGTGAGCAAGCCGAGCCGTGGCGTCGAGTGAGTCTCGCGCTCAACCGCCGCCGGCGGTGCGCTGCAGCGGCGCGTCCCGGACCGCGAGCGAGTTCCAGCGCTGCGGGACGACGCCGGCCGGCTCGTCCACCCCCGTTGCGAAGCCGATCCAGTGACGCGGCGCGATCACGCGCAGCCCGGGGCGCTCGTTCAGCCACGCACCCCACCACGAGAACGAGCTGTTGCTCGTGACGACCACGTCGGCCCCGATCAGCAGCTGCAGGTCGACGATCGCCGGGTTGCTCGTGCAGCGCAGGCCCGGCTCGCCGGCCAACTCGATCGCGACGGCCTGCGGATCGTCGGAGACGACGACCAGAGCGTAGCGGTGCCGGTCGGGAATCGACGCCAGCGCGTCGCGAAAGTACGAGGTCGGCAGCGCCCAGCCCCCTGGGATGTCGAGGTAGTCGGCGCGGCGCACGTGCATGCAGATGTACGGCGGCAGGGTTGGGAAGCGGGCAGCGAAGGCCTCCCGGTGCTCGGCGCCGACGCGGAAGATCGCGCGGATCTCCTCGGCGAAGTCCTCGAACCACTGCTCGGACTGGAAGAAGCCGACGTACTCGACGCCGTCCCGCAGGCGCGGAAGCACCGTCGCCGGGTCCTCCAGCTGCCCGATCTCGACGAGCTTGGGCCTTGGCCCGTGGTGCAGCCGAAACGCCAAACGACGCCTCCGGCGGACCGCCGGCCGTGCCCACTCGCCCAGCTCGAAGAAGCTGGACAGCGGCGGCCCGAGCGTGGGGTGCGAGCCGCGCGGCCCGGGGCCGAGCGCGTAGCTCGTGCCCAGGCGTCGGCTGGTCGCGTGCGCGAAGGCAAGCTGGAACATCTGGTTGCCCATGCGGCCCGCCGTTCGTACGCGGATCATCCGCGGCGATCGTAGCCTGCGGCGCCGTCGGCCAGGCCGCTGCGGCGGACCCCCCCGCGCCGGCGCGATGGCTCCGCGAGGGCACGCGCGGGCAGCGCACTCCGCTCCCCTTCGCCGAGGGTACGCTCGCGCAGGGTGTGCTCGACACCGCCGCCGCCGCGTCTGCCTGCGCTAGCGTCCACCCGATGCGGGTCGTACTCGTCCATCTCGGCTCACCCCTGCCCAAGCACGCACGCATCTGCATCCGGCAGGCGACCGCCGCATCGGGCGAACCTCCGGTGGTCGTGGGGCCGGCGGCCGCGCGGAAGCTCCAGAGCGAGGCACGTGCCCGTTTTCGCCAGGTGGAATCGCTGTCGGGCATGGGGTTGAAGCACTTCTGGCGATACGCGTGCGAGCGCTTCTTCGTGCTCGAGGCGGCGATGCGCGTGATGAACCTAGAGCGGTGCATCCACATCGAATGCGACGTCCTGATGTACGCATCGCCGGCGAGCTACGGGGAATGGCTCACCGACACATACGGCGCAGGTCTGGCGACCTGTCCGCTCACAGACCTCGAGGATACGGCGGCCGTCATGTACGTCGGGTCCCGGGCGGCGCTCGGCGCGTTCAACACCGCGCTCCTGGACCTCGTCGCGCTCTCGCCGACCGAGTTTGTCGCCGCCCACGGCGGAGAGATGGCGCACGAGATGCGCATGATGAACGTGCTACGAACCGATTCGGGCCTCGCGGCCGCGCTTCCCACGACCGTTGCCCGCGCGCACGAGCTCGGCAGCGCATACATCTTCGACCCTGCCTCCTACGGCCAGTACGTCGACGGCATACCAGCCGAACCCGGCGTGGCGTACGCGGGCGACCATCATCAGGTTGGACGTGAACTGCTCTCCGGCAACTACCGTCTGGGCTGGGACGCGCAGCAACGCATCCCGCTCGTCGCCAGCGGTGGCGACCAGCTCGAATATCCATTGGCCAACCTGCACATCCACTCCAAGCGCCTCGAGCGCTGGGCGTGGGACGAAGGCCCGCCGCAAGCGCATGCGAACCGATTGTCACGCGCGCGCGACCGGCTGCGCCCTCGGCTGGAGGCAATTCGTCGCGCTGTAGACTTCGCCCGCCGTGACTCCTAGATCCACGAAGAGGCGCCGGCAGGCGTCGGGAGCGCGCGGCGGGTCGTTCGACCGGAGCCCATCAGCTTGACAGCGGACGGAAGTCATGTTCGTGACACGCGGCCCGGCGTTCTTCTGTCCGGCGAGGATGTTGAACGCCTTTACGCTGAGAAGGTCGCCGTAAACGACGACGCCGCCTACCTCGGCCGGTATGACAAGTTCGACTTCAGGGCCCGGTTCGGCGCGCTCGTGGAGCGCGTTGACTTTCCGCGCCTGATAACGGTGCTGGAGTTCGAGCGGCTCGCCAGCGAGCACGCGATAGTCGCCGAACGGGTTCTCATGCTCAACGGCGGCGCGGACGGCGATCCTGAGTTGGCGTGCCTCGAGCATCGCCACGTCGACCGAGCGGACTACGAGGAGGATCCAGCGCGCTTCGACCTGCACTGCCCGCGCTTCGACCGCTCGGATTACGACTTCGCATTGCTCTCGCAAACGCTGGAGCACGTTTATGACCCAGGCCTGGCCATTGCACAGCTCCTTGCTGCGCTCGCGCCCGGCGGATACGTCTGGGCCTCGGTGCCAACGGTCAGCCAGCTACATTCGATACCGCACCATTTCAGCACCGGTTTCACGCCAATCGGCTTCGCGTGTCTGTTTGCGCATGCGGGCTTTGAGGTGGTCGAGGTTGGCCAGTGGGGGAACAGCGACTACGTTTCACAAACGTTCGCGCTCGGCATCTTTCCCACCTTCTACGACCTCACGCTGCGGTGGCGGGGCATACGACATTTGGCATGGACGATTCTGACGCCGGCGGCCTGGCGGCGCCTCGCAGGCCGGAGGTTCCGGCTTCCACTGTCTGCCCTGTTTCAGAATGGGCTGCGAAACGACTTCGATCGGCCGGCACAGACGTGGGTTCTCGCGAGGAAGCCTCAGGACGCGAGCGCGCTGACCAGCGCGGAGCCGGCGTAACGAGACATGCTGTTCGACGGAGCTAGGCGGAGCGCCCTCGCTGATCGCCTGCGTCCCAGGCGCTGGGCGCGTTACAGCGACCCGCACGCCCTGTGTCATGATCATTTCCGCCTGCGTAGCAGTCTCACGCATGTGAACTACGAGTCGATGTGCTATGTAATCGAGGCGCTGGGCGGGCACCCGCAGACGATTCTGGAAACCGGGATGTCTGCCTGGGGGACGGATTCGACCCGCCTGCTCGACTCCTACGTTCGCTCGTTCGGCGGCCATCTCTGGTCGGTGGACATCGAGCCGGAGCGAGTGCGCCGCCTGGCCTCCCGAGTCGGCCCGCAAACCACGCTGGTGTGCGACGACAGCGCGGCGTTTCTCGCTCGGTGGGTGAGCGAGCACGCCGGCGAACGTGCCGGGCTCGTCTACCTCGACAGCTGGGATGTGGACTTTGCGGCGCCGCTACCGGCAGCCGAGCACTGCTGGCGCGAGTTCACCGCGGTCACACCCGCGCTCCAGCACGGGACGCTTCTCTTGATCGATGATTCCCCGGGCAGCCTCGAAGATGTTCCCGAGCACGCACACGCAGATGCGCAAGCGCTGTTTGACGAGCACGGCGCGTGGCCGGGCAAGGGCATGCTGGTCCATCAACGCCTGTCCGAGCGCGGCATCCTCCCGATCAGGCACGGCTACCAGCTGCTCTACCAATTCTGAGGGGCGGCGATCGCCCCTGCGGAGCCACGCGCGCGGGGCGCGCAGTGGCCGGACCGCGAACTAGCCGGCCGCGTGGCCCGCGCCGGACAGTGAGATCGCGGAGCGGTAGTACTGGTTGTCGCGCAGAAGCTCGCTGGCCGGGCCGTAGCCGTTGACGCGCCCGTCGAGCAGGACGAGGATGCGATCGCACATCTCGAGTGTGGACATGCGGTGCGCGACGATGAGCAGCGTCGTACGCTCACGCAGCGCCACCAACGACTCCTGCAGCAGGCTCTCGGAGCGCGGATCGAGGGCGCTGGTGGGTTCATCGAGGATCAGCACCGTCGGCTGACCGGCCAGCGCGCGGGCGATGCAGATGCGCTGCTGCTGACCACCGGAGATGGCGTCGGCCCGGGGACCGATCACGGTGTCGTAGCCCTCCGGCCAGCCGGTGATGTCATCGTGAATGCGCGCGAGCTTCGCGGCCTCGACGACGGCCTCGTGGTCGATCTCGCGGAAGTAGCGGATGTTCTCGACGACGCTGGTGTGCAGCAGGCGCGGTTCCTGCGATACGTAGGCCACCCGTGATGTCCAGTCGGTGAACGCGTACTCCGCCGCGGGTACGCCATTCACCAGATAGGCGCCCGAGTCGAGCGTCCGCAACCGCAGCAGGATCTGCGTCAGCGTCGATTTTCCGGCGCCCGACGGGCCCACGATGCCGACCGACTCGCCGGCGACGATCTCGAAGCTGACGTCGTCGATCACCGGACGTTCCGGTGTGTACGCGAACGATGCGTGCTCGAGCGCGATGCTCGTGATCGCCGGCAACGTGCGATCGCCGGTCACGGGCGCGCTCTCCAGGTACGCGCGCTCGGCCTCGCGTATGCGCTCGACGAACGGCAGTGTCTGGCGCAGGGTCTGGTAGTTGCCAGAAACCTGCTGGCCATAGGCGCCGGAGCGCACGAGTAGCAAGACAACGGTGCCGAGTGCCGCGACATGCCCGGCGTTAGCGAGGTGAAGCGCGAACAGTCCACCGACCAGCAGCAGATACATGGCGGTCTGGAAGATGCTCGGAGCCAGCCCCCCGAGCACCTGTTGGCGGGCGAAGTGCCGGCTGACGGCATCGACGAGCCGCTGAACCTCGTTCGCCTGCTGGCGCCCGACGCCGAAGACGTCCATCTCCTCCGCCATCCGCGCGGTCTGCCCGATGTCGTGGGCCAGGCCCATCTGTTCGTTGGACAGCAGATGCGAGCGACGCCCGACCAGGTTGTTGAGCGGGCGCAGACCACTCAGCAGGACGACTGTGGCGACCAACGTGATCGCCGCAGCCACCGTGTCCAGCAGGAACGCTGAGGCGACCAGCACGATCAGCGTCAGTGCGCTCGTCACAAGGCCCGTCAGGGACAGCATCACGAACGATGCCTGTCCCGTTTGGTTGGTGAGGAGCTCCTGCAGCTCACCCTCCCGGTCACGCGACTGCACGCTCCAGGACGCGCTCGCGAAGGCCGCGATCAAGCCTCGGCGCAGGGACCGCTGTACCTCTGCGGCCAGGTTCGCCGGAAGTACGACGATGGGCAGCTGGAGCACCAGACGAGCGGCGATCAGGAGAAAGCCGACTCCCAGCAGGCCACCGATCGTCGTGCTGATGTGGAGTGGTCCGTCCGCGATGCGAACCTCGTGCACGTGCCCGACGAGCGCGGCCGCCCCCTCTGCGACGACTGCGAGGATCGACGCCTCACAGAGGCCTGACAGCACCGAGACGACGACGAGGACGATGATCAGCAATCTGCGTCCGCGGAGGACGAACCGCAACTGCCCTTGCCCGTGCTTCTGCTCTGACGCGTGCCCGGATGTCATTGATCGCCTGGGCGCCAACGCTTACGGCGCAGCGGCTCGTGACCGGCGTTCTGGCAGTCAACGACCTGGTCGTCGCGGATGCGGCGGAGTGCCCTCACATGCAGCCTGCCGCGCGCGTCGTCGCTCACGACCCACGACTGCGCATCTGGGGGTGCAGGCGGCCTATCGCGCTCGAACGTGTCCACTGGTAGCCGACCGCGCTTGCGTTGCCCATGATGCTCACAGCTGTCCGGAGGGACGCGGCTGGCCCGCCCGGCGAGCCCGAGTATATTCGCCGCGTCAGTCGGCAGCGCGCGTTGCCTGGGCCACGTCGCCGTCCTCGCCCGCAGCGCGCGCCTCGCGCGGGTGCGAACCGACCGTGGCCAGCGCCGCCTCGACGGCGCTGCGATACGTCGACACCTGCAGCGGCTTCGGATCCCAGGGCGCGTCGAGCCGGTCCGCCTCGTGGCTCAAGCGTTCCGGGGTCACCTCGGTCCACTCGTCGATCAAAACCAGCGGCATGCCGCAGCCCCTCCAGTGCTCGCTCAGTGCCGAGCGCTCCACGACGGGAATGACGCCGAGGTAGAGAGACTCCCAGATGCGGTGGGTGTCGATGCCGTTCCCCCGCGGGCATGCGCTGAACTGGTGGGCCGCCAACCGCTTGAGGTATTGACGCCAGCGCAGTGACGGGGTGGAATCGACGACGCGCCGAGGAAAATTGGCCCGCAGGGCATCGGCGGCAGCAGCTCGCGACGGATGCGTCGACGCGTTGAACTGGGTGAACAGCGACAGCGGCTCGCGACGGTTGCGCTGCGCACGGCGCATCGCCCGCGCGAGCGCGCGGATGTCTCCGTGCGGCCACATTGAATTCGCGACGCCGATCGGCACCGGGTGCAGGCGAGGGTGCGACACGGTGGCGTTCTGGGCCAGCCAGGAGCGCACCGCGATGCCCTCACGGTCGAGCCATTCGGCGTGCCTGCCGGAGATCTCACCGTCGCTGTTGTGCGTGATGAGAATGGACGGGGGTGTCGCAAGTCGCGGCCACACCACCTCGATGAACTCATCGACATCGTGGGTGTACAAAAAAAGAGACAATGTGTTGCACAACCGGTCGATGGCGCCCCCGTCCAGTTCGGCCATTTCGTGCTCGAACATCAGCAGCTCGCTCGCGTAGTCGGCAACGCCCCGGTGGAACTCATATGTTCGGCGCGAGATGAGGGTCAGCTCGGCCAGGTGCTGCACGCGCTCTCCGGTGACGATTTCCCCGGTGTCGATGATCATGCGCGTTACCGTCCAGGGCTCGCGGGGTTCGCCGGTGATCAGGTTCGGGATCTCGCGCGAGCGACCAACGACGCCCGGGCGACGTTGATGTCGGCGAGCGCCGCTCGCCCCACCCAGCCGCCGATCTGTGCCGCGCGCACCCAGCGCGGCGCCCGCATCCAGGCATGCGCCGCCACGAAGTTGAAGTCGCGAGCGAAAACGGCCCGGCCGAGCGGTCCGGGAACGACCGGCACGTTGAGGTAGTGCAGCTGGCGATGAGACGCAGCCATCGGGTGGTTGTCGAGCACCCACAGGCCGTAGATGTCCAGCTCGCTGATCGAGGACGGCTCCAGCGGGTCGGCCGCATCGACGTAGGCCTCCCACCACGCAACCCCGTGACGCGCCTCGATCGCTCGCTTCATCTGCGCCAGGAGCTCCTGGTCGTACACCATCTGGTGAGCGGTCAGCGAAAACGGAGCCTGCGGGCGGACGCCAAAGAGCCGGAAATAGGCGTCACGGTACGGAGGGTGATATTCAAACGCCTGGGTGTAGGGAAACCGGATTTGGTCGTCGATCATGATGCGCCACGGTCTGAGCCAAATCACGTCAGCGTCGACGAGCATGTAGGCAGCGGAAACAGCCGGGACGTAGTCCGGCACCCCCAGCTTCAGGAGCTGCTGCCAGATCCAGCCGGCACGCGCTGCCGTCGTCGGACCGTGCTGCGTCCACCGCTCGCGTAGTTGGGCGCTCGTTGGCAGGCTCGAAGCGCTCCCCTCCGGCACCCACACAACCCTGGGGTCCTTGGCCGCGAACGGCTCGGGCGCCACGACATAGACGCGGCCCAGCGGCTCGAGGTAGCGCAGCACGCTGCGCACGCAATGCCGCAGAACGGGGAAATCCTTGGGGTGGGCGGGGATGACGACGTCAACGGCCGTCACTAGCGCGAGGCGGTGTAGACGGTGGCGATCACGCAAGGATCGTATTGGCCGCCCAGGACCGTGTCGAGCGAGACGGACCTGCCCGTGCGCGTCCGCTCTCGAACGCGCCAGATACGTCGTCCGCGGCCGGTATACGCCCGGTCAGCGAGCCGTCGGTCCATCGAAGGACCTCAGGGGGAACGTCCGCTCGCACAGCGGCGCCCGGTCGCGCGCGGTCGCGCGCCGGCGATGCTTCGAGCGGCTCCCGACATTCAGCAAACCGCCATGCGACTCGGCGGCGAGGGCCGACGTGAGGACTAAGCTGCCCGGCGATCATGGACGTCAGCCCATCATTCGCCGACCCGGTTCCCGTCGCGCTGCTCGTTACATGAAGATCGTCCTGGTGACGCGCCAGTACTGGCCGTCCGTCGGCGGCGTCGAAAGCGTGACGATGCATCTCGCGCGGGCGTTCACCGACCGCGGCCACAGCGTCACGGTCGTCGCGCAGAGCATCGACGAGACCCCCTTCGGCCGGATGACGCACATCATCAGGGAACGCCAGAGCTTCTCGCCGTTCGTGCACCAGGGCGCAGCGGTGGTGCAGTTCCGGCCCTCGCGCCTGCGTCGCACGCTGCTCCTGCCGTTCGCAGCGGAGCTGATCCCGCTCGGCGGGCGGCTGTCGCGACTGTGGCTGCGGGGCCACACGTCCGGCTACTACACCGCGGTCGTGCGCAGCGTCCTCGCACCGCTGCTGGCGCAGGCGGACGTGGTGCACATGCTCGGCGCCGAGGTGCTCGCGGTGGCGGCCGTCGACACCGCGCAGAGGCTTGGCAAGCCTGCCGCGATCTCCCCCTTCGCGCATCCGGGCGAATGGGGGCACGACTCGGCGTCGCTGCGGGCCTATCGCAGCGCCGACGCGGTGCTCGCCACGACGCACGCTGACGCCGTCCTGTACCGCCGGGCGGGGGTCAGCGACCGAAGGATCGAGATCGTGGGCCTGCCGGTGCCGGATGCGGCGGCTTCGCTCACGCCCCACGAGCGTCAGGCTGAGTCGGCTCGCGCCCAAGGGCAGTCTCCGATGATCGTCTTTCTCGGACAACGGCGCCCCAACAAGCGGCTCGAGATTCTGTTCGACGCGATTCCGCTCGTCTGGGAGCGACACCCGTCCGCGCATTTTGCATTCGTCGGGCCCGGCCCGGCACTCGCGCTGCGCGATCCGCGCGTTCATGACGTCGGCCGGGTGTCGGACGCCGATCGGGCCCGCTGGCTGATCCGTGCGGACGTGCTGTGCCTGCCGTCGTTCAGTGAGTCGTTCGGCCTCGTGGTGGCCGAGGCCTGGAGTCAGGCCGTGCCGGTCGTCGTCGCCGACATCCCGGCGCTGCGTGAACTCGTGACCGTGTCTGACGGTGGCATCGTCGCCGACCCCACGCCCGAGTCCTTCGCGGCCGCGGTGAGCTCGCTGCTCGACGATCCGCAGCGAGCACGAGCACTCGGCGATGCCGGTCACGCCTACTGGCAGACGCACCTCACTCCCGAAGCCGTGGCCGAACGCCACCTCGTCATCTACGAGCGAATCAGGAGCGAGCGCTCGGGGCGCGCGGGCTGACCGTCGCGCATGCGACACGTCCGCCGGACCGGTCTCCCCTCAGGCGGGCTTCTCGCGCGCCAGGCGCGCCCTGACGAAGCCGTCGAGGTGGCGCGGCGCGTTCCAGAACAGGCCGTGCAGGCGCCGGCGGTTGGCTCGGTGGCGTGCGAGCGCGAGCTGGCGCTCCAGCGTGCGCCGCGGCCCGGCCGGCGCGTCGGTGACCGCGCGCTCGAGCGCAACGAGGACCAGCTCCGGCAGATCGAACAGCGTCGACACGCACGCGTCTCGTGCGCTCTGCTGCCAGTCCTGCGCCGCCTCGCGGTCGCCGAGCTCGCCGCGCACGTAGACGGCGTTCGCCCATGCGATCCGACCGCCGGAGCGGGTCGTCTCCACGGCGTCCCCGGCGGGGAACGGCGACTCGTCGCGCCGCGCCCTCGTCAGTCCGCAGTGGGAGATGTCGCGCAGGCGCCACAGCACGAATCCGCGCTCGCGCAGGAATGCGTCGACATCGCCGAACAGCGGCTGGCCGACGTAGAGCTGCTGAAACTCCACCTCGAGCTCGAGCGCGCGAACCGACGGGAGGCCGGCTTCGGCGCCCCGCAGAACGTCCAGCTCGGCGCCCTGGACGTCGATCTTGAGCACGTCGATGGGCTCACTCTGGGTGCGCTGCGCCCACGCGTCGAGTGTCGTTGTCGCCACCGTCGTCGTGCCCCGCGGCTCGTGGCGCCACAACTCGGGGTGGCGGCGAATCGCATCCTCGTTCGGTGGATAAAGCGACGCGGACTCAGGATCGGCGGTGAGATAGAGCGTCGCCTCGCCGGTGGAAGCGGCGAGCGCGATCGGCTCATAGCGCTCCTGGCCCGCGACGGCGCCGGCGTTCAGCCGTGCGCATTCCTCGCCGTCGGCGTCGAACCCGACCAGCGAGCCGTACGGGCCGAGCGCCCGCCACTGCGGCCGGATCGCGGCTCGGCAGCCGACATCGACGCCATGAACAGGGCGATCCAGCAGCGCCGCGATGGCTCGCAGGCCGCGGGCGTCGACAACGGGGCCGATCACGACTCCCACGTCTAGCGCAACGCTCTCGGGGTCTCGACACACCGAGCGGAGGTCATCCTCGGCGGGCGCTCGGCGGCGCTGCGGTCGTCCACGCCGGGATCATAGGTGACGCCGGCCGCCCCTCGGTCCGGCGTCGCAGGGCAAGCAGCGAGCTTGTCGGCCACCGCCAGCGTCGCCGCCGGGGCGCCCGTGTCGTACGCTGGCTCGTGCTGGACGGTGAGCGGGATCCTCACGCCTGCGCGAACGCGCCGCGGCCGAGAACCTCGTCATACGCCGCCGCGAGCCGCGTCGCCGCCGCCCGCGCGCTGTAGTGCTCGAGGACCAGCGGGTCATGCTCGACGCGCGCCCCGGGCGCCCGCGCGAGCGGCCCGCGGGCAAGCGCCTTTGCGAGGCCGACCCAGTCGCCGGGGGCGAACAGCGTCGCTGCGCCGCGGGTGACCTCGGGGAGCGCTCCGGACGAGCTCGCGAGCACCTCCAGGCCGGCGAACATCGCCTCGACGGCGACCATCCCGAACTGCTCCTCCCATGACCAGACCGGCAGCGAGCCGAGCACCAGGCACGACGCCCGCGCGTAGATCGGGCCGATTTCCGCATATGGCACGCCGGCGCGCACCTCGACGGCGTCCGCGATGCCCAGCTCCCGGGCGTAGCGCAGCAGTCGGGCGCGCTCCGGGCCGTCACCGA
>Ga0181535_10006879_pt1 | contig 11586 bp, 9 predicted proteins | sample PEATcosm2014_Bin_44_FD_119774 | JGI IMG/M metagenome (GOLD analysis project Ga0181535, IMG submission 119774) | Peatland microbial communities from MTU Mesocosm Facility, Houghton, MI, USA - PEATcosm2014_Bin17_30_metaG | ecosystem: Environmental > Terrestrial > Soil > Wetlands > Peat | place...
CCGTCTCAATCGCCGCCTTGATTTCCTCTACCGTCTTCACGTCTCTTGACCCCTGTTCCGTCGACCTCTGCCCTATCGAACTACCAGTGGCACAGGCCAAACGCCGGGGTTCGACGTTGGCTCCAGATCGTGCTCACCTGGCTCCGGCACCGGAAATTCACCCTGTGCTTCTGCATCGAGGAAGCGGGGCCGTTGCTCGCCGGTCAAATGCTGGCCGTCAATCTTTTTCTGCAGAGTGATCAATGCCTGCAAGAGCGCTTCCGGACGCGGCGGGCATCCGGGGATGTGAACATCCACCGGAACGTAGCGATCGATGCCCTTCAATACGTTGTATCCCTGCTTGAATGGCCCGCCGGAGATCGCACAGGCCCCCATTGCGATGACATATCTTGGCTCAGCCATCTGGTTGTAGAGTCGAACGACCTGGGGCGCCATCTTCTTGGTCACCGTCCCCGAGATAATCATCATGTCGGCCTGGCGCGGCGACGGACGGAATATCTCAGCCCCAAAGCGAGCCATATCGTAACGCGCCATCGTCGTCGCGATCATTTCGATCGCGCAACAGGCCAGACCAAACTGCATCGGCCACACCGAGCTGCGCCGACCCCAGTTATAGAGCTCCTGGAGAGAAGTGACAAAGATGCCCTGCTTCCCCAGTTCGATCTTCAGTCCCTCGTCGACAGCCATTGGTCGCTCCGCTCCAGCTCACAGTTCCTATTTCGCAGTCTTCAACGAGCCGCTTCTATTCCCGATTCCCTATTTCTCTCACGCCCAGGTCAGCACACCCTTTGCCCAGGCCCAGGCCAAGCCCTCCACCAGCAGGAGGACGAACACCAACATGGCGAGACACGCACTCAAGCCCAGTCCGGTAAATGCCACTGCAAAGGGCAATAGGAAAACTGCTTCTACGTCGAAAATCAGAAAGATGATGGCGTAGAGATAGTAGGCAGACCGAAACTGCACCCAGGCATCGCCCTTCGACTCCAGCCCGCACTCGTAGGTCGCGTTCTTGATTGCGTTCGGCTTGGGCGGCGAGAACGTGTGTGCCCAAAGCCACGCCAGGCCTAGTGGCGCAAGCCCAAACCCGAGAGCTGCCACAAAGAGAACTGCCAAAGAAAAATAAGGATTTGACGCCATCGTCGGAGAAGGGCACCTTCTGTCTCAAGCTATCAGTTTCGGGTGTCGATTGGCTAAGTCCAAGTGACCCCGATCACTCGTTTGGACCCCGTTTCTCCCCATTCATCCCACGTTATGAACCATCGGCTGACTGGCCCCAACAGAATTTCCTGGGATAACTGCTCTCTTGTGATCGGCTCGGATCACAATCTCCTCCGTAATCGGAGAGAATAGAGGCGATGATGGCGATGCGCACATTTCGGGTCCGAATCCTCTTGGCGGTGATTGCAGGCCTGTTTGTCTCGAGCGCAGAATCTCAGGTGAGGGCACAGGACATCACGCTTCCCGGAGACTTCCCTCCGCGTGTCAAGAAGCGAAAGCCAAAGCCAGATATTCTTCCGGCCGCACCGAATCGAAGTCCTTCTTTGACGATTCCTGTGAGCGCTCTTGGCTATGGCACGCCCAGCTCAACTTATCTGGGACGCCACTACAGCTTGTTTACGCTCGATTTTCTGGGCGACAACCGGCTGCTGTTCAGCCTGCGTGCCCCAGGTTTACTCGCTCGCGAGACAGGCGAAGCCAATGCAGACCGCCAGATGAAAGCGTTCGTCTTGAAACTACCCGAGGGTTCGGTCGAGTCGCAGACTATATGGACAGTTCCCGACCGCGCGCACTATCTCTGGATGCTTCGAGATGGCAAATTCCTGTTGCGCGATCGAGATGGCTTGAAAACTGGTGACGCGAGCCTGCAGACCAAACTGTTGCTCCCCTTGACTGGTGAATTCCAGGCTCTGGAGATCGAGCCCGGCGGACGGACCATCGTCGTTCATACGCTCGAACGCACCGGATCGGATCCGACATCCGCGACCGAAATCGTAACCCGCGTCGTCCAGGTCGAAAGCAGCCAGGTTCTGCGGACGACCCATTCCAGTGCGCTCGCCGAGCAACCCATCAATGCAGAGGGGTCGCTCGAAGTAGTCCACGACAATAAATACGACCAATGGTCCCTCAGACTCACGCCTTTCTCCGGCGATCCGAACGTGCTGGGACGCATTGAGTCGACTTGTCTTCCCAGTCCCTCATTTGTCTCCGACAGTGAGATTCTCGTAGCCGGTTGCGATCCCGCACACGTCCCGAAACTCACCGCGGTCACAACGGACGGCAAAGTACTTTGGCAATCCGAAGCGCCCCTCTCCTACGTTCCGCCTCTGCTCATGACGCCCCCAGATGGTTCGCGCTTTGTCAGGGAAAGCATCGTGCTAAAGAAGAAGCCCAGCGCTGGAACAGAGACACTCTGGGTGAAAGCCGTCAAGGGCCAGGTTGTACGAGTCTTCGACGCCGCAACTGGGAAGGTCATCTTCGAGACCCCAGTGGCTCCGATCCTGGACGGAGGCGGGAACGTCGCTCTCTCGCCCGCGGGGCGCTTAGCCCTGTTGAACAATGGCTCGATCCAGGTCTTTGACCTACCGTCGCCCCCACCACCGTCGAACTAGTTTTCATTACCGCTCATCGCGGAATCGACAGGCCAAGGCTTGCAACCCGGCGGGACGATGCCGTACTTCTTGCCCAGGAACTCCCGCAAAGCTTGCGGCAGCACAGCACAGAGCTCCTGCCAGGTCAGAATCTTGAGCCGAATGCGCATCTCCGCGCTTTTGACCGCGCTCATGACTCGGAACCAGGCTTCGCGCAAGTCCGGACGTCGCTCGTCGTGAATGACACAGAAACTCGCCTCGTATGCATACGCCGCCAGCACATTGCGAATCAACTGATAGCTGGCATAGCCATCGACCACTTCCGGGGCCACTTCCCAAACATACGGCTCCCATTGATCAGGCGGAACGCGGAGCTCCTCCTGCGTGTACTCCTCAGGAAATTCGACCGACCGTTTACGCCGGTCGACTGCGATCCCGCCGCGCGGGAGTCGATCGCGTTCGAAGACCGTGTCCAGATCGCGATACCCCTCTGCAAGGGCGCACTTGCACGTTTGAAAGTCAGTCTCCGTCAACTTTGCTTCGACCAGCAGCGAGCCCCACCGCATATCCACTTCTGTGCGGTCAACTCGCCCGTTGGCGAGGGGCACGCGCGCTTTCCATCCGAAAACCGGCAAATCGTCCGTGTCGATGCCAAGCATGCTCCGAACGTCCGGTGATCGGCTAACCTCAGGCGCACAGAACACGTTCATGAGCAGCGCGTCCGAACTCGTCGACGAGTCGAGTTCGCGCCATTTCCTGTCCGTCTTCGGCAGAGAGCGGGCTTGCGCGTGGACTTTATCGAAGCGCCGCATCCAGTCGGGCCTCGCGGCAATCGACGCGTACGCAGGGTCGAAAAAATTGCCGTGGCGCTTCCCTTCCGGCGCGTAGACCACCACCGGCGATTTTCCGTAGCTCTCGACATGAAACTGCCCCCGCGCATAGAGGCGATTGCGGGCTGCCAGTTCTTGTCGGAGCTGCCCTGGTAACCGATTTGTATCCGCAGCAATCATCTATGCCGTTCGCCCCAACGTCATCTGGTGTTCATGATTCTGTAATTCTGCTGTCAACTTCGATTGATACTTTCGGGACACGTACAGCTACCTGCTTCCCCCGCAGTGCCGTCAACAGCACGACCAGTCCGAGCATCTTTGGAGGTTGCTATGATTCACTTTCCCGCCAGTGTGCGCAGGCGCGTCAATGCACTTGTGTTTCCCCTGATCGCAATTCTTGCCGTTTCGGTTTTGGCCCAAGGAACGGCCAAAATCGAAGGCTCGGTCCTTGATGTCGAGAGTAAAGGAATACCCGGCGCAACTGTCACCGTCACCCAGGTCGCCACGCGTGCGGCCCAGACAGTTCGTTCGGATGCCAGCGGACTCTATACCGTGGACGGTCTAGCGGCTGGGACCTATAGCGTGACTGTCTCCGCCCCGGGTTTCGCTGAGGGCACCAAGTCTGGAGTCGTTCTCGCCGAGGGGCAGACCGCTCGTGCGCCCTTCACACTGTCAATCACCACGCTTGTCCAGCAAGTAGAAGTCAACGCGGGCATCGATTCAATCGCCGCGCAGACCGCTCCCTCCGGCGGATTTCTTGAGGAGCGCTCCGCACAGTCGCTCGTCTCCGATACCTACATCGAGAACTTCACTTCGCCGATCGCGGACTATGGTGAGATCGTTCAGATTGTTCCTGGTGCATTCACCACCAGCTCCAATGGCGTCGGTCTCGGGCAATCCAAGACCTACTTCCGCGGTTTCCCCGATGGCGACTACGACATCGATTTCGATGGCATTCCCTTCTACGACACCAACACGCCGACCCATCACTCCTGGGCCTTCTTCCCAAGCCAATGGGTTGGCGGTGTTGACTTCGACCGGAGCCCAGGCACGGCTTCTACCATCGGGCCTGCTCCCTTCGGCGGCAGCATCCATCTGCTCTCGAAGCCACTGACAAGCGAGTTTGATATTCGCGGAAACGTCTCCTACGGCACCTGGAATACCAAGCTCTACGATGGAGCCTTCAACTCCGGAAGCTTCGGCCTGTTCGGGGGACCCGCCAAATCGAATCTTTTTGTTGACTGGCATCGCATGACCTCCGACGGCTACCAGACCTTCAACTACAACATGCGTAATGCGGGGTCGCTGCTTTATCAGTATCAGTTCTCGCCCAAGACGGTTCTGACGGGCTTTGCAGGCGTGCTCCGCTTGAACTCCAATGGCCCGAACATCAGCTCGACCAATTGCATGCTGTATGGCACGAATCCGGCCTACAAATGCACGAACGCCAACACCGCCAGTGGTCTTCAACCTTTTACCGGCGCCGGCATCAAATTTCTTTTGACCAATAATTCCGATGCAGTTAGCTGGTTCGACTATCAGTACAACACCTACCAGGTGCCGACTGACTTCGAGTACGTCGGCATCAAAAGCGAGTTGGGCAAGGGCTGGTACTTCGAGACCAAGCCCTACACCTACAACTATGACAACGGCGAACTCTACTCGAACGCCACACCTATCGTGAATTCCACCAGCCCCGGGATCACGACGACGGGAAGCGGCAAAACGCTGACTTACCTGCTGAATGGTTCGCCCTACTACCTGGGTGCAGCCATCGCTCCTTGCGATATCCAGGTCGCCAAGAAGGGCGTTTACGCTCTCCCGTGCGGCATCGACAAGTACAACAGCTACCGCAAATACGGAGAAACCTCGCTTCTCACCCAGACATCGGGATTCGGGATCCTGCGGGCCGGCATGTGGTACGAGTGGGCGAGGACGAACCGCCACCAGTATCCGAGCAACCCGTCCAACCACTGGGCCGATCAGTCTCTACCCAAATTCAATGAGCAGTTCTGGACGAACTCTTACCAGCCTTTCGCCGAGTACGAGTTCCACGTGACGCCGAAGCTCAACATCACACCGGGTGGCAAGTTCGCCGGGTACACGTTCGACATTCTGCACCATGCCGACGACGGCGCGACCGTGGGCCTGTTAACCTGCACGAGTCCGACGGCTGCCTGCTCGGCAACCGTCACCGATACCGGCACCTTCACCGCATGGCTGCCCTCTCTGGATCTGAACTATCGCCTTCTCCCTGATTGGTCGGTTTATGGTCAGGTGGCGACGGGTAGCGTCGTTCCCGCCAGTGCGACGTACGATTATCTGCACACCCCCGCAGCAGGCACCAGCACTCTGCCCACCCTTGCCACGCCGCCAAAGCAGCAGAAGAACACCACGTACCAAATCGGCTCTGTCTATAAGGGGCAGAAGATCAGCCTGGACGCGGACGCTTACCACATTCGCTTCCAGAGCGGCTTTTCAAGCACAATCGACAACACCGGCGACGCCAACACGGGCGACACCATCTACTACCTCCAGCCAAGTTCCGTTTCGCGTGGCGTCGAATTTGAGACCACGTTGGTCCTCGCGCCCGGGCTCAATCTCTATCTCAACGCGAGCGCAGCACAGGCCTTCTATGAAGGCGAATTCGACGCCAACACAACCTCTACCTCACAAACCAACCCGGTGTACGAAAAGGCGCCTCCAGGCCTGTGGGTTGCGCAAACACCCGCCGACTCGGAGCTGCAGGGGCTTACCTATCAGGCTCACGGGTTTGACCTCGGCATTTTTAACAAGCGCATCGGTGAGGAGCGGGTGGATAACGGCCAGTATCACAATCAGGCGATCATTCAACCATTCAGTTCGCTTGGCGGCTACTTTAACTACACCATTCGGAATCGCTCGATCTTCGATGGAACCAAGATTCGGCTGGATGGAACCAATTTGCTCGATGCACACAACATTCAAAGCAACACCTTGGCGGGTTCCCCGCAGACAATCTACCTCTACGGCGGCGGCGCCTGCACGAGTCCCACGGCTGCCAACCCATGCGATGCCTTTCTTACCAACGGCCCGACGCCCATCAACGGAGCGGACACGCCCAGCCTGATGGCCGGACGCAGCTTCTCGGTTTCGGTCACCTTTGGCCTTGCACCACGGGAAGGCAAATAGACCGCGCATCGGTTGCTGAAAACAAATACCGCGGCCTGATCCAGGCCGCGGTTTCTTCATTCGTCGCCCAACTCTGCCCTAACTTTCGGGCCAGCTTACGCCGGTCAGGCTTTCCGACACTTCCCACAGCCGCTGCGCCAACTCGCGATCTTTGGCCCGCCTGCTGATGGATGCAAATCCGGATGGACCCGCCAGTTGAAATGCGCCCTGGGGGCCGTAGTATCCTCCCGGTTTCACCTCCGGGGCGGTGGCTGCGTAGAGCAACGGTAAGGCACCCGCGGCAGCCGAATGCCCCAGCCAGCCGCCGACGGTGCGATGAAGCCTGTTGATCAGGCTCTTACGTCCCGGGCCATTCTGAAAGAGCGCGGTTTGCGCATAGCCGGGATGGGCCGCGACGCTCATGACACGCCAGTTGCCCTGATCGCTCCTGCGCTGCAACTCGAGGCCAAACATCAGCACGGCGAGCTTCGACTGAGCATAGGCCTGGAGAGACCTATACCTCCGCTCCATGTGCAGATCGTCGAGGTTAATTCGCGCCCAGCGATGGGACAGACTGCTGACCTCGACGACCCGCGGATCCATCCCGCTCCGGAGCAAGGGCAAGAGCCTTGCCGTGAGTGCGAAGTGTCCAAGGTAATTCGTTGCCAGCTGCATCTCGAAACCGTCCACGGTCACCAAACGGCGTGGCAAGGCCATCACCCCCGCATTGTTGATCAGGAGGTCGATAGGCCGCTCGAAGCGTTCAATGCGGCGGACAAAATCCGAGACGGCCGACAGCTTCGACAGATCCAGTTGCTCAAAACGGACAAGCGATGCGGGCGCAAGCGGCCGGATCTTTCCAACCGCCCACCGGCCCTGCGACTCGTGACGTCCGGCAACGATAACGTCGGCGCCGGCTTGCGCCAGGGCAACAGTCGTCTCGAAACCCAGACCGCTTGTTGCGCCGGTCACGATTGCAAGTTTTCCAGCCTGCGAGGGAATATTCGCCGCAGACCATTTAAGGGGGGAATGTGCTGCGATTATTGCCTTACTCCTTACTTCGGTGCTTCTTTGCAGAGTCGCAAAGGACTCAGTTGCCGGCGAGGGAGGATCACCACCCCGTCAGACCTCGCCAGATCAGGTTGAAGCCCAACTCGCGGCTATACTCTTCTTGCTCGGGGTGGGCAACGATGTATTCGATTGTGGCCTCGGCATGGGCTCGGAGGAGCAGAACCAGAAGCTCCAGCGACGCGTCAAGAAACTCTCTGCTCTGGGCTACGTCGCGCAGCGCGTCAAGGGCCTCGACGACCATCTTCCCAGGCTTCTCATTCTCCTTGAGCAACCTGCCTGTCGCCCGAATCTGCCTCATGATCGTCAGCCGAGCCGGCTGCTCTACGCCTAGGTCCACGAACGTATCCCAGATGCTGCGCAAACGTTCCTTTGGATCGCCGTCTTGGGGAAAGTCTGTAAGGTTCCTATCGAAATCCTCCCGCATGTCCAGATAGAGCTCGTTGAGGAGCTCATCTTTGCTGGCGAAGTACGTGAACAGGCTTCCCTCGGCGATTCCCGCTGCTTGCGAGATCGCCGAAGTGGGTGTATGCGCGACGCCTCGTTCCGCGATCAACAGCTTAGCGGCATCAAGAATCGCCTTGCGCTTGCTATCGCTTCTAGGACGCGACAAAAGGAGTGCCTTTACCTGAGCGCCTACTCACTCAATTAATACTAATTCGATTTTCCTCGAGATGCAATCGTTCCTGGGGATCTCCGTCTCGCTTCGCGGGACGCCTTCAATTGTTGCAAGGACTTAGGTTAGAACCGGTGCATCCGCCACCCCGGACCCGCCGAAGAGGCGCCGATAGCGCTCGATTTCCTGGTGCGGACCCATGGCCTTCGAGTAATTGTCGGAGAGCTTCACTGCGGGGCGGCCATCGACCTCACTCAGCTTGCAGACCAGGCTGACGGGATCGAATCGGTCGTTGCCGTGCGGATTGCAATTGCGGAAGTCGTTGGTGAGGAAAGTGCCCCAACCGGCGCTGAACCGGATGCGGCGATCGTGAATCCAACGGGATTCATCGAGGAAGTCGCGGGCATGACGGAAACTCGCCGGCAATGCCCCGTTGCGCAGTGTTCCGCCGAAGTAGGCGTGCAAGGCCAGGATGACGTCGACGTCGAGTGAATCGGAAGCAATGAGGCGCTTCTTGCGTGGATCGCGGCCACGCTCCCCAAGCCATCGGATGTACTCATCGCCGGCAACAAATGGATCTTTGCTGTCGATGCGCTGCCCTGTCCAATCGGCGACCCAGTCTGGAGCGTTGTGCAGAAACTGTGTGGTACCGAATGTGTCGGGCAGCAGGATCAGCAACTCGCCCTGGTAGCTCTGCTGCCAGAGTTCGAGCAAGCGGTATTGCGCCGACTTCAGCTCGTCGTCGGAGTTGGCCAGCGCGGCCAGCGCCATGGGCAGTTCGTGTGCGTTCGTGCCAATGGCCTCGAGGTCGTGTTTGTAGGCGAGATAGGTGTTCGAGCTGCCGGCGAAGTTCGAGCCCAGAAGGTCGGCAATCGAAGTGACGACGTATTCCTGCCAGAGAAAGCTATGGCGACGGCGCGTGCCGAAGTCGCTGACGTTCAGGCCAGGAACGTCGCGCAAGCGCTCCATCTTCTCCCAGAGACGCGTTTTGGCGCGGGCATAGAGGATGTCGAGCTCAAGTTCGGTGAGGCGCTTGAGGCTAGCGCGCGTCTTCAACTCGTCGATGGCCGAGAGGGCGTAGATCTCCCACATCGTTGACGCGGTCCACAAGCCATCGAATGAGAGAGATAACTGCCCGTCTTTCACCGACAGCTCGAAGTCACAGAGGCGGAAGTCGCGGTCGAGCCACTCGAGGAAATCGGGTTCGAAGATACCGCGCTTGCCGTAGAAAGTGTTGCCGGCCAGCCAGATCAACTCCGACTTGTGGAAGCGCAGCTTGCGCGTGGATTCGAGCTGTTCGCGGAGTTCGTCGAGGTTGACCAGATGACCGAGCGGAACAGCCGAGCTGCGATTGGCGAGGGTGAATTTGGCGCGCGTTTTTGGGAAATGCTTCCAGATGAACTGGAGCATCAGCAGTTTGTAGAAGTCTGTGTCGAGCAGCGAGCGCGTGATTGGATCGAGTTCCCAGTTGTGGTCATGCGCGCGGCGAGCAAGGTTGATGATCACAGCTCTCTACTCTAAAGCATGCTCTATCCCGGGTTGGATTCGGGATGGCGACAACCTCGACACCGCCATCATCAACGTCGGGCATGAGGACCTTGCGCCGTACAAACTGGTCGTCGTGCCGGCCGATTACGTAATGGATGAGTCGAGCGCGAAAAGCGCTTCGCGATTACGTGCGCAATGGCGGCACGGTGCTTATGACGGCGTTTTCAGCCAAGGTGGACGAACATGGGCAATGGTTCAACACTTCGCTGCCTGGCCGCCTCAGCGATGTGTTCGGGTGCAAACCAACGCGTTCTACGATTCGCCGGCCCTGAAGTTTCACCTGGACGGCAAGTCCATCGAGACCGACGCGCGTCGGTACGAAGTACTGGAGCCCTCAACCGCCACGGTGCTGGCAAGCTTCACGAACGTTCCAGGCCATTTGCCCGCACTCACTCTCAACCGGTTCGGCGAAGGGAAAGCCCTGTACCTCGCAACTGAGTCGAATGCCTCCGCCATGGGTCCCGTCGCATCAAAGGTCCTTCAGCTTGCGGGCATTCAAAGGGGACCTGCGACGCCCGATGGCGTGTATGCCAGGGTGATTGAAGGCCGCACGCTGTACGTAAACACTACCAGTGCTCCAAAGAACCTCCCGCTGGGCGGCAGCAAACGAGGGATCCTGACGAATCGTGTCTACAACGGAACTGCAGTTCTGGGTCCCCTCGAGGCGGATCTGCTTCAGTGATGCGCTGAAAAGTTCCGCTTGGCGCGAAAGATGCGGGGTTCCTTCAGACGATCTGAGCAGACCGGTTCGGGTCCAGACAAAGACGGGCGGATCTGCGCTGGGTCGATGCGTACCCTTCGGTCGGCATTGCGACTCCGGAACCTCGAACGGGACACTCAGGTAAGCTATCGGCCGCTTACGGATTGGATGTGAACTACGCCAGATGATGCTCGAAGAACCGGAGGGTGATCATCGAGATTGTGGCTTTCCCCATTCTCGGTAAAGGTCAACTAGCCAACGGTGCGCCAATTGCAAGTGGTAGCGATCGGGGACTCCGATGCGGTCTTTCCGGCTCAGCATGCCGTGGTAGCCTTCGAGCAACAGTGGTTCGGCCTGAGCGTATTTCTTCTGTTCTGCCAGGGATTCGCCAAGCAAGCTCTCTGCGCGGAATCGTTGCCAGCCAGTTGGCTGTTGCTTTTTGTCCGTCTCCATTGCTTCGCGGGCCAGGGGCTCGCTCTCTACGGATTTTCCCTGCGAAATGTAGGCCAGAGCCAGATCGGCAGCCGAATTCATGGTGTCGGTGTCTTCCGATCCCAGAGTGTGCCGGCGGCCGGCCAGGACTTCCTCGGCATACTTTTGCGCTTGTTGAAAGTTCCGTCTTCGCTGGCACATTGTCGCAAAATCCGAGAGGTAGAGCAGCGTATCAGGATGCTCGGGACCCTGCACCCGCCGGGCGATGGCCACGGTCTGACTGAAAAGCGCTTCGGCCTTTGTGTATTCACCCCTCTGCGCATAGTCATCAGCCAGATTGTTCATCGCGGTCAGAGTGGTGGGATGTTCGGGTCCGAGTAGGTGGCGTTCGACCTCAAGAACCTGCCGGTCAAGCGCCTCGGCCTCTTCATACTTGCCATCGTCGCTGTAGACCATGGCCAGATTGCCCATAGCGATCATGGTGTCAAGATGTTCAGGACCAAGGACTCGACGCCGAATCTCAAGTACCTGATTGTCGAGCATCTCAGCCTGCGGGTATTTTCCTTCGGATTCGTAGACCGCGGCCAGGTTGCCAGTGGAGATGAGCGTGTCAGGATGTTCAGGACCGAGGACTCGACGCCGAATCTCAAGTAC
>Ga0181535_10006883_pt1 | contig 11584 bp, 8 predicted proteins | sample PEATcosm2014_Bin_44_FD_119774 | JGI IMG/M metagenome (GOLD analysis project Ga0181535, IMG submission 119774) | Peatland microbial communities from MTU Mesocosm Facility, Houghton, MI, USA - PEATcosm2014_Bin17_30_metaG | ecosystem: Environmental > Terrestrial > Soil > Wetlands > Peat | place...
GTAGCTGAGGCGCAGACAGTGGAACCGGTAATCACCGCACCGGTCATCGCCGGAGCCACCAGTGTAAGCGGCATAGCAGTAGCCGGTTCCAGTGTCATCCTGAGTATCGGCGGTACGGCCCAACCGGCAGTTACAGCATCTGGAACGGGTGCATGGACGGTAACCGGCCTGACCGCAATAACTGCGGGTCAGAGTCTGACGGCAACCGCCCATGCAACCGGCGAGACGGTTAGTGCATCAAGCACGGTCGTTATCGTAGGAGAAGCGCAGACCCCGAGCCCGACACAAACTTCGGTTCATTATGGTGGCGGCAGCGGCCGTACCGATTATTGGGTACAATCCGGAAACACCGAGGACAATGGTAATACTGGTCCTGCTCCCCCCCAAGCAATATCCAATCCAACACCTTTGCCCACTGTACAGCAGACCGTTAGTGATCCGGTTACGGCATCATCCACTGAACCGCCGCTACCAACCGATACTCCCAAGTCCGGGCTCGATGCGGTACCGGCTCTCGGAGCGATTGCCCTGTGCGGTGCGATCTACCTGTTCCGGAAGAACAAGAATTAATTTTTTGATTCTGTTAAGTCTGCGGGATGTAAAATTCAGGTTTTCGATGGAGCTGTTATCATAACTTCCGCAGATTTGACAGAATCATAGCCCGAGTTTTATCCAGGTGCCATGTTCAACTGCTGTTCACCAATAGGTTCCGTTGTGACCGGGACTGTTGTTCTCGTCGTGGTGGCATGAGCCACGGTAATGGTGGGGGTAGGTGCCGTTGTTGAAGTCCCCGAATTGTTGAACTCTGGCAGAATGCTCTTGGTGGATCTCAGTTTTGGCAGGACAACGGCGACTGCCACGACAGCAATAATGATGACAATAATAATAACCAGAGCTAAAACCCGTTTCTTTCTGCTCCGGGGTTTTTCGGTTGGCATGGACTTGGGAACACGCGAAGGCGGGGAACGCTCCTTTGGAGAGAAGAATCGGGACATAAATCTTTTTTGTGGCTGCGCTGCTGCAGGGGCGACCGCTGGTTGTGTTTCCGGTACAAAAGCAGATTCCGGCGGGATTGCATGGGGGGAATCTTGTGGAACTTTTACGGATGAGTGTTCGATGAGGGTATCTCTGGACTGGGTCAAATGATCAATTGGCCGCTCTGTTTTTACTGTCGGCACAGATGTGACAGGAGTGGGAATGACGACCGGGATCTGAGGTACTTCTCTCGGGACCATAATCCGGGAACCACAGTTGTTGCAGAAACCGGATCCCTCCGGTACCTTCGTACCGCATCGGGTACAATAGGTGCCGAGTATCGATTCGGATGCCGGTGAAGGAGCCTGCCACGATACCAATGGTGTTTCATCAACCTTTTTTTCCGATGGTCGCTGTGTGGCCTGCTCGTAACGTGTTGGTGGTAACTGGGATCCGACATTTCTGAATCTTGGGGAAGGCACCGAGCCAGATTTTTCTGCCGGGTCAAGAGCGGGGATGCCCGTCCGTGTGATCTGCTCAAAGGATGGTGTAATGTTCTCGTTTATCAACCGAATCCATTCGTTGCGTTCTTTTGCTCGGTTTCCACCACCTTCGCGGGAGAATGTTAGCACCATCCGCCGCGTCCTACCCTCCTTTGTAACTGCTGCAAGCGTGATCACCGTCTCACGGATCGCATTCTCTCCGGCCTCTATGGTCTGGATCGTGGCAAGCTGGATCTCTTTTGGGGGCAGAATGTTTTTTAACTTGTCAACGAGGATAATTCGTTTGTTGGTGAGAATTGCTTCAAACGAGATCGATTTTACATGAATCCCCTCAGTCCGGATGAGAATTCTTTCATCGCTGTGTAATTCTGGATCCTCCATGGTTGACTTCCCCCGTGAATCTTCAACGGTGGGATGTTTGCCAAGAAAAATATATGAGACTTTCGAAAAGCGCCGAAAGTTTTTTATTCCTGAAATAATTGGTGGTGTAACTATAATGCTATAAAATCAGCACATCCAATACTAAGAGAGATCATCTTACTCTTTGCACATAAATACCGGTTACCAGTGATCCACTTCTCTTTAATATTGATAAGGATCGAACCCGCTAATCTCAGTAAGGACGCATCATTCGGGAAAGCCCTGTAAGACACCCAGATTCGGTCATGATCTGGAAGTCCATAATACGCGTTTTAGGGAAAATTCCCTTGTATTGTTCTCCAATTTCGATCTCCAAGATCTGGGCGATTTTTGGTTTGGGCGTACTTGGGGCCGATCCGTGGGAGATCGGCCAGGAAAAGGGCCTTGGCGACCCGCTAATACAGGATGAGGGGAAATGGGGGCTGATTTGAGGAAATTACAGAGAGAACCTCATCAGGTGAGAGGGATTGAGGTATAAGTCAGTGCCTGTGGTCTATTCGTTATCTGGAGATTTCGTTTATTGTGCATGATTGTACCAGGTTCGGTTCATTGGAATCTGGCAAAAAAGTTTAACTGGGTAACGTGGTGGCTATCAACCGCACATATACCGAAAACCGGTGGCTTTCAAAAAAACCGAAGTTATGACAAGGTTTATACAAAAATCCCGATACATATTGTCACTGTTGGAAGAGATCTCATGAAAGCATATGTTCTCTGCCCCGGTATCTGTGTTCTCATTCTGATCGTTTCAATAACGGTGACAGGATGCATGTCAAACGAAAAAGAACCGGCAACGCCCCTGACAATTACTTCCCCAACAATACCCGGGGGATACTCTGCCAACACGACCTCATGCCTGATTCCTACCCTTTATCCCAATAACACCCAAGAGAAAACGGCTATGCGGTACGGTTTCAGCCTGACAAGTGGCAGCCCAGACTACCAGATTCCCTATGGATCCATCATCTCCCATTCTCCAGACGAGACCACGAGAGTTTTTGATCCGGAGGGAATTCAGATACTTATCGTCAATGATTCTGACAGCCAGTCCCCCACGCCAAATGGCTATAGACCTGCCACTAGGATCCTGGAGACGCCGAGCGGCTCGGTCATCCGGCATGAAGGAAACCTGACCCAGATTTATCTTAACGGATCGTGCATTGCGACCATTATAGACGCAACCGCTGCCTCCACTCCTCCGAATCAAACAGATCACTTATGATTTTCACTTCTTTTTACCCCACAGATATTCCTAATTCTTGCGAAGTCATTTTTCTATAATCGACAAAGAATTTCAGGAAATTCATAGGTTTCATGGGTTATTTCGGTATGCATTACTCATAAAGCCGAATTTGAAAACATGAAAATTAAAAAAATTTAAAATTCGTTAGTCTTCAGGAAACGATCAAAAAAACTATATAAATACTCGAATAAATATGAGATTAATCATATGCTTGTTAATCTCAAATTGAAGTTAAATACGGAAGAGGGACGTTGGTGGACAAGTGATATACCCGCCAGAAAAAACATACAAGATTAATTCATAAAAACAAAGAAATTAGTTTGAAAGAGCGAAATGCTGTGGCATCTATGATACTTTTCGGTGGTGTGTAAAATGGACTGTGGTCAGTCTGACAGGAAAAAAATTCGATATCTTCTTGCATTTATTTTAGTTGGTATTCTCTGTTCAGGCATATGGGTATCTGCGACAAATGTGACTCAGTCTAGAAGTCTTTCGACGAATGTTTCCCTGGGTAATTCAACGGCTCAGGTTATTATTGCCACCAGTACTCCCTCATCAACGCCTACATCGGTGAATACGATATCACCGACGGCTACCCTAACGACTGATATGACGTCCCTTGAGTCTGCGGCTGCTCAGGCAAATGCAGGAACAGAGGAACAGATCATGAGCGCCGGCGGTGTTCTGGTGCCTCTGGTTTTCAATAATACTGGGAATGCGGTACCTATTCACCAGGGCTTTTCCTTTCAGCCCGGCAGTGGCGTAATGTATCCCACTACCAATCAGTCTGGAACCATGCACTCTGAATCTAGCACTACAATCCCGGTTGGGGCTATCATTTATCACGCGGAGAATAATACAACAAGAGTTTTTGATGCCACCGGTAAACAACTCCTCTTCATAGACGATATTGCATCCTCATCTATTCCAACTCCGGAAGGAATTGTTCCTGCAACTAATATCTATCATGTTCCCAGCGGTTCTGTTATCAGTAAGAGCGAGAATGAGACCGAGAATATCACATCTGTGTCTTTAAATGGCGCAAATATCCTGACTGTCATCGATCAGAAAACTCCCCCAACCAGCTCACCGGTTTCGCCGAACATTCAACATGAATGGTTAGAATATTCGTACAACTTGACTGCCGGTAATCTCGCACAATTCAATGCATACTGGAAAGTCCCGGTATCTCCGACAAACCGGAGCGGAGACGCAATTGATTATCTGTTCAATGCAATCCAGGGTGGATCCGGCGATGATGTAATAATCCAGCCGGTGCTCGGATGGGACGCGTTTAGTAACGATCCATATACCTGGTCCGGCACGGCATGGTACGGAGGCGGATCCAACGATGAATATTTTTATACGGGTCCCTTTGCTGTAAACACTGGCGATACAATATATGGGACTTTGCAATGGGATACCAGTATCAGCCTGTGGAATATCACCACAACTGATCAACAGACTGGCCAGTCAACCTCAATAATTTTATCTAATGATACGTTCGGTACTACAAATCTTGCAGCCTTTTGTTCACATGAGGTATATTATGTCAACGCTAATAACGACGTACCTGGCTCAACGACATTTTATAATATGAGTTTCAGTGATATCAATAACGCGCCGGTTGTGTTCCCATGGTCCACGGCGATATACTCAGATCCAGACCAAACACTGACAGGACTACATGTTTTGGTCAACTCGCAGTCGATGGTCACGTTACAAACTGCCAATCCACCTCTTCCCCCCAGTATCACCGGTATCACGCCGTCTTCGGCAGTAAACACCAGTTCGGTTTCCATCACAGATCTTGCAGGTTCGAACTTTTATGGAACACCGATAGTGGAACTGACCCGGACCGGCTATCCCACAATCATGGCAACGGGCGTCAGCGTTGTCAGCCCGTTTGTTATAACCTGCACGTTTCCCATCACGCATGTCCCGGCAGGCCAGTATAATGTGGCGGTCACCAACCCGGACGGGCAGCAGGCGGAGCTTGCAAGCGGGTTTAATGTGATAGTTGAGGAGCCAACGACAATTGGAGTATACCGGAACGGAGTATTCTACTTAAGGAACAGCAACACAGGAGGAACAGCAGATATAGTCTTCGGCTATGGCAATCCCGGTGACATTCCTGTAGTAGGGGACTGGACGGGTCAGGGTAAGGACTCCGTAGGAGTATACCGAAACGATATATTCTACTTAAGGAACAGCAACACGGGAGGAACAGCAGACATAGTCTTCGGCTATGGCAATCCCGGTGACATTCCTGTAGTAGGGGACTGGACGGGCCAAATTAACCTCACTACCGGGTTCCCCATTGATACTGTCGGGATATACCGGAACGGAGTATTCTACTTGAGGAACAGCAACACAGGAGGAACAGCAGATATAGTCTTCGGCTATGGCAATCCCGGTGACATTCCTGTAGTAGGGGACTGGATGGGTCAGGGTAAGGACACTGTCGGGATATACCGGAACGGAGTATTCTACTTAAAGAACAGCAACACTCCGGGTAATGCTGACATTGTGTTCGGATACGGCAATACCGGGGATAATCCCGTAAATGGCAGATGGATCTGATAAGAGAAAATAAATAAATTTTGTGAGGGAATGAGAATACAATAATTTATTCCTGCCACCACCGGAGTGATATTTCAATGAATTTCTAGAGAAGAAATATGTGATACTTTCGATCATCTAGTAACATTCGGGTACCCGACACTCTCGGATTTATCGGAGGTATTACGAAAAATACACTGAAAACCTAAAAATTATTCTTTTTAAACAATGAATTTGGGTGAGGAAACAACCGAAGTATTTATATAATAATCTTTCTCCCCTGGAACAGTTCAGGTTGAGGCAGATATATTTTCAAGGGAATTTGTTCTAATAGTATGATAATAAAATCAAATGTCAGAATTATATGTTACTCTTGCGGTGTACCGAATGAAAATTTCTGTTGTGGGTGGGGGGTATGTCGGTCTCGTGACGGGAATCTGCCTCGTAGAACTTGGGCACGATGTAACGATCATTGAGATCGACCCAGAAAAAGTTTTGGGGATCAATAAAGGAAAACCACCTATCTATGAAACCGGGCTGGAAGAACTGCTTAAAAAAAATGCAGGCAGACGAATCCGCGCAAGTTCGGATTATGAATCAGTTATAGATGCAGATATCGTTTTTATTTGTGTTGGAACCCCGCCAGGACCTGAAGGAGATGCGGACCTTTCGTATATTAATTCAGCGAGTGAATCGATCGGTGTCTCTTTGAAACACAACACTTCGTATTGTGTAGTAATAGTAAAAAGCACCGTCCCGCCTGGCACTACGGAGAAAATTGTACGGCCTGCGGTTCTTCGTGCATCCCTTAAAACTGAAAAAGAGATTGGATTTGCGATGAATCCCGAATTTCTGCGAGAGGGTCGAGCCGTTGAGGATTTCCTTCATCCGGATCGTATCGTTATCGGTAGCTGTGATCCGCGATCAGGTGATCGGGTTGCTGAAATATTCACAAATATCCGGGCTCCGGTCCTCCGTACAGGACTTACTGCGGCAGAAATGATTAAGTATACTTCAAATGCGTTTCTTGCCACCAAGATTTCGTTCTCCAATGAAATCGGGAATATCTGCAAAAAGCTCGGTATCGATGTATATGAGATAATGAAAGGAGTGGGTCTAGATCCCCGTATCGGTACGCTCTTTCTCAACGCAGGAGCCGGTTTTGGCGGGAGCTGTTTTCCAAAAGATATAACGGCACTCGTTTCCGTTGCAAAGAGTATCGGTGAAGACCCCATCTTGTTGCAATCAGTTCTTGAGGTCAACGAGCGGCAGCCGCGTAGGATGGTCACGTATCTTGAAAACCGTCTCGGTTGTCTATTGGATAAACGGATTGCCGTCCTCGGGCTTGCCTTCAAGGATAATACTGATGATATCCGGGATTCACGTGCGATCCCGGTGATTCATGAACTTCTTGAGAAAGGTGCACATGTTGCAGCCTATGATCCCTTGGCAGGTTCCGCCATGCAGAAAATATTTCCCTCTCTTGAGTATGCATCATCGGCAGCCGAAGCACTCAAGGGGGCCGAGGGGTGTCTGGTGATGACTGAATGGCCGGAGTTTTCCCGGCTCGATAAGGAATTTGATTTGATGGCGCAGCCGGTCATTATTGAAGGACGGAGAATTCTTTCTCGAAAAGGGGTTGAGGGCATATGCTGGTAGGAAATTTTTATGTTGTGATCAGATATCTGGAGCCAGAATGAAGAAAGAGCAATTAGTGCACAAGGCAGTCATCCCTGCAGCGGGACTTGGCACACGGTTTTTACCAGTTACAAAATCACTACCCAAAGAAATGCTCCCCATCATCGATAAGCCTGTTATCCATTATGTGGTAGAAGAGGCTATTGCATCCGGTATTGATGATATTATCATTATAACCGGCAGAGGGAAACGTGCGATCGAGGATTATTTTGATGCGGCACCTGAACTGGAGATGCGGTTAAAAAATCAACACAATGATTCCACCCTCAACAGACTACGTGAAATATCGGAATTTCCTGTAATTCATTACGTCAGGCAAAAGGAGCCGAATGGACTTGGTGATGCAATCCTTAAAGCCGAAAACCATATTGGGAATGAACCGTTTGCTGTACTACTTGGAGACGATATTATCTCCAATTCAAAGCCCTGCATGGGACAATTAATTTCAGTATATTCCCGGTTTAAGTCATCGGTTATTTCGATAGAACGTGTGCCTCATGAAAAAGTTAGCAGTTATGGTATAATCAAGGGGAATTCAATCGAGCAGGATCTTATCAGAGTTGAAGATATTGTAGAAAAACCCTCCCCAGAAAATGCACCTTCAGATATGGGCGCCGTGGGGAGGTACATATTTGTCCCGGAAATTTTTGACTGCCTGAAAAATATAGTTCCGGGCGTAGGAAACGAAATCCAGCTGACCGACGCAATTCACCTTCTCCTTAAAGATCACCCCGTTTATGCATACAAATTTGAAGGCAAACGCTATGATACCGGAGATAAATTGGGTTATATTGAAACAATTATTGATTTCGCACTTCAGGATAATCATTTAGGTAAAGAAATTACAGAATATTTGCGGAAGATGATTTGTCCATGAAATGCCTTGTTACTGGTTGTGCAGGATTTATTGGAAGTAACCTGAAAGAACAATTGTTGAAATTAGGTGTAGTGTGCCACAATTAATGTCCATTTTGTTGACAGAGTTTATCTCCGCTTAAGGATAATTTCTTGTTTTTATTGAAATTGATTTCGTTGTGATAGACCGAGACCGGAGTCATTCAGCTCAGGATATCCTGCTTTCCCCGTTGTTGTACTGCCGGTCAAAATTCCAGAGTTCACATCTGAAATGGCTTAACGAATGGAATCCCTTGAGGGTGATAAGTTCTTGGTAGAGCAACTTATGATATCGTTCGATCTTGCCTCGATCTCACGGATTGTACTGCCTGCCGAAGATCAGTTTGATACCGTGTTTCGATGCTTCAGCTTTGAAGACCTTGGAGACGAATTGTTTTCCATTATCGAGATAAATTCACGTAGGATTCATCCGGCACGGAGCGCCCAACGAAGAGCGTTAATAACGGATGCAGTATCTTTGTGAATGTATACCTTGCTCTTCCCCCGATAACGTGAGTAGGCATCGGTAAAACCGGTGTCGTAGATCTTGCCAACTCCCCGGATACGAAATTGGAAACTATCTTCCTGCCACATGCTATCAACATGACGACGCTGGAATCGCTTGCCGGCTGGCTTGGGTTTGGCTTTAACACGAATGAGAAGGCCGTGTCGTTTGAGGATTCGATGAACAGTTCGTTATGAACAGGGAAGATCGAACTGGTGCTTGATACGACGAGCTTCCCATGCAGGATATTTCTCTTTAAGCCGGATAATTCGTCGTTCCAACACCAAAGATATTGCATGTGGTGATTGTTCCGGCCCGGTCTTTTTTTGCCGTAATCCCGCCTCCTGATCCTGACTATGGGCTTTTATCCCTCGTCTCACTTTCATTTCGGAGATGTTTTACGTCTCTCGATCTCTCATGCACTTCGTATCCCTTCTTCATAGAATACGATTGCTTTGGTCCGAATTTCCAATGTCACTTTTACCCGGATGCACCTGAGTGGTGATCTTGAAAGCGGATATAAATACTGTCACTATTTTAGGACAGAAACTATGGCTCTCTACACTTTGGTATTATCCAAAATTTGGGTTAATTTTTTCTTTAATATTGGATGCAATCGAGCATCTATCTCCCCGAAGTACCATCCAATGGAGAATGTGAGTATCAATATTAGGATTGCAGCCTGAAGCGAAACACAGGGCATTTTGAATATATTCAGCCATATCGACACAGTGATTGTGATTATGGGAACATGGATCAGATATAAACCATAACTATTGTCGCCGAGTTTCTCAAAAAATTTAAAAGTTTTATTGGACGTATTTAGATACCGATCAGAGAGAATGGTCGAATATATTATGGCACCAATTCCGAGAGCCAGAAAGAGAATTGTAACCTTACCGATGTTGGCATAATAAAATATTGGAATTGTGACGGCACCTAACAAAAACAGCAAAAATATGCAGTATATATGGTTTAGTAGAATTTTATTTTTTATCACAAAATAGGATATCGCCCCCGCTATGAAAAAGAGATTATAATATGCGAAAAAAATCGTCCATAATGTCGGAAGCATGGGTGTATTAAATCCATTATAAATCGCAGCGATTACAATTGCAGTCCACAATGTGATGAACCATACGAAATATTCACGAGTGGATTGAAATGTAAACAGAGCACAAACAAAATAAAAAAACACCTCATAAATGAGTGTCCATTCTATGCCGAGAGGATAGGTGATGTTTCCTACCGGCAAAAGTGACATACAGGCCAATATATTATAAGGTGGAATGGATCCAAAAAATATGAGTTTACATATGATCGTAACTATGATCGCAAGCCAGAATGCAGGGTATATCCTCACAAACCTCATCGGTAAAAAATTTGGGTAATTCGTGTCTACCATTGAAGCCATAAGAAATCCGGATATTCAAAAAAAAATAAAGACTGCACCTGAAAAAGCTATCCCGAAAATGGGAATATTCGTATAACTTGATATGTGGAACAAGACAATTGAAACAGCTGAAAAACCGCGTAATATTTGTAAATTAATATATTTCACGAAGATCCCCAATTTATTCCTATTAATGAGAGCTAAAGATTCAATAATAAACAAAATATACTAAACCGAGTTGTTCCTCCATCTCTAATTACACCTACTAATTTTAGAATTTTTCTGCATAATTAGTTTTGTAAGACTCGTTTTGATGATACAACGAAGATTCATCAAATTAACCTGTTTTGAGAATAAATTATACTACTATAATGATCTAAATGTATAATGATAAATTCATGCGATGTCTTGTCACAGGCTGTGCTGGCTTCATCGGCAGTACACTCACGGATTATTTATTACGCGAAGGGCACCACGTTATTGGTATCGACAGTTTCACAGATTACTACGCGCGATCAATTAAGGAGAATAACATTTCTGCTGCCCGCAAAAATCCGAATTTGATCTTTATCGAAGATGAAATTCAGAATATATCCAACTTCCCTGAAGTAGATTATATTTTTCATGAAGCAGCCCAAGCCGGAGTGCGGAACTCGTGGGGGAAGGATTTTGCAATATATTCCCACAACAACATCGAAACAACTCAGTATCTTCTCGAATCATACAGGGATAAGTCCATAAAAAAATTTGTCAATGCGTCCTCTTCTTCGGTATATGGCGATGTCTCTCTTCCTATGCATGAAGATATGCGCCTACAACCGGTTTCTCCCTATGGGGTGAGCAAACTGGCGGCAGAACATCTCTGTTATTTGTATTGGAAAAATTTTGGAGTGCCAACGGTTTCACTCCGGTATTTTACCGTCTACGGTCCCCGCCAGCGGCCGGATATGGCAATCAATAAATTTGTAACTGCAATCCTGAATGAAAACCCAATCACGTTGTATGGGGATGGGACTCAAACCCGGGATTTTACGTATATATCAGATATCATCGAGGCAAATATGCTGGCCGCAGAGAAAGGAGGGCCAGGATCGGTATTTAACATTGGGGGAGGAAGCCGTATAACTGTCAAAGAATTGATCCAAGAATTGGAAATGAATTGTGGGAAGTCTGCAAAAATTAGGATTGTCGAAAAACAAAAAGGGGATGTGCAGGATACCCTTGCAGATATCCGGAAAGCCACAGCGAAAATTGACTGGAAACCACATATATCTATCAAGGAAGGGGTCAGAAAATATATTGAGTGGTTTTTTCAGACTGTTCATTAAAAAGTGAGATTTCTCTTCTGTTCCCCAAAAACTCTCTTTATCCAAACAGAGCAAGTTAGGAGA